>Ga0307505_10003201_pt1 | contig 10438 bp, 9 predicted proteins | sample 23_S_MG_FD_202183 | JGI IMG/M metagenome (GOLD analysis project Ga0307505, IMG submission 202183) | Soil microbial communities from Populus trichocarpa stands in riparian zone in the Pacific Northwest, United States - 23_S | ecosystem: Environmental > Terrestrial > Soil > Riparian zone > Trees... | reverse complement strand
GCTGAACTTCCTCTAGCTCTAGCCTCTAGCTCTAAACTTTAGTCAGTTACGCTATGTACAGCCGGTTAGTTGGGCATCCTCTCAAGTTCAGTTTCTCTTTGTCTTTGGGCCTCAAAGAGAATAACCGCGGCCGCAACCGACGCATTCAGTGATTCCGTGGCCGCGTGTATGGGAATGGTGACGCGGCCGCGGGCCAGTTTGTGCGCCTCATGCCCAGCCCCATGCGCCTCACTGCCAATGATCAGGGCGGCTGGCTCCTGCCAATTGACCTGCGTGTAGGGTGTGGCTGGGTGTTCTACTGAGGCTACCCAAACAGAGAGGTTCTGGAGCGCGGCCGCGATCTGTTGCCAACTTTGGCGCACAATAGGCAAACGCAAATGTGCCCCCATGCTCCCCCGCACCGTTTTCGGATTATAAGCGTCTACACATCCTGGGCTAAGTAAGAGGGCAGAAACCCCGGCCGCGGCCGCGGTACGCAACATCGTGCCTAGATTGCCGGGATTTTGTACCTGGTCTAGCACCAGGAGCAGGCTGGGATTTGCCGGTAAGAACCAATCTGGTTGGGGAATGACGGCCAATACGCCGGGTGGGGCCTGCGTATCACTGGCTGAGGCCATCACGGTGTCATTCACGGGTAGATGCGGGGCATCCAGTTGGGCCAAAAGAGCAGCGTGGGCCGGGTCGGCTAACCAGGCTGGGGTGGTGAGGATAAGATGCGGCCGCGTGCCCGTTCGGTGTAACTCTTGGAGCCACCGGTCTCCCTCGGCCACAAAAAGCCGCTCCTGTTCGCGGGTGCGCCGATCCGTTTGGAGCTTACGGATTTCTTTGATGCGGGTGTTGCTGGTACTGGTAATCATGAGCAGGATAATGGATGAGAGGATTCGTTTTAGCTTTAGCCCTCGCTCCGAACGTTAGACACAAGTTATAATGATTGTTAGCCCCTAACCCTCTCCCCAGGGAGAGGGGACAAACCCCCTTCTCCCGCACCGGGAGAAGGGCCAGGGATGAGGGTGAATCATTATCATGATTGTATCTTTTTTGCCCTTCGGGGGTTAGCTCAGTAGAATGACGGAAATTTCAAACAGCGGAGCAAGTGAGAAGCTGTTTATCAATCCAGGGAGTGTGCGGGGATGAGACGAAAAATCAAGGGGTTATATCAAATTTCACGGCCATTGAATGCGCTTACCGGGGCCTTGGCGGTGGCGTTAGGTGGTTATGTAGCCCAGACAGAGGCGTGGGGTAAGGTGGCTCTGGCGGCCGTAGCGGTGGTGCTGATTACCGCGGCCGCGAATGCCTGGAACGATTACCGCGACATCGAAATTGACAAAATCAACCAGCCCCAACGGGCTTTACCCTCTGGCCTCATCAGCCCCCGGACGGCCTGGGTCTTTTCCCTGGTGCTCACTGGCTTATCTCTTTTCCTGGCCGCATTTATCAACCTGCCCGCTTTTATTATGGCCCTGGCTTCCAGCGTTTTGCTGTATGTCTACTCATGGCGGCTTAAGAGCACTGTTTTGTTAGGCAATGCGACGGTAGCCACCATCTCGGCCCTGAGTGCGGTATTTGGTGGTTTGGCGGCGGGTAATGCTGTGCCCAGTTTGTGGCTGGCGATTATTATCGCCACGGCCATCATGGGGCGCGAGGTATTAAAAACATTGGCTGATTATGAAGGGGATTTGCGCCAGCGTTGCCAGACAATTGCTACGGCCTGGGGTAAACGACCAGCGCGGATTGTGTTTTATATGCTCGCGGCCGCGACCAGCCTGATTATGCTCCTGCCCTATCTGCTCGACCTGTACCGGCCTATTTATGCCTATATCGTAGCCCTGGGCGTTTACCCAGTGATGATTTACATCATTTTGCGCGTTACTCGCACCGCCACCGGTTCCCAACTAGAGCGGCTCAGTCAAATTATGAAATATGATTTTCTGGTTTGGTTTTTAGCCGTACTCCTGGGGGCAGGGCGGTAGAGTTGAAATGAACAAAACAATTCAATCATTCGTTATTCAACCTCGCTGTTTCGGTTTGCCCGTAGCCCAAAAATTCCTCTAACACTTGTCGCAACCGTTTTAAACTGACCGGCTTAGACAAATATTCGTTGGCTCCGGCGGCCAGGCACCGCTCACGGTCGCCGGGCATCGCCAGGGCGGTCAAGGCAATAATCGGGGTTTTGGCAAACTCCGATATGGCCCGTAGCCGTTTGGTCACTGTCAACCCGTCCAACACCGGCATCTGAATGTCCATCAAAATCAAAGCCGGGTTTAACGCCAACGCCAGTTCAAGGGCCTCACTGCCATCGCGGGCCACCGCCAGCCGGTAGCCGTTGGCGCGCAAATAATCACCGATAGCCACGATATTGGTCTCATTATCTTCTGCCAATAACAACAAAGGGCCTGGTGATTCGCTAGGTCGAGGTAGTTCAACGACTGGGGCTGGGGTTGTCTGGCCCTTAGCCAATTTCGTAATAACCTGGGACAGGGCCTGTTTTAGTTGTTTTCGGGTGATCGGTTTGACCAGATATTCGATGGCCCCAGCCGCCAACCCTTTGGCCGGTTCATCTACGACAGAAACGATGATGACAGGAATAGATTGGCTGACTGGATTCGTTTTGAGTTGTTGTAACACATCCCAACCCGACTGATCCGGCATCAGCAGATCCAGGATAATGAGGTGGGGTGAGATTTCCAGCACCGTTTCAATGGCCTGCTCACTTGACATACAGGTGGTGACATTAATCTCCAGTTCCTTTAAATAACGATCAATTTGATCAGCGGCGGTCGCTGAATCTTCAATGATAACGGCTCTGATTTCATCCGTTTGGGGAGCCAGATGATGAAGGGCCTGGCGCAAATTGGCGATCAGAGCGGTATCCACGGGCAGGTTTTCACGCTTTTCTGTACCATTGTGCCAGGGCAGGGAAACGGTGAAACAGCTCCCCTGGCCGAGTATGCCCTCACTTTCAACCTCAATGCCCCCCCCATGTAGTTCAACCAGACGACTCACCAGGGTAAGCCCCAGGCCGGTTCCTTCATGTTCGCGTGCCAGGCCAGAATCCAATTGCGTAAACGGCTTAAACAGTTGGGGCATCGCGGCCGCGGGAATGCCAATCCCCGTATCCTGTACCACGAAGCGCATGATATTGTGGGTTTCGTCGGTCAATATTTTCAGGCTTACCTGCCCGCCATCGGCAGTAAACTTCACGGCATTGCTCAGTAGATTGATGAGAATCTGTTTGAGACGGCGCGGATCAGATTGTATTTGGGCTTCCAGATTGTCATTGCTGAAGATCAAACGGATCTGTTTCTGGTGGGCTAACTCTTTGACAAACTGGAGACTGCTACGACAAATATCGTTGACGTTAACAGTCTCAACCAGTAATTCCAGCTTACCGGCTTCCATTTTGGCTAGATCGAGAATGTCGTTGATTAAGGAAAGGAGATGGTGACCGCTACTCTGAATGGTGTGTAGTGAATCCAGTTGACGTTCGTTCAGTGGGCCACGGATTTGCTCAATCAGCACTTCGGTTAAGATGAGAATGCCATTGAGGGGGGTGCGGAGTTCGTGGCTCATATTAGCCAGAAACTCATCTTTGGCCTGCACCACTCTGCTTAACTCGGCATTGGCGTGACTTAGATCGGCTGTCCGTTCCAGCACTCGTCGCTCTAACTGCAAATTGAGTTGCCGAACTTCGGCGGTTCGTTCGGCAACGGTCTGTTCTAAGGTGGCCGAGTCATGTTGCATCGTCTCGATGAGAGTGCTGTTTTCCAGGAACATAGCACTTTGTTGGGCAATAAGCCCGACTAAGCTGAGATCATCTTCAATGAATAAGGAACTGCGTGGCATAAACAGTAAGAGCAGACCCCAATCACGCTCCGCGGCCGCGATGGGTGACACCAAAAGCGTATGCGCGCCGACGAATTCCAACAGGCGGCGATCCTCCGCACTCAACGGCTGGGAAAGGCGGATATAGGTGGGAGCATGGTCGCGCTGAACCCGGTTAATAATGCCAGCATCATCCAGGACATGGTTGATAAGCTCGGATCGTCCGGTAGCATGACGGATTACCCATTGGTTTTCTCGCTCATTTTTTTGGATGACGGCAGCAATATTCCCACTGGTAGCCCGAATGGCCGCAAGACACAGGGCATCCAAACCCTCGGCTACATTCAGCCGTTCCTTTACATCCTTATTATTTATCTGCCCCAGGTAATTCTGTAGCTCGGCTAATTGCCAGGCTCGTTGCAACCAGCGTGGTGGCACAAATCCCACGGTATAACAAAGTGCGGAAGCAATGGCCATGAGCAATAGCAGGGAACTGAGTTCGTTGGCCAAGGCCGGGAGAAGCGCGGTCAGACCCAAGAACAGCAAGGCCAGAGCAAAAAACCCTGACCCCGCCGCGGCCAAACGCAACCGTCTTTGTACGACGCCCGAAGTCACCCATGTCCCCTGAACAAAAATGACCATCACATAACCGTTGATCACCACGAAGTAGGCGACAACGGCCAGCCCGGCCACCAGGGTTAGAGAGGGTGATAAAACATCGGCCCCAATTACGGCTATACCAGAAGTAATCATAGCCATGAAGGCCACCCGCCGGACGAGGAAGGGAATAGGGTGAAAATAGTGGGCCAGGTTTAACAATAGATAAGGCTGGGCGAGTAAACTCAACACACCGAGGAGATTCAATCCGGGGGATTTCAGGCCTGTGGTACGCTCAAGAAGTTCAATGAAAAAAGGGATGGCCAAAGAGCCTGACATCAAGGCGATATCGCGGCGTGTTTTGCCTCTATAGTGAAAATAGTTGACCGTGGTAATAAACCCAAGTAGAACAAAAAATAGTTGCGTAAGCAAACGTAATGAATCATTGACGTTCATATTGTTGTAGCCTTGCCCTTGGCCTGTAAGGAACTTCAATTTTTCTTGCAATTGGAGCGTAATAATGTTTGTCTGGAAACACTATAAACCAGAATGTGGTACAAAACAATATCGCATTTTTTGAATATAGGGCCGTTTCTGGCGTTTCAGGTTCAGAGCTAGAGCTAGAGCTAGAGCTAGAATGAGAAGGTTTTCCAGAGCAATTCCCTCTAGCTCTTCCCTCTCGCTCTAAACTCCAGGCTGTTTGATGGCGGGAACCGTGGCTCAGGATTGGCACATATCAATAGCCAACGGCTAATTTCTCACTATAATCAGCCCCATAACGTAAGCGTTCAGTCGGATTCGTTTATCTGTCCAGACCGCCTGGCCGTAAAACGGACCGGGCTATGGCTACGAAGGCCGTTGGTCTGGCGTTTTAGCCCGTAGGGCTTGGTATGTTTAGCCTGGCGGTTCGACCGCCGGGCGGACTAACTGAACGCTTACCCAATAACGTTTAACTGATACGGGTTAGCTGAACTATGCGTACTCCTGCGGGCAAAGAATGCCGTTTTTACTATCAAAATTTCCACCGCGGCCGCGATGATCAAGAGTGCCGCCTTATTCTCGCCAATCGCCAATCCCCCCCTTGGGAGCCACGTGATTGTGCCAATTGCCCCGTTCCCGCCATCTTATTGGCCAATAATAGTCCTGAACTCGTTCTGGAAGGCACGATCAAAAAAGGGTTTCTAGGGTTGATGGGACGTAAGGTGGAGGTGCGGACCTGGTGTAGTAAACATGTCATTGATGTGCCCAACCCGTATGTGGGTTGTCCGCAATGTGCCGCTGAGAAGCCGGGTTTCCGTGAATTGTTTGGGGATTAGGGGAAAATATACCCGACGCGGCGACAAAGCGATGGCGACAGGGCGAAGAAAATGTCAGATTATGCCCGTTGCCAGTATAGGACGTATGGCATGGTGCATGGTAAGCCTACACGCACGACGTGCCACGCACCACGCATTAATACCATTCAGAGGCAGTTGCTCATATGATACAAGCCATTCTCTTTGATCTGGATGACACCCTGTTGGGGAACAAGATGGATTCGTTTTTACCTCAATATTTTCGTTTATTGAGTCGGCACGCGGCCGCGTTGCTGGACAAAGACCAGTTTCTCCACCATATGCTTTCCGGCACCAACACCATGATGAGCAACACTGACCCAACCCTCACCAACCGGGAGGTTTTCTGGCAGGCGTTTCAGCAAAGCACCGGCCTCGATCCGGTGGTAGTGGAGCCTCATTTCGATCAATTTTATCGAGAGCAATTTCCGGCCTTACAATCGGTAACGGAGCCAGTTTCAGGAGCGGTTGAGCTGGTGCAATGGGCGTTTGCTCAGGGTTTGCAGGTGGTAATAGCCACCAATCCCTTGTTTCCCCGTCAGGCCATCGAAGAACGACTTCGCTGGGCCAATTTGCCCCACAATGATTATCCTTTTGCCCTGATTACCAGCTACGAACTGATGCACGCCACCAAACCCAACCCGGCTTACTACGAAGAAATTTTGGCCTACCTTGGTTGCCGGGCGGAACAGGCGTTGATGGTTGGCGATGATTGGCACAATGATATGGTTCCAGCACTGGCTTTGGGCATGCCCTCTTTCTGGCTAACGGATGGGTCTGATGAGGTGGGGGATACGAGCCAGGTGATGGGGTATGGCTCACTGGCTGATTTGGCGACCCGCTTACAAGCAGGTTGGTTGCAGGAGGCTTAATGCACGATCTTGACCCTGTTTCCGACCTGCTTTTAGAGTTGGCGCACTTTAGGGTGATGTTATTAGAGATATTGAACGCGGCCGCGACCCTGGATTGGCATAATCGTCCTACCCCAGCTGATTGGTCTCTCACCGAATTAATGTGCCATCTGCGGGATGTCGAACGTGAGGTACATCAGACCCGTTTCCGTGACCTCATCGCTACTGATAACGCCTTTATGGCCGGGGCCGACCCGGATCGTTGGACTGAGGAGCGGGGCTATCAGCAACAGGATGGGGAAAGCGCGTTATTGGCGTTCGCGGCCGCACGCCAGACGACCATCACTCTCTTGCAAGATTTACCCGAAGCGATGTGGCAACGACGCGGCCGCCACGCCTTTTTTGGCCCCACCAGTATGCACGAACTCCTGCACCTGGTTGTCCAACATGACCGCGCTCATTGGCAACAAGTCCAATTGATCCTGGGCCAGCCAACCCCCTGAATTCCTCAAGTCCATAAGGCGATGGCTTATTCCCGAAAATGGCCCTTAAAAAGTTCCCCGCCCCTGGGGGCGGGGTTAGGGGTGGGGGAAAACTCCAGGCCTCTCATTACCCTGGTTTCACCCGTCTAATGGTGGATAAAGCGACTCACCCATGCTAAACTTGCCTCATCATTTTGATAGCTGGGGTGTCAGGCCCCAACCCCCAAAAGGTGAACGTTGTGGATAATTTTATTGATGGTGATCAGGTATTAGGTTATACCTTCCCGCCGACGGTGTTTCAATATACGGCACGGGATGTGAGTTTGTATGCGTTGGGCGTGGGCGCGGCCGCGGACCCACTTGACCCGGAAGAACTCAAGTTTGTCTACGAACTCAGCCCCCATTTCGCCCCCTTGCCCACCATGGCCGTGACCTTTCCCTTTGACGCCATCGGCAACATTACCTCGGTGCCCGGTTTGCGCTTTAACCCGATGATGCTCTTGCATGGTGAACAACACCTGGTCTTGTTGCGGCCGCTGCCCACCCAGGCCACCCTCACCAACGAGGCCAAAATCACCGAACTGTACGATAAGGGGAGTGGGGCTTTACTCGTCATTGAAGCCACCAGCAAAGATGCCACCGGTGAACCGATCTGCATCAACCGTTCTTCTGTGTTCATTCGCGGGTTGGGTGGGTTTGGCGGCTCACGCGGCCCATCTGGGCTGAAAAATCAAGCCCCCGACCGCGCCCCGGATGAAGTACAGGTGCAAAAGACGGCCGAAAACCAGGCCTTGATCTATCGGCTGGCGGGTGATCCCAATCCGCTGCACGCCGACCCGGCTATGGCCGCCTGGGGTGGTTTCCCCCGGCCGATTTTGCATGGGTTGTGTACCTTTGGTTTTGCCAGCCGGGCCGTGCTGAAACAATTCCCTGGTAACGATCCGGCCCGCATTCACAGCCTGGAATGTCGCTTTACGCGCCATGTTTTCCCTGGTGAAACCCTGGTAACGGAGATGTGGCAGGTAGATGAAGGGCGGGTGTTATTCCAGGTGCGGGTGCAAGAACGAGACGAGATTGTGCTGGCCAACGCGGCCGCGATACTGAACCCATAACCCGTGAGGGCACTGAAGGGAGCCACGAATTGCCTAAGGGTGTGTTTCATTTCAGTTGAGAGGAAGAAAATAATTAATCGGTGAATTTGTGAATTGTTGAATGATGAACGAGGGGAAGCGTCTACCACTGATGGATGAAAACAGCGAGTTGGCGAGTGGCGAGTGGCGAGTAGCGAGTAGCGAGTGGGAACTCAGAACTTGAAACCTGAAACTCGAAACTCGAAACTCGAAACTTATTTTCAGGAGAGTAACATGACTGGAATGTTGCAAGATCAAGTAGCCATTATTACCGGGGCCGGGCGGGGCATCGGCGCGGCCGCGGCCCGTTTATTCGCCAGCCAGGGAGCTAAAGTTGTGGTGTGTGACCTGGATGATGTGCCTGCCCAAGAAACCGTAGCCGAGATTCGAGCTGCTGGCGGGGAAGCCATCGCCATCATGGGCAGTGTCACCCGCGAAGGTTTTGCCGAAGAGTTGATGCAAAAAACGATGACCGCTTACGGTAAGCTCAACATTCTGGTCAACAATGCCGGTTACACCTGGGATGGCGTCGTTCACAAGATGAGTGATGCCCAGTGGCAGGCCATTTTAGATGTTCACCTCACCGCTCCGTTTAAGCTCATCCGTGCGGCCGCGCCCGTTATGCGTGATGTGGCTAAACGAGAAATGGATGCCGGGCAAGCTCCCGAACCCCGGTGCATCATCAATGTGTCATCCACCTCTGGGTTACATGGCAATGCGGGACAGGCCAACTACGCGGCCGCGAAAATGGGGTTGGTTGGTCTCACCAAAACCATCGCCAAAGAGTGGGGTCGTTTTGGCGTTCGCTGTAACACCGTGGCCTTTGGCTTTATTGATACCCGGCTTACCCGCTCCAAAGATGATGGTCATCACATAGATGTAGATGGTCAGGAAGTGGCTCTGGGTATCCCCGAAGCCATGCGCGAAATGGCGAAAATTCTTATTCCCCTGGGTCGTCATGGCACGGTAGAAGATGCAGCCGGTGGCATTTTGCTTCTGGCTTCGCCCTTTGCCTCATACATCACCGGCCACACCCTGGAAGTGACTGGTGGCGCAGGCATTTAGCCTCTTGGCAAGTTTGTAAAACTGGCTCCACAGCCATACTGTAACGACTAACGTTGTCGAGGGCTGAGCTTGTCGAAGCCCCCAATGCCTTCGACAAACTCAGGCAACAGCCTTGGTATATACCCGACGCGACGACAAAGCGAGGGGGCGATAGGGCGAAAAAACCTCAGATTATGTCTGTTGCCAGTATAACAAAAAATAAAACAGCCGGACTCATACAGTGGGTCCGGCTGTTTTTTGTTTGGTTAGGCCTTAATCTATTGATGACAATTTAGGCTTTTGCGTGTATGTCCAACGCTCTGACAACCGACAAAACAACCAAAATGAAGTTGACACTGATAGGCTAAACGCGGATATAACCAGCGGCAAACTGTCCATGATTTTCCCTACAGTTCCCTATCCGTGTTTGTCTTATCCGTGTATACAGAATGGACAAAAACCAGGTCTGCTTAACTTGTCACTACCAGTCTTAACCCTAACCTGTAATCTGACAATACATCTGGAGTTTGGCGTTTTTTTGTTTTCGTCAGAGAGCGAACAGCCTGGAAAGGCTGTTCTACGCCCACAGGTAAACCCAAAATTCGCCAAAGTTGAAAATATATGTCTCTGTCATGGGCAATGTGTGACATTCCTCACCTACCTGATCAAGCCATTCCTTTTACAATCTGGTTTAGATAGATTTGCCCATATTTGATTAGTTTCCAGCAATTTTTTATCGTATTATCTACCCCTACTTGAGCGAGGAACTATCATGTTTGATGCACCTTATCCGGCTCCCCGTCTCGTCTTCTGGGAAACGACGGCGGGTTGTAATCTCCGCTGTATCCATTGTCGGCGCATGACGGTAGCAGATCAGCTTCTACCACAAGATTTGAGCACCGCCGAAGCGTTGTCCATGATCGATCAACTCGCCACCTTCGGGCAACTTATTCTGGTTTTATCGGGGGGCGAACCCCTTTTCCGGCCTGATATTTACGATATTGCCCGCTACGCCACGGAGGCTGGGTTGATTGTGGCCCTGGCGACTAATGGCACACTGATTACGCCCACCGCGGCCGCGCACATTAAAGCCTCGGGCATAAAACGAGTCAGCATTAGCTTCGATGGGGCGGACGCGCCCACCCACGATATTTTCCGAGGGGCCGGGGCGTTTGATC
>Ga0307505_10003200_pt1 | contig 10440 bp, 11 predicted proteins | sample 23_S_MG_FD_202183 | JGI IMG/M metagenome (GOLD analysis project Ga0307505, IMG submission 202183) | Soil microbial communities from Populus trichocarpa stands in riparian zone in the Pacific Northwest, United States - 23_S | ecosystem: Environmental > Terrestrial > Soil > Riparian zone > Trees... | reverse complement strand
AATTTCGAGTTGCCAGCAGGCACTCCCCACTCCCCACTCCCCACTCCCCACTCCCCACTCCCCACTACTGAATCAGAATCTGCCGGGACGAAGCAGCCGGCGGCTTGCCTTCCGGCAGCGCTTCAACCCGCAGCACGTATTTCCCCCGCGGCACGAGCGACAGGTCGAGCACTACCGAGCGCGATGAGATCCCGCCCATCGTCGGCGAATCGCGCCACGCGATGTTGAGGGGAGAGAGCCGCCGGGCGAGTCCGATCGATTCGCCGATTCTCCGTAGCGCGCTCTGCCCCGCGGGAGTAAGCGTGAGCGACACGGGCAGAGCGCTATCCGCCGCCGCGAGGCCGTATATTTCCCAGTAGAACCCGGTCTTCCCACGCTGCACCGCGGTTCCGGGAAGTGCTGTGGCCGCGGCATCGGACAGCTCGGTGACGTGAATCTCACCGGGTTCGAAGAGCAGGATGTCCGAGATGTCGACAGATCCTGGCTCCCTCGCCGGCAGCCATATACCCTCGCGGTTCCATGCGGCGTGCCGCTTGTCCGGGCTCAGTATCTCGAGGCTCAGGACGTGCGGCCTGCCGTCAATGTTCGCCGCAAGCGTGCCGCGTGGTGAAGTCGAGCTTGCGGTGACCGCAAAGTGCGGGTCTGCGGCAAGGACGAGCGCCGACTGAACATTGCCTGAGTCAAAAGGCCAGCGCGTGCTCACATCGTAGGCGACGACTGCGCGCACCGAATCGCCGCGCCGGAACAGGGCGACCTGTGGCGAGATCGCTCTGACGCGATTCGCCGCAACCGGCGCGTACCTCTCGGCTGAGCGAGCGTGATCGAGATCGAACGCGAGATCGTGGAGCGAGTCGAGCGCGAGTGAGACCGGAATGAATCGATAGTTCGGGGTTGCCTCGTGTCCCGAGATCGCGCCGCCGTACGGTTCCATGCTCGTTCCCGGCCGCTGAGTCCAGTATCGCGCCCAGCCGTATCGCACGATCATCTCGCGGATGTCATTGCCCCACGAGACGCTGTAGACGATCCTCGCCGGCTCGAGAATCTTCGCCATCACGTGGCGCGAGAAATGTTCTGCCTGCCTCTCGTTGCCGGGAAGTGAGTGGAACGCGTCGGCAAGCCACCACAGCCGCTCGGCGACATCTTCGTTTTGGCCGCAGCCGACCTTGCCGTAACGCTTTCTCTGGGCGGGATCGAGCAGCGGCGACATGTCCGTCCACCTGCATCTCTCCCGCTCCGGCATCGCAGCGAGCGCGCGCGCGAACGCGCTGTCGGCTTCAGCTCCCTGACCGGCTTCGTGAAGCGCGAGTCCCAGGAGCCCATCGCACCACCACGGCTCGGCGCGGCATCCACGGGCCACTGTCACCGCTGTCGAGTCGTCACGCGATTCGATCAGGTAACGGATTCTCTGCCCGGTTATCCACCCGTCACGTGGTGACCTGCGGGACAGCGTGTCGAGTGTGGCGAGCAGAGCCTGCTTTGCGCGGCTCACGCTCGCCGGCTCCGGGGCGACGACTGTGTCGTCTGCCGAGTTCCAGTGACAGAACCGCCCGATGCGCGCGTCGCATTCGCCTCGCGGCCCTGAATCCCTTCGCGGCAGATTCAGCTTCCTTATCCGCTCGAACCTGACCTGGGCTCTTTCGGCGGCTTTCCGCACCGCGAGAGAGTCTCCGGCCTGCTGCGCTTCCGATTCCATCGGCAACATCAGACCGATTGCAAGGAATACGAACGAGGCTGTTCTCGTCTTCATGCCGGAAATCTATGTATCTACTAACGGCGGATCACCACAAGAGACCACAGCGACCACAGAAAGATCGCAACTACGGGTTATTAAGGGGAACTGCGGAACTACACCAGGGCGGGTACGCACCTCGAGAGTCACAGCACGAATCGCTTTATGCCGTCGATCAGCGGTTGCGAATGGAAGTTGATGAGCAGGCCGGTGCGGATTCCTGACAGTTTCATGTAAGTGAGGACCTGAGCGTCGTGAAGCGGAATGAGTTTCGAAATGCATTTCAACTCGACGATCACCTTCTCGCTGATGATCAGGTCGGGCCGGAAGCCGAGGTCGAACTTGTGGCCCTTGTAGACGACGGGAAGCGTGACCTGTCGCCGGAAGGAAAGGCCCCTGTGTGCCAGCTCGAGGCAGAGGAAATGCTCGTAGGCCGACTCGAGAAGCACAGGACCCAGCTCGCGGTGTATCTCGATCGCCGCGCCAATGATGTCATAGGTGAGGGGATCACGTTTATCGACCATTCACCGAAAGTATTCGCCGACCACCACGAACAACGTGCTGTTCCGCCTTCCCAGTAATCGTTCCTCTTCCGCACGAACGTCGTGTTCCGCCGTTCCGCCGTTCCGCCCTTCCGCCGTTCCGCCCTTACGCCCTTACACCCTTACGCCCTTCTGCCGTTCCGCCGTTCCGCCGTTCCGCCGTTCCGCCGTTCCGCCGTTCCACTAATCGTTCCGCTGTTTCTGAGGTCGCTGTGGTCTCTGTGGTAGAGGCTGTTACGCTGTCGCTAGCCGCCACCAGGAGCCTTCTTCCCCAAAGCAGTCTCGAGAGCATTCCACGCGAGGAGCGCGCACTTGACCCTTGCAGGGAACCTTGAAACGCCGCTCAGCGCGCGCAATGACCCGAGCGTCGAATCCTGGGCCGCCGCGTCATCGCCCATCACCATGTCACGAAACCGGTTGCGCAGAACCTCGACCTCCTCGAAGCCCTTTCCCTTGATGAGCTGAGTCATCATCGACGCGGACGCCTGCGATATCGAGCACCCACGGCCAGAGAAGCGAAGATCGTCAACCGCCTCCTCTCCGAATTTCACGTGCAGCGTTATCTCGTCGCCGCAGAGCGGATTCTTCATCGGGACCGAGACATCGGCGTTCTCGATCACGCCCTTGTTCCGGGGCTTGCGGTAATGATCGAGAATCATCTCCTGGTACAGTGCGCTGATCTGCGCCGAGCGGTCAGACGGCGGCATGGCCGAATATCTCCTTTGCCTTCTTTACGCCGTCGATCAGGGCGTCGATGTCAGACCTGTCGTTGTACACATAGAACGACGCCCGGGCGGTAGCGCTTACGTCGAGCCGTCGCATCAGTGGCTGGGTGCAATGGTTGCCGGCTCTTATGCAGACCCCTTCACCGTCGAGAATCGTCGCGAGATCATGCGGGTGAACGTCGCCGAGTGTGAAGCTCAGCACGCCGCTCCGGCGCTCCGGCGGGGGGCCGTAGATCTTCACATCGTCGATCTCCGCCATCCGGTCAGACGCCTCAGTCATGAGGGCCCGTTCATGACGCAGCACTTCGTCCATCCCGATCGACTCGAGGTAGTCGACTGCCGCTGCAAGGCCGACCGCATCGGCGGCATTTGGCGTTCCCGCCTCGAACTTGTGGGGAAGCGCGTTCCACGTCGTATGCTCGTCGTAGACGAACTCGACCATATCGCCCCCGGTCTGGAAGGGAGGCATCGACTCGAGGAGCTCTCGCCGTCCGGCGAGCCCGCCGATTCCCATCGGACCGCACATCTTGTGGCCGCTGAACGCGTAGAAGTCGGGGCCGAGCTCGTCGAAACCCACCTTCAGGTGCGGAACGCCCTGCGCTCCATCGCAGACGACGATCGCGCCGGACCGCTCGCGCACCATCCTCACGATCTCGGCGACGGGATTGATCGTCCCGAGCGCATTAGAGACGTGGTTGATTGCTACCGCGCGGGTCCTCGAGTTGATCAGGCCCGCCAGGCAGTCGAGGTCGAGCTCCCCGTCCGGCGTGAGCTCGCATATCCTCAGCTTCGCCCCGGACTCGATCGCAAGCTGCTGCCAGGGGACGAAGTTGGCGTGATGCTCGAGTGCGGTCACGATCAGCTCGTCGCCTGCTTTTACGCTCGGACGGCCCCACGAGTATGCGACGAGATTCAGGGCTTCCGTTGTTCCTCTCGTGAAGACGAGGCAGTCCGGGTCCGCGAGGCCGATGAACCCGGCGACCCGGCGCCGCGCGGCATCGTATCGGTCAGTCGCGGCTACCGAGAGGGCGTATGCCCCACGGTGCGGATTGGCGTAGCTGGTCTCATAGAACTCCCGGATGGCATCGAGGACGCTCGCCGGCTTCTGGGCGGTGGCGGCCGAGTCCAGGTAATGAAGGTCGGGGTTCGATGCCAGAAGGGGAAAATCGGCGCGGAAGCTCATTTGCGGGGCCCCACGAGAACCCTTCGCCCATCCACCCTCACCTCGAAAACCGGGAGCGGCTCGAGGGCCGGCCCTTGTTCGACCCTGCCTGTCGCACAGTCGAACCTCGCGCCGTGCCAGGCGCACTGGATGGTTCCGTCGGGCAACACGTCTCCCAGAGACATCTCGAACTCCTGGTGTGTGCAGGTATTTGCTACTGCCGATATCCGGTTCTGGCTGCGGATAAGGCATATCCGCTCCCCGTCCCCCCGGGTGACGGCAAGCACCCCCTCGGCGGGAATGTCATCGAGTGACGCCAGTAATTCGAAGCCTTCATGAGTCAAGGTTTGACTATCCCGACAAGTTTACTTAGGATTCAATCTATGTCACGAAGTGCTGTAACGCCAAGGAGTTAGGGGATGAGTAGCGCAATCGAGTCACTGGTCAATCGAGAGTATGCCTACGGCTTCGTGACAGAGGTCGAGACTGACAGCATTCCGCGCGGGTTGAGCGAGGATGTGATCCGGATCATCTCGTCGAAGAAGAACGAGCCTGACTTCATGCTTCAGTGGCGACTCAAGGCGTATCGCCGGTGGCTGACGATGAAGGAGCCCCACTGGGGAAACCTTCATTATGACCCGATCGACTACCAGGACATGATCTACTACTCGGCCCCGAAGAGCGTTACGCCTCTTCAGAGCCTCGACGAGGTGGATCCTGAGCTTCTCCGGGTTTACGACAAGCTCGGTATATCGCTGACCGAGCAGAAGCACCTCGCCGGCGTGGCGGTTGACGCGATTTTCGACAGCGTCTCGGTCGGTACGACGATGAAGGAGGAGCTCTCGAAGCACGGGGTGATTTTCTGCTCGTTCGGCGAGGCGGTCCAGAACCATCCCGAGCTGATCGAGAAGTACCTCGGGACCGTCGTTCCTCACAGCGACAACTTCTTTGCGGCCCTGAACGCCGCTGTCTTCAGCGACGGCTCATTCGTGTATGTCCCGAAGGGCGTGAAGTGCCCAATGGAGCTTTCCACCTATTTCCGCATTAACAGCGCTGATACGGGCCAGTTCGAGCGGACGCTGATAATCGCAGATGAGGGCGCCTCGGTCAGCTACCTCGAGGGCTGTACGGCGCCCAAGCGGGACACGAACCAGCTCCACGCGGCTGTCGTCGAGCTCATCGCGCTGGATAACGCCTCGATCAAGTATTCGACCGTCCAGAACTGGTATGCCGGGGATTCGGAGGGGAAGGGCGGCATCTACAACTTCGTGACGAAGCGTGGCAAGTGCGCCGGCGTCAACTCCAAGATCTCGTGGACTCAGGTCGAGACGGGCTCAGCGATAACGTGGAAGTATCCGAGCGTGATTCTCCAGGGCGACAATTCGACAGGGGAGTTCTACTCGGTCGCCGTGGTGAACAACCGGCAGCAGGCCGACACCGGCACGAAGATGATCCATATCGGGAAGAACACGAAGTCGAACATCGTCTCGAAGGGCATCTCGGCTGGGAAGGGAAACAACTCGTATCGCGGGCAGGTGAAGATTCTTCCCCGTGCCGCGGGGGCCAGGAATTACACGCAGTGTGATTCGATGCTGATCGGGAACGAGTGCGGTGCGCACACGTTTCCGTACATCGAGGTTCAGAACAACACTGCGACGCTGGAGCATGAGGCATCGACGTCGAAGATCGGGGAGGACCAGATCTTCTACTGCAAGCAGCGGGGGCTCTCGGCTGAGCAGGCAGTCTCGATGATCGTGTCGGGGTTCTGCCGCGAGGTTTTTCAGGAGCTGCCGATGGAGTTTGCTGTTGAAGCGCAGCAATTACTGGGGATCACACTCGAGGGCTCCGTAGGCTAAATGCAGCTATTCGCTGCTAGCTATTCGCTCTTGGCATTGCCTTTAACAAATGCGAACAGCGAACAGCGAATAGCAAACAACGAGCAGCCAGCAGCTAGCAGCGAGCCGTAAGAAACCGGACTAATAAGGATCAAATGCTAATCATAAAAAACCTCCGCGCCGCGATCGGCGACAAGGAGATTCTGCGGGGAATAGATCTCCCAGTTAACGCAGGTGAGATTCATGCAGTAATGGGCCCTAACGGCTCGGGAAAAAGCACGCTGGCTCAGGTCCTTGCGGGACATCCGGGTTACGAGGTGACCGAGGGCGAGGTCACGTACGACGGCCGGAATCTTCTCGAGATGGATCCTGAGATCCGCGCGCAGGAGGGCATTTTCCTCGCGTTTCAGTATCCAATCGAGATCCCCGGCGTTACAAACGCGTATTTCCTCCGCTCGGCGTACAACGAGATCAGGAAATCGAAGGGGATGAGCGAGCTCGATCCGCTCGAGTTTCTCGACCTGATGGAGGAGAAGACGAAGGTCGTGGACATGGACCCCGCGATGATGAATCGGTCAGTGAACACCGGCTTCTCGGGTGGTGAGAAGAAGCGGAACGAGATTCTCCAGATGGCCGTGCTCGAGCCGCGGCTCGCGATACTCGACGAGACTGATTCGGGTCTCGACATCGATGCGCTGAAGGTTGTCGCGGCGGGTGTGAATGCGCTGCGCCGTCCCGACAATGCGACGATAGTCGTGACTCACTATCAGCGGCTGCTCAATTACATCGTGCCGGATTTCGTTCACGTCCTTGCTAATGGCAGGATCGTGAAGTCGGGCGGGAAGGAGCTCGCTCTCGAGCTCGAGGAGAAGGGTTACGACTGGATTCCCGGGGCGGCTGCGTGAACGACGTTGTGTCTTCGGTGATCGACGGAGCGGCCCAGCTGGCGGCGATTCTTGCTGCTGATACCGCGCCCGAGTCGTCGATAGAAGCCTACCGCCTCGACTTCGAGGCCGCCGATGCCGCCTCGACGGAGCCGGCATGGCTTCGCGAGACCCGCCGCTCTGCTCTCGCCGCGTTCGAGCGTGACGGCTTTCCGACGATGAAGGACGAGGACTGGCACTTCACGAACGTCGCTCCGATCGCCGAGACGATTTTTCGCCGTACGCGGAAGGGTAGTGAGGTTTCGGCCGACGTTCTGGCGCGCTTCGGCCACGGCCAGGACTGGCACACTGTCGTTTTCGTGAACGGGCGGGCAGTCAGCGGGTTCGGCGCGGGCCTTCCCGCCGGCGTGGTCGTCTCGAGCCTTGCCTCTGAGATCGAGCGCGACAGCGACCTGTTGAAGCGGCACCTGTCGAAGCTGTGTCCGCCTGATAGCGGTGCATTCAGCGCGCTCAACACCGCCATGGCAGCCGACGGTGCGGTGATTCACCTCTCGGCAGAAACAGTTCTCGACAAGCCGGTTCACCTGCTCTTCATCGCCGACTCTGCTTCGGAGAACACTGCCGTTCAGACCCGCAATCTCGTCTTCGCCGACAAACATTCCCAGGGAACGGTGATCGAGAGTTACGTGAGTGTCGGCGGAGACAATTATTTCACGAACGCGGTGACCGAGGTGTTCGTGGCGGACGGCGCGCGGCTCAGTCATTACAAGCTTCAGACCGAGAGCGTCAATGCGTTTCACGTCGGCACGGTGAGCGTGCGCCAGGGGCGTGCCAGCCGCTACGAATCGTTTTCATTTGCGACTGGGGCCCGGCTCTCGAGGACGAACGTGCACTCGACGCTCGCGGGAGAGGCTGCCGAGGTCGTGATGAACGGGCTGTATATGGTTGACGGCGCCCAGCATGTAGATCATCAGACGCGGATCGAGCATGTCGCGCCGAACTGTCCGAGTCACGAGCTGTACAAGGGGATACTCGACGGCCGGTCGCACGGCGTGTTCAATGGCAAGGTTTACGTTCATCCCGAGGCGCAGAAGACCGACGGGAAGCAGAGCAACAACAACCTTCTCCTGTCGGACTCGGCGCGCGTTGATACGAAGCCGCAGCTCGAGATTTTTGCCGATGACGTGAAGTGCACGCATGGCGCGACAGTGGGTCGGCTCGACGAGACGGCGCTGTTTTACATGCGGAGCCGGGGAATCGGCCCGGCGCAGTCGAAGCGGCTGCTGACGTATGCGTTTGCGGCGGATGTTCTGGAGAAGATCGAGCTTGAGGGGTTGAGGGATGCCCTTGAAGAGCAGGTGCTGCGGCGGTTTACCGACGCGTAGGGAATTAGTAGCGACTAGCTACTAAAGTTCCTCTTCAGCCCCGAAGCTTCCGTCCGGACCATGGAAACAGCTGCTGCCTTCCTGTCAGATCCCGGCCGGTACCAATCCGTTCTGCACGTCGTCCTTCATTTCGCGGTGCCGTTTGCGGTCGCGCTCCTCTTCTATCGCACCCGGTGGCGAAGTGCTCTGCTGATCATGCTCGCGACGATGCTCGTTGACCTCGATCATTTGCTTGCTTCGCCGGTATATGATCCTGATCGATGCTCGATCGGGTTTCACCCGCTGCATACTGCGCTTCCTCTCGTCCTGTATGGAGTGCTTTTCTCGGCGCCGCTGATCGCGAAGAGAGTAGGACTTCACGCAGGGCGCGGCATGAATACCCTGCATCTTGTCGGGCTTGGCCTGCTCATCCACATGGCGCTCGACTGGAGCGATTGCGTCCGGATGTTGCGCTAGAGCTGTGCCGGCCGCGAAAGGCTCGGGCTTTGGGGGCCAGCACGAAGACAGGAAAGGAACTCGTCCTTCCGGCGTAGGCACTTGCGGCGCAATGTACGTCGGATGCCGCGATCGATGTTGCGGTGGAAGGGGAATGGGTTGAATGCCAATGTCTCATGAGTGGGTGTGTCGCACGACCGGAGGAGTATGTCCAGGCAAGAGATCCTGCAATACTGGGCGAAGACTGCTAAGCATGGAGATTTAGTCGTCACCCATTCTTGCGTCTTCCATGGGCTTGACGCCGGTGCCGTCACTGACGAGATGTTGAGGCGCCGGCCCATGGCACTCAAAAGATTCGCAGAGTTGCTCGGATTGGACGAGCAGGCGGCACGACCCTTTCTTGCTGCGCTCGTATCGCTTCACGATCTCGGCAAGTTCGCGCCTGCGTTCCAAGCCAAGGCACCAGAGTTCTGGCCCGAGTGCCTCGGGCCGATTCCCCGCGCACGCGGGGATGATCCGAGCTATCCACCGCATTGCAGCCGAGCGCTCGAGAGTTCCCCGCGCACGCGGGGATGATCCGTTCGTCACCGCGGATTACGAGTCCGAGCTCATGAGTTCCCCGCGTACGCGGGGATGATCCGCTGGTGATCGTCTCGGTCGTCGTCTCGTATTTGAGTTCCCCGCGTAGGCGGGGATGATCCGGACGCGGTAACAGCTCCGCCGTCAGACAAGGGGAGTTCCCCGCGTACGCGGGGATGATCCGGCGACGAGCTTGTCGTGGATCGCCTTCGCTCGGAGTTCCCCGCGTCGGCGGGGATGATCCGGAGTTCGCACTCACCGAATCCGCCATCGTGCCGAGTTCCCCGGGTACGCGGGGATGATCCGGTTGGTCTGGCTGTCTAGCAGAAACCGCAACTGAGTTCCCCGCCTACGCGGGGATGACCCGGTTGAAACCCGCTGCTGCGCATACACATCGCGCCGCTTCTGAACATTCGGTGTTCTGTTGGATTGCTTGCGAATCAGTCGAAAAGTTCGCGACAGTAGTCCTTCAGATCATTCCTGATGCGAGAGGATGCAAGCAGTCCATCTCGGACCCTCCTGAGGAGGGCGGGCGACATATCCTCGTGAAGCACTGCGTTGCCCGAAGCAAGACGCGAGTTTAACCGCGAGAGCGGAATAAAATCCGCGCTGCCGTAATTGATGTTTGATTCCCGCGTAATGAATGAGTGAGCGCCCGTGTTCAATACCACGGTCTTGTTCGTGTAGAAGTGCGCGGTCACTAACATGACTACGACTACTTTTCTTGTTTCCGGATCGGGGTCAGTGAGGACGAACCACAAATGCTTCCCATCCGGACCGACCTGGGTAAGTGCCCTACCGGCCCGGATGATAGCCGCCACAGCCTACGCGACACTGCCCTGGAAAGCTTCCTCTGCCGCGAGATCAGCAAGAATCGCTTTGATGTCTGCCTTGTCAACGCCTGCGGCTTTCAGGATGTCAGCGTAAGAAAGCGGAACCGCGGAACGGCCGGGATCCACATACTCAGGCAGCTCATGCGTGAGCTCAACGATGTTCCACCGATTCATGTGTCCGTACTTCCTGAACACCGTGTCAAGAATGTCCTCTTCGGCTGCAGACAATTGATCATTCGGTGCCTGCTTCGTCAGCCGAACGTCGAACTGAGACGTTGCGATGTATTTCTTCCAGTAACGCCCGAGCTTTGGAGAAGCCTTGTCCTTGATT
>Ga0307505_10003199_pt1 | contig 10444 bp, 9 predicted proteins | sample 23_S_MG_FD_202183 | JGI IMG/M metagenome (GOLD analysis project Ga0307505, IMG submission 202183) | Soil microbial communities from Populus trichocarpa stands in riparian zone in the Pacific Northwest, United States - 23_S | ecosystem: Environmental > Terrestrial > Soil > Riparian zone > Trees... | reverse complement strand
GCACGAAGTCGGGCCGCGCGAGCATCCAGTTGCCCGACCACGGCGCGAGCGCGAGCAGGAAGGCGCCCAGGATCGAGAAGAACATCAGCCCCACGCTCGCGGGGAGCTTCAAGACGTCCCGCGCGACCGGCGTCAGGTCAGCGGGTCTCATGGATGCCCGGGGGCGCCGGTCGCATTGTTGGACCCTGCCGGCGCTTCGCGACCACGCGGCGTCAGATCAGCGGGGCGCATTGGGCTTCACGGCTTCGCGCCGCGCCTTGCCGCGGTCCTTGCCCGCCGCCTTCTCGTCGGCGCGCGACTCGGGGCGCGCGGGGGCGGTGGCGGGCAGCGGCAGCATCATGACGAAGCGATGGTTCTCGACCCCGGCGGCGGGGCGCGCCGAGATCTTCGCGAACACGCGCGCCGCGTTCTTCTCGACGCTCATGACCTCGGCGACCAGCAGCCCCGGCGGGTAGGTCTGGTCGATGCCGGAGGTGACGAAGACGTCGCCGCTCTTCACGTCGGCCGAGACCGGCATGAACGGCACGTCGATCGCCCCGTCCTTGCCCGCGCCCACCGCGATCGCGCGCAGCCCGTTGCGCAGCAGCACCACCGGCACCGACTGGTCCTTCTCGGTGACCAGCGTGACCTCGGCGGTGAACGTGCCCACGGCCGTGACCTGGCCCACGACGCCGGCGCCGTCGATCACCGGCATGCCCGCGACCACCCCCTGGGTGAGCCCCTTGTCGACCACGACCTTGCGCGTGAACGGGTTGCGCGCGGCGTAGAGCACCTCGCCCAGGATGCCCCCGTCGTAGCGCTGGCGCGCGGCGCCGAGCGCCCCCAGCTGCTCCTGCTCGGCACGCAGCAGCCGCAGCTCCTGCGCCGCGGCCGAGTTCTCGAGCACCTTCGCCGTGAGCTCCTCGTTCTCGCGCAGCAGCCGATCCTGCGTGGCGAAGTGGTCGGCGATCCGTCCCAGCGCCTGGCTCGGGAGGGTGGCGACCTGCTGCAGCGGGTGGGCCAGCACCGAGAGCGAAAGGCGCACGCGCTCGAGCGCCTGGAAGCGGTGGTCGGCGATCATGATCGCGATCGCGGCGAGCGTGAAGAACGTGAGGCGAGCGAGGGGAGAGGGCCCCCGGTGGAAGAAGGGAGGGGGTTCTCGAATCACCGCTGACGCGCCTCAATCATTCGGGGACAGACCCCTAAGGCCGGGCATCATCGGGGCCGTATACACGTGGGGCATGCGGCCCTTAGGGGTCTGTCCCCATCAGTCGTTCGTGAAGACCGTACCCAACTTGTCCATCTCTTCCAGCGCGCGTCCGGAGCCCCGCACGACGCAGGTAAGGGGATCGTCGGCAACGATGACCGGCAGGCCCGTCTCCTCCATGAGCAGGCGGTCGAGCTCGCGCAGGAGCGCACCACCGCCGGTGAGCACCATGCCCTTCTCGGCGATGTCGGCGCCGAGCTCGGGCGGCGTCTGCTCGAGCGCGCTCTTCACCGCCGAGACGATGGAGTTGAGCGGCTCGGTGAGCGCCTCGAGGATCTCGTTGGAGGAGATGGTGAACGAGCGCGGGATGCCCTCGGCGAGGTTGCGGCCCTTCACTTCCATCTCACGGACCTCGCTGCCGGGGAAGGCGGATCCGATCTGCTTCTTCACCATCTCGGCGGTCGATTCCCCGATCAACATGCCGTAGTTGCGGCGGATGTAGTTGATGATCGCCTCGTCGAACTTGTCGCCGCCGACGCGCACCGAGGCCGAGTAGACGATGCCGCCCAGCGAGATCACGCCGACCTCGGTCGTGCCGCCGCCGACGTCGACCACCATCGAGCCGGTCGCTTCCGCGATGGGCAGATCCGCGCCGATGGCCGCGGCCATGGGCTCCTCGATCAGGAACACCTGGGAGGCGCCCGCACCGACCGCGCTTTCCTTGATCGCGCGCCGCTCGACCTGCGTGGAGCCGTACGGCACGCAGATGACAATCCGGGGGCTGGGGCGGAACCACTGGTTGTCGTGGATCTTCTTGATGAAGTACTTGAGCATCTGCTCGGTGATCGTGAAGTCGGCGATCACCCCGTCCTTCATCGGGCGAATGGCGGTGATGTTGCCGGGCGTGCGCCCGAGCATCTGCTTGGCCGCGAGGCCGACCGCCTGGATCGTCTTCTTGCCGTTTGGCCCGCCTTCCTGTCGTATCGCGACGACGGACGGCTCGTCGAGGACGATGCCTTTGCCGCGGACGTAAATGAGGGTGTTGGCGGTACCGAGATCGATCGCGAGATCGGTGGAAATGTACTTGGAAAGGAACGAGAACATCTTGATCCGTATGGAGTTTCGGCCCTCTCGGCCAGTGCCCCTATTGGGCTGCCCTATAATATCCCAAAACCGCGACGAATTAAGGCCTTAGCGACACTTTCTTATGCTTTCCCTCGATCAAATCCGACGCCTCGCCGACCTCGCCCGCCTGGAGCTCACCGAAGCCCAGGCTGCTGCGATGCAGCAGGAGCTGAACGGCATCCTCGCGCTCGTCGACCAGATGGCCGCGATCGACACCGAGGGCGTGGAGCCGATGTCGCATCCGCAGGCGGCGATGCAGCGCCTGCGCGAGGATCGCGTGAGCGAATCCGACCAGCGCGCGGACTTCCAGGCGATCGCGCCGCAGGTCGAGGACGGCCTCTACCTCGTGCCCAAGGTGATCGAGTAGCCCGTGCATCGCGCAACCCTGAAGGAGCTCTGCGCGCGGCTCGCGGCGCGCAGCCTCTCGAGCGTCGAGCTCACGCGCCATTTCCTCGACAGGATCGAAGGCGTGGGCAAGCCGCTCAACGCGTTCATCACGGTCGATCGCGAGAAGAGCCTCGCGCAGGCGAAGGCGGCCGACGCGCGCATCGCGAAGGGCGAGGCGGCGCCGCTCACCGGCGTGCCGGTCGCGCACAAGGACCTCTTCTGCGCGAAGGGCTGGCGCACGACGTGCGGCTCCAAGATCCTCGCCAATTTCGTGGCGCCCTATGACGCGCACGTGATCGAGCAGTTCGACCGCGCCGGCGCCGTGCTGCTCGGCAAGACCAACATGGACGAGTTCGCCATGGGCTCGTCGAACGAGAACTCGGCCTACGGCCCGGCGCGCAACCCGTGGGATACGGCGGCGGTGCCCGGCGGAAGCTCCGGCGGCTCCGCGGCGGCGGTCGCGGCAGGCCTCGCGCCGGCGGCGACGGGCACCGACACCGGCGGCTCGATCCGCCAGCCGGCGTCCTTCGTGGGCGTGAGCGGCCTGAGGCCCACCTACGGGCGCGTGTCGCGCTACGGCATGGTCGCCTTCGCCTCGTCGCTCGACCAGGGGGGCGCCCTCGCGCGCACCGCCGAGGACCTCGCGCTCGTGCTCGACGTGATGGCGGGGTTCGATGCGCGCGACTCGACCAGCGTCGACCGGCCCAAGGACGACTACGTGGGCGGGCTCACCGCCGGCGTGCGCGGGCTTCGCATCGGGCTTGCGCGCCAGTACTTCACCGCGGATCTCTCGGAGGACGTCGCCACGCCGATCGTGGGCGCCATCGAGGAGTTGAAGCGCCTGGGCGCGACCGTGGTCGAGGTCGACCTCCCGAACCAGCACCTCGCGGTGCCGGTGTACTACGTGCTCGCGCCGGCCGAGGCGTCGTCGAACCTGTCGCGCTACGACGGCGTGCGCTACGGCAACCGTGCCGCGGAGTACACGGACCTCGGCGACATGTACCGCAGGACGCGCGCCGAGGGCTTCGGCGCGGAGGTGAAGCGCCGCATCCTCATCGGCACCTACGTGCTCTCGCACGGCTACTACGACGCCTACTACCTCAAGGCGCAGAAGATCCGGCGCCTGATCGCGCGCGACTTCACCGAGGCGTTCAAGGCCTGCGACGTGATCATGGGCCCGGCTTCGCCCTGTGTGGCCTACGACATCGGCGACAAGACGAGCGACTGCGTGCAGATGTACCTGGACGACATCTACACCGTGCCGATCAACCTCGCGGGGCTTCCGGGCATGTCGATCCCGTGCGGCTTCGGCCACAAGGGCCGCCCGGTGGGGCTGCAGATCGTCGGCAACTACTTCGACGAGGCTCGGATGCTCTCGGTCGCGCATGCTTTCCAGCAAGCGACCGACTGGCACACCCGTACGCCTCCGGCTTTCTCATGAAAAGCTGGAACGCAGAGACCGCAGAGCTCGGCAGAGACCGCAGAGAAAGCCCTATGCGTTCGGCTACGGTGAGCGAAGGCACGAATGACACGATTCGGCGTTCTCTGCGGCCTCTGCGGACCTCTGCGTTCTCGGGGGTAACCCCATGACCTGGGAAATCGTCATCGGGCTGGAGACGCACGCGCAGCTCACGACGGCGTCCAAGATCTTCTCGGGCGCCTCGACGGCGTTCGGGGCGCCGCCGAACACGCAGGCGAGCGCGGTGGATCTGGCGATGCCCGGAACGCTGCCGGTGCTGAACCGCGGCGCGGTCGAGCGCGCGATCCGCTTCGGGCTCGCGGTCGGCGGCACGATCGCGCCAAGGAGCGTTTTCGCGCGCAAGAACTACTTCTATCCCGACCTGCCCAAGGGCTACCAGATCAGCCAGTACGAGCTCCCGGTGGTCACGGGAGGAGCGCTCGACGTCGTGGTGGGCGACGCGGAAAAGCACGTGCGCCTCACGCGCGCGCACCTCGAGGAAGACGCGGGCAAGTCGCTGCACGAGGACTTCGGCGGAATGACCGGCGTGGACCTGAACCGCGCGGGCACGCCGCTGCTGGAGATCGTCTCCGAGCCCGACATGCGCTCGGCGGCCGAGGCCGTGGCCTACGCGCGCGCGCTGCACGCGCTGGTGCGCTGGATCGGCATCTGCGACGGCAACATGCAGGAGGGATCCTTCCGCTGCGACGCGAACGTCTCCGTTCGTCGTCCCGGGGAGGCGCTCGGCACGCGCTGCGAGATCAAGAACCTCAACTCCTTCCGCTTCATGGAGAGGGCGATCGAATACGAGGTGCGCCGCCAGACCGAGCTGATCGAGGACGGCGGCATGGTCGTCCAGGAGACGCGCCTCTTCGATCCCGACCGCGGCGAGACGCGCGCCATGCGCTCCAAGGAAGACGCGCAGGACTACCGCTACTTCCCCGATCCCGACCTGCTGCCGCTCGAGATCGCGCCGGCCTGGATCGAGGAGGTGCGGCGCGCGATGCCGGTGCTGCCGGGCGAGCTGCGCACGCGCTACGAGAAGGAACACGGCCTCGCGCCGTACACGGCGAACCTGCTCACCGAGACCCGCGAGAAGTCGGCATTCTTCGAGCGCGTGAAAGAGGTGTGCGGCTCGGCGGCGCTCGCGGCCAACTGGGTCACGGGGAATGTCGCCGCGCTCCTGAACGACCGCAACGCCGATTTCGCCGCCGCGCCCGTCTCGGCCGACGCGGTCGGCGCGCTGCTCAAGCGCATAGGGGATGGGACGATCTCGGGCAAGGCCGCCAGGGACGTGCTGCACGCCATGGCCGACGGCGAGGGAGATGCCGACCAGGTGATCGACAAGCGCGGGTTGAAGCAGATTTCCGACGCGGGCGCGCTCGAAGCGGCGGTCGACCAGGTGCTCGCCGCCAACGCGAAGCAGGTCGAGGACTATCGCGCGGGCAAGGAGAAGGCCTTCAACAGCCTGGTCGGGCAGGTGATGAAGGCGACCGAGGGCAAGGCCAACCCGGCGCAGGTGAGCGCAATTCTCAAGCGCCGGCTGGGCGGCTAGCGGCCGGGGCGAGCCGGGGGCCCCCGCTCCGCCCTCCGAATGCCCTACTTCTTCGTCTTGGCGTCGGCCTTGGCGTCCGTGGCGGCCACGTCGGCCTTCCTGGCGGAGCTGCCCTGCTTCAGGGCCACCCAGCGGCGCTTGTCCACGTCGAACTTGACGCGCAGGTCGCTGATCTCCTTCTCGTAGCCGGCGATGTTCTTCTGGATGCCCTTCTTCTCGTCGTCGAGGCGCTCGAGCTCCTTGGCCATGGCCATCGCCGTGTCGTCCTTCTTCCCGCCCTTCCTCTTGCCGGCGGTGTAGAACTCCATCTCCTCCTTCACCACCTTCAAGCGCTTGTCGATGTCCTTCACGCGCTCATGGGACTGGGTGATGCGCCCCTGGAGCGGCTCGATGTTGCGGTCGCGGGCGGTGTCGAATTCCTTCTCGTTGGCAAAGGTGGAGAGCAGCGCCGTGTCCTTGCGCTTCTGCTCGGCGGCGATCTTCTCGGCGATCTTCGCCTTCGCCTCGGCCTCCTGCTTGGCCTTCCACTGCTCCTCGGTCATCGTGGGCTGGATCGTGCGCAGGACCGTGCCCGAGCGCGTGACCTCGTACATGACGACGTCGGCGCAGGCCGGCGGGGGCGTGTCGCCGATGTGGGTGCGGCCCTTCTCGTCGACGCAGCGGTAGGCTGCGGCTGCGGAGGTGGCGGCGAGGGTCAGTGCGGCCAGCAGGCAGAGGTTCCTCGTTGTCATCGTTCTACTCCGTTCGGTTCGGGCTTCAGGTGGCGGCGCCGTAGCGGCGCCGGTATTCCTCGATTCTATCGAGATTGGGGCGCTCGCCGGGCCGGGCCCGCAAGGTGGCCAGGATGTCGGCGAGCGTCGCAATGGCTGTAACGGGCAGCCCGTACTCCCGGCTGACCTCCTGGGTGGCCGAGAGCTCGCCCTGCCCGCGCTCCTGCCGGTCCAAAGCAATCAGTATTCCTGCCGGGGTCGCCCCGGCCGCGCGGATCTGCTCGATCGCCTCGCGCTTGGCCGCGCCCTCGGTGATCACGTCGTCGACGATGAGCGCGCGCCCGCGCAGCGGCCCGCCCACGATCGTGCCGCCCTCGCCGTGGTCCTTGGCTTCCTTCCGGTTGTAGCAAAACGGCACATTGTGACCCAGGCCGGCAAGCGCGATGGCGGCGGCCGCGGCGAGCGTGATGCCCTTGTATGCCGGGCCGAACAGCATGTCGAAGCCGATTCCCGAGGCGAGCGCGGCACGCGCGTAGTAGCTGCCCAGCTCGCCCAGGCTCGCGCCGTCGGTGAACAGGCCGGCGTTGAAGAAGTACGGCGACAGGCGCCCGGCCTTGGTCTTGAACTCGCCGAAGCGCAGCACGCCCGTGCGGATGGCGAAATCGACGAACTCGCGCCGGAAGGCGTCGGAATCGCCGGGGGTGGCGGCTGCAGTTGCTGCCGATGCGGTCATCGGGGCGTTAGCGGTTACGATACCGGGCTATTTTCTCACGGCGGCAAGTTCGGGGTCAGACCCCACCTGGAGATTCGGCATGACGGAAATTCGGGGTCAGACCCCACCCGCGAGATTCGGGGTCTGACCCCATGCGAGTGATCACGCTCAACGTCAACGGCTTGCGGTCGGCCTCCGCCAAGGGCTTCATCCCCTGGATGCGCAGGCAGCGCCCGGACGTCGTCTGCCTGCAGGAGACAAAGTGCCGGGAGGTCGACCTCACGAGGGCGCTCCTCGCCCCCCGCGGCTACCACGCGTTCTTCCATCCCGCCGAGAAGCGCGGCTATAGCGGCGTGGGCATCTATTCGAAGCGTGAGCCGGACAAGGTCATCCTGGGGCTCGGCATCCCGGAGTTCGACGCGCAGGGCCGGTACATCCAGGCCGACCTCGGCAACCTGAGCATCGTGTCGATCTACTTTCCCTCGGGCTCGGCGAGCGAGGAAGCGCATGCTCGCAAGCTCCGGTTCCTGGCGGCCTTCATGCCGCGCCTGGAGGCGATGCGGGCGTGCGGGCGGGAGTTCGTGATCTGCGGCGACTGGAACATAGCGCACAAGGAAATCGACATCAGGAATTGGCGCGCCAACCGCGGCCGCCCCGGATTCACCGACGAGGAGCGAGAGTGGCTCACGCGCGTCTTCGAGGCGCACGGCTTCGTCGACGTCTTCCGCCTGCTCGACCCACGCCCCGAGCGCTACACGTGGTGGTCGAACCTCGGCCAGGCGCGGGCGAAGAACGTGGGCTGGCGCATCGACTACCAGATCGCGACTCCGGGACTGGCCGCCCTCGCTCGCACGTGCGACATCCACACGCGCCGGCGCTTCTCCGACCACGCGCCGCTCACGATCGACTACGAGCTGGACCTGTCGGCTTGCTGAGGATCTCCGACATCACCCTGAGAAGGGGAGCGAGGGTGCTCTTCGAGCGCGCCTCGATGAACGTGCACCCGGGACAGAAGGTGGGCCTGATCGGGCCCAACGGCAGCGGCAAGTCGAGCCTCTTCGCGCTCGTGCGCGGCGAGCTGCACGCCGACGCGGGCGAGGTGTCGCTGCCGCCCGCGTGGGTGCTGTCGCACGTGGCGCAGGAGACGCCCGCGGTCGAGCGGCCCGCGCTCGACTTCGTGATGGACGGCGACGCCGAGCTGCGCGAGCTTGAGGTGGCGATGGGGGAGGCCCACGGCGAGCGCCTGGCCGAGCTCATCGCGCACTACGACCACATCGGCGGCTACCAGGCGCGCTCGCGCGCCCAGACGCTGCTCGCGGGCCTCGGCTTCGACGAGCCCGCGCAGGCGCGCGACGTGGCGCAGTTCTCCGGCGGCTGGCGCATGCGCCTGAACCTCGCCCGGGCGCTGATGTGCCGCGCGGACCTGCTGCTGCTCGACGAGCCCACCAACCACCTGGACCTCGACGCGGTGCTCTGGCTCGAGGACTGGCTGCGCGCCTTCCCCGGCGCGGTGATCCTCATCACGCACGACCGCGAGGTGCTGGACGCGGTGGCGGGCGAGATCGTGCACGTCGAGAACCGCCGCCTCACCGCCTACTCCGGCAACTACAGCGCGTTCGAGGCGCAGCGCGCCGAGCGCCTCTCGCTGCAGCAGGCCACCTTCGAGAAGCAGAAGCGCACGGTCGAGCACCTGGAGGCGTTCATCAACCGTTTCCGCGCCAAGGCGACCAAGGCGAAGCAGGCGCAGAGCCGCATCCGGGCGCTGGAGAAGATGGAGCGCGTGGCGCCGGCGCACGTCGACACGCCGTTCTCGTTCGCCTTCCGCGCGCCCGCCGAGAAGCCGCGCCAGCTCTTCAAGCTGGAGGAGGCGAGCGTGGGTTACGGCACGAAGGTCGTGCTCGCAGGCGTCGAGTGGGCCGTGCTGCCGGGCGATGCGATCGGGCTGCTGGGCCCGAACGGCGCCGGCAAGTCGACGCTGCTGAAGTCGATCGTCGGGAGCCTGCCGCTGGTGGCCGGCGAGCTGCATCGCGCACAGGGGCTGCGCATCGGCTACTTCGCGCAGCACCAGGTCGACCAGCTGCGGCTCGAGGAGTCGGCGATGTGGCACCTGGGCAAGCTCGCGGCGGGCGAACGAGAGCAGGTCCTGCGCGACTTCCTCGGCGGCTTCGACATCCGCGGCGACATGGCCTTCCAGAAGGTGGCGAGCTTCTCGGGCGGCGAGAAGGCGCGCCTCGCGCTCGCCCTCATCGTCTGGCAGCGGCCCAACCTGCTGCTCCTGGACGAGCCCACGAACCACCTGGACATCGACATGCGCGAGGCGCTCGCCGAGGCGCTGGTCGACTTCGAGGGCGCGTTGATCGTCGTCGCCCACGACCGCCACCTGCTCGCCTCGGCGACCGACCAATGGATGCTGGTGGCCGACGGCAAGGTGGCGGAGTTCGAGGGCGACCTCGACGACTACAAGGAGTGGACGCGGCAGCATCGGGCGAGGGCCTCGGGCCAGGCGCCCGATGCTGCGCCCGCGGGCGCCAGCCGCAAGGACGAGCGCCGCGCCGAGGCCGAGTCGCGCCAGCGCCTCGCGGCCGCGAGGAAGCCGTTCGAGAAGAAGCTCGCCGCGATCGAGGAGGAGCTCGCGCCGCTCGCGGCCGAGTCGCGCGAGGCGGAGGCCTGGCTCGCGAGCGCCGAGGCCTACGAGGAAGCGAATCGCGAGCGCCTGCAGTCGACACTCAGGCGCCGCGGGGAAGTCGCCGCGCGCATCGCCCAGCTCGAGGAAGACTGGCTCTGGAACCAGGCGCAGATGGAGAAGGCGGTGAGTTCCGTGGGCGGCTAGGCGCGCGACCGCGGCCAGAGCGCCCAGGCGGCGATGCCGGCGACGAGGAGAATGCCGCACGCCAGGCTGGTCGCGTCATAGGAGGCGAGATCCAGCACGGGGTTGGCGGGCGAGAACGGCGCGAAGGGCCGCATGTCCGGATGCATCAGGCTGTCGATCGCCACGTGGCTGTACGTGCCGATGAAGGAGCCCGACGCGACCTGGCCCCACGTCAGCGTATCCGGCGACTGGAAGCGGTCGAGCTTGTGATAGCGCAGCTCCTGGTTCCGGCGGCGCACGATCCAAAGCGAGGGCCTGCGCGCTAACGCCGTGGCGATCGCCGCAACGAGGGTCGCGCCGAGGTAGGTGTGCGTCCACCCGTGCAGCACGGGCCATCCGAACACGAAAGCGAGCAGCGGCTCGATGTCGATCGCGACCTGGGACAAGCCGAACGAGACGACGCTCATGCGCCGGCCGAGCGCACCCTTGAACACGAGGCCG
>Ga0307505_10003198_pt1 | contig 10449 bp, 12 predicted proteins | sample 23_S_MG_FD_202183 | JGI IMG/M metagenome (GOLD analysis project Ga0307505, IMG submission 202183) | Soil microbial communities from Populus trichocarpa stands in riparian zone in the Pacific Northwest, United States - 23_S | ecosystem: Environmental > Terrestrial > Soil > Riparian zone > Trees... | reverse complement strand
TGCGTCGGCGGGCAACGGGCGTACAAATCCGCGCGGCGCGGCGTGCCGCTCGCGCTCGAGCCCGTGGGCGTGACCGTGCATTCCTGGACGGTGCTCGAGTGGCGCGGCGACGACCTCGACGTCGAGATCCAGTGCAGCGGCGGCACTTACGTCCGGGCGCTGGCGCGTGACCTCGGGGAGGCCGCCGGGAGCGCCGCGCACCTCGCGGCGCTCCGGCGGCGCCGCTCCGGCCGCTTCAGCGTGGATGACGCCGCGACCCTCGAGGTCCTCGAGCGGGACGGCGCGCCGCTGATCCCGCCGCAGCACGCCGTCGGCCACCTCGACCGCCAGGTGCTGGACGACCTCGGCGCGCGCCGCATCAGCCATGGCCAGGACGTGAACGCCGAGGGTGATGGCGCTGTCATCGCGCTCCTGCACGCGGACGAGCTCCTCGCGATCGGCGTGCGACACGGCGAGGTGGTGCGGCCCAAGGTCGTGATGCGCGATGCGTGAGTTGCGCGCCGGGCTACCCGCGACCGATGGCGGCGCCGTCGTCACCGTGGGCACCTTCGACGGGGTGCATCGCGGCCACGCGCTCGTGCTCGAGCGCACCGCCGCGGCGGCCCGCCGCGCCGGGATGCCGAGCCTCGCCGTCACCTTCGACCCGCATCCGCTCGATATCGTGAACCCGTCGGCCGCGCCCCCGCTCCTCACCCTGTGGGACGAGAAGCTCGAGGCGCTGGGGCAGTCGCCGATCGATTACGTCGGCGTCGTGCCGTTCACCGTCGAGCTGTCACGGCTCACCCCGGAGCAGTTCGTCGACCAGGTGCTCATCGAGCGCTTTGGCATGCGCGAGCTCTGGATCGGGTACGACCACGGGTTCGGCCGCGGCCGGGCAGGGGACGTCGAATCGCTCAAGGTCATCGGCGGAAAGCGCGGGTTTGCCGTGGAGGTCGTGGATCCGGTCCTCGGCTCCGACGGCACACCGATCTCGTCCACCGCGGTCCGCCGCGCCATTGCGCACGGCGACCTCGCGCGGGCCCTGGAAGGACTCGGGCGCCGGTACTCGTTCAGTGGCGCCGTGCGGTCCGGCGAGCAGCGGGGGCGGCTGCTCGGGTTCCCGACGCTCAACCTTGCGCTCGGGTCCGGGCGAAAGCTCCTCCCTCCGCACGGCGTCTATGCCGTGCGCGCGGAGGGGCGGGGGGGCATGTTCGGCGGGATGATGAACCTCGGGCCGCGGCCGACCTTCGGCGAGACGGAGGTCGGGCTCGAGGTCCATCTCTTCGGCGCCGGCGGGGACTGGTACGGCCAGACCGTGCGCGTCGAATTCGTCAGCCGGCTGCGTGATACCATGAAATTCTCCGGACCCGAGCAGCTCGTGTCCCAGCTCAAGGCTGACGCGGAAGACGCCCGCCGTGCGCTCACCGTCGCGTGAGAAATGTCAGGCACGCGCGGGCACCTTTTGGTTGACCTTGGTGGTCCCCTCGGCTAACGTAAACGATTCCGGGACAAACACTTCCTCCCTCCAGTAGCGATGTCCAAGCTGAAGTACCGGCTCATCCTGATTGCCCTGCTGACGGTGGCATCGGTGGCCGCTCTCATTCCCCGCGATGTCACCGTGAAGCGTCGCGATGCGGAAGGCGTTCTGCGCGAAGTCACGGAGAAGCGCGTGCCACTCAAGCGGGGCCTGGATCTGCAGGGCGGGATGTATCTCGCGCTCGAAGTGGACAACAGCAAGCAGGCTGTGGCGGACAAGAGCGAGGCGATCGATCGCGCGATCAAGACCGTCCGGAACCGCATTGAAGGGTTCGGCGTGTCGGAAGCCATCGTGCAGAAGTCCGGCGATGATCGCATCGAGGTGCTGCTTCCCGGCGTCACCGATCAGGAGCGCGCCACAAGCGTCGTGCGCGAGCAGGCATTCCTGAAGTTCCAGATCGTGGACAAGACGCAGGCGCTCGAGCGTGTGCTCCCGCGTCTCGACGCCATCGTCAGGCAGCGCAACCTGGCGGCGGATCGCCCCGCGGCCGCCGCGCCGCGGCCGGCAGCGGCTACCAAGGGGCTGCAAGGGCTCCTGACCGGCGCCGACAGCGCCGCTGACACGGCACGGGTGGCCTCCGCCGACAGCGTGGTTCCGGGGACCGGTGCATTCTCGAGCGCCATTCAGCAGGGCGGGATGGTCGGCGAGTACTTCGTGCGGGAGGCCGACGTCCCGATGGTCACCCGTTTTCTCGAAGATTCCGCGGTCCGGTCGGCGCTTCCCCCCGCCAAGGAAGTGCATTGGGGCAGCGATTCCACCGTCATGGCCGGCGCGCGGTATCGCCCGCTGTATGTGGTGGATGCCCGCCCGATCATCACCGGCGACTACCTGACGGACGCCCGCCCGAACACGTCGCCGCTCGAAGGCACGATCGTCCAGTTCCAGCTCAACAACGTGGGCGGACGCCGCTTCGGCAACGAGACCGCGAAGCATATCGGCGACTACATGGCCATCGTGCTCGACAATCGCGTCATGGGCCGCCCGCCGGTGATCCAGGGTCGCATCACCACCAACGGCCAGATCACCATGGCCGGCCGTGACCTCGCCGCCGCGCAGGATCTCGCGCTGGTGCTGCGCGCGGGCGCGTTGCCGGTGCCGCTGATGGTGGCCGAGGTCCGCAGCATCGGCCCGAGTCTCGGCCAGGACTCCATCCGGAAGGGAGTCCGGGCGGGACTGCTCGGACTCGCGATGGTCGTGATCATCATGATCGCCTACTACCGCCTCTCGGGCGTGCTCTCGGTGCTGGGGCTCGCCTTCTATGCCCTCACCACCCTGGCCGCGCTGGCGCTGTTCGACGCCACGCTGACGCTGCCGGGCATCGCCGGCTTCATCCTGTCCATCGGCATGGCCGTGGACGCCAACTTCCTCCAGTTCGAGCGCATTCGCGAAGAGCTGGACCGCGGCAAGACCGTCCGCACCGCCATTGACGAGGGCTTCAAGAACTCGCTCTCGGCGATCGTGGACTCGCACGTCACCACCGCGCTGACCGGCGCGGTGCTGTACCAGTACGGCACCGGTCCCGTGCAGGGCTTCGCCGTCACCCTGGTGGTCGGCGTGGTGTCGTCCATGCTCAGCGCGGTCTTCGTGGTGCGCACCTTCTTCATGCTGTGGCTCACCCGCTCGCGCGGGACCGCTACCCTGAGCATCTGATGCTGCGAATCCTCCATAACACCCAGATCGATTTCATCGGACGCTGGCGTCAGGTTGCCGTCGTCATCGCTTCACTCCTGCTGCCCGCGGTGGTGTGGATTGTGGTGTCCAGCGCGCGCGGCGGGCTGAGCGAGAGCTTCAAGCTGGGGATCGAGTTCACCGGCGGCACCGTCGTCCAGTACGACTTTCCCGTGCCGCCGAGCATCGAGCGCGTCCGGAACACCGTGACCGCGGCAGGTTTTGCGGGAGCAGAGGTTCAGACCTTCGGAGCCCCGAACCAGATCCTCGTGCGCGCCCAGGAGCACGAGGAGCAGGCGATCGGCGGCGCCGAGAGCGCCGCGCAGGTCATCACCGCCGCACTGCGGGGTGAGTTCGCGGACAACCTTCCGGCGGTGAGTCGCACCGACGCGATCGGGCCGCGCGTCGGCGCGGAGCTCCGCCGCAACGCCATCATCGCGATGTTGATCTCGTTCGCGGTGACGCTGCTCTATCTCGCCTGGCGATTCGACGCGCGCCTCGCGCTCGCCGCCGTGTTCGCCAACGTGCATGACATCATCGCCACGTTCGCGTTCATCAAGTACGCGCAGATCGAGCTGTCGCTGTTCGTGGTCGGCGGCATCCTCACCGTGATCGGCTATTCACTGAATGACAAGGTCGTCGTGTTCGATCGGGTGCGTGAGCTGCTCCGCCAGCGCGCGCGCCGCCCGCTGCGCGATACGCTCAACCTCGCCATCAACCAGACGCTGCCGCGCACCGTCCTCACGGGCACCACGGTCATCGCGTGCCTCCTGTCCGTGATCTTCCTCGGCGGAGAGGTGTTGCGGCCGTTCGCGCTCGTGCTGCTGTTCGGGATCGTCATCGGGACGTTCAGCTCGATCTTCGTCGCATCGCCGCTCCTCCTCCTGATCGAGAAGAAGTGGCCGCGACAGGACGGGGAAACCAAGGGCATGTCGCGGGCGCTGGCCGAGGAGCGCAAGCGGGAGCGGGCGGACCCGGTCACGACCCGCTGATCCCGTCGTGGCTGCGTTCGTCGACAGCCACGTGCACCTCGCCGACCCGGCCTTCGACGCGGACCGGGAGACCGTCATCGAGCGCGCGCGCCTCACCGGGGCACGCGCGCTCGTGTGCATCGGGGAGTCCCTCGCCGCCGCGGAGCGGGCGGCGGCCATCGCGGCAAGCCATTCGGGCTGGATCGCATTCACCGCGGGGATTCACCCCCACGACGCGTCGGGCTTCGACGCCGCGCGCGACATTCCCGCGCTGCGTGCCATGGTGACGCGCGGCGCGGTCGCGATTGGCGAATGCGGGCTCGACGCCCACTACGACCATTCTCCACGCGAGGCGCAACTCGCCGCGTTCGAGGCGCAGCTCGATCTCGCCGCGGAGGTGCGCCGCCCGGTCGTGGTGCACACCCGCCAGGCCGTGGACGACACGCGGCGCCTGGTCGCCGAGGCGGGCAAGCGGGGGATTGGCGGCGTGCTCCATTGCTTCACGGGACCGCGCGAGCTCGCCGAGACCGCGCTCGACGCCGGCTGGCACCTCTCGTTCTCCGGGGTCATCACTTTCCGGAAGTGGGACGACGACGCCCTCCTCCGCCTCGCGCCCGCCGACCGCCTCCTCGTCGAATCCGACGCGCCCTACCTCGCGCCAGTCCCGCACCGCGGCAAGCGCAACGAGCCCGCGTGGGTCAGCCTCACTGTCGCCAGGCTCGCCGCCGCGCGCGGGCTTCCCGCCGACGCGCTCGGCGACATCGTGTCTGCCAACGCGATTAGGTTCTTCGGATTGGCAGCCTGACCCTGCACCGCAAGGAGACACGAGTGCCGCTGAAGACCGTGACCACCGACCAGGCACCGCAGGCCATCGGCCCGTATTCGCAGGCCATCGTCGCCAGCGGCTTTCTCTTCTCGGCGGGCCAGATCCCGATCGATCCCGCCACTGGCCAGGTCGTGGCCGGCGACGTCACCGTCCAGACGGAGCGCGTGCTCGCGAATCTCGCCGCGGTGCTCGGCGCCGGTGGCTGCTCGTGGCGCCACGTCGTGAAGACCACCGTCTTTCTCCAGGACATGAACGACTTCCCGGCCGTGAACGAAGTGTACGGCCGCGTGCTCGGTGACTCGCGTCCGGCGCGGTCCACCGTGCAGGTGTCCGCGCTGCCGCGCGGCGTGCTCGTCGAGATCGATGCCATCGCCGAGCTCCCCTAGGGATCGCTGGCTTCCGGATCCCTCCACCCTGACCCCCTCATACCGTGTCGACTAATCCGACGCGCGAAGAGCTGTTCCGCCTCACCGCGTTCGCGCGGTGCGCTGGTTGAGCCGCCAAGCTGGGTCCGGGTGACCTGACGAAGGCTCTGGAGGGATTGCCGACGCGTTCGGATCCGCGCCTGATCGTGGGCCGCGAGACCATGGACGACGCCGGGGTCTTCGTGCTGTCCGACGATCTCGCGCTCATCCAGACGGTGGACTTCTTCGCACCCATCGTGGACGATCCGTACCTCTTCGGTCAGGTGGCGGCGGCCAACGCACTGTCGGACGTGTACGCCATGGGAGGTCAGCCGCTCACCGCCATGAACATCGTCGGCTTCCCCTCGGGCAAGCTGCCCCTGGAGGTGCTCCGGGAGATCCTGCGGGGCGGGCAGGACAAGGTGCATGAGGCCGGCGCCCTCATCGTCGGCGGGCACACCATCATCGACGAGGAGCTGAAGTACGGCCTCTCCGTCACCGGCCGCGCGCATCCGCAACGGCTGCTCACGAATGCCGGCGCCGTTCCCGGTGATCGGCTCGTGCTCACCAAGCCGATCGGCACCGCGTTGCTCGCCACCGTGGACAAGAAGGGAAACCTGCCGGAGGCGGAGCGAGCGGCGCTCCACGACAGCATGCGCGCGCTCAACCGGCTCGCCAGCGAGGTGGCCCTGGAGCTTGGGGCCCGATGTGCCACCGACATCACGGGGTTCGGGCTCCTGGGCCACGCCTCGCACATCGCCCGCGCCAGCGGCGTCACGCTGCGGCTGCGCGTTGCGGACGTGCCGCTCCTCCCCGGCGCGCGGAACGCCGCGGAGCGCGGTGTGCGCACCGGCGGCGCCGACCGCAACGCGAGCTACCTCGAGCCGCTCGTGGACTGGGGGAGTGCGTCCGACGCCGACCGCGCACTGCTCATCGACCCGCAGACGTCAGGCGGGCTGCTCGTCGCGCTCAGGGCCGACCGGGTGCCGACCTATATTTCCCGCGTTCAGGGCGCGGTCGAGATCGGCGAGATCGTCGCCGCCGGCCCGACGGGCCTCGTGCTTGCGTGAGTGCATGGGAGTGGATGAAGCCTGGTGGCTTTCCTGGTCTTCAAAACCAGTGTGACCTGACTGCGTCGGGTTTGGTGGGTTCGATTCCCATGCACTCCCGCCACGCATCGCCGCTCGCATGGAACCGGAGGTCAGCGAGCGTGTCAAAGCACCTTCACGCACAGCCCGACACGGCCCGAGCAACGTGGCACCACGACCGATGACCTGGCAACGGCTCGCCCTGCGATGCGTGCTGCTCGGACTCGTTCCTGCGGCGGCTGTCGCCCAGGACGCACCGCGCCTCGATACTGCCGGGCCCCGCGCCGAGCGGCGCGCGCCCCTGTCGCCCCGGCGGGCCTTCGTGACTTCGCTTGTCATTCCGGGGTACGCGCAGTCCATCCTCGGGCGCGGCCGCACCGGCACGATGCTCGTGGGGTTCGAGACGGTGGCGCTGGTGATGATCCGCGAATCCTCCGCCAACCTGCGCGAGGCGCGGCGGAATCTTGCCGACAGTGTCATCGTTTCCTATGTGGATGCCAATGGCGCCCCGGCGGTCCGCTGGCAGCCGACGCCGTTCTCGCGCGCCCTCGTGCGCGCCCGTCAGGAGCAGGTCGAGGACTGGATCGCGGTCCTCGTCGGCAATCACCTTTTCTCCGCGATCGATGCGTACGTCGCGGCCCACCTCTGGGACGTTCCCCTGGAGGTCGGGATCCGGTCAACGCAGGGCACCCGGGGGCTGGCACTGCGCTTGAACTGGTGAGGTCACCATGACCTCCTCACGTCCCGTGGGCGTCTTCGACTCCGGCATCGGCGGACTCACCGTCGCGCAGGAGATCATGCGCCAGCTGCCGGCGGAAAGCATCGTCTACTTCGGCGATACCGCCCGCGTTCCGTACGGCCCCAAGAGCCCGGACTCCGTGCGGCGCTACAGCCGCGAGATCGCCAGCTTCCTCCGGCAGCAGGACGTCAAGGCGATCGTCGTGGCGTGCAACACCGCCACCGCCCATGCGCTTGCCGACTTGCGGGAGACCGCGGACATCCCGGTCATCGGCGTCGTGGAGCCGGGCGCCCGCGCCGCCGTCCGGGCCAGCCGCGGAGGCCACATCGGCATCGTCGGAACGGCCGGCACCGTGCGCTCCGGCGCGTATGAGCGCGCCATCCAGGCGCTGCTCCCGGGGGCCCGCGTCACCGCCCGCGCTTGCCCGCTCTTCGTGCCCCTCGTGGAGGAGGGATGGATCGATCACGCGGTGACGCGCGCCGTGGCCGAGGAGTACCTCGCCCCGCTGCTCGCGGATGGAATGGACACGCTCGTCCTCGGGTGCACGCACTATCCGCTGCTCAAGCCACTGCTCTGCGCGATCGTGGGCCGCGACGTCGCGCTGATCGACAGCGCGGCGGAAACGGCGGGCGAGCTCGGTCGCCTGCTGCGGGAGCGGCAGCTCGAGGCGCCGGAGGGCACGGTCGCCTCCCACCGCTTCGTGGCGTCCGACGATCCGCTCCAGTTCCTCCAGTTAGGGCAGCGCTTCCTGGGGAACGCGATCGAGGGCGTGGAGATCCACACCTTCGCCTGAGTCGTCGTCCCAGCGCTGGAGCTGGACCCGGCCGGGCGTGACGCGCAGGAATGTCGGCGTGTCGAGCCAGGACCCCGCGTTGGCATACACGCCGCGTCCCAGTCGCCGCAGGTCGCTCACGTGCGAGTGGCCAAGGATGAGGAGCTCCGGGGCGCCGCCGAGCGCCAGCGTTCGCTCGGCCACTCCCCGGAGGCCCGCGCCGCCATCCCGCGCATTGTACGAGCGGCTCGTGTGGGAGCTGCGGTTGGCCAGCGCGCTGCCCAGGTCAGGATGAATGAACCGGAATGCACGGATGGCCACCGGGTTGCGCAGCACTCGGCGGAGCATCCGATAGGTCCGGTCCTCACGGTCCCGCAGGCCGTCGCCGTGCTCCATGCGGGTCCGCCATCCCCCCAGTGATCCCTCCCACGCCTCGAGGCGGAAATCGATCCCGAGCTCGGCGCGGAGGAAGTCGCCTCCCCAGCAGTCATGATTGCCCGCGAGCATCACGATGGGCACTCCGGCGTCACGGAGGTCCGCGAGCGCGGCAAGCACGCGATATCCGGCGCGCGGCACCACGCTGCGCCACTCGAACCAGAACTCGAAGAGGTCCCCGTTGATCGCCAGCGAGCCGGCTCGGCCGTGCAGGTGGCGCAGGAAACGAAGCAATGCGGACTCGACCGTGCGGGGCGCGAAGCCGAGGTGCGCATCCGAGATCACGTACGCCGGGGCGGGAAGGTCGTGCACGCGATGATACTACTCGGAGAGGGCGCGCCGCACCAACCCACGCTAGGTTTTGTCGCGTGCCGCCACTGACGCACGAGCTCGAGCTTCGGGTGCGCTACGCCGAATCCGACCAGATGGGCGTGGTGTATCACGCGAACTACCTCGTATGGTGTGAGATGGGACGGACGGAGCTCATTCGGCAATTGACAGGCACCAGTTACGCGGATCTGGAACGGGCCGGCGTCGCCCTCGCGGTGTCGGAAGCGAACATCCGCTATCACGGATCGGCGAGATACGACGACCTCGTGCGCGTGCGCACGACGCTCGCCGAGGTGCGCTCGCGTGCGGTCACGTTCGACTACCTCATCGCCAACGCGACGACCGGTGCCCGGCTTGCTTCCGTGCGCACGGCGCTCGTGTCGCTCGACGCCGGCGGCCGCCCGGCCGCGATGCCGGAAGATCTGCGGCGCCGGCTCGCACCCGGATAGCATGCGCGCGTCGTTCGCGGTGCTGCTGGCAGTGACGGCGCTCGGATGCGCGCCGCGTCTTTCGCCGCTGCCGGGAACGGTGGCGCCGTCCATCGCGCTGCCCGCCACCACGATCCCGCGCGGGCACCAGCGGGTGGTCTTCCGCTGGGAGCTGGAGGATCCGGACATGATCGCACGCGGCGAGGGGGCAGCACGGATCGCCGGCCCCGACAGCGCGCGCATGGACTTCTTTCTCGCCGGCGGCCTGGCGAGCGGGGCCGCGGTCCTCATCGGCAGCGAGCTGCGCGTTCCATCGGCGGCGGAGGCCCTCAGTCGCCGCCTCGTGCCGCCACCGCCCATGCTCTGGGCAACCCTCGGCCGGCTCGCGCTTCCGGTGACTCGCGACACAATCGTGCGCGTTGACGCGGATACCCTGCGAGCCGACATTGGGACGCCGATCGGCTGGCGCGTCACGTTCGTGAGTGACACGCTCCGGCGCATCGAGCGGGTCGAGGGGGGACGCATCATCGAGTGGGTGCACCGATCCTCCGATGGGAGGCTCCGCTACCGCCACGAAGTCCGACGCCGCCAGCTGGACCTCTTCATTCTCCGAACGGAACGCACCAGTGCATTCGATCCGGATATCTGGGATCTCCCGTAGCGCCGTGGCGGTGCTGCTGCTGGCCGCCACGGGTTGCGGCGTGCGCTACGGATTCTCCGAAGGCGCGTTTCCGGCGCATGTCCGCACGATGGCGGTGCTGCCCTTCGAGAATGAGACGTCGTCCGCGGATCTCCAGGGCGAGCTGTTCGAGAGCATGCGCCGGCGGCTGCAACAGCGCCTGGGGGTGCGCGACGCGCCGCAAGAGCGGGCCGACGCGATCGTCCGCGGCCACATTCGCGGCTACGACGCCGACATCCCGATCGCGTTCAGTGCCGATCGCCGGCAGACCGTGAGCGCGCGCCGACGCCTCCAGATCACGGTGGACGTCGAGATCCTCGACCAGACCAACGGGAAGACCCTGTGGGCCCGGAAGGGACTGCGCGCCGAAGGCGAGTACGCCGAGCGGGCCGAGGACGAGGGTCGCCGTCAGGCCATCGAGCAGCTCGTCAACGACATTGTCGAGGGAGCGCAGTCCCAGTGGTGAAACGAAGTGAACGCATGCCCAGGAACGCCTCGCCTGCGTTCAATCGCCGCGGCGCCGGAAAGTTCGGATGCCTGCTCTCGCTGCTCATCGTTGCCGCCGTGCTCTACTTCGGTGTCAATGCGTTCGA
>Ga0307505_10003197_pt1 | contig 10451 bp, 10 predicted proteins | sample 23_S_MG_FD_202183 | JGI IMG/M metagenome (GOLD analysis project Ga0307505, IMG submission 202183) | Soil microbial communities from Populus trichocarpa stands in riparian zone in the Pacific Northwest, United States - 23_S | ecosystem: Environmental > Terrestrial > Soil > Riparian zone > Trees... | reverse complement strand
TGAAGCTGCTGATCGTCAACGCGCCGCATCCGGCGACCTTCCTGCGCGAGCTGCGCGACAACCCGCTTCAGCAGCAGGCGAGCGCGTACATGAACTTCCTGTGCCGGCCGGACGCGGCGGCGCTGCTGGCGCAGGACGACTTCCGCCGCCTGTGGGGCTTCTTCACCGGCATGGGCGGTGCGGCCTGGCTCGACGAGCCGACCCGCGCGCAGTACCGCGAGGTCTGGCGCCAGGGCCTGGAAGGGCCGCTCAACTACTACCGCGCGTCGCCACTGCGCCCCGGCGGCACGCTGCACACCCTGGTGCTGCCGCGCGAGGCGGTGACCGTGCGCGTGCCGACCACCGTGCTCTGGGCCGAAGACGACATCGCCCTGCCGCCGGCCCTGCTCGATGGCCTCGGCGAGTTCGTGCCGACGCTGCACGTGCAGCGGGTGCCCGGCGCGACGCACTGGATCGTGCACGAGCAGCCGGCGCTGGTGGCGGACACGATCCGCCGTCTCCTGGCCGCTTAGCCAAAGAAAAAGCCCGCAGCTCTCACCGCGGGCTCTCGTGTCGGCAGGCTGGCCGGACTTACATGTCCATGCCGCCCATGCCGCCCATACCCCCCATGCCGCCGCCCATGCCGCCGCCGGAGGACTCTTCCTTCGGCGATTCGGCGACCATGGCTTCGGTGGTGAGCATCAGCGACGCCACCGACGCCGCGTTCTGCAGCGCCATGCGGGTCACCTTGGTCGGGTCCAGGATGCCCATCTCGATCATGTCGCCGTAGGTGTCGTTGGCGGCATTGAAGCCGTAGTTGCCCTTGCCGGCCAGCACCGCGGCCACCACCACGCTCGGCTCGCCGCCGGCGTTGGCGACGATCTCGCGCAGCGGCTGCTCGATCGCGCGCATCACGATCTTGATGCCGGCGTCCTGGTCGGGGTTGTCGCCCTTCATCTCGCCCACCGCGGTGCGCGCGCGCAGGAACGCGACGCCGCCGCCGGCAACGATGCCTTCTTCCACCGCCGCACGCGTGGCGTGCAGGGCGTCTTCGACTCGCGCCTTCTTTTCCTTCATCTCGACCTCGGTGGCAGCGCCGACCTTGATCAGCGCCACGCCGCCGGCCAGCTTGGCCACACGTTCCTGGAGCTTCTCCTTGTCGTAGTCGCTGGTCGCTTCCTCGATCTGGACACGGATCTGCTTGACACGCGCTTCGATGTCGCCGGCGGCGCCGTTGCCGTCGATCAAGGTGGTGTTCTCCTTCGCCACCTCGACACGTTTGGCCTGGCCCAAGTCGGCCAGCGTCACCTTCTCGAGCGTGAGGCCGACTTCCTCGGCGATCACCTTGCCGCCGGTGAGGATCGCGATGTCCTCCAGCATGGCCTTGCGGCGGTCACCGAAGCCCGGTGCCTTGACGGCGACGACCTTCAGGATGCCGCGGATGGTGTTGACCACCAGCGTCGCGAGCGCCTCGCCCTCGACCTCTTCGGCGACGATCAGCAGCGGCCGGCCCGACTTGGCCACCTGCTCCAGCACCGGCAGCAGGTCACGGATGTTGCTGATCTTCTTGTCGTACAGCAGCACGAAGGGGTTGTCGAGCAGCGCGGCCTGCTTGTCCGGGTTGTTGATGAAGTAGGGGCTCAGGTAGCCGCGGTCGAACTGCATGCCCTCGACGACTTCGAGTTCGCTGTCGAGCGACTTGCCGTCCTCGACCGTGATGACGCCTTCCTTGCCGACCTTGTCCATCGCGTCGGCAATGATCTTGCCGATCGACTCGTCCGAGTTGGCCGAGATCGAGCCGACCTGGGCGATCTCCTTGCTTGTGGTGGTCGCCTTGCTGGCCTTCTTGAGCTGCTCGACGAGGGCGATCACCGCCTTGTCGATGCCGCGCTTCAGATCCATCGGGTTCATGCCCGCGGCGACGTACTTCATGCCCTCGCGCACGATGCTCTGCGCCAGTACGGTGGCGGTGGTGGTGCCGTCGCCGGCGTTGTCGCTGGTCTTGGAAGCGACTTCCTTGACCATCTGCGCGCCCATGTTCTGGAGCTTGTCCTTCAGCTCCACTTCCTTGGCGACCGAGACACCGTCCTTGGTCACGGTGGGGGCGCCGAAGCTGCGCTCCAACACCACGTTGCGGCCTTTCGGGCCGAGGGTCACCTTGACCGCATTGGCCAGGATGTTCACGCCTTCGATCATGCGCGCGCGGGCGTCGCCGCCGAAGATCACGTCTTTAGCTGCCATTTGAGTTCTCCGATTGATTCAGTGTGCTTACTTTTGTCTTCGGCCGGGCCTGCGGCCCTTAACTTGGCTGCGCCAAGTTAGCCTTCGACCGAAGTGAATCGCTGCGCGATTTACTTCTCGACCACGGCGAAGAGGTCTTCCTCTTTCATCACCAGCAACTCGTCGCCGTCGACCTTGACGGTCTGGCCCGAGTACTTGCCGAACAGCACGCGGTCGCCGACCTTGATGTTCAGCGTCACGAAGTCGCCCTTGTCGTTGCGCTTGCCGGGGCCGACCGCCAGCACTTCGCCCTGGTCGGGCTTCTCGGCGGCGTTGTCCGGGATGACGATCCCGGACGCGGTCTTGGTTTCGTTTTCTAGGCGCTTGACGATCACGCGATCGTGCAAAGGGCGAAGTTTCATCGTGGATTCTCCAGAAAATAGAGGTATGAAGAGCAAGTGGGCGCTCATTCACAAACGGCGATGCGGGGACCAGCCCCACACCGTTAGCACTCAGCCTGCGCGAGTGCTAGCAAAGCCATTATAGGGACAGACGGCGCCGATTCAAGGGGCGGGCGGTGGCGACGACCCTTCGTCTTCATCGGCCGGCGGCGCTGCCGCGACGCGGTAGCGCTCGCTCGCCCAGGCGCCCAGATCGCGGCTGCGGCAGCGCTCGCTGCAGAAAGGCCGCCAGCAGTTGCTGGGCGCAAACGGGGTCGCCTTGCCGCAGGTCGGGCACGGCACCTCTCGCACGGGCGCCGGGGCGCTCACGCGCAAAGGCTCAACTCGAAGCTCGCGTCCTCGTTGGCGGGGCGCAGCCGGCCTTCGGCGTCAGCCTTCATGAGGCGGATCGAGACCATCAGGCGGTGGCCGCTGATCTCCGGCACGAGCTCGCCGCCGGCCGGCATGCGCACGCGCAGCAGGTGGTACACCTTGCCGGCCGGCAGGCTCTGCTGGTACTGGCCGTGGGTCGCCACCACCTTCTGCGGCGTGCCGGTTTCGCGCAGCAGCCCGAGCAGCATGCTCAGGGCTTCGGCCAGAGGCGTGAGGGTCGCTATCCAGCCCAGCAGGTCGGCGCGGCGGCGTGCCGGCTCGTGCTGCTGCCAGGCGTAGTAGGCCGGCAGGTCGAACTCGCAGGTGCCACCCGGGATGCTGATGCGGCTGCGGATGCTCATCAGCCACTCGTTGCCCGACAGCTGGTGGCCGGCCTTGCCGGGCAGCGAGTTCAGGCCGCTGAAGGCATGGTCGAGGCGGGCGGTGACACCGTCGAGCGCGGCCTCCGAGATCGCCGGGTTGCCGCGGTAGGACTGCAACTGGGCGCGATGGCGCTCGAGTTCCTTCAGCAGGTCGGACTTGAGATCCGCGCGCGACGCGACGTCGATGATCTCGAACATCGTCACGAGCGCAAAGTGGTGATCGAGCGGGGTGTCGCGCGCGATCAGCTGGCCCAGGCGGTCGAACAGGTGTTCGAGCCGCAACATGGTGCGGATGCCTTCGTTGAACGGGTATTCGTAGCGGACCAAGCCGGTTGCCCTCTCTCGACGGACTGCCCGGTCATTGTTCCACAGGGTCGCCGCGCCACCGCGTCAGCAGACGCCGCACCGCGTGTGCGAGGGTTTCGAGCGTGAGCCCATCGTCGTTGTGGATCAGCGCGTCGGCGATGGCGCGGCGCGTGGCGCGTGCTGCCTGTTGTGCGATGACACGCTCGACCACATCGCGGCTCCAGCCCGGGCGGCGCAGCACGCGCTCGATCTGCGTTGTTTCGCTGCAGTCGATGACCAGAATGCGATCGACCCGGGCGCGCCAGTGCGCGGATTCGGTGAGCAGCGGCACGTCGAAGACGACGACCTCGCTGGCTGCGGCGTCGGCTTCGTGCTGCGCCTGGGCGCCGATCAGCGGATGCAGCACGGTTTCGAGCTTGCGCTTGGCGCTGGGGTCGGCGAAGGCGAGGCGGCGCATGGCATCGCGGTCGAGCGCGCCGTCGGCGCCGGCGATCTGGGCGCCGAAGGCGGCGATCAGCGTCGGCATCGCGGCGCCGCCTGGGGCAGTGAGCGCACGCGCGATGGCGTCGGTATCGACCAGCGCCGCGCCTTCGGCGACCAGCATCGCAGCGACCGTGCTCTTGCCGCTGCCGATGCCGCCGGTCAGGCCGATCGACAGGCGTGCCATCGACTCAAGCCCAGCCGAGCCAGCCCATCACCGCCGGCATGCCGGCCAGCATCACGAACAGGCCGGCGCCGGCGAGGAAGGGGCCGAAGGGCACATAACGGCCTTCGCGCAGCGTGGCGCTCATCTTCATCACGATGCCGACGACGGCGCCGATCACCGACGCGACGAGCAGGATCGGCACGATCGCCTGCCAGCCGAGCCAGGCGCCGAGCGCGGCGAGCAGCTTGAAGTCGCCATAACCCATGCCCTCCTTGCCGGTCGTGAGCTTGAACAGCCAGTACACCGACCACAGCGACAGATACCCCGCCGCGGCGCCCCAGAGCGCGGTCTGAAGCGAGATCGTCCAGCCGAGCGCGGCGGCCACCAGGCCGGCCCACAGCAGCGGCAGCGTGAGGGCGTCGGGCAACACCGTCGTGTCCCAGTCGATCGCCGCCAGTGCCACGAGCATCGCGGCGGCAGCGCACCACAGCAGCGCCGCCGGTTCGGCGCCGAAACGCCAGCCGATGGCGGCGAACAACGCCGCCGTCAGCAACTCGACGATCGGGTAACGCGGCGAAATATTCTCCTGGCACGACGCACACCGGCCCTTCAAGCGCAACCAGCCGATCAGCGGCAGGTTTTCATGCCAGGCGAGTTGGTGGCCACAGTGCGGGCAACGCGAACGTGGACGCGCGATCGACAGGGGGGGCAGGGCCTCGACCGACTTGGCGAGCGTGTCGGCGGTCTGGCGCTGCGGCGTCGGTGGTTCACCTTTGGCGCCGAAAGCGCGCCGCCACGAGTCGGCGTCGGCCAACTGATGGGCGACGTCGCCCCACCACTGCCGCTCGAGCATGAGCGGCAGGCGGTGGATGACGACGTTGAGGAAGGAGCCGACGCACAGCCCGAACAGGGCCAGCGCAAGCGGCGACAGCAGCAGGTCCAGCGGCAACAAGGTCAGACGACGGCGCCGAGCTTGAAGATCGGCAAGTACATCGAGATCACGATGCCGCCGATCAGCACGCCCAGGATGACGATGATGAACGGCTCCATCAGGCTCGACAGGCCCTTGACCATCTCGTCGACCTCATCCTCGTAGAACTCGGCCGCCTTGCCGAGCATGTGGTCGAGCGAGCCGGACTCCTCGCCGATCATGCTCATCTGCAGCACCATGTTCGGGAACACGCCAGTGGACTGCATCGCGGTCGTCAATGACGAGCCGGTGGCGACGTCCTTCTGGATTTGCTCGGTGGCTTCGGCATACACCGCGTTGCCGGCGGCGCCACCAACCGAGTCGAGCGCCTCGACCAGCGGCACGCCGGCGGCGAACATCGTCGACAGCGTGCGTGTCCAGCGCGCCAGCACGGACTTGTAGATCAGGTCGCCGAACACCGGCATCTTGAGCAGCAGACGGTCCATCACCTTCTGCATGCGCTCCGACCGGCGCCACGACTCGAAGAAGAAGTAGGTGCCGCCGATCAGGAAGCCGAAGATCGCCCACCAGTAGGAGACGAAGAACTCCGATATCGCGATCACGAACAGCGTCGGCGCGGGCAGGTCGGCACCGAAGGACGAGAACACTTCCTTGAACGCCGGGATGACGAAGATCATGATCACCGCCAGCACGACGAAGGCGACCACCAGCACCGCGATCGGGTACATCAGCGCCGACTTGATCTTGCTCTTCAGCGCCAGCGTCTTCTCTTCGTAGAGCGCCAGCCGGTCGAGGATCGCTTCCAGGATACCGGCCGCCTCGCCCGCTTCGACCAGGTTGCAGTACAGCGCGTTGAAGTAGAGCGGGTGCTTGCGCAGCGCGGCCGACAGTGCAGTGCCGGTCTCGACGTCGTTGCGGACGTCGGTCAGCAGTTTGGTCAGGCGCGGGTTGGTGCTGCCGCGGGCGACGATGTCGAAGGCCTGCAGCAGCGGCACGCCGGCCTTCATCATGGTCGCCAACTGGCGCGTGAAGACCGCGATGTCCTTCTGCTTGATCGACTTGCCGCCGCCCAGGCGCTTCTTCTTGACCTTGCTGACCAGGATGCCCTGCCGGCGCAACGTGGCGCTGACCGCGGCCTGGCCGCCCGAACGCACCTGGCCGCGCACGACCTTGCCGTTCTTGTCGCGGCCTTCCCACTCGAAGATGAATTCCTTCACGTCCCTTGCGGCTGCTGCAGTCGCCATCAGTAAAACCTCCGGTGGGAAACCATTGCGCGCGGGAGTGCCTGCGCGCTCATTCGTTGGTGCTGGTGATGACTTCTTCGAGCGTCGTGACGCCCGCGCGAACCTTGATCAGCCCGGACTGGCGCAGGTCGCGCACGCCGTCGCGCTGCGCCGCTCGGGCAATGTCCACCGAGGTGCCTTCCGAGAGGATGATCTGCTGGATCTCCTCGGTGATCGGCATCACCTGATACAGCCCGACGCGGCCCTTGTAGCCGTTGCTGCAGGCCGAGCAGCCGACGGCGCGGTACGGCTTCCAAGAGCCGTCGATGTCCTCGTCCCTGAAGCCGGCACGCTTGAGCGCCTCGCGCGGGTAGTCGGCCTGCGTCTTGCAGTTCTCGCACAGCCGGCGCGCCAGGCGCTGGGCGGTGATCAGCAGCACGCTGGCGGCGATGTTGAACGGCGCCACGCCCATGTTGAGCAGGCGCGTCAGCGTCGTTGGTGCGTCGTTGGTGTGCAGCGTGCTCATCACCAGGTGGCCGGTCTGCGCAGCCTTGATCGCGATGTCGGCGGTCTCGAGGTCGCGGATCTCGCCGACCATGATGATGTCCGGGTCCTGGCGCAGGAACGAACGCAGGGCGGTCGCGAAGTTCATGCCCGCCTTGTCGTTGACGTTGACCTGGTTGACGCCGGGCAGGTTGATTTCCGCCGGGTCTTCGACGGTCGATATGTTGACGCCCGGCTGGTTGAGGATGTTCAGGCAGGTGTAGAGCGACACCGTCTTGCCCGAGCCGGTCGGGCCGGTGACGAGCACCATGCCGTAGGGGCGGGCGATGGCGGCCATCAACCGGTCGCGCTCGATCTTCTCGTAGCCGAGTGCGTCGATGCCGAGCTTGGCCGAAGACGAATCGAGGATACGGATGACGATCTTCTCGCCGAACAGGGTGGGCAGCGTGCTGACGCGGAAGTCGATCGCCCGGTTGCCGAACTTGAGTTTCATCCGGCCGTCCTGCGGCACGCGCTTCTCCGCAATGTCCAGCCGGCTGATGACCTTGATGCGTGACGCCAGCTTGTCCTTGATCGCGATCGGCGGCTGCGTGATCTCGCGCAACTCGCCGTCGACGCGAAAACGCACGCGGTAGTTGTACTCGTAGGGTTCGAAGTGCAGGTCGGACGCGCGTGCGTTGATCGCGTCGATCAGCATCTTCTGCAGGAAGCGCACGACCGGCGCGTCCTCGACCTCCGAGACGACCTCGGCGTTCTCGGCTTCGGTGGCATCGTCGCTGACGTCGAAGTCGAAGTCTCCGCCGGCCAGGGCCTCGATGGAGTCGTTCGCGCTCGTGCTCTGCGCGTCCATCACCTTGGCCAGCTTGTCGTATTCGACGATCACCCACTCGGGCGACAGCTGGGTCGCGAACTTGATGCGCTCCGCCGCTTCCTGGTTGGTCGGGTCGCAGCCGCCGATGAACAGGCGGTTGCCGCGCCGGCCCAGCACCAGCACCTGGTACTGCAGCGACAGCTTGGCGTCGATGACGTTGCGCGGCAGGCGCGTCGAGTCGACCGCGTTCAAGTCGAGCAGCGGCAGGGCGAGCGCGCTGGCCAGGGTGTGCGCGAGATCCGGCGGCGACACGGCGCCGGCCGCGATCACCGCCGAGACGAAGCTGGACTTGCGTTCCTTGGCCGACTGCACCAGCCCTTCGGCGGTGCGCGAACTGAGCTTGCCCGCGTGCACGAGCACCCGCGCCACCCCGGACAGGGTGGATTGATGGGTGTCGGCCAGAGTGTCCACGGCGGCAGGCTTCAATTCACGATGCAAAAACGCGAGGGATCATCGTTGATCCGTTATGCACTGTAAACCGCAGCCCAGCGCATTCCGGCAACACTTCACGCCGTGTTGTCGGCCGCTGCGGCGGAATCTGAACCGTAATTATTTGTTGGTCGGGGTGAGAGGATTCGAACCTCCGGCCTCTACGTCCCGAACGTAGCGCTCTACCAGGCTAAGCTACACCCCGATGGCCGCGGAAAGACAGCCGCGGCAGCGGCCCCAGGCGCTCGCCAGACAACTAGAACGAGCGATCCACCGACCGAACACACAATTCTAGCAAAGCTTCCCGCACCGGCGTCGCAGGCAGCACGTGCAAGGCCGCGCGGGCCTGGTCGGCCTCCTTGCGCGCGGCGTCGCGTGTGACTTCGATCGCGCCCGTGCGACGAACGATCTCGACCACCTCGGCCAATCGACCCTGCTCGCCGCCACGGATGGCGTCCCGGATCAGTTCGCGCTCCCCGGCACTGCCGCGCGTCATCGCCACCAACAGGGGCAGGGTCGGCTTGCCTTCACGCAGGTCGTCGCCGACGTTCTTGCCCAGCGTGCCGGCATCCCCCTCGTAGTCGAGCAGGTCGTCGACGAGCTGGAACGCGGTGCCGAGCGAGCGGCCGTAGTCCGCGCAGGCCTCCTCGATCGGGCGCGGCGCGTCGGCGAGCACCGCGCCCAGGCGCGCGCTGGCCTCGAACAGTTTGGCAGTCTTGTAGCGGATGACGCGCAGATAGGCCTCGACCGAGGTGTCGGGGTCGTGCATGTTCATCAACTGCAGCACCTCGCCCTCGGCGATGACGTTGGTGGCGTCAGCCAGCACGTCGAGCACGCGCATGCGATTCACGGACACCATCATCTGGAAGGCGCGCGAGTACAGGAAGTCCCCTACCAGCACGCTGGCGGCGTTGCCGAACAGCGCATTCGCGGTCTGCTGACCGCGCCGCAGGGCGGACTCGTCGACCACGTCGTCGTGCAGCAGGGTCGCGGTGTGGATGAATTCGACCGTCGCCGCCAGCGTGTAGCGGTGCGGCCCGTCGTAGCCGAGCGCACTGGCGAACAGCAGCACGAGCCGGGGGCGGATGCGCTTGCCGCCAGCGTGAACGATGTAGTGCGCAATCTGGTTGATCAACACCACGTCCGAACGCAGGCGCTCGGCGATCACCGCGTCGACCCGCTGCATGTCGGGCGCCATCGGGTCGAACGCGGGATCGGCGGGCGCGGGAGGGGCGGGCACGGTGCTGGCTGAGGCTCTCGCCGATTATAGGAAGGCGGCCAGAAGCCCGCCGCGAGCGGCCGGGTGGCCATGCCGCTGGTTCAAGCCGGTGGTACACTTATCGGTTGCGTTCGCCTGTGCGTAAGTCTGCAAAGCTGCCGGCGTGGCGCGATCGTTTTGAAAGGGCTCATATGTACGCGGTCATAAAAACCGGCGGCAAACAGTACAAGGTTGCCGCCGGCGAAAAGATCAAGGTAGAACAGATTGCTGCGGACGTTGGCCAGGAACTCGTGCTCGATCAGGTGCTGGCCGTCGTCGATGGCGACAACCTGAAGTTCGGCGCGCCCCTGGTTTCCGGCGCCACCGTGAAGGCCACCGTGGTGGCGCATGGCAGGCACGACAAGGTGCGCATCTTCAAGATGCGTCGGCGCAAGCACTATCAACGGCACGGCGGCCACCGTCAGGGCTACACCGAGCTCGAGATCGGTGCCGTGACCGTCTGACCAGGAGCGACACACCATGGCACAGAAAAAAGGCGGCGGTTCCACCCGCAACGGCCGCGACTCGCAGCCGAAGATGCTCGGCGTCAAGGTCTACGGCGGCCAAGTCATCTCGGCCGGCGCGATCATCGTGCGCCAGCGCGGCACCAAGTTCCATCCGGGCACCAACGTCGGCATCGGCCGCGACCACACCCTGTTCGCGCTCGCCGATGGGCAGGTGTCGTATGCCGTCAAGGGCGAACGCAACCGCCAGACGGTCTCGGTGACGCCGGCTTAAGCGCCCCGATCCAGGCCGCACAGCCCCGGCTTGCCGGGGCTGTTTCACTTGCGCCCGGCTTGCCGGGGCTGTTTCACTTGCGCCCGGCTTGCCGGGGCTGTTTCACTTGCGCCCGGCTTGCCGGGGCTGTTTCACTTGCGCCCGGCTTGCC
>Ga0307505_10003196_pt1 | contig 10454 bp, 12 predicted proteins | sample 23_S_MG_FD_202183 | JGI IMG/M metagenome (GOLD analysis project Ga0307505, IMG submission 202183) | Soil microbial communities from Populus trichocarpa stands in riparian zone in the Pacific Northwest, United States - 23_S | ecosystem: Environmental > Terrestrial > Soil > Riparian zone > Trees... | reverse complement strand
GCGCGACCCCGATGGCGATGCAGAGAAAAGCGAAGAGCAGCATTGCGGCGCGCATCGGGGCCGGCGGGTCGGGAGGGCGCAGGCCCGAGTCCTTCTGGAAGAAAACGAACCAGGGGAACTTGATGCCGGCGTGCAGGAAGACGCCCGCCGAGGCGGCGGCGAGCAGCAGCCACACCGCGGCCAGGTGCTGGTCGGCGGCGACCTGCGAGATCATCGACTTGCTCACGAACCCCGAGGTGAGCGGGAAGGAGGAGATCGAAAGGGCGCCGACGATGCCGCACCAGGCGGTCAGCGGCATGCTCTGGATCAATCCCCCGAGATCGGTGCACTTGCGCCGCCCGGTCTGCAACAGCACCGAGCCGGCCGACATGAGCAGCAACGCCTTGTAGATGATGTGCGTGAACGCGTGCGCCGCCGCGCCGTTGATCGCCATCTCGGTGCCGAGGCCCGCTCCCACCACCATGAAGCCCACCTGGTTCACGATCGAATACGCCAGGATGCGGCGCATGTCGTTCTCGAGGATCGCGTACACGATGCCGTAGAAGATCATGAACAGGCCGATGGCCACCAGGATCTCGGTGCCGGGAAAGCCACGCAGCAGCACGTACACCGCCGTCTTGGTCGTGAACGCCGACAGGAAAACCATGCCGCTCCAGGACGCCTCGGGATAGGCGTCGGGCAGCCACGAGGAAAACGGCGGCGCGGCGGCGTTCAGCAGGAAACCCGCGAGGATCAGCCCGTTGGCCAGGTTGTCGGCCCGCATCGCCTCGAAGGCGATCGAGCCGGTATCGAGCACGTACCCGGCGATGCCCGCCATGAGGAGCATGCCGCCGAACAGGTGCACCAACAGGTAGCGGCGTGCCGCGCGCGCGGCCGCATCGCCGGCGGACCACAGCACCAGCGTGGAGCCGAGCGCCATCAGCTCCCAGCACACGAAGAGCGTGAGCAGGTCGCCGGCGAGCACCGCGCCGACGGCCGCGCCCGCGTAGACGAGCGCGGCGGGAACCTCGAGGCGGCTGGGCTGGCGCAGCGCGAAGAGCGCGCCGGCGAAGGCCATCAGCGCGAAGATCGTGGCGAAGAGCCGGCCAAGGGCGTCGACGCGCAGGGCCGCGAGCTCCCATCCGAGAAGGCTCGCACGCCCGCCGGCGCCCTCGGGCAGCGTCCACAGAAGCGCGCCGGCCGCCAGCGGCGCCGCGAGCACCACGAACGTCCGGGCTCCGCCGCGCAGCCAGAAGGCCGCGACGCCGGCGGCGACCAGCAGCAGGCCGGGATGCGCGAGCAGGCTAGCGCTCGTCATAGTAGGCATCCGGTCGCTTGAGGAGGACGCCCAGCAGCTTGGAGCCGAAGACGAGGATCACGCACGCGCCGAAGCCGAGGAGGGCGAAGAACGCGGGCAGCGACTCGAAGGCGAAGTGCGGATGCATGTCCACGGCGAACCCCGCCGCCACGGTCGCGGCGAGGACGATCACGAAGCCGATCCACAGGCGGCGCACCGATCCGGGACGATAGAGCCAGCGCATGGTCAGCCTCCGGCGAGGGACCGGGCGAGGGCGATCGCCGGGCCGGGGAAGAGGAAGATCGCGAGCGCCACCGCCGCCGTGAACGTCTGCGCGGCCACCATCGCGACGGGTGCCTCGCCGTGCGCATGGTCATGCCCGTGGCCATTCGCCGCCGGGACCAGGAACGCGCGGTACACGATCGGCAGGAAATACGCTGCGTTGAGCAGGGTGCTCGCGGTGAGCGCGCCCACCGCGATCCAGTCGCGCGCCTGCATCGCGCCCGAGAGGATGAACCACTTCGAGACGAAGCCGGCGAGCGGCGGCAGCCCGATCATCGAGACGGCGCCGACGGCGAACGCCGCCATGGTCCAGGGCATCGCCCGCCCGATCCCGTCGAGCTCGCTCACTTTCGTCTTGTGCGCGGCGGTGTAGATGGAGCCCGCGGCGAAGAAGAGCGTGATCTTGCCGAAGGCGTGCGTCACCAGGTGAAGGGCGGCGCCCGCCACGGCCAGCGGCGTGAGGAGCGAGGCGGCGAGCACCACGTATCCCAGCTGACTCACGGTGGAGTACGCCAGTCGCCGCTTGAGGTTGTCGGCGGCGAGCGCCACGAACGAGGCCGCGACGACGGTGAAGGCCGCCACCGCGGTGAGCCAGGCCGCGCCGCCGAGCGCCGCGAGCGAGTCCACGCCGAACACGTACACGACCACCTTCAGCACCGCGAACACGCCGGCCTTCACCACCGCCACCGCGTGCAGCAGCGCCGACACGGGGGTGGGCGCGACCATCGCCGCGGGCAGCCAGCGGTGGAACGGCATCAGCGCGGCCTTGCCGATGCCGAACATGTAGAGCGCGAGCAGGACCGCGGCCGTGGGCGCCTCCAGCCGCCCCGCGAGCAGCCCGCCGGGGCGGAAGTCGAGGGAGCCCGCCGCGAGCCAGGTCCACACGACCGCGGGCAGCAGGAACACGATCGAGGTGCCGAGCAGGAACGCGAGGTAGGTGCGCCCGCCGCGGCGCGCCTCGTCGGTGCCGTGGTGCGTGACCAGCGGATAGGTCACCAGCGTCATCAGCTCGTAAAAAAGGAAGAGCGTGAGCACGTTGCCGGAGAACGCAATGCCGATGGCCGCGCCGATGGCCGCCGCGAAGCACGCGTAGAAGCGCGTCTGGTGCTCTTCGCCGTTGGCCCGCATGTAGCCCACCGAATAGGCCGTGCTCACGATCCACAGGCCCGAGGCCACCATCGCGAACATCCACCCGAGGGGCTCGACGCGCAGCGCGAGCGTGAGGCCCGGGAACATCTCCAGGAGGTCGGCCCCGGGGCGCTCGCCGGCGATTACGAGCGGCCCCAGCGAGGCGACCACGAGGAAGAGCGTGACGGCGGTGGCGAACGTGGCGGCCTCGCGCAGGTTCGGGTGCCGGCCCAGCGCCACCACCGCAGCGATGCCCGCGAAGGGAAGCGCCAGCGCGAGGACGGCCAGCTCGGCGCCGCTCACGCGGCCCCTCCCATCAGTGCCTGCGCGCCGCGGCGCGCAACGGCCAGCACCGGCGTGGCGTAGAGGCCCGCGGCGATCACGAGCCCGGTCAGGGCGAGCGCCGGAACGGTGAGCGCCGCGGGCGCCTCTCCCGGCGGCGGATGGCTCGCGGGGGGCGCGCGGAAGTAGGCGGTTTCCACGAAGCGCCACACGTACGCCACGGCGAGCAGCGAGCTCAGGACGATGGCCGCAGCGAGCGCGGGGCGACCGGCCTCGAGCGTGGCGGTGAGCAGCGCCCACTTGCTCGCGAAGCCGGCCGTCCCGGGAACGCCGATGAGGCTCAGGCCCCCGAGCACGAACGCGAATGCCGCCACCGGCATGGTGCGGCCGGCGCCGTCGAGCGTCGGGAAGCGCGTGTCGCCGAGGCGCAAGGCGAGCGCGCCGGCCAGAAGGAACAGCGCGCCTTTGGTGATCCCGTGGTTGAAAATGTGCGCGAGCGCGGCCGTGAGCCCCGCCTCCGTCGCGAGGCCCAGCCCCAGGGTGATGTAGCCGATCTGGCCCACGCTCGAGTAGGCGAGCAGGCGCTTGAGGTCGTGCTGCCCGATCGCGGTGGCCGAGGCGATGAACAGCGCCGCGACCGACAACGCGATCAGCAGCTCGCCCACGGGCAGCTCGCCGAAGACCAGCCGCGTGCCGAGCACGCCGAAGTACAGGCGCATCAGCACGTAGATCGCCACCTTGGTCGCGGTGGCGGCGAGGAAGGCCGACACCGCGGAGGGCGCGTAGGTGTACGCATTGGGCAGCCAGGCGTGCAGCGGGAAGAGCGCGAGCTTGAGCCCGATCCCGACGGTGATGAAGGCGAGGGCCGCGACGACCGGCCGGGTGTCCTGCAGCGCGGCCACGCGCGGGGCGAGGTCGGCGAAGTTGAGGGTTCCCGTCGCCACATAGAGCATCCCGACCCCGATCACGTAGAAGGTCGCACCGACGGTGCCCAGGAGCAGGTACTGCAGCGCGGCGGTGAGCGCGCGCCGGTTGCGCCCGAGGGCGATGAGCACGTACGTGGACAGCGACGAGATCTCCAGGAACACGAAGAGGTTGAAGGCGTCGCCCGTCACCAGCATGCCGAGCAGCCCCGACAGGCACAGCATCAGCAGGGCGTAGAAGAGGTACAGGCGCTCCTGCCCCAGCTCGGCCGCGGTGCTCACGCGGCAGTACGGGATCACGACCGCGGCCACGAGCGCGACCAGCACCGCCACGAAGGCGTTGGCGGCGTCGACCCGGTACTCGATGCCCCACGGCGGGGGCCAACTCCCGATCGCGTAGGAGATGGGGCCCGTGGCGAGGGCCTGCGCCAGCAGCGCGAACGCCATCGCGAGGACGGCGAGGGTGACCGCGATGCTGGCCACCCAGGCGAAGAGGCTGCGGCGGACCAGCACGATCAGCGGGGCCGCGATGAGCGGCACCACCACGAGCAGCACCGGAAGGTGGGCCGCGACGCCTTTCACCCCGGGCTCCGGTCTTCGGCCGCCTCGGCGTCGAGGATGTCGTCCTCCTCGACGGTGCCGTAGGCTTCGCGGATGCGCACGACGAGCGCGAGCCCCAGGGCGAGCGTCGCCACGCCCACCACGATCGCGGTGAGGATGAGCACATGCGGCAGCGGGTTCGAGTAGACGCTCACGCCCTCGGTGATGATGGCCGCGGTGCCCCCGGCGACCTTTCCCGGCGCGATGTACAGCAGGTACACCGAGCTCTGCAGAATCGCCATGCCGACGAGCTTCTTCACCAGGTTGTCGCGGGCGATGACGATGTAGAGCCCCGTCATCATCAGGAAGACGGCCGCCCAGTAGGCGAAATGGGCGGCGGTGCTCATTCGTCGTCGTCGATGCGCCCGGAGCGGCCCGCGAAGAGGTAGAAGATCTCGAGCATCACGGCGCTCACGGTGATGCCGACGCCCGCCTCGACCCAGAAGATGCCCCGGAGCTGCCCGGACACCGGGTCGGCGCCGAGCACGAAGTAGTCGAGGTAGTTGCCGCCCAGGACGATGCCGGCCACCCCGACCCCGGCGAACAGCAGGACCCCGAGCGCGACCATGGTCTCGACCACCGCCTCGGGCACGACGCGCATGGCCTCGGAAAGCCCATAGATCAAGGCATAGAAGATCACGGCCGCCGCCATGATCACGCCCGCCTGGAAGCCTCCCCCGGGGCCGTAGTCGCCGTGGAACTGCACGTAGAGCGCGAAGACGAGCGCGAACGGGATCATGAGGCGCGCGAGCACGCGCAGGATGATGTCGTTCACGCGGGCGGCCCCTTCGGCTTCGTCCGGCGGCGCAGCAGCGCGATCACGCCGATGCCGGCGGTGAACACGACCGTCGTCTCGCCGAGCGTGTCGAAGCCGCGGTAGCTCGCGAGCACCGCCGCCACGATGTTGGGCACGCCGGTCTCGGCGAGCCCCTGCTCGAGGTAGCGCGGCGCGACGTGGCGGTGCATAGGCGTGTTCGGGTCGCCGAACTCGGGCAGGCCGAGCGTGCCGTAGGCCACCAGCACGCCGGCCACCATCGAGGCGATGAGCGGGGCGACGAAGCCGCGCGTGGGCTTCGACTCGAGGCCCTGCACCAAGTGCAGCGCGCCCAGCATCAGCACCGTCGAGACCCCGGCGCCCACGGCCGCTTCCGTCATGGCGACGTCGGCCGCATCGAGCGCGGCGAGCGTCGTGGCCATGAGGAAGCTGTAGATGCCGAAGAGCACGACGACCCCGAAGAGGTTGCGGTGGCGCGCGATCGCGACGGCGATCGCGCAGAGCATCGCCATCAATGCGGCGACGATCCCGGCCTCGATCACTGCGCCGGATCCTTCCCGCGCACCGCCTCGGACTCGGCCCCGGGGCGCGCGAGCTTCGCGCGGATGCCGCGCTCGTAGGCCGCCTTGGCGAGCGCGTGACCGGCCGTCGGGCTCGCGAAGAAGATGAGCAGCGCCATCGCGCCCAGCTTGGCGGTGGCGAGCGTGAAGCCCGCGTCGATCGCGAGCCCGGCGAGGATCAGCCCCGCGCCGATGGTCTCGATCACGCTCGCGGCGTGCGCGCGGGTGTAGACGTCCGGCATGCGCAGCAGGCCCACGGCGCCGATAACGCAGAACAGGCCCCCGGCGCCGAGCAGCACCGAGGTAGCCGCCTGGGCGAGCGTCATCGCCGCTCCTGCGCCGGGAGCGCGGGCTTGCCGAGGTCGCCCGAGCGGAAGAACTTGAGCACCGCGATCGTCCCCCCGATGTTGAGCAGCCCGTACACCAGCGCGAGGTCGGTGTACTCCGGCCGGCCGGTGAAGAACTCGAGCAGCGCGAGCAGCAGCATCGAGACCGTGCCGATCGCGTTGCCGGCGAGCGCGCGGTCGAAGAGCGTGGGCCCGCGGAACGCCCGGACCAGGGCTAGCGCGAGGGTCACGAGCAGCGCGAGGATCGCGGGGACGTAGATCATGGCCCGCGGTCGAAGGCGGTGGCGCGCCGGTCCATCTCGCCGCGTGCGAGCTCGTCGGCACTCGCCTGCGTGAGGGCGTGCACCAGGAACTCGTCGCCGTCGGCGTCGACGGTGACCGTCCCCGGCGTGAGCGTGATGGAGTTGGCGAAGGTGACGCGGGCCGCCGTCGTGCGCTGCGAGGGCTTCACCCGCACGAACACCGGGCTGATCGGCAGGCGCGGCGACAGGATGATGCGCGAGACGTCCCAGGCCGACTTCACGATCTCCCAGGCGAGCCACGGCCAGTACGTTAGCGCGGGAATGCCGAGCGCGATCGGGAAGCCGTCCTCGAGCACGCGCATGCGGCGCGCGAGGAAGAAGACGGCGACCGAGCTGCCGAGCCCCGCCGCGAGCAGGAATGGCGTGAAGTGTCCCGACAGCAGCAGCCAGAAGCTGAACAGGATCGACACCGCGGCTGCCTGCAGCATGACGCAAGGGGGTCTCGAGGGGACGCGGCGATTCTACTACGATGCGTCGCGCAGTCGATCGGTTATCCTGCGTGCAAACCGGATGGGAGGGCGATGGCCGTCATCACCTGCATCGAGGACTTGCGCCGCGTCGCGAAGAAGCGCGTGCCGCGCATGTTTTACGACTACGCCGACGCGGGCTCGTGGACCGAGAGCACCTACCGTGCCAACGAGGAGGATTTCCGCGCCATCCAGTTCCGCCAGCGCGTCGCGGTGAACATGGAAGGGCGCAGCGTCGCCACGAAGATGGCCGGGATCGATTGCGCCATGCCCGTGGCGCTCGCGCCCACCGGCTTGACCGGCATGCAGCACGCCGACGGCGAGATCCTCGCCGCGCGCGCGGCCGAGAAGTTCGGCGTGCCCTTCACGCTCTCGACCATGAGCATCTGCTCGATCGAGGACGTGGCGGCCAGTACCACGAAGCCCTTCTGGTTCCAGCTCTACATGATGCGCGACCGCGGCTTCATCGAGCGCCTGGTCGAGCGCTGCAAGGCGGCGAAGTGCTCGGCGCTGATGCTGACGCTCGACCTGCAGATCCTCGGCCAGCGCCACAAGGACCTCGTCAACGGCCTCTCGGCGCCGCCCAGGCCGACGCTCGCGAACCTGCTCGACCTCGTGACCAAGCCGCGCTGGTGCCTGGGCATGCTCGGCACGAGACGGCGCGGCTTCGGCAACATCGTGGGCCACGTCCAGGGCGTGGCCGACCTCTCCTCGCTCTCGGCGTGGACCACGAGCCAGTTCGACCCTCGCCTGTCGTGGGCCGACGTCGAATGGGTGAAGAAGCTCTGGGGCGGCAAGTTGATCCTCAAAGGCATCCTCGACGTCGAGGACGCGCGCCTCGCCGCCGATTCGGGTGCCGACGCGTTGATCGTCTCCAACCACGGCGGCCGGCAGCTCGACGGCGCGCCCTCCTCCATCCGCGCGCTGCCCGCCATCGCCGAGGCAGTCGGCTCGCGCATCGAGGTGTGGATGGACGGCGGCATCCGCTCGGGCCAGGATGTGTTGAAGGCCGTGGCGCTCGGCGCCAAGGGGACCCTCATCGGCCGCTCCTTCCTCTACGGGCTCGGCGCGTACGGCGAGGCGGGCGTGACGAAATGCCTCGAGATCATTCGCAACGAGCTCGACCTCACGATGGCCTTCTGCGGGCGCACCAACATCCGCGACGTGGAACGCGGGATCCTGCTGCCGCTCGACTGGAAATAACAGGCGCTTAGACGCTCGCACTGCGCCACCCATGCTTGACGCGCCTATCCTTGGGGCATGACAACCCGCAAGGTCCTGATCCTCGGCGCCTCGTACGGCTCGCTGCTGGGCGTGAAGCTCGCGCTCGCCGGCCACTCGGTGAAGCTCGTGTGCCTCCCGCAGGAGGCCGAGCTCATCAACTCGCAGGGCGCGATCGTGCGCATGCCGGTGAAGGGCCGCGAGGGCCTGGTCGAGGTGCGCTCGCGCGAGCTGCCGGGCAAGCTCTCGGCCACGGGCACCGACGTCGACCCGCGCGAATTCGATCTCGTGTGCCTCGCGATGCAGGAGCCGCAATACGGATCGCCGGGCGTGCGCGAGCTCCTGGACGCGGTCGCGCGCTCGCGCGTGCCGTGCATGTCGATCATGAACATGCCGCCGCTGCCCTACCTTGCGCGCATCCCGGGCATCGACCCCGCGCGCTGCGCCGCGGCCTATCGCGACCCCGACGTCTGGGCCGCGTTCGACCCGAAGCTCGTCACGCTCTGCAGCCCCGACCCGCAGGCGTTCCGCCCGCCCGAGGACGGACCGAACGTGCTGCAGGTGCGCCTGCCGACCAACTTCAAGTCCGCGCGCTTCGACGACGCCGCGCACACCGCCCTGCTGCGCGAGCTCGCGGCGGGGATCGAGGGCGCACGCTTCGAGCTGAATGGCGAGCCGATCGAGCTGCCGGTCAAGCTCAAGGTGCACGACTCGGTCTTCGTGCCGCTCGCGAAGTGGGCGATGCTGCTCGCCGGCAACTACCGCTGCGTGCAACGCGGCGGCATGGTCTCGATCCGCGAGGCCGTGCACGGCGACATCGCCGCGTCGCGCGCGGTCTACGAATGGGTGGTGGAGCTGTGCGTGAATCTGGGTGCGGACCGCGGCGACATGGTCCCGTTCGAGAAGTACGCCAACGCGGCGCTTTCGCTCGAGAGCCCGTCCTCGGCGGCGCGCTCGCTCGCCGCGGGCGCCCCGCACATCGAGCGCGTCGACCGGCTGGTGCAGCTCGTGGCCGCCCAGCGCGGTCTCACCTCGGCGGCCGTCGACGAGACCGTCGTCCACGTGGACGAGTGGCTGGTGCGAAACCGGCGCAAAGGCTAGGGAACACCGCCTTCCGGGCCGGGTCGAACCGGCATGGACCACCGAATCGTCTTCATCGCCGTCGGCGTTGCCCTGGTCGCCGTGATCGCGTATGTGCTCGTGATGCGCGTCTTCTACCGCGAGAGCACGGAGCTCGACAAGACCATCGACTACGGCAAGATGAAGGAGTGGAAGGACGAGGACTAGGCCCCTCGGAGGGCGGAGCAGGGGCCCCGCTTGCGGGGATGCGACCCCGGAGAGGGGCCGGTGCCGACACGACTCCGCTCGAAGTTCACGCGATCCCTCGGAGGCACCCAGGGGACAGACCCCGAACTTCACGCTTGGGGTCTGTCCCCGAACTTCACGCGGGCGGCCGCCGCATCACCAGCACCGCGTTGGTCCCCCCGAACGCGAACGAGCTGGTCATCGCGAGCGGGGCGTCGCCCGCCGTGCGTGCCCCGCCGGAAATGTAGTCCAGGTCGCACTCCGGATCCGGGACCCTGAGGTTGATCGTCGGCGGCAGCGTGCGGCGCGAAAGCGCGAGCACGGTCGCCACGAACTCGAGCGCGCCAGCCGCGCCCAGCAGGTGGCCGTGCATCGACTTGGTCGAGCTCACCGGGACCGAGCGGGCGCGCTCGCCGAACACCGACTTGATGGCGGCCGTTTCCACGCCGTCGTTGGCGAGCGTGCCCGTGCCGTGCGCGTTGATGTAGCCGATGTCGTCGACGCCGGCTCCCGCATCGGCGATCGCGCGCCGCATCGCCTCGGCCTGTCCCTCGACCGACGGGCGCGTGATGTGGCCCGCATCCGTGAATAGCCCGTAGCCAGCGACCTCGCCGATGATCGGCGCGCCGCGCCCGCGTGCGCGCTCCCACTCCTCCAGCACCACCATCGCCGCGCCCTCGCCCAGGACCAGGCCGCCGCGGTCCTTCGAGAAGGGCCGGCAGGAGGCCCCCGCATCGGCATCCTCGGGTGCCAGCGTCTTCAGCGCCTGCCACGCCGTGAGCGTTCCGAAAGTGAGCGGTGCCTCGCACCCGCCCGCGACCATCACGTCGGTCTCGCCGCTCGCGATGCGCCGTGCGGCCTCCCCGATCGCCACCGCGGAAGACGAGCACGCGGTCGAATAGGTGAGGTTCGGGCCTTCGAGGCCGTGGTCGAGGCCGATCCACGCCGCGGGCGCGCTGTTCATCGCCATCAGCACGCTGAACGGC
>Ga0307505_10003195_pt1 | contig 10456 bp, 9 predicted proteins | sample 23_S_MG_FD_202183 | JGI IMG/M metagenome (GOLD analysis project Ga0307505, IMG submission 202183) | Soil microbial communities from Populus trichocarpa stands in riparian zone in the Pacific Northwest, United States - 23_S | ecosystem: Environmental > Terrestrial > Soil > Riparian zone > Trees... | reverse complement strand
CACTCTGGAAAAAGTCCGTGTAATTCACTACAGACACCGGAAATAACCATCGATCGTCCCTGGATTTTCTTGGGAATTCGTTCTTGAATTGCGAGTTGGATGTGTTATCCTCTCCCTGAGTTGGATCGGTTTTCATTCACAATACAGGGAGGAAGTATGTTCAATCCAAGGAAGTGGACTCGGCTGGCGTTGGTCGTGATGACAACGCTTGTAGTCGGTGTCGTTGCCGGGTGCAGCGATGACGACGAGGTGGGTCCACGCAACGAATTGTCGCAGTATGATTCAGAAGTGGTAACCGCTTGGTTCAAGCTGTTTACTGAGATCACCAAGACAGAACGCCTCTCACCTCCTGTTGCCTCGCGCGCGTTCGCGTATCAGGGTGTCGCGCTCTATGAAGCAGTGAGCCCCGGGCTCAGCACACACCAATCACTTGCTGGCCAACTGAATGGACTGGAATCGGTACCGCAACCGTTGAGCGGAGCAGCCTACCATTGGCCCAGTGTCGCCAACGCCGCCTTGGCCACAGTCGCGCGTCAGCTCTATGCGGAAACAACCCCCGCCAGCTTACAGTTGATCGACGACCTCGAAGCCAGCTTCGAAGCAGAGTTCGCCCCGACCGCTGGCGCGACTGTTTTCGAGCGTTCTGTGGCCCATGGTGAAACTGTTGGCGAAGCGATCTACGACTGGGCATTCGGAGATGGCTATTTGCAGTACAACAATTGCTCGTACAACCCCCCGCAAGGAACTGGCCTGTGGGTCCGGACACCCCCCCAAAATGCACCTGCTGTTCAGCCCTGTTGGGGTCAATTGCGCAATTTCGTGTTGGACATTCCGAGCCGCTGCGAGCCTCTACCGCCGCCGCCGTTCGATGACGCGAATCCAAATGCTCCGTTTCACATCGAGATGATGAAAGTTTACAATGTCACCAACACTCTCACAACCGAGCAGCGCGACATGGCATTGTTCTGGGCTGATGGCGCAAATACCATCACACCGCCCGGGCATTGGATTTCGATCTTGAATCAGCTCACTGATTCCAACGAGTGGACTCTGGATATCAGCTGTGAGGCATATGCGAAGCTTGGTGTCGCTGTTGGCGAGTCATTCATTTCCTGCTGGCGCGCCAAGTACATTTATAATCTCCTGCGCCCGATTACCTGCATTCAGAATGTTGTTAACCCGGCATGGACTTCTCCGATCGGCACACCACCGTTCCCAGAATACCCGTCGGGTCATTCGACACAGTCCGGCGCAGCAGCAGTAGTGCTGACTGACATGTTTGGCCACATGGCTTTTGTAGACCACACTCATGGGGCCTCAGGGCTCGCCGCACGGTCATTCCCGAGGTTCTTTGATGCGGCCTATGAGGCTGCCGAATCGCGGCTCTATGGCGGGATCCACTTTGAATCTGCAATTGACGAAGGGCTCCGACAGGGTGAGTGCATCGGAGAAAAGGTCTTAGAGTTACAGTTCGAGCGTTAGTCCGATTTTCGATGAGCGAAGAGCCCCTGCCATATTGCGGGGGCTTTTCATTTGTGGGCTGTGCCGAAGCCCGACGAGAAGCTAACTACAGGATATTTGCATGCCAGCGCGATTGCATCTCTCTCATTATGATTCAATGTTACAACACGGATTTGTCCGGCTGGAAGTTTTGTGAGGTCTATGTCTACCGCCACGCGCCACTCGCGTTCGGCGGGCCAGATGTCGGCCTTCTTGCCGCGCACGTGCGAGTACGGCTTGGCGGATTCGGGGAGCGAGTCCCACTCTGAGTTCCCTACGTATTGAACTGGTCTGAGGCCGAGCGCTAGGGCTGCATCTCGATGAATCGCGATTCCGTACGGCTCGATCGACCAACGTGACCAACGTGGCCGCCAACGCATCAGCGATACCGATTCAATCGGCGACAGTTCGGTGAGACCAACGACGGGTACACCGGAACCGATTCGCCAAGACGATGCACGGATCCGCTTCTCTTGCAGAATGCGGGAAAGCGTCTGGAATCCTGAACGGCAATATTGGTCGCCTGAGTTCGCGAGTGCCGCATAGTATTCAGCTTCAGTCTCCCCCGGCCATGGACCATTGCACGCACGTGTCCAGTGTATCAGCCAGTCGCTGCCCCACGTGCGCAACTCGGGATTCGCGGAGTCGGGAATGATGTCAAATCGTAGGTGGTGCGACGACTCGGAATAGCGGACACGAAACTGCTCATCAACCGAAGTAGTCTCTCGTGACTGTAAGACACTCTCGAGCCGCCCGCCTTTGCGAATGCTGATAGGCACGAGTATTTCGGCCAGCACGGTCACGGCCTCATCGCGGCCTTCCCACCAGTCCTTGGTGCGCGATCGTTGCTCGCCATGCGGTACTGGCTTCCACTCAACCAAATCCACCAGAAGATCGAAGCGGCGCATGAATTCTGATTTCTGCTCGTCTGTGACGTCTTCGGGGCAAACGAGGAGGAGATTTGCTGAGTGTCGTCCGGCTGCCCACGTCACCAGCTCCCAAGTGTTCAGGCCGTAGCTCGAGACGATCGTCCAGCCACTCTTCGCGGCGTGGGCTACAGCAGAAACTGTCGCCTTGACCCAAGGGTCATTGCCAACCGGGGTTTTGCTCTGACGCGAATTGAGGATGGCGACGCGTGTCATGGTCTATCAGAGTGAATGTTCGAACGATAAGTAGCCAAAGATGCCGATATCGGTCTCCCCTTCGCTCATGCGGATCGGTATGCCGATGCCCGGCACGAACTGGCCAATCGGTTTGTTTATCGCGAATCGGATGCCTGGATTCACTATGGTCTCGCTGGCATGAACAATTTCTCGGTCTTCGCCAACATTGGCAATGTAGTTATAGAGAACTTCGCACAGAGCGTTGACGTTTGAATGCGCAAGCCAAACGAAACTGCCGCCAGCAAAATATGATTTTAGGTCACGATTTATTGGTGGGAATTCATCGAAGAGAAAGTCCACCTCGGCGGCTGGTGCGAATGTACCCCCGGCGTTCGCATGAAAGACGATGCCATCAAACAGTTCGACACTCACCGGAAGGTTGACTTGTAATGCGAAATCCTGGCTAACCGGTTCAGCCCCATCTCCCTGGGTAAGGATGACAGAGACGCGCGGTGACACGGCAATTCCCCGTGCACCAGTGAGAGCCTGATAGCGATAGTGAAAAGCCAAATCCGTAAGTTCCAGACTCTTCCCACGTCCTTCGGCTTCGAATGGTACTGTCCAACTGAGTTGATGGCGCATTCCTGACAAGGGAATCTCAGTCGTGTACGCCACCCCCCAAAATCTTGCGGGAGATGCAAAGTGTTGAACCGTGCCAATGTGCTGCACAACACCCGCTGGTTGATTGTACGCCTCTTCGATCAGAAACGAATTGTCCTTAACAGGCTCCGCATCCTGACAACGGACACCGTCTGGCTGGAGCAAAAGCACACCCAGAAATACGGTAAGAGCTAACACATAGAATCGATTCATGAATCCCCTCCTATTGAACCAACCACTCCTTTGCCATCGTGCGTCCACGCGGAGTCAGATGCAAGTGGCCATTCTGGTTGGTAATCAACTCATCGGATACAGATTGATTGACAACTCGCTCGGCATGTTCATGCGGCCAACGCAAATGCCCGATCAGATGATCTTTGTGGCACTCGACCGCGGAATCAGGTGAATCCTCGTGCGAAAATAGATGGATGGTCAGCATTGCTTCGGCGAACTGCCGCTTCTGCCGGGCGCGTCGACTGACACCCGCCAGGAGACCATGACGTGGCGCAAATATGAAAACCAACCCGAACACAACCCCAGCCATTGTCGCCATCGAGCCCGCGATGGAAGCATCGAGCACATGCGCCAACCAGTAGCCCGATATGGCAGTAATGATTCCAATTCCGACACTGTACACAAGCATGCGCGAGAGCCGGTCTGTCAAAAGATAGGCCGACGCCGGAGGGGCGATCATTAATGCGACCACGAGGATCGAGCCGACGGCATTGAAGGCACCGACAGCCGTGATTGAGACCAGCGCCATTGAGAGATAATGGAGCAGCACCGGCGCCAACCCCAGCGCGGCGGCGAGTGGCGCATCAAATGTCGCCAATTTGAGTTCTTTGAAGAAGACGGCGATAAACGCAACATTAAGTGCGAGTATTGTCAGCATCACTGCCAACGACTTTGGGCCCAGATCGATTCCCGCAATCGTCAGCCGGTCGAATGGCGCGAACGCCAATTCGCCGAGCAATACCGCATCAGTGTCGAGATGGACCTGCCCCGCACTGCGCGCGATCATGATCACGCCGATACTGAAGAGCACCGGGAACACGAGTCCAATCGCCGCATCCTCACGCACACGCCCGGATCTCTGCAATAACTCTACCGACACCACAGTGAGCAATCCCGTTGCCGCCGCACCGAGAATCAGAAGCGGTGATGCGAGGTCGCCGACAACGAAGAATGCGATGACGATGCCGAACAAGATAGCGTGGCTGATGGCATCGCTCATCATTGCCATGCGTCGCAAGACGAGAAACACGCCGGGCAGCGCGCATGATGCCGCGACGACAATCGCCACCAATTGGATTTCGATTTGCGCCTGTGTCATATCACGTACGCACGTTCTGCTCGCGCAGGAGCTTCTCGGCTTCCATGAATCCCGCCGGAGTCAAACGCCAACCATCGGATGAATCGCTTGCCACCAGCCCACGTGTATGGAGTTCATGCAATGTGCGTCGCGTTCCCGCCGGAGCGGCGCTCATAGCGCGGAGCACGCCGAGCGTATGCGAGTGACTCTGCCCCGTGTGTTGTTGCGCCAATGCATAGAGATCGAGAAGCGCGGCTTCTTCCTGGAAACGTCGTCCGCGTTGTCGTTGCTTCAACCAATTCCAGAGAATCCCTCGACGCGGCGCGAACAAAAGCGAAAACGCCACGATACTCCCCGCAACCAGGACAATTGCCGGGCCGGTCGGCAGATGCGGGGTCAAGCTGGAGGCCACGGCGCCGCCGATTCCCGATACTGCCCCGACAATCGCCGAGACAATCATCATCACGCCAAAACGGTCGGTCCATTGACGTGCCGCAGTCGCCGGAGCAACCACCATGGCGCTCATTAACACCACGCCAACCATTTGGAGGCCGAGTACGATGGCGAGGACGAGTACTGTCGTGAGAATGAGGTCGAGCGATGTAGTGCGAAATCCCAGGACTTCGCCGTAAGCGGGATCGAATGCCAACAGCTTGAATTCTTTCCAGAGCAACAACACGACTACAATCGCGATAAACCCGAGCACACCCATTGTCAGGACATCTTCAGCTAGAATTGTGGATGCCTGGCCGAAGAGAAACTTGTCGAGGCCGGCTTGACGCGCATCAGGGGTCTTCTGGATGATCGAGAGCAGAACCAGACCAACCCCGAAGAACACCGAGAGAATGAGGCCCAGGGCACTGTCATACTTGATTCGCGATGCGCGTACGATTCCGACAATCAAGAGTGTTGCGATCCATCCTGCGATCGCCGCACCGAACAGGAGAACCAACGGCGCTTTCGAACCAGTGAGCATAAATGCGAGCGCAATACCTGGCAACGCAGTGTGCGAGATCGCATCGCCGAGCAAACTCTGACGGCGCAAGACCGCGAGAGAACCCAGTACACCGGAGGTCACACCCAGAATTGTCGCGCCAAGCGCGACTGTCCGGAGCGTGTAGTCTGAAAAGAAACTGGAGAGCGACAGATCCATTTAGCTTACCGCGGTCTTGGCAAGTCCCTGATTGTTTGGCGCACCGTTTATGCTGGAGTAGATCGCCGTGCGTCCGCCGTATGTTTTGCGCAGATTCGCTTCGGTGAACACTTCGGCCATCGGGCCCGACGCAATCTTGCGCACATTGAGCAGCGTCACCCAATCGAAATACTCCGGGCAGGTCTGCAGGTCATGGTGCACCACCAGAACTGTCTTGCCTTTGCTGCGCAACGCGCGCAGCAAGTCGACAATCGCGATTTCGGTTGTCGCATCGACGCCCTGGAACGGTTCATCCATGAGATAGACATCCGCATCCTGCACCAATGCGCGCGCGATGAACACTCGCTGCCGCTGGCCGCCGGAGAGCTGGCTAATCTGGCGATGCTTGTATGCGGTCATGCCGACCTGCTCGAGCGCCTGCAACGCGACATCCTTTTCGCGTTTGCCGGGACGTTTGATCCACCCCAATGCACCGTAGCGTCCCATCATGACAACGTCGAGGACATCGGTCGGGAAATCCCAATCGACACTCCCGTGCTGCGGCACATAACCGATGCGCCGACGCATCTTCTCAATCGGTTCGCCGAGCAGCTTGATACTCCCTGCCGCAGGGCGAATCACGCCGAGAACTGCCTTGATGAGCGTGGTCTTCCCTGCTCCATTCGGGCCGACAATCGCCATCAACACACCGGCTGGGACTTCGAGATCGAGATCCCAGAGCACGGGCTTGTCGTGGTAGGCGACTGTCAGGTCGTTGATTTCAAGAGCCAGTGGAGAACTCATGATCCCTCGCGCGACAGCGCATTCACAATCACATCAATGTTATGCCGCACCATCCCGGGGTATGTCCCATCGGGTGTGCCAGCGGAGCCCATGGCATCGGAGAAGAGTTTGCCTCCGATGGCGACTTCGAAACCGCGCGCGCGTACCGCCGCTTGCACTGCTTCGATACTGCGTGTCGGCACACTCGACTCGACGAAGATCGCCGGAACACGATGTGTGGCGATGAACTCTGCGAGCTGTTGGACATCGGCAGTGCCGGCTTCGGTAACTGTTGAGATTCCCTGCAGTCCGTGAACTTCGAATCCGTACGCCGAGCCGAAGTACTCGAAAGCATCATGCGCAGTCACGAGCACGCGCTTTTCGGCCGGAAGCGATTGCGCGCGGTCGAGGACATATTTGTGCAACGCCACCAGCGTGTCGAGGTATCGGCGGGTATTGGCTTCATAGATGGCGGCATTGGCGGAATCGAGTTGCACGAATGCGTTATGAATTGTCTCCAGCGCGCTCATCCACAGCGTGACATCAAACCAGACATGGGGATCGTGATTGCCCTGGAATGCCGGCGGCGATTGCAGCTTCGCGCGGTCGATACCTTCGGTCACAGCGACAGTTGGCACGCGCTCGGACATGCGTTCAAACACTTCCGACATCGCACCTTCAAGATGGAGACCGTTGTAGAGGATGATGTCCGCCGAGGCCATACGCTGGACATCGCCCTCGCTCGCCTTGTAAAGATGTGGATCAACCCCCGGCCCCATCAGCGCGTCGACAGTTACCCGCTCGCCGCCGACATTGATAGCCAAATCCGCAATCATGCCGGTAGTCGCCAGCACCTTGATCTTCCGAGATGCAATCGGACTCCCCTTCTCGGTCGCCCCACCTCCACAAGCCGCGAGTACAATCGCAATCACACCCAACAACATCACTCTGGAAACAACGCTCTTGGGAGGGCGAGGCTCCCGCCGAGCCGCGCTTCCATGCACGACGTGGCCGCCATCCACTCCACCTTCGCTACCCGGACGCGCGCAAGCGCGGTGGCTGCTCCCCCTCACCCGTCCCGTCTTCGACGTGACGACCTCTCCCTGAGGGAGAGGTGAAAATCTTTCTCTCCCCCTCTGGGGGAGATGTCTCGCGACAGCTTTACCGTCGCGAGACAGAGAGGGCACTCCGCGCGACACTTTCAAATTGAAATGAACCACCCTTTACCTATCCTCTCCACCCCGCCGACCGTCCCGCGGGCAAATGCTCAAAATCCGGTGTCGACATCGACGCACCCCGCGCGAACTTCGTAATGACCTCGCGCTCGGACGGCGCCAGCTTGTTGATGTATTCGAGAAATTCGTGCAAACGTTGGGCGGCCAATGGCGAGAGACCATGCTCGACCTGACACGCGCAGGTCTCCGCTTCCTTCGCGGTCATCCCGAGGATATCCACCATGAATGTGACAGTGTCCGCATGACGATGCGCGAGATTCTGCGCCGCCTTGCGTCCGGAATCAGTCAATCGAATGAGCCCGCGCGACTCATGCTCGACAAACCCCGCCTGGGCCATCCGCCGCACCGTGCGCGTAACAGTCGGCAGCTTGCAAGCCAGCCGTTCCGCCAAATCGGTGGTGCGCACCCCCGCCGAATCGAGCGACAGCCGGTAGATCGCCTCGAGATAGTCTTCCTGGATGGGTGTAATGGTCATTTATTACCCTTTGGTAATTACCCTTGAGTAAGTGATACGGGGAGATTGGATAAGAGTTTGTGGCATGGCGGGAGTTTCTGGTAAGGTGTTGTGGGGGAAAAGAATAGGACCTATCGGACTAATAAGACCTATTCTTTTTTCTTCCGCTCGTCGCTTCGTGCCCTATAGAGCTTCTCGGTGAAACCGCCGTCCTGCAGGAAGGTTGCCTCGAGGTGGCGCAGTTGCCGGTCGAGCAGGAAATTCGTCTGGTGTATCATGCAGATCAAAGTGTTCGCGGCGACTTCTGCATCACGCTCCTCGATATAGGCCCTATAGGTCTTATAAGTCCTATTCTCTCGGTATGCGAGCTTCCGCACTTCCTGTGCGAGCGGGTGCTCCTTCTCCCAAAGCGCCATCTCGCGCTGCCTCAGGAAATCTCTGTAGTCGATCAGAAGTTCTTCCAAGCTCGCCCGTGCAATCCCAACGAGCTTCAATTCGATTTTCTTCGAAGTACCCGACGCCTGACTTCCCTCAGCAATATTCTGCTTCCCACTACGCGCCGCCTGCACCATCTGATCGTGCGTGCGAGAACGCCTGTCGATGAATCGGTCGCAAAATTTCACAGTGGCGTCATAGACCAGCTCTGCCTGCTGAAACGACTTCAGCTTCTCGTAGCCACCATGAGGAGGAATCAAAGCCATAAATCAGTCCTATTCGTCCGATCTGTCCTATTCTGCGCGCAACTGACCAATCATGCCAGTTCTCCATGCTGGAGCGGTATCACTTTTCAATACCGGATTGCTGAAGTGCTGACTCAAGAGAGTTGTGGGATTCCAATGCCTACCAGATAGTTGAAGACTGGATCGTAGAATTCAGGCGAACGCGTGGGGTCGCTGTTGTCACCCGGAGGCACGAAGATCACCATTCCCTGCCTCGCGCGCGTCATTAAAACTCTGTACGCATTGAGCAAGTATCGCCGGTTGTCGTCGTTCTTTACGTTGGTCCACTTATCTCCGCGGAAGTCATGGTAACTCCAGCACTTCTCAGTCATACGGAGGTCCGCATCCCAACTGACGCACACCCAGTCGAGCTCCAGCCCTTGAACTTGAAACTCTGTGGCAGCGTCTTCAAGGTAGAAGCTTGACCTCGTGTCATCTTTCCCGTTGAGAAACCAATGGACCGGATTCACATCTACACGAATGTCGATTGCGTGTGGCTTTAGTCGCTGAGCTTTCGACGATGCAACTACCCCGTACCGCTCCGTTCCACGAGCGCGCTCACGCATCCACGCTTTGGCTCTAAGCAGGTCGCGTGTCACCGTCACCGGGAATACCCCAGAAAACGTGTTGAATGCGTCACGTGCGATTGCCATCTCGCAGTCCAAAACTGCCTTGACGAACGCTGAGACATTTTCAGCTCGAAATGACCTCATCGAGACCGCCAAATGAAGCGAGTTGTCGAAGTGTGAGTTCGCCCGTTGGCGAGCGGCTTCCAGTGCTCTGCCGGCTCCATACTCTGAGTCGGTCAATTTGTCGGATATGTTCATTTTCCACTCATGGAACTTCTCACTTACAGCTTCAATCCAGGCGTCAATGCCCGCCTCTCCAGTGTTGATGTCCTGACCGCCACCAACAAGACATACGACCACGGCCCAATCCTGATGCCTGTCCATGTAGGAGATTAGGAACTCAGGTTCCGATTGAGAGAATCCGGGCTGATTCTTCTTTCGTCGCATGAAGTTCGCAGTTTGTCGCAGATTCCAGGCGCGTTGTGCTTCGTCGAAGATGACGACATGGTCAATCGGGGGGCCCGGATGCCTGAGTGCCTCATCCCTGAAGTGATGCACTATCTGGATGAACGCCTTTACGCTGTCGTGTACTGCCTTCTTTCGGGTTTTTTCACCTATCCGCTTACGCCTGGCAACCTCGTCTCGGGTCAGCGCTTCTTGCAAGACTGCGACAAGTGGGCCATTCCCTGACAAGTAAACTGCGTGGGTCGGCGAGCCCTGCTCTCCTCGTCTGGTTGCAACGTTTAGTCCGACCAATGTCTTGCCCGCCCCTGGCACTCCGGTGACAAAGCAGATCAGCTTCGAATTGTTGCGCTTCGCTTCATCGATAAGCTCTTCAACGCGTCGAGAGGTCACACTCAAATTGCGCGCCCCGGCGTCATGGCGCGCTATTGCCTCAACGGAGTGCTGCGCATACAACGATCGCGCGGCCTCTACGATCGTCGGGGTCGGATGATATGGCGCGGCAGACCACTGCGTGCCGTCGAGAG
>Ga0307505_10003194_pt1 | contig 10456 bp, 11 predicted proteins | sample 23_S_MG_FD_202183 | JGI IMG/M metagenome (GOLD analysis project Ga0307505, IMG submission 202183) | Soil microbial communities from Populus trichocarpa stands in riparian zone in the Pacific Northwest, United States - 23_S | ecosystem: Environmental > Terrestrial > Soil > Riparian zone > Trees... | reverse complement strand
AACGAGAAATCCGGCGTGTCGGAAGTGAGACGCCTCGTGCAATCGACGTCAGAATCATCGCCGCATCGAAAAAAGCGTTAAAATCGCTCGTCGCGGCCGGGACATTTCGAGAAGATCTTCTGTACCGGCTGGAAGTCGTCACCATCGTCCTTCCTCCCTTGCGCGATCGAATAGAAGACATTCCGCTGCTCAGTCGGTATTTCGTCGATAAATTCGGTCGGACCAAGGAGAAACCGGTGACCGGCCTCGCACCGGACACCATTCCTTTGTTGACACGCTATGCATGGCCCGGCAATGTCCGTGAACTCGAGCATGTGATTGAGCGAGCCATTGCCTTGACTCCTCATCCCATCATCACCGCCGAGGATCTGCCCGAGACGATTCGGGCGGCAACGGTTCAAGACAGTGCCCGGGTTCGTGGGTGGGAAACCCTGGAGGAGCTGGAAAAACACTATATTCACCGCGTGCTGGAGGCTCACCATCAGGATCACGGCCAGGCAGCCGCTATCCTTGGCATCCATCGTAAGACGCTCCTCCGCAAGCTTCGCCAGTACAGCCAACGCTGACCCAATCAATGGTCAAGCTGTCTCTGCGCGAGACAGCTTGTCTCGCAAAGTCAGAAGTCCGCGCACCATCAGGCATTCCTGCTGATCTCCTCCGGCTTCTGCGACAACTTGTTCCCATACGCGATCAACACCCAGCGGCTCACTACGGTCGCTGTCCAATCATCTATCGATTTGATTTTCCATTGGATCCTCGCTGACGGGCACGCGTTACAGCATTCCGGTCCACCGTTTGCTTTCTTATCAGAGTGTCTGTCCATTTATTCTCGAGGCTCCCTCGCGTGATGGCGTTCGTCGATGTGGAGCATCGGCGGCATAGCAAGACGGTGTCTTGACTACGAAGGAGAAACGGTATGCCCAATCTCTTACCGTATGCACTGGTACTCGCACTATGGGGTTTCTGGACAGTACCCCTGGTGTTCTCCGGTCCAGACCAAAACGTAAGCGCGCCAAGCCCGCAGCCCTCGTTTGAGGCGGACCTCCTCAGGATCGACGGCAATCGATATGTGGTCAAAGATGTTGCGGGTGTGGAACGCCAGATTCAAGTCGGAAAAGACACCGAAATATTCGGCCAAGCGAAAGTCGGCGACCGCATTCAGCTATGGGCCCAACCGAATGGACATGCTCAAACCATCCTCATCGTCAGGAGTGGAATGCAGTAATTCTCACATACATATCGCGAGACCCATCAGAAATCGATGGGGAAACCTCTCCGGCAATGTTGGCAGTCGTCGCCGGGAAGGACAGAGAGAAAGGAGACAAGAACACGATGGAACGGAACAACAAACACGTCTTGGTCGTCGAGGATGATTGCGACCTACGATACATGCTCTCTCTCCGTCTCGTCAGTGCCGGGTACATGGTCTATGGGGCGGCAAACGGACTGGAAGCCTTAGAGCAGATTGAAAAGCACTCCATTGATGCGGTACTGACTGATTACCGCATGCCTAAAATGGACGGATTCGAATTTTTATCCATCTGCCATGTGAAATGGCCTGGAATCCCTGTTGTGGTCTTCTCTGCGGATCAGGACGACCTGGCCCACGAGGCAGTTGAGCGGGGGGCGTTCGCCTGGGTTCGGAAAGGCAGTGAATTCACGATGCTCTTGGAGATCCTTGCTGCAGCGGTCCAACAGTCAGTCCATGCCTGAGCAAGAGAGTGACCATGCCCTTGGGAGATAAGATGATCCGGGTAAAGGGGTACCCCCGGCTTTACCATACGGACCCTGCTCTACCGCCTGCAAGAACCGAAGCAGCCACTGCTCTCTCGTGAGACAAGGTCATAGGAATACGAAGAATCAGAACGTGCAGGGCCTTCAACTGAAGCTGCTGAAGGTGAAGGGTTTTGTGATCACTCACTTCACCTTCCCGGTTGATTCGCCCCAGGATCGCCCAACATTTGAGACATTCCCTAGTGGCACGTCACCTGCACAGTTAGTGTCATATACTGATGCAATACCGCCAATTGCATCATGCGCACGGCTTTGACACCCGCTTCTGATCCCGCTGCATCTCATTGCCAGGCTCGGTAGGCGACTCGCTCATCGGAGGCCCCATGTCAGACTTCTACCAAAATGGTGTTGTCACAGTCCTTCACCGCCTCGGACAGCCGAATGTCGACCAGTTAGAACGAGAATTAGCGCGCTATGGGCGCGTCAATCCCATCGCCCTGGTCCTCCCCTCCCTGTATGCAGAATTGGGACGTCCGGCATTGAAGAGTATTGTGGAAACGCTCAAGAGCGTGTCGTACCTGAACGAAATCGTCATCTCCTTGGATCGCGCCTCGGCTTTGGAATTTCGCCTGGCGAAACAGTTCTTCTCCGTACTCCCTCAACGGGTGCGTCTCATCTGGAATGACGGCACGCGTATCCAGGCCATCCTCAAGCTCCTGGTCGATCACAATCTCGATATCGGCCTCCAAGGCAAGGGGCGAGGTTGTTGGACGGCCTTCGGGTATGTGCTGGCCAGAAACCACAGCCAGGTCATCGTGCTGCACGACTGCGACATCACAAGCTACAGCCGGGAATATCTGGCGCGCCTCTGTTATCCCATCGCCAACCCGAATCTCGGTTATGAGTTCTGCAAAGGCTATTACAGCCGCGTCACCGACCGCCTCCATGGCAGGGTGACACGCCTGTTCATCACCCCCATGATCCGAAGCCTGCAACAGCTCGTGGGGCCTCACGCGCTCCTGACGTTTCTCGACAGCTTTCGCTACCCGCTGGCAGGCGAGTTCGCCATGGTGCGCGATCTGGCTTGGACCAACAGGATTCCGGGCGACTGGGGTCTCGAAATCGGTGTTCTCGCGGAGGTCTATCGGAACTGCGCCTTGCGCCGCATTTGCCAAGCCGATATCGCGGATGCCTATGACCATAAACACCAAGAACTGTCGGATCACAACCCCGATGCCGGTCTCCTTAAAATGTGCGTCGATATCACGAAATCGCTCTTCAGAAACCTGGCGAGCGAAGGCGTGATTTTATCTGACGGGGTGCTCAAGACCTTGCGTGCGACCTATTTGCAAGCCGCGCAGGAAGCGATCAGCCGTTACGAAAACGACGCGGCCATCAACAGCCTCACCTTCGACCGCCATCAAGAGCGGACGGCCGTAGAGGTCTTCTTAAAAGGCATGAAAATGGCCACCGACGGGTTTCTTGACGATCCACTCGGCGTCCCCATGATTTCCAACTGGAGTCGTGTGACCCATGCCGTGCCCGATATTTTCGATCGTCTGGTCGAGGCCGTCGAAACGGATCATGTCTGGGATCCCACGTCTGAACCGGCAGCCACTCCGTCATGAGCAATGGTCTCACACCACTCACTGCGCCGACTGAATCGCGCATCCAAGAAATTGGCTCGGCGGAAATTCTCGTCGGAATTCCAAGTTACAACAACGCGGACACGGTCGGGCATGTCGTACGGGCCGTGAGCGTGGGGCTCGCCAAACACTTCCCTGGCCATCGGGCCGTCCTGGTCAATTCCGACGGCGGCTCTTCTGATGAGACCCCGGCCATCGTCGCTCGCACCGCCATCGACTTCCAATATCTCTTCATCGGAGACCAGCAAAGCATCCTGCATCGTATCGTCACGCCTTACCACGGTATCCCCGGAAAAGGCAGCGCCTTCCGGACGATCTTCGAGATTGCGCGACGACTGAAGATCAGAGCCTGCGCAGTCGTCGATGCGGACCTCCGCAGCATTTCACCGGAATGGATCGAGCTGCTACTCCGTCCGATCATGGAAGAGGGATACGACTATGTCGCGCCCTATTATCTGCGGCATAAATACGACGGCACGATCACCAACAGCCTCGCCTACCCGCTCACCAGGGCGCTCTATGGGCAACGGGTCCGCCAGCCCATCGGCGGGGAATTTGGGTTTTCCGGCGCGCTCGCGGCCCACTATCTCGACCAGCATGTCTGGGAATCGGAAGTGGCGCGGTTCGGCATCGACATCTGGATGACGACAGAAGCCATTGCCGGCGGCGCGCGGGTTTGTCAAAGCTTCCTTGGCGCAAAAATCCATAATCCGAAGGATCCTGCCGCCGATCTGTCCGCCATGTTGACGCAGGTGATGGGCGCTCTCTTTGCTTTAATGGAACAGCATGAAGGCCTCTGGTCCAGACAAGAGGGATCGCAGCCTGTTCCACTTTTTGGATTTTCTTACGAGGTCGGGGTTGAACCGGTCCACGTCAACGTGGAACGGATGGTAGCGCATTATCGGCAAGGTCTCACGGATCTTGAGCCTATCTGGAGGCAGATCCTGACTGACCATACGCTCACTCAGCTGCGCGACCTCCAGGGAACACCCGGCGCCGGCTGCCATATTCCGGATGAGTTGTGGGTCCAGGTCGTCTACGATGCGGCCACCGCGTACCATACGCGAATCATGCCGCGCGATCACCTGCTGAAAGCCCTGACCCCTCTGTACTTAGGCCGGACCGCCTCGTTCGTCAACGCCACTCAAGGCCTGACGTCCACGGAGGCGGAGCAAAAGATCGAATCCTTATGCTACACGTTCGAACGCATGAAACCCTATCTGGTTGAACGGTGGCAACCGCTGTCGTTGCAACCCACAACGCCGGCTCCGTTGCGCCACGCGACCACCGACGCAGGAGGTCATCATGGAGAACTTCATTAATCAAGCGCTGTTAAAACCGTTGGAACTACTGGGCCATCAAGTATTGACCGTGCTCCCCAATGTGCTCGCCATGGGCATTATCCTGCTCGGCGGCCTCTGTACCGCATGGGCATTAGGCGTCTTCTCCGAACGGCTGTTTCGCGTGATCGGATTCGACCATCTCTGTGATCGGCTGGGAATGAATGCAGCGCTTCTTCGTGGAGGAGTCAAGACCGATCCCTCTCGCATTGTCGGTCGCAGCATCTATTGGACAGTGATGGTGTTGGCCTCGATTGCGGCGTTAGGAGCTCTAAACCTGACACCCATTAACCAGTTCGCCCAGTCACTGCTCGCCTATGTGCCCCATCTGGTGACGGCAGCGGTGATTCTACTGGCTGGATACTTTCTCTCCAACTTCGTATCGCGAGCTGTCCTCATCGCCGCCGTCAACGCCGGGCTGCCTCCCGCCAGACTCATCGCAACCTGTTCCCGCTGGGGAATCCAAGTTCTCGCGGGGGCCATGGCGCTGGAGCAACTCGGCATTGCTCAACACATTGTGGTCGTAGGGTTCGGCATTACTTGGGGAGGAATCGTGCTGGCCGGAGCGATTGCATTCGGACTCGGCGCAGCCGATCTCGCAAAAGGGTTCTTGGAACGGCGGCTTGTGGTCCGATCAAAATCCGGCACGGTCGATGATCTCCATCACTGGTAGCGATGCAAGACTATGCCTAATTTGATCGTCTATACAGACTTGGACGGTTCGCTCCTGGACGGCACGACCTATTCCTACGAGGCGGCTGCTCCAGCCCTGGCTGCGCTCCGCGAGCAGGGTATTCCCCTCGTCTTGGTCTCGAGTAAAACGCGTGCGGAAATGGAGCCGCTTCGCCAACGCCTTGACCACCGTGACCCGTTCATCGTCGAAAACGGCGGCGCGGTCTTTATCCCTCATGGTCTCTTCGAGTTTCCCTTCGAGCGCATGCGAACCAAATCGCCTTACCAGGTCATCGAACTAGGCCTTCCCTATCACATGCTGAGAGATGTACTGAAACAAATCGAAGATGCTGTCGAGACGCCGTTACAGGGCTTTGGCGACCTGTCGGTAGAAGCCATCATGCAGGTGACCGGGCTTCCGCATGCCGACGCCGTTCTGGCCAAACAACGGGAATATGATGAACCCTATCTCTTACACGGCCCTCAGGCACTTATCGAAGAAGTCTGCCGGCAAATCGTCACCCGGGGGCTTCGATGGACAAAAGGAGGGCGGTTATTTCATCTGATGGGAGAGAACAACAAGGGGGAAGCCGCTTCCGTGCTCCTACGTTGCTACCATCGACAACAACGCATGAAGGGACAAGTGGAACGGATCGAAACAGTTGGGATCGGGGACAGCATCAACGATGCGCCTCTACTCGCGATGGTGGACTACCCCATTCTCGTTCAGAAACCAGACGGATCCTATGACCCGGATATCCACCTGTCAGGAATGATTCGTGCTCCAGGAATAGGGCCGGTGGGATGGAATGAAGCCGTCTTGGAACTGTTGGCGCAGGTACCGTAAGAGACCGTCTAATTCAGAAGAGTGGGTAACGAGCCCCGCCTTTTCGGGCGGGGCTGTCAGACTCCTGTTAGATGACCCTCACCAACTTGATGAACGCCTTCTCTCAGCACTCAGCACTCAGCACTTCCCTGAGCTAGTCTTCTTCCGGATTAATGATATGGAGCCCTGCCGAATGACAGGCCGTCAACAATTGTGTGTCGGCGCTGACGACGGTCAGCCGCAAGGGCTTGAGCTCCAATGCCAGCGCCAGGTGTAATACTTGTGGCGTTCGGAGCGCAGGATACTCCAATGCGAGTTCTTTCGTGGCTAAGTACGTCTGCATCGTCGGGGCAATGAACTGGTAGAGACCCTCCTGAGATTCTTTCTCGAACTTATGGATCACCGAGTAGCAATCGTCCCGCGTGATGTCTCCATGGTGGGCTCGATTCGCGAAGGCTGTATAAAAATCGGTCACGGACCACGTCGGCAGAATAGCCACTTTACTCCGTTTCACCATGAGCCTGGCGATGATGCGTGTGCCGCGCTCCATGCTGTAGCGTTTCACCAGCGCTGTTGAGTCGAAATAGTAGTATGGCATGCGATCACACTCTCCCCTTTAGAATGATGGCGGCCAAGGGGCCCGACATTTTCGAGAGCCGATCCTGGAGTTCGTCCAGCGGCAGCTCGTCATACCCCTCTTTACGGAACTTGTCGGCCAGATTGCCTTGATTGAATGACGCCGTGTCGTTCTTGAGCCGCTCACCCAGCCGGCGCTTCGCTAACCGACTGGGAACCCGCTGTTTTGTGACCGTCAATCCGCGGCCACGGCTGCGTGGCGCACGAGTTGATGTGTGTCCTGCTTCCGACTTCGATTTGGCCATACCCTCCCTTTCTCTCAGTTAGTGGGGCGCTGACGCCGGCGTAGATGCCAGCCCGTCCCGCGGACATCCCGCAGGCTGACTCGCCTGTACCGGCAGTTCCAACTCACCATACACATGTGCCGCAATGGCCTTCGCCACATCGGCGGAAAACTCTTGCTGCATGACACGCACAACTTTGGCTGTCGCCTCACGATCCGACAGATGCCCTTCCTTGCCACCCTTCGACAACGCGCCGACCACGCGCTGGCTGGTCAAATCCATGACTTCAAAATCGCTGCACCATCGCACGAACTTGAACTGCGGATCGCGCACATCGATCGGCCACACCCGCACCACGCCCCGCACCAGCAGTTCCAGGTATGGACCGCTGGAGTCGCCGCCCAGGGAACGATCCCCTCCCCACGGCCGACTCGTGACTTGGAGTCCTTCCTTCAATAACCCCTCCGTCAAGGCACGTTGCGCCGGTTCAACTTGGTCGCCGGTCACCACAACCGCCAGTACGAGGTTCGTGGAAAGGAACTGTTCGAGTTCGTGCGTGAGTTCGCTCACGCGGTAGCCCGCGGCAGTACCCTGCCCGCTCGGTCGAATCACGCGAAGGTCGACGTTATAGGTCTCTCGCAGCACAAGATTTTTGGTAGCACGTCTCAGTGCTCTGACTCGTGCCAGCTTATCGGTGGTCCGATGAGCCTCTTCGACATCGTCACTGATCGATCGGTCCAGCTCGGTAATACGTTCCATGAACACGGTCTCTGCTTGAGGTCGGTGCATCCCCGCCAAGGCATATTGGATCCCCTTGCTCACATCGACCCACCGATCGACGATCCGGACGTTCTCCAATACTTTGTCGGTCGACACACGGGTCAGATTGTCGAGCGTCAAACGTCGTTCATCGCTACTGTATCCGCGCTGCTCGATCACCAGGTAGGACTCCCAGTCCTTCGACTGTGCACTCACCTCGGCCTTGAAAATACGGGCCACCGCTGCATAGGCACGATCCTCGGCTGCCGCGCCACTTCCCGCCTGTCCCACCCCGACAAGATATTGACCGGGCGGATAGGCGGCACTGACCCCGTCAACCCAATCCGGTTTCGATTGCCCTCCAAACAAGGCACAGCCTGATAGCGCGGCCAACGCCATCGATACCACCACGATTCGGCGCACGAACGGCGATCCGTCTATCATGGCATCACCCGTTGAATGAGCACAGCAGTCTCGCCTGGCCCCAGGGACAGCGTCCGCATCTCCTCAGGCTTCAGAGCGTCGTGAGCCCCGCCGACTAACCGATTCTGCACCTGGTAGCGGCCCGGTGGAACCCAGACCCGCCCAAGATGGATTTCATCGGGCAATGTCTGCCAGCTCCGCTTATCGGCTTCTTCCGATACCACCGCAAAGCCTTTCGTGAGCAGTCCGACGAGAAGACCGACCCACGGCCCCGCATCTCTCCCCGCTGCTTGCTCCGCGGCCCTAGTTGTCACTTCAGCCGCCGCGAACTTCGTGCCCGCACGGGCGAGAGCCTTCGCGGTGATTGCAGCCATTCGTTCCGATAGCGCTTTCTCTGCTGAAGCCGTCACGTTATTTACCAACTCAGTACTTACGATCACCCGGCTGCCGTTCTCCGGAATAAGGCTGACCGTATTGACCGGCATCGGCACTTTCTGCGGAACGAGCCGTGGCAACGCCACTCGAACGACACGTCCGTTAAGCCCGTAAAAGACGGTGTCCATCCCTCGGTTGAACTGTCGATTCGACCCCGAAAACCCGCGATTAAGGAGCACCAGTTGAAGGGCATCGAGACTGATTGGTAGGTCAAGAAACTGATCCTCCTTGCGTGGTGCGCGGCCATTATAGCTGATCACGACGACTTGAGCGAGTTGTTGTAACGCAAGACTGGTCTCCCACCTCGTGTCTGGAAAAACAGATCGGTACTCGGTTAATTCTTGAGTAAAGTGCAGTGCCTCTGCCGTTCGTAATAGATCTTCCCGTAACTGTGACGGAACAGCCATGCGCGACCATGCTCGAGTCGCATCAAACGTCTCATACGCTTTCCGATAGGCAATAAACGCGTTATTCACATCGCCGGTGCTCTCATAGAGGATGCCGCTTACATAGCGCGCAAATCCGTCATCCCGATACGCATTTGTCTTTTGTGTTTGATCCGACAAGAGGTTGAGCCGGTGATCGATACGCCGGGCTTCGACCAGCGCATCCTGCCACTGGTCCAACAGCGCATAATTGAGGGCCTTCAAGACATTGATCAACACCTGTTCATGGGGATCGCCCTCATAGGGTAACGCCGTATCATTCGTCATGAACGCGAGGGTTTCCGTTCGAATCTTTCGCGTATAGAGACGATCCAATTCCTCCTCAGCCTGTTCCAATACGACGTTGCTCTGCTGATATTCGCCGGCGAGGTGAAGAGTCATACCTCGATCCATGCCATAGAGCACACGGCTTTTTTCGCCATATTCCTTTTCGGCCTGCTGGACGATGGCATCGGCGCCCTTTGGGTCGTGAGCGCGTAGGCTTGCGTCGATGAGGAGGTATCGATCGACCGAGGGGCCGCATCCGACAAGCAGCACACACGCCAGCATGGCAAAAAGAGACTGGGTGGAAATAACAATGCCCCACCGTGCCGGAATACAGGCGGCGGGGCATGAGGCAAGAGGGCTCAACGAAGGTTGCAGAGCCTAAAAGATTGAACGTTTCTTTTCGACGACTTTCTTAATCTTCTTCTGACCGAACCACACTTTGGCGTTGCTTTCCAAATCCACCATTTGAAGATCGACCTGGTAGAACACCGCCTTCGTCCCTTCGGCCTCGTCGAGGATCGTCGCAATGGTGCCTTTCATCATGTAATCGGCGCCGATTTCTTTCCCCGGGGCTTTCTGCGTGTCCTCGCGCGCATACATCGCTTGTTCTTTACGCTCGCTGCGAAGTTCCTCGCGATCTCCCTTTCCTGCCACAAAGGTGACTTTTTGGGAGTTTGTAAGCTCACGCTCAAGATCGGTCACAAACGTATTAACGTTGATATGTTCGTGGCTGCTGTTCTGAATGGTTCCGACGACGACGACCGGCTGGCGCCGCTTGGAGCTGGAGAAATTGTTCAGCCACGGATACTCCAGCGCCTCTTTGACCATGGACTCCGCGACAATCCTGGAGTCGGTATCGTTCCAACGCCCGCTCAGATCCGTGACAACCCCTGCGTCAATCCTAGTTATCTTAGTTTCCTGAGCACAGCCGGCCAGCGACAGCAGCGCCAGCGCCACGAGTCCGATTCGTCCTCTATCCGTTACGATCACGCGATACCTCCTTGCAGATGCGACAATTGGCGGTGCTCAATGGAAGCCCTTAGCGTGG
>Ga0307505_10003193_pt1 | contig 10457 bp, 8 predicted proteins | sample 23_S_MG_FD_202183 | JGI IMG/M metagenome (GOLD analysis project Ga0307505, IMG submission 202183) | Soil microbial communities from Populus trichocarpa stands in riparian zone in the Pacific Northwest, United States - 23_S | ecosystem: Environmental > Terrestrial > Soil > Riparian zone > Trees... | reverse complement strand
TGGGGAGGCCTGTCAACGCATCGCGCGTGGCGAGGTACTGGATGCGCTCCTCGGCCTGCTTGCGCGCCGTGATGTCGGCGCCAGTGCCGCGGTAGCCGGTGAGCCGGCCCTGCTTGTCGCGCACCGGCATGCCGCTCACCTGCTGCCAGATCACCTTGCCCGCCTTGGTGATGGAGCGGTGCGTCAGGTCGCGGAACGGCTGCCCCGCGCGCGCGTTGCACTCGAACCAGTCGTCCAGCGCGCGCGCTTCGCCCAGCGGCATGAACTCGCGCGGCGCGCGCCCGATCAGGTCGGCGCGCATGTAGCCCAGCACCGCCTCGACGCGCGCCGACAGGTAGGTGTAGCGCCACTCGGCGTCGGTCTCCCAGACGTATTCGCCCGAGGCCTCCACCACGTCGCGGAAGCGCTGCTCGCGCTCGGCGAGCGCCTGGCGCGCCTGGCGCTGCTCGGTGACGTCGCGCACCACGGTCTGCAGCACCAGCCGGCCGCGCTCCAGGTACGACACGCTCGCCACTTCGACCACCACCTCGCTGCCGTCCAGGCGCAGCACCCTGCGCTCCTCGAAGCCGGTGGCGGCGGGCCCGGCGGCGAGGAGCGCCAGGCGCTCGCGGTAGCGCTCGACGTACGCCGGCTGCACGAAGGACTGCACGTCCATGCCGAGCACCTGCCGGGGCGAGGCCGCCCGCACCAGGCGCGCGGCGGCCGGGTTGGCGTACTCGATGACGCCGTCGCAGGAGACCACCACGGCGTCGGGCGCCAGCTCGATCAGCGAGCGGTAGCGCGCCTCCGCGTCGCGCAGCGCCTGCTCGGCGCACTTGCGCGCCGTGACGTCCAGGTTGATGCCGGTCATGCGCAGCGCGCGCCCCGCGGCGTCGCGCTCGGTGACCTTGCCGCGCGACAGCAGCCACTTCCAGGCGCCGTCCGCGGCGCGGTAGCGGTGCTCCTCGACGTAGTCGGCGCGCTCGCCCTTCAGCGCCTGGCGCGACAGTTCCACCGCGCGCGGCAGGTCCTCCGCGTGCACGCCCTGCATCAGCGCCTGCACGGTGGTGGCGCTCGGCGCGCGCGGCAGCCCGAGGAATTCCGCCCAGCCCTCGCTCAGATACACCCGGCCGCTCCGCAGGTCGGTGTCCCACAGGCTCGCGCCCGAGCCCTCGAGCGCCAGCTGCAGGCGTTCCTTCGCCTCGGCCAGCTCGCGCTCGCCGCGGCGCCGCTCGGTGACGTCGCGCCCGACGCCGCGGTAGCCGAGGAAGTTGCCGGCGGCGTCGTGCCGCGGCTGCCCCGAGACCAGGTGCGCGTGGCGCACGCCGGCGGCATCCGCGCGCGCCAGCTCCAGCTCGAAGAACGGCAGGCGCCGGCGCAACTGCTCCAGGTGCGCGGTGAAGGCGCGCCCGTCCAGCTCCACCCCGGGCAGTTCCCACAGCCGCTTGCCGAAGGCGAGGCCCGCGCCGAAGAAGCCGAGCACGGAGGGTCCGCCGGTGAGCCAGGTGATGCGGTACTCGGTGTCGCATTCCCAGAACCAGTCCGCCGACAGCGCGGTGAGGTTGCGGAAGCGCTCCTCGCTGACGCGCAGGGCCTGCGTGGCGCGCCGGTCGCGCAGCCGCGCCTGCATCCAGGAGGCGAACACGATGCCGGCCGCCGCCACCAGCAGCAGCGCTTCGCCGAGCAGCGTCCAGTTCATCCCGCGCCGTCGCGCACCGGCGGCGCGACCTTCAGCACTTCGTCGATGGTGGTGAGTCCCGCGGCGACCTTCATGGCGCCGCTGATGCGCAGCGGCTTCATGCCTTCCTTCATCGCCTGATCGCGCACCTTCGCCAGGTCGGCGCCGGCGGCGATCTGCTGCTTGATGGCCGAGGTATGCACCAGCGTCTCGTAGATGCCGACCCGCCCCTTGAAGCCGGTCATGCGGCACTCGAGGCAGCCGACCGGCTTGTACACCTGGGCCGGGCGCGAGGACTTGAACGGGGCCACCAGGGCATCCCAGGCCGCCTGGTCCTCGACGCGGTTGAGTTCGACGGCCTGCTTGCAGTGCGGGCACAGCGTGCGCAGCAGCCGCTGCCCCATGACGCCGTTGAACGTGGCGTTGAGCAGGTAGGGCGCGATGCCCAGCTCGAGCAGGCGCGTCACGGCGCTGGGCGCGTCGTTGGTGTGCAGCGTGGAGAGCACCAGGTGCCCGGTCAGGGCCGATTGCACCGCCATCTCGGCGGTCTGCAGGTCGCGGATCTCGCCCACCATGATGATGTCGGGATCCTGGCGCATGAGGGCGCGCACGCCTTCGGCGAAGCCCAGGTCGATCGCCTGGTGCACCTGCATCTGGTTGAACGCGGGCTCGACCATCTCGATCGGATCCTCGATCGTGCAGACGTTGACCTCCGGCGTGGCGAGCTGCTTGAGCGTCGAGTACAGCGTGGTGGTCTTGCCCGAGCCCGTCGGGCCGGTCACCAGCACGATGCCGTTGGGGCGCTCCGTCATCTCCTTCCAGCGCTGGTGGTCCTCGTCGGAGAAACCGAGCTCGCGGAAGTCGCGCACCAGCACTTCCGGGTCGAAGATGCGCATCACCAGCTTCTCGCCGAAAGCGGTGGGCAGGGTCGACAGGCGCAGCTCCACCTCGTCGCCGTCGGCCATGCGCGTCTTGATGCGGCCGTCCTGCGGGCGGCGCTTCTCCACCACGTCCATGCGCCCGAGGATCTTGATGCGGCTGGTCATCGCCGCCAGCACCGAGGCCGGGATCTGGTAGACCTGGTGCAGCACGCCGTCGATGCGAAAACGCACCAGCCCGGCCTCGCGCCGCGGCTCGATGTGGATGTCGCTCGCGCGCTGCTCGAAGGCGTACTGCCACAGCCAGTCCACCACCTTGACGATGTGCGCGTCGTTGGCGTCGAGCGCCTTGTCGGCGCTGCCCAGCTCGACCAGCTGCTCGAGGTTGGACAGGCCGGAAGCGCCGCCGCCGCCGCGGTTGGCGCCCTTGATCGACTTGGCGAGGTTGTAGAACTCGACCTGGCAGCGGTCGATCTCCGCCGGATTGGCGATCACGCGCCGGATCGCGCGGCGCGCCAGGCGCGCGATCTCCGGCTCCCACTCGCGCACGTAGGGCTCGGCGGTCGCCACCACCACTTCCTTGGCGTTCAGTTCCACCGGCAGGATGTGGAAGCGCGAGGCGTAGGCGCTCGACATCACCTCGGTCACCACCGAGAAGTTGATCTTCAGCGGATCGATGTGCAGGTAGTCCAGGCCGACGCGCCGGGCCAGCCATTCGGCCAGCGCGTCCACGGTGAGCGGCCTGTGCGGCGGGCGCAGGTCCTTCCAGGTCTCCCCCGCCACCAGCGTGAGCGGATGCTGCGCCCCGCGCCAGTAGCGGCGCTCCTTCTTCAGCGCCTCGGCGGGCTCGCGCGCCACCACCCCGTCCTCGACCAGCCAGTCGACGAGCTCGGCGAGGGTCAGGCGGTGCTCTGAAACCGGCTTGGCGGCGGCCTGGGCCATGGGCGCGGACACTATACCGCTAGAATGCGGCATGCTCAAAAGCCCGGCCCTGGCACAGGACGTCAAGTTGCGTGAAGTCTGGGCCTGGAGCATGTATGACTTCGCGAACTCGGGCTACACCACGGTGGTGATCACCGCGGTGTTCAGCGCCTATTTCGTCGGCGTGGTGGCCGACCGCGCGCCCTGGGCCACCTTCGCCTGGACCGCGGCGCTGTCGGTGTCTTATCTGCTGGTCCTGCTCACCGCGCCGCTCCTCGGCGCCTGGGCCGACGCGCACGCCGCGAAGAAACGCCTGCTGCTCTACGCCACCGCCGGCTGCGTGCTGTTCACGGCCCTGCTGTGGTTCGCCGCCCCCGGCGCGGTGGCGGTGGCGCTGCTGTTCATCGTGCTGTCCAACTACTTCTTCGGCGCCGGCGAGAACCTGATCGCGGCCTTCCTGCCGGAGCTCGCGGAATCGAGCGCCATGGGCCGCGTCTCCGGCTGGGGCTGGGCCTTCGGCTACCTCGGCGGCATCGTGTCGCTCGGCCTGTGCCTCGCCTACATCACCTGGGCGGGCGGCGCCGGCCAGACGGCGGGCCAGTTCGTGCCGGCGAGCATGCTGATCACCGCGGCGCTGATCGCGCTCGCCGCGACGCCCACCTTCCTGCTGCTGAAGGAGCGCGCGCGGCCGCAGCCGGCGATGGCGAACCCCTGGGGCCGGGTGATGCAGACGGCGCGCGAGGCCGTGCGCTTCCGCGACCTGCGCCGCTTCCTCCTGTGCATCCTGTTCTATCAGGCCGGCATCGCGGCGGTGATCGCGCTCGCCGCCATCTACGCGCAGGAGGCGATGAAGTTCACGCAGCAGCAGACCATCCTGCTGGTGCTGGTGGTCAACTTCACCGCCGCCGCCGGCGCCTTCGGCTTCGGCTACCTGCAGGACGCCATCGGCCACGTGCGCGCCATGGCGCTCATCATCGTGGGCTGGATCGTGATGATCGCCACCGCCTATTTCGCCGACGACGCGGCCACCTTCTGGGTGGCGGCCAACCTCGCCGGACTGTGCATGGGCTCGGCGCAGGCCGCGGGGCGCGCCATCGTCGGCTACCTCGCGCCGCGCACGCGCGAGGCGGAGTTCTTCGGCCTGTGGGGCCTGGCGGTCAAGGCCGCCTCGATCTTCGGCCCCCTCACCTACGGCGCCGTCACCTGGATGTTCGAGGGCAACCATCGGCTCGGCATCCTGGCCGTGGGGGTGTATTTCGTCATCGGGCTGGTCCTGCTGAAGAGCATCGACGTCGAGCGCGGCCGGCGCGCGGCGCTGCAAACCGCATGAGTTATCATTTGCGCCCTCGATCCACGACACCGCAAGGAGACGCCCCATGACGATCAAGGTCGGCGACCGGCTGCCCGACGGCAAGCTCAACGAAACCACCGAATTCGATTCCGCCACGCACTGCGCGATGGCGCCCAAGGAAGTCGCCGTCGCCGAGGCGGTGAAGGGCAGGAAGATCGCCATCTTCGGCCTGCCCGGCGCCTATACCCCGACCTGCTCCGCGAAGCACGTGCCGGGCTACCTCGAGAACCTCGACAAGCTGAAGGCGAAGGGCGTGAGCGAGATCTGGTGCGTGGCCACCAACGACGCCTTCGTGATGGCGCACTGGGGCCGCGACTTCAAGGCGCTCGGCAGGATCCGCTTCGTCGCCGACGGCAGCGCCGCCTGGGCGAAGGCCCTGGGCCTCGACCTCGACCTCAATGCCCGCGGCATGGGCACGCGCATGCAGCGCTTCTCCATGTTGGTCGACGACGGCGTGGTGAAGCAGCTGAACGTGGAGGCGCCCGGCAAGTTCGAGGTGAGCGATGCCGGGACCCTGCTGAAGCAATTGGGATGATCCGCCGCGGGCTGCTCCTCGCCCTGCTCGCGGGCCTGTCCACCCTCCCCGCCGCCCTGCAGGCGCAGTCGCCCACCGAGGCCGGCCGCGAGCAGTTCCGCGAGGCCGGCCGCACCTGCCGCTACGTGCCGCACGCCGAGCAGCGCGCCTGCATGGCGCGCGAGCTGTGCAAGAACAACCGCAGCCCGGAGCGTTGCGAGGAGCGCTACTTCGTCAACGCCGAGCGGCGCGACCTGGTGCTGGAGGCCTGCAAGGGGAAGCAGAGCCGCGTGCTGCGCGACTGCATGCGCGAGGAGTACAAGAAGCTCGGCCCCGAGCCCAAGTCCTAGGCGGCGCTGAACCTTTGCGCCAGCCTTGGCTCCAAGCGTCTGTGACGCGATTTCTCGCCTGCCTGCTGCTCGTTTTTGCCCTGCCGGCGGCGGCCGCGGACCTGCCGCGCAAGGCGGCCGAGATCGAAGGGGTCGCCGAGTACCGCCTGGACAACGGCCTGCGCGTCGTGCTGGCGCCCGATGCCAGCGCCGACACGGTCACCGTGCACATCACCTACCTGGTCGGCTCGCGCCACGAGGGCTACGGCGAAAAGGGCATGGCGCACCTGCTCGAGCACCTGCTGTTCAAGGGCACGCCGCGCCACCCGGACATCAAGGCCGAGCTGACGCGGCGCGGCGCGCGCTTCAACGGCAGCACCTCCTGGGACCGCACCAACTACTACGAGACCCTGTCGGCCTCCGCCGACAACCTCGACTGGGCGCTCGACATGGAAGCCGACCGCATGCTGCATTCGCGCGTCAGCCAGGCCGACCTCGACAGCGAGATGACGGTGGTGCGCAACGAGTTCGAGATGGGCGAGAACAACCCCGACGGCGTGCTGTTCGAGCGCATGATGCAGCTCGCCTTCCCGTGGCACAACTACGGCAACGCCATGATCGGCTCGCGCGCCGACATCGAGTCGGTGCCGATCGGCAACCTGCAGGCCTTCTACCGCACCTACTACCGGCCGGACAACGCGCTGCTGATCGTCGGCGGGCGCTTCGAGGCGCAGGACGCCCTGGCGCGCGTGGTCAAGCATTTCGGCCCGCTGCCCCGCCCCGACAAGGCGCTGCCCGCGCTCCATACCGCCGAGCCCACGCAGGACGGCGAGCGCGCGGTGACGCTGCGGCGCACCGGCGACGCGCAGACCGTGGCGGCCCTGTACCGCGTGCCGGCGGGCAGCCACGCGGACTACCCGGCGATCGACGTGCTGGTGGCCGCGCTGCGCGCGGCGCCGCAGGGGCGGCTGCACCGCGCGCTGGTGCAGAAGGGGCTCGCCAGTTCGGCCTGGGGGTTCGAGCGCGGCCTGCACGACCCCGGCTTCGCGGTGTTCGGCGCCAGCCTCGGCGCCGAGGCCTCGCTCGAGGCGGCGCGCACCGCGCTGCTGGCGGTGCTCGAGGACCTCGGCCGCGAGCCGCTCACCGACGAGGAAGTGGCGCGCGCCAGGCTGCAGCTGCTGAACCAGGCCGAGAAGATGCAGCTCGACGGCCGCCTGCTGGTGAGCGCGCTGTCGGAGTTCCAGGCGGGCGGCGACTGGCGCCTGTTCTTCCTGTACCGCGACCGCCTGAAGGCGGTCACCACCGCGGACGTGAACCGCGTGGCGGCGGCCTACCTGAAACCCGCCAATCGCGTCCTCGGGCAGTTCATCCCCACCGCGCAACCCGAGCGCGCGCAGATCCCGGCCACCGTCGGCCTGCAGGCCACGCTGGAGGCCTACAAGAGCGCGGCGGCGGTGTCGGTCGGGGAGAGCTTCGACCCCTCGCCGAAGAACATCGAGGCCCGCGTGCAGCGCCGCGTGCTGGCCAACGGGTTGCGCACGGCGCTGCTCGCCAAGCGCACGCGCGGCGCGACGGTGGTGGCGAGGCTCAACCTGCACTGGGGCGACGAGCGCAGCATCGCCGGCCGCAACACCGCCTGCGCGCTCGCCGGGGAGATGCTGATGCGCGGCACGCGCCAGCGCTCGCGCGCCGAGCTGCGCGACGCCTTCGACCGGCTGAAGACCACCGTCACGGTGAGCGCCGCCGGGGCCACCCTGCAGACGCGGCGCGAGCACCTCGCCGAGGCGCTGCGGCTGGTCGCCGAGGTGCTGCGCGAGCCGGCCTTCCCGCCGAGCGAATTCGAGGAGCTCAGGCGCAGCTCGCTCACCAACGCGGAGGAGCAGCGCAGCGATCCCGCCGCCCGCGCCGACGAAGCGCTGCAGCGCCACCTGCATCCCTATCCCAAGGGCCACTGGATGTACCCGCAGTCGATGGAGGAGCGCATCGCGGCGCTGCGCGCGGCCACGCTGGAGGATGCGCGGCGCTGCCACGCCGAGCTGGTGGGCGCCACCGGCGCGGAGTTCGCGGCGGTCGGCGATTTCGACCCGGCGGCGCTCGCAGCGCTGGTCGAGGAGTTGTTCGGCGCCTGGAAGAATCCCGCACCCTATGCGCGCGTGCCGAGCCGCTACTTCGAGCGCCCGGCCCTCGAGCAGGAGCTCGCCACCCCGGACAAGGCCAACGCGGTGCTGCGCGCCGGGCTCAACCTGCGGCTGCGCGACGACCATGCGGACTTCCCGGCGCTGGTGCTCGGCAACTACCTGCTGGGCGGCACCTCCAGCGCGCGGCTGCCGGCGCGCATCCGCGAGAAGGAAGGGCTGTCCTACAGCACCTACAGCTGGTTCAGCGCCAGCCCGCTCGACGCGGTGGCCGAGTTCCAGGTGTCGGCGATCTTCGCCCCGCAGAACAGGGAGCGCGTCGAGCAGGCGGTGCGCGAGGAGCTCGCGCGCGCCCTGCGCGAGGGCTTCAGCGAGCAGGAGCTGGCCGATGCCAGGCGCGGGCTGCTCGAGGCACGGCGACTGGCGCGCACGCGCGACGAGGCGCTCAACGCGCGCCTGGCGCAGTACCTGTTCGTGGGACGCGACTTCGCCTGGGACACCGAGCTGGAGCGGCGCATCGCCGCCCTCACCCCGCGCCAGGTGCGCGACGCGCTGCGCCGCCACCTGGACCTCGCCCGCCTCGCGGTCACCAAGGCAGGCGATTTCAAGTAGCCGGGCGCTAGCCCTTCTTCAGCAGGTCGCGGATCTCCTCCAGCAGCACTTCCTGGCGCGGCGGCGCGGCCGGCGCCGCGGGCGCGGCCGGTTTTTCGCGATTCAGGCGGTTGATCAGCTTCACGGCGAGGAAGATCGCCCAGGCGATGATGAGGAAATCCAGGCAGGACTGCAGGAACTTGCCGTACTTCACCGTGGCCGAGCCGATGCTCACCGCCAGGCCGGCGAAGTTCACCGCGCCGATGATCGAACCGAGCAGCGGCATGACCACGTCCTCCACCAGCGAGGAGACGATCTTGCCGAAGGCCACGCCGATGATCACGCCGACCGCCAGGTCGACGACGTTGCCCTTCATGGCGAAACTCTTGAACTCCTGCAGTATGCTCATGACGGCTCCCTTGGTTGGTCAGTCGATGGCGGGGTAATCCACTTCGAGGATTTCCAGCGGCTCGGCGCCCGCCGGCGTCTCCAGCCGCACCACGTCGCCGGCGCGCGCCTTGAGCAGCGCCTTGGCGATGGGCGACACCCAGGAGACGCGGCCGCGCGCCAGGTCCGCTTCGTCCGCGCCGACGATGCTCACCGCGCGCTGCGCGCCGTCCGTCGAGCGCACCGTGACGCGGGCGCCGAAGAACACCTGCTCGTCCTCGCGCCCGGCGTTGTCCACCACCGCGGCGCCTTCCAGGCGCTTGATGAGAAAGCGCACGCGCCGGTCGATCTCGCGCAGCCGCTTCTTGCCGTACAGGTAGTCGCCGTTCTCCGAGCGATCGCCGTTGGACGCCGCCCAGGACACCGTGCGCACCACCGCCGGGCGCTCGGCCTCCACCAGCTGCTTCAACTCGGCCTTCAAGCGCGCGAATCCCGCCGGGGTGATGTAGTTCCTGGCCAGCGGCGCCTCCGGCGCCGGCCCGGGTGCCAGGTCTTCGTCGGCGTCGGACTCCTTGACGAAGGCTTTCGACATGTGAGGCGCATTCTACGCGCGCGCCCCTTGCAAGGGCGCAAGGGAGCGCCGAGAATTCCGCCTGCGCTGAAGAATCCGGGGGGGACGCCGTGGCGGTATTTCAGAGGACAATCGAAAAAGACGACCTGCTGACCAGGATGCGCGTCAGGGAAGTGCTGCTGTTCGGCCTGATCGCCATGACCGCGGTGTTCGCCAACCTCCCCGCCGAGACCATCGCCGAGCTGGGCATCAACCACGACTACCTGATCGCCGCGCTCGGCTGCGCGGTGGTGATCGGGCTGTTCCTGTACCTGAAATTCTTCTTCTTCTTCGCGGTGGCCCTGCTGATCGTCGGCGCCAACATGCCCGAGCAGATCGCCGAGCGCTTCAGCATCTCCAAGATCCCGCTGATCCTCGCCCTGGTGGCGCTGGTGGGCATCTCGCTGATCAACTACGTGGTGAAGCTGCTGCCCACGGGCCTGGAGCCCAAGCCCAAGGAGAAGAGCCCGGAGGGCGTGCGCGCCATGTTCTACGCCATCGAGAAGAACAACGTGGTGTACGGGCAGAAGGTGCTGTCGATGAATTTCGACCCCAACCTGCACCACGACAACGGCTACACGCCGCTCGCCTACGCGGCGATGAAGGGCAACCCGCAGATGGTGGAGCTGCTCCTGCGCAACGGCGCCGACCCGGCGCAGACCACCCGCGACGGCGACACGCCGGTGGAGCTCGCGCTGCGCATGGGGCACAACGAGGTTGCCGACGCCCTGAAGCGCGCGCGCCAGCAGCGCGAGACGCCGCCGGCCGCCCCGGCGGCGGCCCAGGCGCGCGTCTAGGGGCGCCCTTGCAGGCGGCGCCGTTCGGCGCCACAATACTGTATATATAAGCAGTTTACGGCAGCCTCCCCTTGACCGATCCGACCGCCACCGCCCTCGCGCCCGCCCTCGCGCCCCAGGACATCTGCCGCGACGCGCTGCTGGAGAAGTACGCCAAGGGCGGCGAATCCTCGATCGACGAGGTGCGCCGCCGGGTGGCGCGCGCCCTCGCCCAGGCCGAGCCCGAGGCGAAGCGCGGCCCCTGGGAGCGCCGCTTCCTGCAGGCCCTGGAAGCCGGCTTCATCCCG
>Ga0307505_10003192_pt1 | contig 10459 bp, 6 predicted proteins | sample 23_S_MG_FD_202183 | JGI IMG/M metagenome (GOLD analysis project Ga0307505, IMG submission 202183) | Soil microbial communities from Populus trichocarpa stands in riparian zone in the Pacific Northwest, United States - 23_S | ecosystem: Environmental > Terrestrial > Soil > Riparian zone > Trees... | reverse complement strand
ATCTATCAGAATGACACTTTCATTGCCTTCCTTAATAAATATCCTGTCTTATACGGCTATGCGCTGGTGGCCCCCATCCAGCACAAGGAGCACGTCACGGGCGATTTCACCCTAGACGAGTATCTCACCCTGCAACGAGCAGTGTACCAGGTCGCCGAAGCCGTCCGGCGCACTGTCACCACAGAGCGTGTGTACCTGTTATCTTTGGGTAGTCAGCAAGGCAACCGGCATGTTCACTGGCATATCGCCCCACTCCCTTACGGCGTACCGTTCAAGCAGCAGCAATTGGGGGCACTCAGCATCGAGAAGGGCATCCTAGACATCGCGGAGAGTGAAATGGCCGAGTTAGCTCAACGCATCCGCCAGAACCTGCAAGAAGTTACCTCAACATAGGCGGCGTTCAGGCACACTCTACCAGTCGCTTGTTGATGTTTTAGTGGCTCGCTTTCGGCGGGGCAAATCTTCCTATTGTCGCGGCCGCGTTCCCCCATTCCCCGTTCACGGACTAAGCGGTGGTAAACTGATCCCCAAAAACGCCTTCCCAAGATCATCCGGGTGGGTAGCTAACTTCAGATAATGACCAAAATCCCCTGCTTAACACGAACAACGCTTATCAGAATGAACAACAGGCGAAAAAAAAGAGCGGTCTGGTTAACCCAGACCGCCCTTTGACAAAACACCTAAAACGGTTGACAATAGCTTTTAAGATAACGATTTTGGCTTTTACGATGCTTTGTCGCCACAATCGCAAATCTAAAATCGTCAATCATCAATGCTATATGACACCTTATTCATCAAGCACATCGTCGTCTACAGCCGCTTCATACTGATCTCCATAACGGTTGTAATCTTCCAGGAGATCATCGGATTCCAGTTCGACTTCTGGTTCCGGTAAGGCCTGACGACTGCGGGCACTGGCCGCGGCCGCGGCAATCGCCGCCAGAATATCATCATCGGTATTGTCATCAATCAACATCGAAGACGAAGTCACTGGCAGATCAGCCAACACCTTAGACTCTTCTTTACCCGTGCGGAAACCAGTACCAGCCGGAATCAGCTTACCGATAATCACGTTTTCCTTCAACCCCATCAGATTATCTTCCTTCCCGGCAATTGCCGCCCCAGCCAAGACCTTAATCGTGTGCTGGAATGAACTGGCCGACAGGAAACTCTCCGTATTGAGTGAAGCCTTCGTAATACCCAAAAGAACGGGTTGTGCCTGAGCTGGCTGACCCCCTTCGTCCACAATTTCACGGTTAATCCGCTGGAATGTCTCTGCTTCCACCAGGTCGCCAGGTAACATCTCCGTATCACCGGAAGCCGTCACCACCACCTTGCTGAGCATCTTGCGAATAATCACCTCGAAATGTTTGTCGTTGATATTCTGACCTTGGGGACGGTACACTTTTTGCACTTCGCGGAGCAGATACTGGGTCACGGCATCACGCCCCTGAATATCCAGAATGCGGTGCGGGTTCTTCGCCCCTTCCGTTAATTGGTCGGCCCCTTCAACGCGTTGGCCTTCACTTACCAGCAAACGAACACCAGCAGGAATATCATAGTCACGTTCATCACGGCTTTCCCACATCACTCGCAAACCGGTTTTATCATTCACCACACGGCCAGCATGTTGCGCCGTAACCACTTCGTTTTCCCGCTCCAGAATCACATCACCAACTTCAACCCGATCATTGTCAGACACTTTCAGGGTCCAACCAGCGGGCGTTTCGTAGGCATCTTCACGCATGTGAATGTCGGTGACAAAGACATGACGTACCCCATCAATGACGCGTAATTCAACCACACCACCAATTTCAGTCATCACCGCTTCGCCCTTGGGCCGTTGCCGGGCTTCAAACAACTCTTCCACGCGGGGCAAACCCTGGGTGATGTCACCACCACCAGAACGGGCCATACCACCAGTGTGGAAAGTACGCAGGGTCAACTGTGTACCCGGCTCACCAATAGACTGAGCGGCCATAATACCCACAGCCACACCCATCTTTACTGGTGTACCGGAAGCCATATCAATGCCATAACATTTGGCACAAATACCGCGTTCCATCTCACAAGTCATGGCCGAAAAGACCAACACTTCAGCAATGCCAGTGATATCAACTGCTTCGGCTAACTCCTCGGTGTACAACTGACCGATTTCAATAAGAATTTCGCCCGTCTCAGGGTGAATTACCTGAGAAGCGGCATAACGACCATACAGCCGTTCAGACATGGTCTGACGACCAAAGTTATCTACCCGACGTACCCAAATGCCTCTTTCCGTACCACAATCATCAGAGGCAACGATAAGGTCTTGAGCCACATCCACAAGACGGCGAGTCAGATAACCGGCGTCAGCAGTACGCAGAGCCGTATCCGCCAACCCCTTCCGCGAACCGTGGGTCGAGATGAAATATTCCATCGTTGTCAGGCCATGGCGGAAATTGGACTGGATGGGCACTTTGATGATACGCCCTTGCGGATCAGCCGCCAGACCACGCATACCCGCCAGGTCAGTGATAGGGCCAAATCCACCCTTGGTCGCCCCAGAAATAGCCATCATAGCAATAGGGCCAGCCGGGTCAATGGCTCTACGCACCGCTTTTTCCACGGCATCTTTGGCACCCAACCATTGTTCGATGGTGCGTTGATATTGCTCTTCTTCCGTCAGCAGACCCCGGCGATATTGACGATCAATTTCATCTACTCGTTTACGGGCTTCATTGAGCAAAGGCTCACGCTCTTCAGGAATGATAAGGTCCGCTACAGCAATGGTAACACCCGAACGCGTAGCATATTTGAAACCAATATTCTTGATGCGATCTACCACGTCGGCGGTCGCTTGTACGCCCAATCGCCGATAGACACGATCCACCACATGGTTCACCTCGCCTTTATCCAAGACCTTATTAACGAAGTGCATTTCCGGGGGTAATTCTTTGTTAAAAATGACACGTCCGGCTGAGGTTTCGATGATTCGTTGGCGGGGTTTGCCATCCGCATACCGTTCGCCGTCTTCTTGATAGTAAGTATCGGTCTGCACTTTAATCTTGGCGTGAATGTCTATCAGGCCCAGATGGTAGGCATATTCGGCTTCATCGAGGGTACCGAATATGCGTCCTTCACCCTTGAGACCATCAAATACGGTTGTCAGGTAATAGACCCCCAGCACCATGTCTTTTGAGGGGCCAACAATGGGCTGGCCGTCAGAGGGACGCAACAAGTTATGGGTAGAAAGCATCAAGGAAATTGCTTCTTCTACCGCTTTATCAGACAAAGGTACATGCACGGCCATCTGGTCACCGTCAAAGTCAGCATTAAACGCGGCACAAACCAGGGGGTGCAAATGAATGGCTTTGCCTTCTACCAGTTTGGGCATAAAGGCTTGAATACCCAGGCGATGTAAGGTAGGCGCACGATTGAGTAGAATGGGCCGACCCTGAATCACTTCTTCCAGGACTTCCCACACTTCTGGGGGCTGTCGCTCAATCACGCGGCGTGCCCCTTTGACATTGCTGGCATGGCCGTATTTGATCAATTTGCTGATGACAAACGGGCGGAATAGCTCCAACGCCATCGTTTTTGGCAGACCACATTCGCCCATTTTAAGCTGAGGGCCTACTACAATGACGGAACGACCAGAGTAGTCCACACGTTTACCGAGCAAGTTGCGACGGAAACGACCCTTCTTTCCCTTGAGCATATCGGAGAGGGATTTCAACTCTCTGCGGCCGCGGCGACTCAGCGCCTTACCCCGATGACTGTTGTCAATCAGGCTATCCACCGCTTCCTGCAACATACGCTTCTCATTGCGCACGATAACATCCGGCGCACCCAGTTCCAGCAACCGCTTGAGGCGATTATTTCGATTAATCACCCGGCGATATAGATCGTTCAGGTCAGAGGTAGCAAAACGGCCACCGTCCAACTGCACCATCGGGCGCAGTTCCGGGGGAATAACCGGCAATACTGTCAAAATCATCCACTCCGGCCGATTGCCACTCTGGCGCAGGGCTTCTACCACCTGTAAACGTTTGGTGGCTCGTTTGGCCGCTTGTTTTGAGCGGGTAGTACGCACTTCGCGCCACAACTCTTTGGCCAACTTATCCAGGTCCATGTTCTTCAGGATTTCATAAAAGGCTTCAGCCCCCATGTTAGCCCGAAACACATTACCGAATTTGCTTTTCATTTCCCGGTAATCGTTTTCGTTGAGGAACATGCCCTCGGCCAGATTTTCAATAGTTTCTTTCGTGGCCTGGTGTTGTTGACGTAGACGTGCCACTTTCACCGTCATGCTATCCTGTAATTCCGAGGAAATAGTAGACGACTCGCCCTTCAAACCCCCAATTTCCCGCTGAAGTTCGGCAAAACGGGCCTGCCGATCTTCTTCATTATCTTTTTGGGCCTGGGTGAGATCATCCTTGGTGAAATCTTGCACCATGACCAGATGTTCGCGGCCTACTTTTTCATCTTCTTCAATGATGACCCGGTCGCCTAAGAGAATCATCTCCTTGGCTTTACTACCCTTCCAATTCTCCAACCGCTGTTCCACGGCCTTCGCTTCCTGCATGATCTCATCAGTCAGGGTGGAGAGTCGCTCGTCGTAGGTAGTATTGAGGTTTTCTAGTTCCGCTTCCAACTCGGCCAATTGATCCCGCACATCGGTTGTGGCCGAAGAGACACTACCCTGTGTTTCTTCTAACAAGCGCGCTTCAGATTCGATCAGTTCATCGTCCAGTCGCTTCAAAGCTCGTTGACGAGCTTCTTCATCCACCTGGGTCACGACATATTGGGCAAAGTAAAGGACACGGTCGAGGTTTCGGCGGGAAATATTAAGTAACAGACCCAGGTAACTGGGTACACGTCGGGTATACCAGACATGAGCTACGGGGGCGGCCAATTCAATATGGCCGAGGCGTTCGCGGCGAACTGAGGAACGGGTGATTTCAACACCACATTTGTCGCACACAATCCCTTTATAGCGGACGTTTTTATATTTGCCGCAATAACATTGCCAGTCACGGGTCGGACCAAAGATTGCTTCACAGAAGAGACCATCTTTTTCCGGCCGCAGACGGCGGTAGTTAATGGTTTCCGGTTTGGTGACTTCACCATAAGACCAGGAACGGATCTGATCTGGCGAAGCCAGGCTAATACGTAGCGTACGGAAATCGGTTGCTTCTACCACTTAACCTCCCTCTTTTCAGTAAACAGTGCAGGAAATGGTCAACACGGGGATGTTGCCACTGTTCGCTGTTACTATCCACAATTGTCTGTTTTAACAACGGGGGGACATCAGTCTAAACGCGCAAAAAGAGCGTTTGCTTTCTCGCCAAACGCTCTTGAGGAGTTCAGGTGATTTCCTTTGTGTATTTAATGCCATAATTATATCGGCGTTCTTCTATATGTCAACAATTTCACAAAGGCTTAAGAGTGGCTCGCGGCCGCAGACGCACCTCATACTTTTGGTTTTTCGGCTGATAAACAATACTCTGGATGGTTGCCATAACTGGTTCCTGGTTAGAAATATGGGCTGAATCTGCACTAGATGACATTATATTCTTGAATCAAGCGATCTTCAGCAAAGCGCTGATAATTCAAACTGGTGACATCTAACGTGGTAGCCTGACCATCCAGGATGATTTCGCTCATCAGCAAGCCAGAGACGGGGCCGTGCATGAAGCCATGCCCGGAAAAACCTGTGACTACATAGTAACCCTCTATCCCCGGTACAGCCCCATAAATGGGGTGCGCGTCAGGTGTGACTTCATAAAGGCCAGCCCAATGGGCCATTCGTCCGGCTTTGGCTAACAGGGGCAAACGCTGAATAGCTGCGTCCATGTGGGTCAGTTCCCACTCCTCATCAATGCCTTCATCGTAGCCCGGTTTTTCATGGGGATTAGACATGCCGGTGAGAATCCCTTCGCCTTCCCGATGAAAGTAAAGGCTTTGGGCAAAATCTATGATGAAGGGAAAATTGGTGGGTATGTCGGGCAAGGGAGTGGTGGTGAGCATTTGCCGGCGAAGGGGCGTAACAGGCAAGGGAATACCAGCCAGGGCGCTGATTTGGGCAGACCAGGGGCCAGCGGCATTGACGACCATTTCACAGGCCATGCGGCCGCGATCTGTCTCCACAGCACCAATCCGCCCACCCTCAACGACAATGCCGGTAACCGGGGTATCGGTAAATGCCTGGACACCAAGACGGCGTGCGGCCGCGATGTAACCCGCTACCACTCCGTTGGGATCAGCCAGGCCATCCCCTTTATGATAAGTAGCGGCTAACACGTCCGCGGCCGCGAGGTCCGGCACACGTCGCCTTACCTCATCACCCGTTAGCCATTCCGTCTGGACCCCCAGGCTATGCTGTAATGCCAGGTGATGGCGAAATCGGGTCACATCCCGTTCATCCGTCAACAAAAACAGATAGCCCGGCCAGCGTAAATCAATAGCCTGCCCGGTTTCTGCTTCAAACCGCTCCAGCATGGGCAAGCTCACCTGCGATAAACGGATATTAATGGCCGTGCTGAACTGGTAACGAATACCACCCGCACATTTACCCGTAGCCCCCAGGCCAAAAAATGGTTGTTTTTCTAGCAAAACCACATCGGTACAACCACGTAAGGCCAGATGGTAAGCCGTACTGGCTCCCATGACACCGCCGCCGATAATCGCAATTTGCGTTTGTGTGGGTAAGGTCATTGAACCCTCAAAGTCTGTTATGAATAAATGGGAATGGTAAGTATAGGCCATCAGAGCGATTTTTTATAACAATTCAAAAATAACTTGCCGTCAACTAAAACACTAAAATCCCATAGACAGTTTTCTCATCTTTTGCTAACGTCGAGATATTAGGGTTCTGCCCCCCATTTATTCATTTCTATGGAGGTCATTATGATCAATTCATCCGAAATGGGGCAGGGATTACTGGAGTATAGTCTGGCTTTGGTGTTAGTAGCGGTGGTTGTCGTAGGTGTTTTGGTGCTACTTGGCCCGCAAATAGGCGAGGTGTTTAGTACCATCCTGACTTGTGTTCCCCCTACTGCCCAATGTCCCTATTATCAGTAATCTGATGCCAGCCCTACGGGGCAAAAGGCCTCTGGTGTTTAGCGGCACCAGAGGCCTTTTTTGATCATCAGGCTCTAAACTTCGCAAATGTCGAGCAAAGATAGTCACTGTCTTAACGCTTTACCTATGTTTCACCACCTACCCTGTGACCACCAACCCATTGTGCTATAATCGCTTTCAGTAAAGGAGCGACTATCCATGACCATACCGGGACTGGACACCATTGTTAATTACGTCACTATCTTCTTTTCCATTTTTGGGGCCTTGTTGGCCGCCTTGTGGCTGAGTCTGGTCATTTGGACCTTTCGTGATATGCGCTTGCGCTCCCGTGATCCTTTTGCCCAGATATTGGCTGCCCTGGTTGTGGCGGCTTTGCCCGCTGTGGGTCTGCTCATTTATGTGATTTTGCGGCCGCCGGAAACATTAGCCGAAGCGTATGAGCGTGCCCTGGAAGAAGAAGCGTTGCTCCAAGAAATTGAAGAGCGACCCGCCTGTCCTGGCTGTTCCCGTACTGTAGAAGCAAACTGGATGTTGTGCCCCCATTGCCACACCCGGCTCAAAAAAGTTTGCCCTGACTGTAATTCTCTCATGGAACTACAGTGGAACCTCTGCCCTTTCTGCGGCAACAGGCAAATTGACCCGTACCTCTCCACACCACCTGTCATCAATCAGCCTGTATACACCCCTCTGAGTGAAACAACTTTCGCTACACCCAGTGAAAATGGATTGGAATCCGAGCCAGTTGTGGAACCAGAATTAGAAACACCGGACACTAAGGAACTGTTTACTAACCAACCCTCCGAAGAGTCAGAAGGAATTTAGGGCTGGGTATTTGCGTTAGCATTATGTAAGAACATCTCTGCCATCTTGACACCACTGGGAGCCAAATCCTAAAATATTCATAGTTGGGTGGAGTAACAGGCAAAGATAAGCGGGAAGGGGTGAAAATTGATCCCTATCTTCCCGCATACCTCTCTTCTACTTTGACAAGGCATAATTGCAAACATGGAATTCAAGGATTATTACAAGATATTAGGCGTTGACAAAAACGCTGACGAAAAAGCGATCAAACGTGCCTACCGTAAGTTAGCCCAGCAGTATCACCCTGACAAAAACCCCAATAACAAGGCCTCTGAAGAAAAATTCAAAGAGATTAATGAGGCTTATGAGGTCCTCGGTAGTGCGGAAAGCCGGACTAAGTATGACCAACTAGGCCAAAATTATAACGATTGGCGGCGGATGGGTGGTCAGCCGGGTGGTTTTGACTATTCACAATGGTTTGGGGGTACTCCCGGAAGGGGACAGCAAACCACGGTGAATATGGAAGATTTGTTCGGCAGTGAGGGTGGAGATTTTTCGGACTTTTTCCAGACAATTTTTGGCCAACGAATGGGACAACAGCAGTCCCCCCGCGGCCGCGACATAGAACATCCCATCGAAATCAGTCTGGAAGAAGCATATCATGGCACCACCCGCACCCTTAGCCAGCAAGGTGGGGACACTTTCACCGCCAAAATTCCCCGTGGGGCCAAAACCGGTAGCAAAGTGCGTCTCCGTGGCAAAGGCCAGGGAGGTGGCGATCTCTTTCTGGTAGTTCGTGTCCACCACCATCCCATCTATAAACGAGATGGTGATAACCTCAGTCTGGACCTGGATATAGACATCCCAACGGCCGTTTTGGGGGGGAAAGTTTCGGTGCAAACGTTAGCTGGCTCCGTTAATTTAACCATTCCTCCAGGTACATCTAGCGGCCGCACCATCCGCCTGAGCGGCCGCGGTATGCCCAAGTTAGCCAACGCCGAAGAATATGGTGATCTGTTGGTACGCGTGATGATCAAAGCACCAACATCACTAGACGACCGGGAACGACAGTTGTATGAAGAGTTGGCCCAGCTAAAAAATGATAACTAAGAGACTGAGAGATGAAGGGGCCTGGGCACAAACTAATTCTTGCTCCCCTGGTTCAACTCTCTCACTCTCCACATTCTCAAGGAACAATACATGACACGAAAGATGCGTTACCTGTTACTGTTCGGGCTGATCTTGTTGATGACAGGATTGGCCTGTGGCTCATCACCAATAGGTGGAGAAGACGGCGCCACCGATGAAGAATTGATCGCGGCCGCGGTATCCACCATCCAGGCTCAACAAACCAATAACCCGGGCATCACCACCCCCAACACCGCCATCACGAATCCCTCAACCATCAACATTGACCTACAAAATCAACTGGTCAACCTCTACAATACCGTCAATCCTTCCGTCGTCCATATTATTGGTTTACTGGGCACGGGCACAGGCTTTATTTACGATAGCCAGGGGCACATTATCACCAATAACCATGTGGTAGACGGCAATGATGCTCTGGAAGTCGTTTTTGCTGATGGCTCACGCTCCTATGCTGAATTGGTTGGCACCGATGTGGATAGTGATCTGGCCGTGATCCGCGTCACCGATATCCCCGAAAATTTCCCGCCTGTCACCTTAGGAGATTCTGAGGAAGTACATGTAGGTGAATTTGTTATTGCCATTGGCAACCCATTCGGCCAGGAAAGCTCCATGTCTCTGGGCATTGTCAGCGGCGTGGGCCGCACTCTGCAATCCCAACGAGCCGCCGATGGGGGTGGGTCATATTCACTGCCCCAAGTCATCCAGACCGATGCCCCTATCAACCCCGGTAATTCTGGCGGGCCACTAGTTAATCTAAGCGGTCAAGTGGTGGGGGTTAATAGTGCCATTCGCACCGAAACGGGCTTCAACTCCGGAGTGGGTTTCTCAATTCCTGTCAATGCCGTTAAACGGATCGTGCCATCGTTAATTACCACGGGGGGTTACGTCTATCCTTACATGGGTATTGGCGTTAGCCTACCTACCTTGAACCTGGATGTGCAAGAACAGCTCGGACTGCCAGAACCCTATGGCGTTTATGTCACCAGTATTGTGGCCAATGGGCCAGCCGCCCAAGCCGATTTGCAGGCGGGCCGTGTGGAAACCAATTTTGAAGGGGGCGATTTGATTCTGGCCGTAGATGGGCGCGAAGTCCGTAACTTTGATGAATTAATCTCCTATCTGGTTTTTGAAACCGAGGTAGGCCAGACCATCGAACTATATATCTGGCGTGATGGAGAATATATGACCGTTCCTTTGACTTTAGGCGCACGGCCTTAAGAAGAGGTTGATGGCAATCGGTTCACTCAGCCAAAAAGTGAATCACTACTACTGTTTATCGGGGTGTAGAAAAGAAGGAGGTCTTCATGTTTGCCGAACAGCAGTTACAAGAGTTGTTGGATTTCTCGGCCAATGGGGCCCATGTCCTCAGCCTCTATGCGGACACGGACCTGCGCCACAATCCAATGGAGACCATCAAGTTGCAGGTAAAAGGACTCCTGCGTGA
>Ga0307505_10003191_pt1 | contig 10462 bp, 13 predicted proteins | sample 23_S_MG_FD_202183 | JGI IMG/M metagenome (GOLD analysis project Ga0307505, IMG submission 202183) | Soil microbial communities from Populus trichocarpa stands in riparian zone in the Pacific Northwest, United States - 23_S | ecosystem: Environmental > Terrestrial > Soil > Riparian zone > Trees... | reverse complement strand
GGTGTGCAGAGCGATGTTGACCGGGTAGCGCTCCGCCACGACGTGGGCGAATTCGGCGAGAGCACGCGCTCCGAGAGCCATGTCTTTGTTCGACGGGCCCGAGGCGAACTCACCCGCGCCATAGGAGAACTGGATGATCCCATCGGAGCTCGCATCGGAGAATCCCTCCAGAGCGGCGATGATGGCCGACGAAGACGTCGTGTTGATGGCGGGTAGGGCGTATCGACCCGCTCTGGCGGCGTCCAGCATTTCCCGGTACTTCTCAGGTGTGACGATCGGCACCTGTGTGGCTCCCTGGTCGTTGCAGCCGCGAAGGTAGTCGCTCTCGTTTCTCGACTCGCCGTCGACAACACCGGCCGATACGTTCCGTTTCTCTGATGGCTCAGCCCGTCGAGACAACCGCGCCTCGCAAGGCACGCAGCCCCATCGTGCGTGCCCTCCTCTTCGTGCTCGGCATCATCTGCCTGGCCCTCGTCCCGCTCAGCTACCTGCCAGGGATCCCCACCTTCGACCTGATCCTCCTCGCCGCGTTCTTCTTCTCGATGTCCTCGGATCGGATGTACAGCTGGATGGTCAACCACCACTACTTCGGGAGGGTGATCAGGGGATACCGCGACCACGGTCTGACCGTGAGGATGAAATGGGTTGCCGTCATCGGCATCAGTGCTTCGCTGCTCGTCTCCGGTGTGTTTCTCACCGATCTCTGGTGGGTGCGGCTCATCCTCGCCCTCGTTGGCGTTTACGCCGTGTGGTTCGTGGTCAGCAGACCGACCCGCGAACGATCCACCGTCTGAACGGTCGGCAGGGCGCAGTACCGTCCCGGCTCGATGCGGTCATTCTCCAAACGAGGTCTCGGTGCCGTCACCGCGGCCACCATGGCCACCTCGACCTTTGCCATCGTGGTGGCCAGTGTCCTCGCCGTTCAGTTGATCGACGAGTTTGAGATCAGTCGTGCCCAGATCGGGATCCTGGCTCTCGCCAACGGCATCGTGGGGGCCCTGGTGTCACCGCTCTTCGGGCGGATCACAGACTGGATGGGATCGGTGCGGGCGGTCACCGGAGCGTTGGCGACGGGCGCGGTCACCTTGTCGATATGGGCGATCAGCCCGAACTACGAGGTGCTTGTGGTCGGCGCACTGCTCACCGGGTTGGCCAATGCTTGGGGGAACCCTGCGACCAACGCCCTTATCGTCGACACCATCCCGCCAGGCGATCGCGGGGTGGTGACGGGGATCAAGCAATCCGGAGTTCAAATCGGGACGTTCCTCGGCGGCCTCCTCCTGCCGTTGTTCGCCGGCTGGTGGTCCTGGCGCTTCGCCATCCTCGTCTTCCTCGCGGTGCCAGTTGGTGGGCTCATCGCGATGATTGGTCGACATGACGTCGACCGGCACGAGCAGCGCACGCCGCGCAGCACGGCGCCTCTCCCGGTCTCGGTGCGGTGGGTCGCCGCATACGGGACGACCTCCGGGCTGGCAACTTCGGCCGTGCTCGTCTTCCTCCCGCTCTTCGCCATCGAGCATCTGGGATGGTCGGAGACAGCCGGAGGCGCGTTGGTTGCCCTGGTCGGGTTTGCCGGGGTGTTCGCCCGGGTCCTCTGGCCGCGGTTCTCCGAGCGCTGGATCGGGCATGGCCGGACTCTGCGCATCCTGGCGGCCATGTCGACCGTTTCGGCATCCCTGTTGGCGCTGACCAGTCTCGACGTTCTCGGCGGCTGGGCGCTGTTCCCTGCAGTGTTGCTGCTGGGAGGAGGGGCCATTGCGTGGAACGCGGTTGGCATGCTGGCTGTGATGGACTTCGCCCCGGAAGGTGGTGTTGGCAAAGGCACCGGCTTCGTCCTCCTGGGATTCCTGACCGGGTTGGCTCTGGGACCGCCCCTTATGGGCCTGTCGGTCGACCAGTTGGGCACCTACACCGCGGGTTGGGTGGGCGTCGCAGTGCTTCTCGCCTTCTCCGCCCTCCTCTCCTTCCGCGTCCCGTCGGGGACGGTCGTCGCCAAGTCATGAGACTCGTCATCGCCCGCTGCACCGTCGACTACTCGGGTCGGCTGACCGCGCACCTCCCGGAGGCAACACGCCTGATCATGGTCAAGGCCGACGGCACCCTGGCCATCCACTCCGATGGGAACGCCTCCAAACCACTCAACTGGATGATTGCTCCCAACTTGCTCGAGTTCCACGAAGACCGTTGGGAGGTCACCAACTCGAAGGGGGAGAGGCTCCAGATCTGGATCCACGAGATCCTCGAGGACGTCGTCCACGAGCTCGGAGACGACCCTGGCCTCGTCAAGGATGGAGTCGAGGCCCATCTTCAGGAGTTGTTGGCGGCTTCCCCTCATTTCATCGAGGAGGGCCTCACCCTCATCCGCAGGGAGTATCAGACTGACATCGGCCCGGTTGACCTGCTGTGCGCGGATACCAACTCGGCGACCGTGGCCGTCGAGATCAAGCGTCGGGGCGATATCGATGGTGTCGAGCAGCTCGTTCGGTACATCGAGCGACTCAACCACGATGCCAGGCTGTCGCCCGTCCGGGGCGTATTCGTGGCGCAGTCGATCACACCCCAGGCGCGGGTGATGGCAGAGTCGAGGGGTATCGAGGCCGTCGAGGTGGACTACGACGGACTGCGGGAAGCCGAGGACACTGCGCTCCGGCTGTTCGACCTGCGCTGATGTTCGACATCGTCTTCTACACGCCCGAGATCCCTCCGAACACCGGCAATGCCATGCGACTCGCCGCCGTCACCGGGTGTCGGCTTCACCTCATAGAGCCTCTTGGCTTCTCCATGGACGACGCCCGGCTCCGTCGGGCCGGCATGGACTACCGGGACAAGGCGGCGGTCCATGTCCATGAGAGCATCGAGGCGTGGCGTTCGGCTGTCTCACCGTCACGGGTGTATGCGCTCACGGTCGAAGGGGAGGAGATCTACACAGATGTGACCTACGAAGCAGGCGATGCCTTCTTGTTCGGGCCCGAGTCGGTCGGCCTGCCCGAGTCGGTTCTCGGGCGACCTTGGGTGACCCAACGTCTCCGTCTCCCGATGATCCCGGAGGTCCGCTCCCTCAACCTCGCCAACTCCGCGGCCATCGTCGTCTATGAGGCCTGGCGCCAACTCGGCTTCCCCGGCTCCCGAAGGTAGAAACGGTCAGCCGGTCCGTTCTCCGAGCAGTCGGAAGGCGATCGCTTCGGCGAGGGTGGACCTCTCCAGCGAGCCCAGATCCTGGCTCTCGTTGGGGGCGTGGTAGGCGCTCGTGGGGTCGGAGGCCCCGACTACCAATATCGGTGCGTCGGGAAACAACTCGGCAAATGTGGCGATGAACGGGATGGACCCACCCGCGCCGACTTCAACGGCCTCGTTGCCGAAGGCCTCCGCGAAAGCCTGGCGCCAGATGTCCACGGCGAAGTTGTCCGACCCGAGGACGGTGGCATCGCCGGTCTCCTCGTAATAGATGTCGAGCTCGGCCCCCCATGGCACGTTGGCCCGTAGGTGGGCCTTGAGAGCTTCCATCGCCTCGCCGGTGTCCTGGCCGGGGGGAATCCTCATGCTGACCTTGGCTCTCGCCACCGGCACCAGCTGGTTGATCGCCTCTGAGACAGGCGGGGCATCGATGGCGAGCACAGCGATCGCCGGACGCGTCCACAGACGTGATGGGATCGAGCCCTCCCCGATTTGCTCCAACCCGGGCACGGCACCGGCCTGTGCCCGCGCCATCTCCTCGGGGACGTCTATGCCCTCTTCGATGTCGTTTGAGACGAGGCCTTCGATTGCGATGTTCCCGGCGTCGTCGTGCAAAGAGGCGAGCAGTCGGGAGAGTGCCATGAGGGCGTCGGGGAACACTCCGCCGTATTGGCCTGAGTGAACTGCCGACTGGAGAGTCCGTACCTCGATCTTGACACCCACGATTCCTCGTAGCGACGAGATGAACGCGGGTGTGTTCACATCCCAGTTGCCACCGTCTCCGATCACGATCACGTCGGGGTCTAGGAGGTCGCGGTTCTTCTCGAGTATCTCTGGAAGGCCCACCGAACCGGCCTCCTCTTCTCCTTCGAAGAACAATTGCACACCCACCGGGAGCTCATCGCCATGAGCTGCGATCGCGCCGAGGTGCATGACGATCCCGGCTTTGTCGTCTGACGCTCCACGGCCGTAGACGCGCCCGTCCTTCACCACCGGCTCGAAAGGCCCGGTCTCCCACTCCTCGCTCGGGCCTGGTGGCTGGACGTCATAGTGGGCGTAGAGAAGGACCGTGGGTGCCCCCTCGGGCCCGGGCCTCTCGGCGAAGATTGCGGGATGGCCGGCGGCCGACTCGAGTAGACGGGCACCCGAGAACCCTGCGTCGTCGAGCATTTCCACGATCGCCTCGCCGGCCTGACGCACACCGGCAGGGTCGTAGCCGTCTGCAGAGACCGACTCCATGCGGACCAGCGTGGCGAGGAGCTCTTGCAGACGAGGCATGTCGGCGGCGACCGACGCTTTCAAGTCATCGTGCATCCGGTGGAGCGTACTGATGCCAAGATGGTCGAGTGTTGAGGTTCCGTCTGTTCGGCATGCCGGTGATCGTGCGCGGGTCGTTCCTGGTCATCGCCGCACTCATCGGCTTCATGGGTGTCGGTGATGCCGCTCAGACCGTGGCCTGGATCGCCATCGTGTTCGTGTCGATTCTGATCCACGAGCTGGGCCATGCCGTCACTGCCCGCATGTTCGGCTCGGGCGTGGTCATCGAGCTCAACGGGCTGGGGGGCCTGACCCGCTGGTCGGTCCCAGAGGGCCAGCTCACACCCGGCCGACGGTCGCTGATCGCGGCATCCGGTTCCGCCGTCGGGCTCGCATTCGGAGGCATCGTTTGGCTGGTGGCGACTCGATTCGCTCCATACCCACCCCTCACAGCCTTCATCCTGGAAAACCTCATCTACGTGAACGTCTTCTGGGGTCTGCTCAACTGGCTCCCGATCCGGCCCCTCGACGGGGGGCATCTTCTCGAGTCACTGCTGGAGAAAGTGGCCCCCGCACGCGCTGAGATGATCGGTCGTGTCATCTTCACGCTGACGGCGGCTGGAGCTCTTGTCCTTGCGATCCGACTGCGGCTCATCTTCATCGCAGTCCTCGCAGGTTGGATGCTCCTGTCCGAGTTGAATTTCGCCCGCGAGCGATCGGCAGCGCGGAGTCCTCTTCCCACCCTTTCTTATGACGATTACCCGGCGGACGACGAGTCCGAAGTGGTCGAGCCGGTCGAGGTGATCGAGCCCGAAGAACCAGGCGAGTCACACCACTAGCCCCGATCCTTCACGGAGGGTTGGGCTCCAGTTCGTCTATCGCGGATCACCCACGCAATCTCGCCGGCGTTCAGCGTGAAGGATCGGGGCTAGCGTCCCCACACGATATGGACTTCTCTTTCAGCAAGCGCGTCGAGGACTATCGGGGGCAGTTACTCGCGTTCATGGACGACTACGTCTATCCGGCAGAGGCGGTGTATCAGACGCAGATGGAGGAATCGGGGGATCCCCACCATCATCCGGCGGTGTTGGAGGAGCTCAAGACGGAAGCCCGGAGTCGCGGATTGTGGAATCTGTTCCTCCCCGATCCAGAAGATGGAGCCGGCCTCTCCGTGCACGAGTACGCACCATTGGCCGAAATCACCGGCCGCAGCGTCCACATCGCCCCCGAGGCGATCAACTGCTCGGCTCCCGACACGGGGAACATGGAGATCCTCCACATGTTCGGCACTCCTGAGCAGAAGGAGGTTTGGCTCCATCCCCTGCTCGAAGGTGAGATCAGGTCGTGTTTCTCCATGACCGAGCCCGACGTTGCCAGCTCGGACGCCACCAACATCCGCACCCGTATCGAGCGCGACGGCGACGAATATGTCATCACGGGTCGCAAGTGGTTCAGCTCGGGAGCCGCCTCTCCGCGGTGCAAGCTCTCCATCGTCATGGGAGTGACCAACCCCGACGCCGACCGGCATCGCATGCAGTCCATGGTGATCGTCCCGATGGACGCCCCGGGAGTCGAGATCGAGCGGGCGCCGACCGTTTTCGGCTATCAGGATCGGGGCGGTCACCCACAGATCCACTTCGACGGTGCCCGGGTGCCCGCTTCGAATCTCCTCGGTGAGGAGGGGGGTGGCTTCGCCATCGCACAGGCCCGTCTCGGTCCAGGCCGGATCCACCATTGCATGCGTGCCATCGGCGCCGCCGAGCGGTGCGTCGACCTGATGGTGCAGCGATCACAGGCACGTACCGCCTTCGGCAAGCCTCTCTCCGAGCAGGGTGTGGTCCAGGAGTGGATCGCCAACGCCCGCATTCAGATCGAACAGGTCCGTCTGCTCGTTCTGAAGACCGCCTGGATGATCGACAACATGGGGACGAAGGGGGCACGCACCGAGATCGCGGCCATCAAAGTGGCCGCCCCCAACTTGCTCACTTCCATTGCCGATGACGCCATGCAGCTCTTCGGAGCGGCGGGGTTCACTGAGGACTGGCCACTCGCCGGTCTCTACTCCATGGGTCGCTGGCTCCGCATCGCCGACGGGCCTGACGAGGTACACCGCCGTTCGGTGGCACGCGCCGAGCTCGGGCGGCTCGGCCCAGGAGCCGTTCCCCCGCCTTACGAGAAATAGCCCGAACCGCGCGGCATGTCGGCTCCGAATAGGAGACGACAGACAGGTTTTCGACGTCGGTCGACGGGTCCCGAAGAAGGGAACGAAACCCGTTGACCCTGCGTTTACCTGTGCCAGAAGACGATGGGGCGACAGTGATCGATTTGACTGTTACACCGTGGAGAGAAGCGGCCGCCTGTCTGGAAGTGCAGGACGAGGTCAGCTTCTTTCCGTCCAAGGAAGATCTGGTCGGGATCGTGAAGGCAAAAGCGGTCTGTGCTACCTGCCCGGTGGCCGATGTCTGCCTCTCCTGGTCGATCGAGACCAACCAAGGCGATGGCATCTGGGGTGGGCACACTCCCAAGGAGCGCCGCAAGCTGAGACGTCGCTGGCTCGAGGAGACCCAGAAGGCCTCCTAGCCGTTACTCCTCGTTGCGCTCGGCTCGCTCGTCGCGGTCGGGTCCGGTGGCCGCTCCGATATGGACCAGGGAGTCACCACTGTTGACGAGTGGGCGCTGCGACCGAGCGATGATCCATCCGGTCTCCGATGCCTTCACCTGCGTTGGCCGCATGCCGAATGCATCGGAGATTGACGCCACTGGCTGACCCTTGGTCACATGCTCTCCCAAGTCGACCTCGATGTCGGCGATGCCGCCTCGTCGCGCTCTAACCCATCTGGTCCGTCGAATGAGGCGGGTGGGGCGCGCCCTGGGCAGGCGGGCATCGATCATCCCCATGGCTCGCAGGCTCCGCATGATCCCTACGACTCCGGTTTCGATGGCCTCTTCGTCGAAACGGTGCGCCTGACCCGCCTCGTAGAGCAGAACGGTCTTGTCTCGCTCGGCTGCCGCCTGGCGCAGGGAGCCGTCGCGGAGCCGGGCGTGGATCGAGAACGGCGCCCCGAAGGCTCTCGCCAGCCGGAGTGTCTCGGGGTGGTCGAGGTTGGCGCGGATCTGAGGGTGGTTGATGCGGTGGTTTGTGGCGGTGTGGAGGTCGATGCCGACCGAGCAATGAGCGACCACTTGCTCCATGAACAGAAAGGCGAGTCGGGACGCGGTCGAGCCTCGCGCAGAGCCCGGAAATGACCTGTTTAGATCGCGACGGTCGGGCAGGTACCGCGACTGTGAGATGAAGCCGAGCGGATTGACGATGGGCACCGCTATGAGAGCGCCCCGCAAAGTCTTGGCATCGAGGTCGCGGATCACACGGCGAATGATTTGGATCCCGTTGAGCTCGTCGCCGTGGATGGCCGCCGAGAGCCAGATGTTGGGCCCTGCGGAACGTCCGTTGATCACCTTGACCGGGAGAGACTCTGTGGCACCTGTGACGACTTTGGCGAAGGGGAGCTCGATCTGCATCTTCCTCCCTGGCATGACCGTCACGCTGCCCACTGTGATGGGCTGGTTGGTCTTGGCCTCAGGCGCCAACGTTGTCTTCGATGTACTCGACTATCAGATCGGCGATGTCGACACCGCTCACGCTCTCGATTCCCTCGAGGCCCGGCGACGAGTTGACCTCGAGGACCATCGGGCCCTCCTCCGACTGGAGTAGGTCCACACCGGCGACATTGAGCCCGTGTGCCTTGGCGGCGCGTACCGCGGTGGATCGCTCCGAGGGGGTGAGCTTGATCGTCTCGGCGCTGCCGCCCCGGTGCAGGTTGGATCGAAAGTCACCGGGAGCGCCCTGGCGGCGCATGGCCGCCGCCACCTTGCCACCTACGACGAAGGCTCGAATGTCAGCGCCACCGGCTTCCTTGATGAATTGCTGGACGAGGATGTTGGCGTCTAGTTGGCGGAAAGCGCCGATCACAGACTCGGCCGCCTTCTTGGTCTCGGCGAGGACCACTCCGAGACCTTGGGTTCCTTCGAGCAGCTTCACGACGACCGGGGTGCCGCCGACGATGTCGAGGATCCCGTTCACGTCTTGGATCGAGTGGGCGAAGCTGGTGGTGGGGAGCCCGACACCGGACCTGGAGAGGATCTGCATCGAGCGCAGCTTGTCCCTCGACCTGCTGATGCCGTCCGAGCTGTTCAACGTGAAGACATCGGCCATCTCGAACTGACGAACGACTGCTGTGCCGTAGAACGTGTACGAGGCACCGATGCGGGGGATGATGGCGTGCGGACGCACCTCCTCGCCGCGGTACAGGACTTTGGGACGTCTCGCCGTGATGTCCATGTAACAGCGCAGGTAGTCGACCACGGCAACGTCATGGCCGCGATCGAGCGCGGCCTCGCGGAGACGGGCAGTCGAGTAGAGGGTTGCGCCCCGGGAGAGAATGGCGAGCTTCAAGACTCACCGTCCCGGCTCGGACGACCCCCGATGTAGCTGCGCCCCGGGTCGACGACGAAATGCCTGCGCACAGTTCTCCTCCCCAGAAGCATCCGGAACGTCATCTCATCTCTGGTCGTCAAGTTCACCAATGCCTCGAGTCTCTCACCGGCGACGATGAGTGTGGTCCTGATAACCGGTCTGATCTCCATCCTGCCGCCAGGGTTCTTCACCTTACGCTCGCCGACCACCTCGGCAACACAACCGATGCTGGGTTTCCGCTTGCGCTGTCGGGGATGGATCTCGAAGCGGACCATGTCGATGCCATCGGATTCGAAGCGCTCGATGTCGAAGGCGTGTAGCGAGGAGTTGTCGGCTCCGGTGTCCACCTTGGCCTTGACCTCGATCACACCCAACTCGGGCATCGCCACCCACTCTCTCCAACCAATGGTCTTGCGTCGCAGGTCCGTCATCTGGAATCAGGATAAGGGATCATCCGTAGAGGCCTCTTTGTAGGTGCGGGGCGGAGGATGGGTACCCTTCCCGAGATGAGCCAGACAGCGACTTCCTACAAGACGGCCCTGGCCCAACTCGCCAAGGACGAGCGATATTCGGAGGTGCTCCAGCACGGCAGCCTCACTGCCGGCATCTACGCCCCACACGAGAGCGATGAGGCCGAGTCACACTCCGACGACAGGGTCTATGTCGTCCTCAACGGGTCCGGGTTCTTCAATGTGGCCGGCGACCGACAGCCCTTCGGACCGGGTGACCTGCTCTTTTCAGAGGCAGAGACCGTCCACAACTTCGAGGACTTCACCCCCGATTTCGCGGTTTGGACGATCTCGTCGCAGCGTCCCGTCTAGGAGCGGGCACTCGAAGGGTCACGGACCATGGCTGATATGGAGCGGAGGAGACCTGCTTGGGTCCTCGGGCTATTGATCGCAATCGTCGTCTTCGCAGCGGTGGCCGTCATCTCCTCGCTGCTTGGGTTCGGTGACGACCCGGTGATCGAGAGCCTCATCCGGGGTCGGTGAATTGGTATCCGACATGCCCGCCGCCGAGGTGGATGTCGGGGTTGAGTTGGTTCGCGGACTGCTCGCCGACCAGCGACCAGATCTGTCCGACCTGACGGTGGCCCCCCTCGGCAGCGGATGGGACAACTTCTCGTTCCGACTGGGCGACGAACATGTCGTACGTTTTCCCCGCCGGTCGCTCGCCTCCTCACTGGTCGAGAACGAGGCCCGCTGGCTGCCCATGCTCGCGCCAACTCTTCCTCTGCCAGTGCCGGCTCCTCTGTTTCTGGGTGATCCCGGTCGGGGGTACCCGTGGCGTTGGGTCATCTCCCCGTGGATCCCGGGCGAGCCGGTGGGAGAAAGGGAGCCGCTCGATCCAGTGGTCGCTGCGGAGGGTCTGGCGGCGTTCCTCGCTGCCCTACATCAGCCGGCTCCACCTTCCGCTCCCCGCAACCAGTTTCGAGGGATCCCTCTTAGAGACCGCGACCCGACCACGAGGCAACGCATCCGAGCGCTCGAGTCCCAGCTAGATGCGACCGCTCTCCTCGAGATCTGGGATGAGTCCCTCGAGATGCCCGGCCATAGC
>Ga0307505_10003190_pt1 | contig 10462 bp, 8 predicted proteins | sample 23_S_MG_FD_202183 | JGI IMG/M metagenome (GOLD analysis project Ga0307505, IMG submission 202183) | Soil microbial communities from Populus trichocarpa stands in riparian zone in the Pacific Northwest, United States - 23_S | ecosystem: Environmental > Terrestrial > Soil > Riparian zone > Trees... | reverse complement strand
CAGGGCAAGTTGGAAGGAGAGAACATGACCATCCTCGACACTTTTCGTCTCGACGGCAGGGTTGCCGTCGTACCTGGCGGTGGTGGCGCAATAGGGTCGGAATTGGCCAAAGGGCTGGCCGAGGCAGGTGCCAGGGTGGCCATCGTGGGACGCTCCGAAGATGCGGCCACCGAAGCCGCCCGCAAGGTCGAGTCGGCAGGCTCGGAGGCACTGGTCGCACTTGGCGACATGACCTCAGAAGCCGATGCCGAGCGGGTCATCGCCGAGACGGTGGCGGCTTTCGGCCGGGTCGACATCCTCGTCAATGCCATCGGTGGCGGGGCGGGCAAGGTACTTCATGCGGCACACGAGTACCCCCGCGACGATTGGGATTGGATCTTCGAGCTCAACCTGCGCAGCGCATTGTTGCCGACCCAATACGCGGTGCGGGCGATGATCGATGCCGGCAGGGGCGGCCGCATCCTGAACATCTCGTCGGTGCGAGGCCAGTTGGGCATCAACGCCGGCTACTCGGCCTATGTTGCCGCCAAGGGAGCCCTCGACGCCCTCACCCGTCAAGAGGCCACGGAGTGGGCACGTCACGGCATAACCGTCAACTCCATCTCTCCGACATTCGTCGACACACCACAGGTGGCCATGCTCCTCGACGACCCGGTGTTCAAATCGAACCTGGTTTCGCGGATCCCGGTCGGCCGTGTCGGCCAGACCGCTGATTTGATCGGCGCGGTGCTTCTGTTCTGCTCGGATGCCTCATCGTTCATCACCGGGCAGATCCTGACCATCGACGGTGGTCTCACTGCCACCCAGTAACTTGAATCGGACCCAGGGAGACCACATGGACATGCAGCGTGTGACCGACAACGTCTACACGAACACCAAACTCAGGGGTTGCAACCCGAGCTTCGTCGTGACCAGCGCCGGTGTCGTCGTGATCGACACACCACAACTCCCCACCAAGGCCGTGGCGATGAGGGAGATGGCGGAGGGCTTCGGCGAGATCCGCTATCTGGTGAACACGGAGCACCACGTCGATCACATATTCGGCAACTACTTCTTCGAGGGAGCAGGCGAGGTGGTCCATCATCAGGGTGTCTACGACAACTTCATGGTGGTGACCCCCGATCTCGATCCCTACGCCTATGCCCTGGAGGCGATTCCCAGCGACGACCCCGAGGGCGCGGCCATCTTTCCCGACCGCGCCGAGTACTACGCCGACCCCAACAAGGGGGACATCGTCTTCACCGGCGATTTGACCCTGCACGTTGGCGGGCACACTTTCGAGCTGATCCACACCCCGGGCCACACCCCGGGCCAGCTAGCCGTGCATGTGCCTGAGGAGCGTGTGGTGTTCACGGGGGACACCGTCTTCAACAATTGCCAGACATGGCTGATGACATCGGATGTCCAGCAGTGGATCGAGGCCCTCGACCGCATCGGTCAGCTCGACATCGACCACGTCGTCCCCGGCCACGGTGAAGTCACCGACAAGGCGTACCTCGCCGTTCAGCGGGCCGTGTTGATGGAGTGGGAAGCGGCAGTGGCCGACGCAGTCGCCAGAGGCTGGACCCGGGAGGAGACCATCGAACGGGTCAACTTCGCCGACCGCTACCCGGTGGACATCGGTCAGGGGTACATGATGGATCACATCCAGACCCTCAACGCCGGCGCACTCTTCGACAAGCTGAGCCGCCCCAACTAGCGGGCGGCACCGGCGGGGGTCAAAGGCGGGATTGCAGGGCGCGCCAGATCCGCTCCGGCGTGATGGGAAGGTCCCGGATGACCGCTCCGCTGGCGCTGGTCACTGCGGCCGCCACCGCCGGGGAGGTGGCGAGCAGCCCGCCTTCGCTGACACCTTTGATGCCATAGGGCCCGGGGCCGTCGGCATTCTCGATGCTGTCACTGATCATCACCTCGGGGACGTCCATGTGGGTGAGAATGCGGTAGTCGACGGCTCCCATGTTGAGGATCCGTCCCGACCCGTCGAGGATCATCCTCTCCATGAGGGTGTGGCCGAGGCCCATGATGGCGGCTCCCTCGTCCTGACCCGCCACCTGGAGCGGGTTGAGCGCCTTGCCGACGTCGCCGACCGTGACGTATCTCGTCACCTCGATCTCGCCGGTCTCTGTGTCGATCTCGACCTCGCAGGCCGCACAATGCAGCTCGAAGAAGACGGCGCGGCCACCCAGGGGATGGTCCGGGTCGCCTTCGACGCGCATCTCGCCGTTTCCGATGATCTCCCCGCCCAGTCTCCCCAGAGTCACGCCGATTGCCTCCGGGATCGGGGTGGTCGTGCCGTCAGGGAGTGTCACCGTCCCTTTCTCGACAGTCACCGACTCTGGGTCGGCGCCATGTTTGCCGGCCACGAGAACAGCGAGGCGAGACCTGATGTCCTGGCAGGCGTTGTAGACGGCGGTTCCCATCAGCACCGAGGAGCGGCTGGCGGAGGTCTGCTGGTCATATGGGACCCGCGTGGTGTCGCCCATGACCACCGTGATCCGGTCATGCGTGACCCCGAGCTCCTCGGCCACGATCTGGGCAAAGATCGTCCGGGCACCCTGTCCCATGTCGGAAGTTCCGGCGAAAATGAGGGAGCTCCCGTCTGCGAGCAGCCTGACTGTCGCGTAGGAGAGTCCGGTGGTCGGCCCCGACTTGAGCCCGACGGCCAATCCCCGCCCCCGGCCCTCTGGCAACGGTGCCCCCCAGTCGATCAGGTCGGCGGTGCGCCGCAGCACCTCTTCCCATTGCCCGTCGGCGGGCGTCTCGTTGGGCACGAACTGCTCACCGTGTCGAGCCAGGTTGGTCAGCCGGATCTGCAACGGGTCGAGGCCCAGCTCCCGCGCCGCCTGGTCGATGTTCGCCTCCCGCGCCCAGCTCAGCTGTGGTGCCCCGAAGCCGCGCATGGCCGTGCTCGGGGTGGTGTGCGAGAGCAGCGCCCTGGCCACGATTCGGACGTTGGGCACCCGATAGGGGCCGGCGGCCAGGTAGTTGCTCTTTCCGGTGACCCGATCGGCGATGTCGACGTATGCACCGATGAGGAAGTCGCTCACGAATTCCTGGAACACGATCGTCCCGTCGGAGAGGAATCCGCTACGTGCCCGAATCCGGGCCGAGGTGCGGCGCACCGTCTGGAAGGTCTCGCCGAGGCTGAGGACGAGCCTGGCGGGTCGGCCGTGATGAAGGGCGATGAACGCGACGAGCGCTTCGTGTTTCGGGTTCTGCTTCCCGCCAAAGCCACCACCAGGGTCGGGGGCGTGGACGCGGACCCGGCTGAGCGGGAGGTCGAGGATCTGGGAGAGCACCTTTTGGAGGAGGAAAGGATGCTGCACGCTGCTCCAGACCTCGACGCCGCCCCCGTCGTCGGGGACGGCGACGAAGGCGTGGGGCTCGATGGCGAACTGAGTGACCATCGGGAAGTTGTAGGTCTGGTCGACCACGTGATCGGCTCGAGCCGACTCCATGTCGCCCCACTCGAACCGATGCTCGGAGAGCACGTTGCTCTCCGCCCGCGGGTCGCCAGGCCCTCGAATCGAAGGATCCTGGACCAGCGGGGAAGAGGGATCGAGGGCGGCCTCTACCGTGAAGACACCACCGTCGAGAGGCAAATGTCCCACGGAGACCAATGCGGCCGCCCGGGCAGCCGCCTCAGGCGTCTCGGCGACGACCGCTGCGACCGGCTCGCCGTGATACTTGGTCTCACCGGTTGCCAACAACGGCCGATCGTGAAATTGCGGCCCGAAACGGGGCATCGGGCTGGGTAGGTCCTCGGGGGTGAAAACCGACACCACTCCATCGACACTCTCGGCACGGCTGGTGTCGATCGAGTCGATTCGTGCCCGGGCCACGTCGAGGGTGACCAGCTTCACGTGTAGGGCATCTCCGAATCGAATGTCGGCGACGTACTCGAGCGTGCCGCGTACCCGCTCGGGCCCCCCCACGCGGGGAGGCGAGTCGCCGATCATGCCGCTCATGACTCTCCCCCTTTCCCGGGGAGCCCTGCGGCCGCGAGCACCGCCTCGACGATCTGCTCGTACCCGGCGCAGCGGCACAGGTTCCCGGCCAGGGCTTCTCGGACCTCGGCCTTGGTCGGCTCGTGGTTGGTCTCGAGGAGGGCATGGGCCGCCATCAGCTGGCCCGGGATGCAAAACCCGCACTGGGCTGCCGCTTTCTCGAGGAAGGCGGTCTGCAGGCCGTCGAGATTGCCGTCAGAACGACTGAGGGCCTCCACGGTGGTGATCTTCGCCCCGTCGGTCTCGGCGGCGAGTATGAGACAGGAGTTGACGCTCTTGCCGTCGATGACAACGGTGCAAGCACCGCACTCGCCTTCGAGACAGCACACCTTGGCCCCGGTCAACTGCATCCGATCCCGGAGCAGCTCGAGGAGATAGGTGCCCGCCTCGACGTCCAGCCCCCAGTCTTCCCCGTTGACCTGCACATCGATGTGGGTCATGACGCCAGAGCCCTCTCCAGGGCCTTTCCCAGGGCGCGTCGGACGAGGACCGGAACCATGGCCCGGCGGTACTCGGCCCCGGCGCGAAGGTCGTCGATGGGGCTCGATTCGTCGCCGGCGGCAACACCGGCCCGGGCGAACAGCTCGGGCGAAGGGGGATTTCCCAGGAGGATGGCTTCTGCCGAACGGGGACGTATCGCCCTTGGAGCCACGGAGCCGAGCCCCACACCTGCGGAGGTGATCGCTCCGTCGGCGCCGAGCGTCAAGGAGGCGGCGACACACACGATGCTGATCTCCATCGCCTTTCTCACCCCGAGCTTGAGGAAGGCAGATCCCGCGGGCTCCAGCGGCTCAGGCAGCCGCACCGCTGTGATCAACTCGGAGGGACCGAGGTCTGTGGCTCGATAACCGACCAGGAAGTCGTCGACCGGGATCACTCTTGAGCCCTCCCTGCCTGCTACCGAGACTTCGGCGTCGAGGGCGAGCAAGGCTGGAGGGGTGTCCGCCGCCGGCGATGCGTTGGCGAGGTTGCCGGCGAGGGTTGCCCTGTTCCGAATCTGCACTGATCCGACCACCTGAGCCGCCTCCACGAGAGCCGGGAAGAGAGCCTGCACATGGGGGTCCCGCTCGATGTCGGTCATGACCGTGTTGGCGGAGATCTCCACGAACCCGTCGATACGTTCGATCCGGGGAGCCATTTCTGCGATCCCCTTGAGATCGACGATCAACCCGGGATCGGCCTTGCCGTGGCGCATGGCCACTGCCAGATCGGTGCCCCCGGCGAGGGCGCGTGCTTCCCGGCGTTCCATCAGCTCGATGGCATCAGCGAGTTGCGAGGGGCGCTCGTATGTGGGGGCGCTCACGATCCAGGTGGTGCCGGGCTCACCGCGTGTCGGCTTCTTCTTCCTCTCGAAGTTCGGGATGATCGAACTTCTCGAGCATCTCCTTGACCTCGGCAGCATGGACTCTGGCGCGTTGCGCCGCCAACTCGGGGTCCTGGTCCCTGATCGCATCGAGGATGCCGCGGTGACGATCTCCCAGATAGTGGAGGTCGATCCCCTCGGCAGACGCGGTTATGTAGGTGCGACCGAACGGCTCGAGCATCGACCAATGGCGTTGCAAGGTCTCGTTCTCGGTGGCCTCGATGATCCGGGCGTGAAATTGGGTGTTCTTCTGCGCCTGCTCGTGAGCGTCCCCATTGTCGGCGGCCTCGGCCATGGCGGCCAGCAACTCCTCGAGCTCGTCGACGCACTTGTCGGTGCGACGCACAGCCGCCAGGCGGGCTGCCAGTCCTTCGAGCTCGGCGCGGACCTCGACCGCCTCGATCAGCTCGCGTTTGGTGGGCTTGCGAACCCATGACCCCTTGTATGGCTGGGTCTCGATGAAGCCGAGTGTCGCCAGATCTCGAAGGGCTTCCCGTATTGGAGCCTGGCTCGTCCCCAACTGTTGAGCCAGACGTGTCTCCACCAACCGGGAGCCCGGTGGCAGGTCACCCTGGACGATCCAGGTGAGGATGCGGTCTTTGACCTGTGAGGAGAGGACCTCCCGTTCCACGGGCCGGTGGGCGAGAGCTCGCTCGGTGGTCACAAGACCTCTACGACACCGGAGGATCCGTCAACGCGGAGACGATCTCCCGACTTGATTCGCTTGGTGGCCACGGAGCAGCCGACGACTGCCGGGATGCCGAATTCGCGTGCCATCACCGCGGGGTGGGCGGCTGGGCCGCCGGCGTCGGTGACGATGCCGGACACCATGGCGAACAGCGGGGTCCATGCTGGGTTGGTCATCTGGCAAACCAGGATGTCCCCGTGTTTGACCTCGTCGAATTCGTCGATGGAGCCCACGACCTTGGCCGTGCCCTCGATCACCCCCGGTGAGGCGCCGATGCCAGTGATGGTCGAGTCGTCCCCCTGTTCGAGGCCGAGCCTGTCCGGGAAGCCCCAGAGACCCAGGTACGGGAAGGCGAGATGGTTCTCGGTAGCTGTGCCGATCCAGTCGGGCGGGCTCGCTTTCTCAGCCTCGGCCCTCTCCTCTCTGCGCTCCGCCACGATGCTGCGGGCGTCGAAGCCCTCCAGGTCGCCGATGAGATAGCGCAGTTCGTTGTACTTGAGGAACATGACGTCGTCGGGCTCGTCCAGAGCCCCGATCTCGACCAACTTCCTCCCGATGCACACGAGCACGACTCGCAAGTGGGCATTGGTGCCCTGGTCGATGTAGAAATGATGGTCTGGGGTGAGGGGCGCCATGTTGAGGTTGATCTCGTTGGCGGCCCTCAGCTTCTCCAAAGACTCACCCTCCAGCCCTTCGAGCAACTCGTCGGACGCGGCTGCGATGTCGTCGGCGAGATGCTTGACGGCTGCGGGATAGTCGTAGTCCGAGTCGAGGTATCCCTTGATCACGTCGAGGACGGGGGAGGGGTCCTCATAACGCGACGGGAAGATGAACTCGTGACTCCACACCGCGTGCCAGCCGAACTCTCGTTGGTAGGGGCGGAGGCTCTCTTCAACGAAACGACGGCCGCGTTCGGTCCCTTGCAGGGCCTCGTGGATCTCGTCTCCAGCCCCCGCGGCGAAAGCCGCGCCAATGTCTCCGTCCTCCTTGGCGATCTCCTTCATCTTCCATAGCTCTTCGATGGCGTCCCAGTTGCGGTCGTTAGCCGAGTTCTGAAGACGTCCGAGCAGCTCCGAGTTGATCTCGCCTCTGACTTCCTCCATCACGGCCTGGAGATTGAGCGTCGCCGAGAGCTGGGAGAAGTTGAGCATCCAGTGGATCTTCCAGTGCCGGTCATGGATGTCGATGGCATCCTCGAGGATCACGGCCCACTCCATGAGGCCGATCTCGTCGGCGTTCTCGATCTTGGACTTCAAGTAGTCGAGGTTGCGCTGCATCTCGGGCACGAGCCGGTTCTTCCACCAGTCGGCGAAGTTCAGCCCATAGGTGGGGAGGACCGCGTTGAGGTAGTTGCCGATCTTCGAGGCGTACCCGGGGTCGTCTTTGGGGACCCGCGACACGTAGAGGCTGTTGTACTCCTTGGAGCGGACGTCGAAGTCCGGGTCGGCGGGGATGGCCGCGGTGAACAGATAGCCGTTCACGTTCTTGGCGATCCAGTCTGAGGCGAAGGGGGTTCCGAAACGGCGGAACATGTGGTCACAAGTCAGCCACCAGCCACCGATGTCGAAGTACATCGGAGACAACGGTCGGGGACAGTGCAGATCGTCGTAGACCCAGAAGAGACCTTTCTCTTCCTCGGTCTCCCAATCGACGGGAAAACTGTCATCACCGAGGAACTGTTCGACGACCTTGCTCGTGTCCGCCATGTTTCACCCTCCTCACGGGCATTTTCGATTATCGATTATGTCGGTCCAGCCTACGGATTCGCTCTCGGGTTCGTCAACCGATCCCAGCTCCCTTGATTCATGCCCGTCCTGCCTCGGTCTCCTCTTCGCGAGTCCGACCCGCGAGTTGGATGAGGTCCTCATGTAACTCGAACCAGACATTGTGGTAGCTGTCGATCCGGGGCGAGGCGATATAGGCATGATCCCCAGAGGAAATTCGGTCGGCGGCTCGATCGAGACGACCCAGGTAGAGCTCGAGGCGGGCGAGACCGTCGGAGAGCGGCTCCAACCACGCCCTAGCCTCGTCGTGGAGTTCGAGCAGTCGGCCCAGGACCTCACGGTCGTACCCCTCGTCGCTGTGGTCGTTGAGCACCTGCTCGCCGTCGACAAGACGCATCTGCCACGCAGTCACGATCTCCTTCATCCTGGCATCGAGGGGGAGAAAGCCCTCCAGTGCGAGATCAGCACTCGCCTCGGTCCACGTCGACCGATCTGAGGAATGGAGCTCGGCGCCGATCGCCCGACCATCTTCGGAGAGCGAGAACATCTCACCCATTGTCTTCAACCGACCGCTTTCGAGCAGTGATGCGATGACTGGATCGACCGCGTCCTTGCTCGACAAGAGGACCGATGCCAGTGCCTCGGCCGTGGCGAAACCCTTGATGTGAAGGGCCCGAATGACAGCGTCTTCGGTGACCGCGCCGGTTGCTGATCCAGGCCCAGGCAGGCGCTCTCCCTCATCGTCCGGGGTGAGCTCGACGCCCAACTCGACAGCCCAGTCGAGCAGTGTCTGTGCCTCCAGTGACACGATCGTCTCGGTGTCCAGCGCACCGGGAAAGATGTCACCGCTTTGGCCATCGATCGTGATGACCTCGCCTTCGGCGAAGACCTGGCCGGCGATGGTGACGATGCCGTCGCGAACCGCGACACCCTCGGCTCCGACGACCGCCGGCACCCCCCATCCTCGGGCCACCACCGCGGCATGACTCGCCAGACCCCCACGCGAGGTGAGGATCCCGCGGACACGCGCCATCCCGTGGACGTCGTCGGGTGAGGTCTCCGGTCGCACCAGGACGACATCGACCCCGCTCTCGGCCATGGACACGGCTGTGTCCGCCGTGGTGGCGATGCGGCCCGACGCGAGCCCCGGTGAGGCTGGCAGGCCACGGGCGATCGGTTTCGTCGTCGCCCCGACGCTTGCCAAGGTCACCGGGGGATTGGCCAGGTGGCGGGTGACCCGGCGCACGGCTTCGGCTCTGGTGAGAGGGAAGTCGGGCTCCTCTGCCATGTCGATGGCGAATCGCAGTGCGGCCAGAGGGCTCCTCTTGCCCACCCGGACCTGAAGTAGCCAGAGCCGTCCCCGCTCGACTGTGAACTCGATGTCGCAGACGTCGCGGAAGTGGGTCTCGAGCGTGGCGGCATGCCTTGCGAGCTCACCGGCGACATCCGGAAGTCGCTCCTCGAGGTGCTCGATCGATTCGGTCTGATGGGTGCCGTTGACCACATCTTCTCCCTGGGCCTGGAACAGAAAGTCTCCGTAGGGGGCTCGCTCGCCGGTGGCCGGGTTCCTGGTGAACAAGACCCCGGTGCCGGAGAGCTCGTCGAAGTTCCCGAAGACCATCGCCTGCACGGTGACTGCGGTGCCCAGGTGGTCGGGTATGTCCTCGCGTTGGCGGTATGAACGGGCGCGGTCGGTATCCCAGGAGCGGAAGACAGCCTCGATGGCCTGGCGCAGCTGGACCCAGGGGTCTCCAGGGATGGCATCGCCGCCGACGATGGTGCCGTACATCTTCTGGAATCGACTGAGTGAGTCCCTGGCGAAGACGGGGTCCCCACAGGCCTCGGCGAGGGCGTCGACGTTGTCCTCGGTGATGCCGAGGTTGAGGATGGTGTCCATCATCCCGGGCATGGAGACGGCGGCGCCAGATCGCACGCTGACCAGCAGCGGCTCACCCGGGCCTCCGAATCGGCGTCCTACCTCTTCCTCGAGCCGGGTGATCTGGGCACGTAGCTCGTCGTCGAGCCCGCCTGGCCAGCCGTCCCCGAGAAAGGCCCTCCCGGTCTCGGTGGTGATCGTGAAGCCGGGCGGGACAGGCAATCCGAGCTTGCGTCGCATCAGCGAGAGGTTGTGACCCTTGCCTCCGAGAAGGTGCAGAGACTCCTTGGCCCCCAGCTCGGGTGGGTCGTCGAAGTGGTAGATATAACCCATGTATCGGTGCTCCGGCTCCTCACAAAGCGTGTGACGCCAGTGTCCAACCGACGCCATCGATAATCGATGGTAGCTCTCCGAAACTTCCGGTTGTCCGGTCTGATCGATAATCGATAAGGTGGCCCGACATGAGCTCTGACGGTGTACGTCTCTTTCTTCTTCGCCACGGCGAGGTCGAGTCCCATCGTGGGGATGTCCCCATCACCGCGGCCGCCCTCGATCAAGCCCTGGAGGTCGGAGCCGCTCTCGCCGAGCGAGAGGAAGGCCCGTTCCTGGTGCTCTCGGGTGAGACCCGCAGGGCACTGCAGACAGCCGAGAACGTGTCCGAGGGTCTCCGCCGCACGGGGGCGGTGGTGGAGGGCCCGGTTGTGTCGCACGCAATGCGCAATCCCGACATGTACCTGGCCGGCGTGCGGGTGAACATGGTCAGCAGCAACGAGGCCTTCGCCGAGCAGGTGCCGGGGCTCCGTC
>Ga0307505_10003189_pt1 | contig 10463 bp, 10 predicted proteins | sample 23_S_MG_FD_202183 | JGI IMG/M metagenome (GOLD analysis project Ga0307505, IMG submission 202183) | Soil microbial communities from Populus trichocarpa stands in riparian zone in the Pacific Northwest, United States - 23_S | ecosystem: Environmental > Terrestrial > Soil > Riparian zone > Trees... | reverse complement strand
TATCCGCCTCATCAGGCGCGGCAACTCGCGGATGACCGCCGAAAGCCCGAACAGGGCTATCTCGGCGCCGTCGAACAGGCTGGCGAGCCCTTCGCCCTGCAGATGTCGTCCACCTACCCCGACAAGCTCGACCGGTCGGCCGGTGCTTGCGCGCAGCGCTGCAATCAGATCGGCGGCAAGAAGGTCGCCCGACTCTTCACCCGCGACAACGCCGATGCGCAACGGCACCGTCATCGGGGCACGCTCCGTTTCGCGATATCCTCTGCCGTCAGGCCGACGACGAAGATTCGAGCCTCGTTCGCTACGGCAACGGTTCGCTCGAAATCCAGTACGAAGGCACGACTTGCGTCCACCACGATGCCGGCGAGACCTGCTGCTGCGGCGGCGACGATGGTTTCGGGGCCGATACTGGGGAGGTCGGCCCGCAACTCCTGCGTGGGCTTGCACAGCTTTGCCAGCACTCCACGCGTCTTGCCGGCCAGCCTGCCGTGACCACGCAGGCCCTTCATCCGATCGAGCAGCCCGTCGGTGCCCTCAATCCCCTCGAGAGCCACAGCTCGTCCAGCCACTGCCACCGCAGCCTGGCCGATGTCGAGGCGGCCGATGGCAAGTGCGGCCTCCGTCGCTGCGACGATGTCGCGCCAGTCGGATTTCGCGGGTGCTGTCTTGGTCAGGCAACCGCGCGGCGCGAGAAGATCGGGAACGATTTCGTGCGGAGCAATGACACTCATGCCCCGGGCCTCGAATATTGCCATCACGGTCCGCAGGAGGGCGTCGTCGCCACCACGCAAGGCAGTCGCGAGCGACGGTAGCATGGGAAGCCATTTCCAGGTCCAACGGACCCGGCGCAGACGGATGCGCCTGGCGATGCTGCCGGCAAGGACGACGCGATCGACGCCCCGGGCGCGCATGGCATCGAGGGCCTGGGGAAACTCTTCCAGCGCTGCGACCACATGCTCGACATGGGCATAGGCGGAAGGATCTGCGCCCTCCCCCTCGACCAGATAGACAAGCGGGTCGAGCCCCTTGGACGCCAGCGTCGTGGCCACCGCCACCGGCAGGTGTCCGCCGCCGGCCACGAGGGCGATGCGGCCAGCTGCCGGTTGCCCGGGTGTCGCGGGGCTAGAGGAGGTCATCACCGTCATCATCGCCAGACCTTCGCGTCGGCGGCACGACGAAATGCCGCCGGCCGCGCGCCGAGAGGAAATCGATGATCTCCAGCGCCACCGGCACATGTGCGAATTTCTGGCGCGCGACCGCCAGATTATCCTGCAACACGCCGTCGGTCGCAAATATGGTCTTGTACGCGGCGCGAAGTGCGAGCAACTCGCTGCGCGGCATGCCGGAACGCTTCAGGCCAACCACGTTGAGCCCGCGCAGCTTCGCCTTGTTGCCTTCGACGATGCCGAACGGGATGACGTCACCGACGACCGCCGCGCAGCCGCCCAGAAAGGCCCGCCGGCCAATTCGCACAAACTGATGGACGGCCGTCAGCCCGCCGATGCTGACCCCGTCTGCGATCTCGCAATGGCCGCCGAGCGTGGCGCCGTTGACCAGGGTCACGTTGTTTCCAACCCGGCAGTCATGCCCGACATGCGCGGTGGCCAGAAACAGGCCGTTGTCGCCGACGATCGTCTCGCCCGTGCTCTGGTCGCTGCCGGCGTGCATGGTGACGAATTCGCGGATGTCGCAGTTGCTGCCGATGGTCAGCCGGGTGAGCGAGCCTTTGTGCTTGGTATCGCCTGGCAGACCGCCGAGCACGGCGTGCGCGGCGACACGCGTGCCGGCGCCAACCTTGGTGGCGCTGGTGATTGAGACATGGCTGCCAAGCACCACGCCGTCGCCAAGCGCGACATGCGCGCCAACATGGCAGAATGGCCCGATCGTGACGCCAGATCCCAGCTCGGCGCCGGGCTCGATGACGGCGCTGGGGTGAATATCGGCTTGAGATGCCACTAGACCCGCTACCTGCTACTGCTTGGGAGACATCATTGCCGAGATTTCGGCCTCGGCAACCTTGGCGCCGTCGACGCGGGCCTCGCAGGCAAAGCGCCAGATATTGCCTCGCTGCTTCAGCTTTCGCACGTGGATCGCCAATTGGTCGCCCGGCACCACCGGCCGCCGGAACTTGGCGCCGTCGACGGTCATGAAATAGACCAGCGACGGGCTGTCATCGGCGCTGGAATGGATGCAGATCGCACCGGCCGTCTGGGCCATCGCCTCGATGATGAGCACGCCTGGCATGACCGGCTGGCCGGGGAAATGCCCCTGGAAATGCGGCTCGTTGATCGTAACGTTCTTTATCCCGACAGCGGCGTTGTCGCCGTCAATGTCGACGATTCGGTCGACCAGCAGGAAAGGATAGCGATGGGGCAGCAGCCCCATGATCTTCAATATGTCCATGGTTTCGAGGGTGGTCGATCCCGGTTCAGCCATGGTCCTTTCCCCTTCCCTGCTTACCCGTCTCGGTCAGCTTGCGTATCGCACTGACTTCGCGGAAGAATTCCCGAAGCGGCCTTGCCGGCGAGCCGGCCCAGCGGGCGCCCGCCGGAACGTCGTTCATGACGCCGGCGCGAGCCGCGATTGCCGCGCCACTGCCGATGGCGATGTGATCTGCAAGGCCGACGCTGCCGCCCAGCATGACGCCGTCACCGAGCGTGACGGAGCCAGACAGGCCGCACTGGCCCGCGATCAGGCAGGCACGGCCAATGCGCACGTTGTGGGCAATCTGGACGAGATTGTCGATCTTTGTAGCCTCGCCGATGACCGTGTCGCCTAGCGCACCCCTGTCGACGGTAGTGTTGGCACCGATCTCGACGTCGTTCTGGATGATGACCCGACCGATTTGCGGCACTTTTTCCGGCCCGGTGCGCCCCCCGACATAGCCGAATCCGTCCTGTCCGATGCGCACGCCGGCATGAACTATTACCCGGTCGCCGATCAGCGCATGCAGGACGGTGGCCGACGGGCCGACGAAGCAATCGCGTCCAATTCGGCAATTTGGGCCGATCACGGCGTTGGGCCCAACAACGGTGCCGGCTCCGATCTCGACGCCTGGGCCGATCACCGCGCCGGCCTCGACGATCGCGCCATCTTCCAGTCGGGCTTCCGCATGAACATGGGCGGCCGGAGAGACACCGGTCTCGCCGGTGACGGCGCCGGGCCTGGCGGCGGCGGGAAATAGCAGACGGCCTACCGCCGCGAAGTCGCGGTGCGGGCTGGACGATACCAGAATGGCCATGTCGTCACTGGCCTTGTCGACGACATCAGGCGTGCAGATCAGTGCTGCTGCACGAACGCCGTCCAGCATCGAGGCATTCTTGTTGCCATCGACAAAGATCAGCGCACCGTCGCCGCCGGTGCTGGCCTGAGCCAGCCGGGTTATCCTGTTGTCGGCCTTTTCCGGGGTTGCGAGCTCGGCGCCGGTCAGCAACGCGATTTCGGCAGCCGTCAGATGACGCGACGGTTCGAAGAATGCCGGGTCGTTCATGCGAGCCTTCCGTTCCGGGCCGTCAAGGCGGCCCGGAACAGCATCCCGTCAGAAACGGGTCGAGATGCCGAAGTTGAAGTTCTGTACCTTGTCGCCGTTCTCCTTGAGGAGCGGAACGGCATAGTCGACGCGCAGCGGGCCGAACGGCGAGGCCCAGATCAGGCTTGCGCCGACAGAGGCACGCCAGGCCATCGCAGTGCCGTTGACGCCAACCAGGTCGCTGCCAAACAGCGTCGCCGCGTCGGCGAAGGCGGCGGCACGCAGCCCAAGGCCTTCCGACACGAGAGGCAGCGGGAACTGCATCTCGGCCGAGGCATTGAAATAGGTCTTGCCGCCCGTGTGGTTGCCGAGCGCATCGACCGGGCCGATGCCGTTGTAGCGGAAGCCGCGGATAATACGGTCGTTGCTCTGGAACTGGTCGAACAGGCGTACGGCATTGCCACCAAAGCCGACAATATGGCCGCCGCCGGCCGACAACAGGCCGACGAGGTCGAGGTCATCGACAAGCGTCTTGTAGTAGGCGCTGCGACCGGTGAACTTCGCCCAGCGCGCATCGCCGCCGAGGCCGGCCACTTCCGTCGTGAAGTTGGCATAGAGGCCGTCACGCGGGTTCTGCATGCTGTCGATCGTATTGAAGACCAACGAACCGCTGACCGACGATTTCACCCACGGGCTCTGATTATTGATCGTGTCGATGAAAAGTGGCGAAAGCGCCCCGGTACAAGCGGCGCTGGAGCCATCTGGCTTGCAGGTGCCGGCAAACGAATAGGTCTCGACCGCATAATTGTAAGCTACCTGCGCGGACAGCGCCTGGGTGAGCGGCAGGCCAAAGCGCACCGTGCCACCGGTCAGTTCCGACTTGTAGGTATCCCTGCCGTATTCACGCGTCTGCCGATACACATCGAAGCCGGCGCTGATCCGCTGTCCGAGGAAATAGGGCTCGGTGAACGAGAACATGTAGTCGCGCGAGTTGGCGCCGCCGGCGACGGAAAGACGGATGGACTGACCGCGACCAAGGAAATTGCGCTCGGCAATCGAGCCCTCGACACCGAAGCCGCCGGTAGCACCGCCGCCGGTCGTGTAGCCGCCGCCGATCGACAGCTCGCCGGTGGACTTTTCCACCACGTCGACGACGAGGATGACCTGGTCCGGCTGCGTGCCGGGCACAGTGCTGATGTCAACGGCGGCAAAGAAATCGAGATCCTCGAGGCGCTTCTTGGCGCGACGGATGAGAACCTGATTGAAGGCATCGCCCTCGGCGACATCGAACTCACGACGGATGACATGATCGCGCGTCTTGGCGTTGCCGCGAATCTCGATGCGCTCGATGTAGGCACGCGGACCCTGGTCGATCGAGTAGACGACCGAGATGGTCTGGTTCTCGAAATCGCGGTCGCCGCGCGGGTTCACCTGCGCGAATGCATAACCGAGATTGGCAGCGCGCTCAGACAGGGCAACCAGCGTCTCTTCGACATCGGCAGCGCTGTAGTAGGAGCCGGAACGCGTCTTCAGGTCGCGACGCAGTTCCTCTGGCTCCAGCCCGGCAACGGTGCTCTCGATCTCGATCGAACCGAAGCGGTAGCGCTGACCCTCATCGACTGTGAAGGTGATGTTGTAGACGTTGCGGGACTCGTCGAAGTCCGCGAATGACGAGATGACGCGGAAGTCGGCGTAGCCGCGGTTGAAATAGTGGCGGCGCAGCGCCTCCTCGTCGGCCCGCAGCCGGTCCTCGTCATAGATGTCGTTGCGGGTGAGGAAAGACAGAAGACCGGAACGCTTGGTCGAGATGACCTCACGCAGGCGCGTGTCGGAAAACGCGGAATTGCCCTCGAACACGATCGAGGCGATCTTGGTCCGGCCGCCTTCCTGAACGTTGAAGACAACGTTGACGCGATTGTCGCCAACCTCGGTGACCTGCGGGGTGACGACGGTGTCGTCACGGCCGATGCGCGCATAGGCGTCACGAATCGTCTGCGCATCAGCTTCAAGCAGAGCGCTCGAGAAGGAGCCGCGCGGCTGCAACTGGATCTGGCGCAGCAGATCGGCATCCTTGATCTTGCTGTTGCCCTGGAACAGCACCTGATTGACGACCGAATATTCGTCGACGGTGATGACCAGCGTTGAGCCGACCTGGTTGATGCGCACGTCGGAGAACAGTCCGGTAGCGAACAGGCGCTTCACGGCTTCGTCGATGTCGGCGCCGGAGAAATTCTGGCCCGGCCGGATGGCAACGTAGTTGCGGACGGTCTGCGCGTCGACGCGGCGGTTGCCGCGAACCTCGACGTTGCTGACGACGGCGGCCTGAGCGACGGTCATGGTGGCGAGCTGCAACGCGCCCGCACCGGACACGACGACGCCGGTCGAAATAGCGACCGCCGAAACGGCGCTCAACAAACTGGAAGCTGCCTTCATTGGGCTTTGAAACCTTTTAATTCTCTTTGTCCCCACGGCGAGAGAACCGTCCGTCGAGGCCAGTCCGCTTACCGTATTACCCGGATTTCGCCTACACGCAAGGCTTCCGGTTAACATGCATTTACTAAATCCTCAGGCGTGACATTCACGTCACGCCAAACGCCCCTCATGGTAAACGACCGGTCAACCGATTGTTCGGGCTGCACAATCTCTTAACCCCTCAGCAACCGAAGATGTCATTCCAGAAAACGAACACCATGAAGGCCAGAACCAACAACAGACCCACACGGTAAACGGCCTCCATCACCCTTTCCGAAACAGGGCGCCGGAGCGCGGCCTCTGCGCCATAGAACGCCAGATGGCCGCCGTCGAGTGGAGGAATCGGCAAAAGGTTGAGGAAGCCGATGCCAACAGACAAAAGCGCGATGAGCTGGACGACCCATTCTACGCCCATCGCGGCTGCCCTGCCGGCCATGTCGGCGATCTTCACCGGGCCGCCGAGTTGGCATCGGTCCTCGCGGCCGGCAGCAAAACGCTGCAGGAACTGGCCCGTGCGCACTATGATGTAGCCTGTTTCCTTGACCGCTTCCGTGACCGATTCGACCGGGCCGTAGGCAACATGACGCGGCTGACCCAGCGCCTCATTGTTCACTACACCGATTATGCCTACCCAGATCGTGTTGCCGAGCGCGTCGGTCTGCTGGCTCACCTCGGGCGTCGCGACGAGCGTGACTTCCTCGTCGCCACGCAACATGACGAATACCAGCGCGTCACCTGCCCGGCCCGAAACGATGCGCTGCACGTCGGAGAAGGTCTGTACCGCGCGGCCTTCGACCGAGACGAAGCGATCGCCCGGCTGGAAGCCGGCCGCCTCGGCCGGGCTGCCGGGGCGCACTTCGGCAACGGTGGGCTCGGAGACGTAGCGCCCGTAGATCGAGAACATCACCGCGAAAACGGCTATGGCGAGCAGGAAATTGAAGGCAGGGCCGGCGAAAACGGTCGCGGCGCGCTTCCAGACCGGCTGGAGATGAAAGGCGGATCGCCGCTCAGCTGCCGTCAGCGCCTCCGTGTCCTGCGCAGATGGATCGCTCGTCGCGCTCATATCGCCGACAAATTTGACATAGCCGCCAAGCGGAACCGCAGACAATTTCCAGCGTGTTCCGCGGCGGTCGTTAAAGCCGACGAGCTCAGGTCCGAAGCCGATGGAGAATTCGCGCACGCCGATGCCGCACCAGCGTCCGACGAGATAGTGCCCCATTTCGTGCACGAAAACGACCACCGTCAGGACGATCAGGAACGGTATGATCGTCGTGATCAGAATGTTGTCCAGGCTGAAGAAGGTTCCGAGAAATTCAGTCAAAACTGCCCCTTACCCGATGCGCTTCCGTTGGCTGCCTGGCAGACAACCGTCCAATACAGGCGTTTCCGTGTCCGAAGCTGACCTTGCCAGCTCTGGCGCTCCACTCTTTGAGGTGCGGCGATGACACGGTTATCGGACGGCGCCGAGCACCCGTTTCCAGATTGTGCCACTGAGGAATTTGTCGAAGATCACGAAGTAGGCGACGATCAGCACGAACAGGAGGAGCGCCGGTGCCCCCTCCAGTGAAAAGCCACCTTCGGTCGCGCCGCCAAACAGACGGCTGATGACAAAGCCAAGTACGAAGAATGCGGTCAGCATGTCGAGGGCGAAGGCAAGAATGATGCGCCAGCTCGCCACCTTGCGCGTGTCGGCCATGGATTTGTCGCCTCCGTTGCAGCCAGGCGAGCATCAGACCGGCGGGGCGGGCTGTCAACGTGCGAAAAAGGGGTGGGCCACGGGTTCGCCGCTGGCCATGATCGCGCCGATGGCGAACATGAGGACGGCCGCCGCCACCAGGCCATCGACGCGGTCCATCACCCCGCCATGGCCGGGAATGAGGCGGCCCGAGTCCTTAAATCCAAAGCGGCGCTTGATCGAGGATTCGAACAGGTCGCCGGCCTGCGAGACGGCTGACAGCACCAGCGAGAACAGGAGAATTGCCGGCATGGACATCGGCGATCCGGCATAGGCCGCTACGCCCAGTCCCGCCAGCATTGCGAAGACGGCTCCGCCCACGGCGCCGCTCCAGGTCTTGCCGGGCGAGATGGACGGCGCGAGCTTTGGCCCGCCCAACGCCCTGCCGACAAAGTACGCCATGATGTCGGTCGCCCACACGACCGCGAACAGGAAGAGCAACGCGACAAGCCCCGCCGCGTCGCCACCGCGCAGGACCGCCAGTGCTACCGCCGACAGGCAAGCGTAGACGAGGCCTCCGGCCGGCCACAATGCCGCCCGGCCCATACCCGCGTGGATGAAGATCATCAGAGCTACGCCAGCGGTCGCGGCCACGAGGCTTATGCTTGAGAAACCGAAGAGCAGCAGCAACGCGATGACAGCATAACCGATCATCGCTTCGGTTCTCAGATACGCCCGCGTCAGCGCCGCGGTCATCGTCAGCCATTCGTAGAGCATGGCCGCTCCGATGGCGATGGCGAGCAGGCTGAACCAGATGCCGCCAGCCCACGCGGCGGCGAGAACCACGACGATGAGGACGACGGCAGAAACGACGCGCAACTGGAGATTGCTCAGCCCGGAGCTGCCGGACTTCGGCGGAGCGTTGCCCGGATCGTTCATGATGCGGCGCCGTTGGCCATCAATCCGCCATAACGACGTTCGCGGGAGGCATAGCTGGCCAGCGCCTCGCCGAGTTGCTCCGCACCGAAATCGGGCCAGTAGCAAGGCATGAACACCAGTTCGCTGTACGCCGATTGCCACAGGAGGAAGTTTGACAGGCGCTGCTCTCCGCTGGTGCGGATCACCAGGTCGGGATCGGGAATGAGTTGCGTGTCCAGGAAGGCCGAAAAGGATTCCGCGTCGATCTCCGCCGGGTCAAGCGTGCCTGCGCGCGCCGCCTCGGCGATTGTGCGGGCAGCGCGCGCGATTTCGTCCCGCGCACCATAGTTGAAAGCGATGACAAGGTTCATCGCCTTGTTGCTCGCTGTCAGCGTTTCAGCTTCCTCGATCAGCGCACGGATATCCGACGCCAGTTCCTCGCGCTCACCGATCATGCGGACGCGCACTCCCGCCTGATGGATCTCGGCCAGATCGCGTCGGATGAACATCTTGAGGAGGCCCATGAGGTCGCTGATCTCGGACTTCGGTCGCCGCCAGTTTTCTGACGAGAACGCGTAAACCGTCAGCCAGTCTATGCCCAGATCGCCGGCGGCCCGCACGGTGCGGCGTAGCGCCTCGACGCCGGCGCGATGGCCGGCGGCGCGCGGAAGCCCCCTTGCCTTGGCCCAGCGGCCATTGCCGTCCATGATGATCGCGATATGGGCTGGCTTCACGTTGCCCTCTCCCGAGGCGGTGGCCAAAGTGCGGGAGGCCGGATCGGCCTTAGACCTGCAAGATCTCTGCTTCCTTTTCCGCCAAGAGCGAGTCGATGGCGGAAATCGTGTCGTCGGTTATCTTCTGCACCTTGTCGTGCTGGTTGCGCGAATCGTCCTGGCTGATCTCGCCGTCTTTCTCTGCCTTCTTGGCGTTCTCCATACCGTCGCGGCGAACGTGGCGCGCGGCAACCTTCGCCTGCTCGGCATATTGATGCGCGATCTTGACCAGCTCTTTGCGGCGCTGCTCGTTGAGCTCGGGCAGAGGTATACGCAGGTTGGTGCCGTCGACGATCGGGTTGAAGCCGAGATTGGATTCGCGAATCGCCCTGTCGACTGCGCCGACGAGCTGCTTGTCCCAGATCGAGACCGCAATCATGCGCGGCTCAGGAACGCTGACCGTCGCCACCTGGTTGATCGGCATCGGCGCGCCATAGGCCTGAACCTGGATCGGATCGAGCAGGTTAGCGGAAGCCCGGCCGGTGCGCAGCGACGCGAGGTCATGCTTGAAGGCGCTGATGGCGCCGTCCATGCGGCGTTGCAGATCCTTGAAGTCGACTCCTGAACTCATCTTGCTCTCCGCTGCCGGCCTTGCCGGTCTTCTTGCAGTTGTGTTGAAATCGGCAGGCTGTCAGGCATCGCTGACGACGGTGCAGTGGCCCTCGCCTCTCAGAATGGCGCCGAAACCACCTTTTTCATGAATCGAGTAGACGATTATCGGGATGTTGTTCTCGCGTGCAAGTGCAATCGCGGCGGTATCCATTATCGACAGGCCTTCGCGCAAGACTTGCTGATGGGTAATCCTGTCATAGCGTTTGGCTGCCGGGTCCTTTTTCGGGTCGGCGGAATAGACGCCGTCGACCTGCGTGCCCTTGAACAGCGCGTCGGCGCCGATCTCGGCGGCGCGGAGCGCGGCCGCAGAGTCGGTAGTGAAGAAGGGATTGCCGGTGCCCCCGGCGAAGATCACGACCTTGCCCTGGTTCATGTAAGAGGTCGCCTGGCGTTGCGAGAAGCTCTCGCAAAGCTCCGGCATGGCGATCGCAGACAGCACCACGGCATCCACGCCGATCTTGACCAGCGACGTGCGCAGCGCCAGCGAGTTGATGACGGTGGCCAGCATGCCCATGTGGTCGCCGGTAACCCGGTCGCCACCCTT
>Ga0307505_10003188_pt1 | contig 10465 bp, 7 predicted proteins | sample 23_S_MG_FD_202183 | JGI IMG/M metagenome (GOLD analysis project Ga0307505, IMG submission 202183) | Soil microbial communities from Populus trichocarpa stands in riparian zone in the Pacific Northwest, United States - 23_S | ecosystem: Environmental > Terrestrial > Soil > Riparian zone > Trees... | reverse complement strand
GCCTGTGAGTTTGAAGATCGTCATGCGCCGTGAGGTTATCCGAGCGTGGGCCTAATGAATACAGGGAGGATAGTATCTAAGTCCAGTAGTGCATTTGGTCGTGCAGCCTGGATCCCTGACCTACGGCCGCCCTCAAACATCAAATCCTCTCTAAAACCACGGCTATGCCTTGGCCGACGCCTATGCACATCGTGCACAGTGCATATCGCCCACCAGACTGGTGAAGTTGACCAACTGCAGTGGTGACTAGCCGTGCACCAGAAGCACCCAGCGGGTGGCCTAGCGCGATGGCGCCTCCCCATTGGTTCACGCGCTCATCGTCGTCGGCCAACCCAAGCTGGCGCAACACGGCTAGAGTCTGAGCGGCAAAGGCCTCGTTGAGTTCAATGATGTCAAGCTGATCCAGCTTCAGGCCGGTCTGCGCCAACACCTTTTGCGTCGCTGGCACTGGGCCAATGCCCATAGTGCGCGGCGCGACCCCCGCTGTAGCCATGCCGACTACTCGAGCCCTCGGAGTGAGACCATGCTTGGTGGCGGCGGTTTCGCTCGCCAGCAACAGGGCACAGGCGCCATCGTTTACACCGCTGGCGTTGCCCGCCGTCACAGTGCCGCTCTCCCGAACGATCGGCCGTAGCTTAGCCAGGACCTCTAGGCTTGTCTCACGCGGGTGTTCGTCCTTGTCAACGACGAGCGCGTCACCCTTCTTCTGGGGAATCACTACTGGTGTGATTTCAGCAGCTAGGTGGCCGGCCTGCTGCGCTGCCACGGCTCTTAGCTGAGAAGCGAGAGCGATGCGGTCTTGCGACTCGCGTCCGATGCCGAATTCAGCAGCCACGTTCTCCGCCGTTTCTGGCATGGAATCGACACCAAACTGATCTCTCAGACGATTGTTGACAAACCGCCAGCCGATGGTGGTGTCGTGAACAGCGATACTGCGCGAATAGGCACTCTCAGACTTTGATATGACAAACGGCGCCCGACTCATGCTTTCCACGCCGCCCGCCACGATGAGCGACGCTTCGCCCGATTTGATGGCTCGTGCGGCTGTTCCCACAGCATCGAGTCCCGAGCCGCAGAGGCGGTTCAAGGTGACCCCAGGTACGGCCGTCGGCAGGCCAGCCAGCAAGCCCGACATGCGCGCGACGTTCCGATTGTCTTCGCCCGCCTGGTTGGCGCATCCGTAGAAAACGTCGGTCAGAGCTTGCCAGTCAACGGTTGAATTGCGAGCTAACAGCGCCCCGATAGGGATCGCGCCTAAGTCATCCGTGCGTATGCTGGAAAGAGCGCCTCCGTAGCGGCCGAACGGCGTGCGGATGGCATCGCAGATGAAGGCCTGAGCAGTGCTCATTGATCTCCCGCTTGTCTGTCGGTCTTGAATATCGGGTCCAGGCTGGCAGGGACCGAGCCGAAACCTGCGTCTTCCGCCAGTTGGGCAAGTTCAGATTGAAGTCGGCCTTGATCCTGGCGGCGAGCCCAGAACACGGGACCGCCCGCCCAGCGCGGGAAGCCGTAGCCCTGGACCAGAACCACATCGACGTCGCTGGGTCGGACCGCGATGCCGGCGTCGAGCAACAGGGCTGCTTCATTGACCATCGCCAGCAATGCGCGCCGCTGAATGAGCTCGGGCGAGAGTGCCTTGCGCTCGATACCGCGACGAGCGCTTGCCCTTTCTATCACGAGGCGCACCGTCGGATCAGTCGTGGAGGCTTGCTTTCCGTCGACGTAGGTGTAGTAACCTGCTCCCGTCTTCCGCCCGAGTCGCCCCAACTCGCACAGCTCATCCAAGATGGCCACGTATCGCTCGCGCGGGTCTCGTTGGGATGTTTGAGCCTTGCGCATGCGCCATGCAATGTCGAGGCCAGACAGGTCGGCAACCGCAAAAGGCCCCATGGCGAAGCCAAACGCGGTCAGTGCCGCGTCCACATCCTCAGGCCATGCGCCGTCCTCGAGCATGAACTCGCACTGGCGCCGATAGGCGTTGTAGATGCGATTGCCGATGAACCCGAACGCGTTGCCCGCTAGGACAGGGGTCTTTCGCAGGGCTTTGCCGACGGACATTCCGGTGGCAACGACATCAGGAGCCGTCGCCTTCCCTTGAACGACCTCCAGCAGCTTCATAACGTGGGCCGGGCTGAAAAAATGAAGCCCGAGTACATCCTGTGGTCGCGACGTGGCTGCGGCAATCGCATCGATATCGAGGTAGGAGGTATTCGTTGCCAATATTGCGCCGGGGGGCGCATTGGCATCAAGTATGCGGAATACCTCTTGCTTCACTGCCAAATCCTCGAAGACAGCCTCGATCACTATATCAACGCTGCCTAGGCGCTTCCAATCCAGGGTTGAAGTCAAGCGCGACTCACTGTCGAAGGCCTGCTGCTGATCCAGCTTTCCCGCTTTCACCCGACTACTGTAGTACTCGCGAATGCGTTCGCGACCGCGCGCCAGTGCAGTCTCGTTCTGCTCCAGCAGTAGCACCGACTTTCCTGAGTCGAGAGCGGCGATGGTGATGCCAGAGCCCATCGTTCCCGCGCCGATAACCGCAATCCTTTGAACTTGCCGAGCTTGAGGTAGGTGAGTGGGCGGCTTCGCGGCTTCGCGCTCCGCCTTGAATTGGTAGCGCAGCGCTTGTGCTGCCGTCGTCTCGAGGAGGTCAAGAAAGAGTCGTCGCTCCTTGCGAAGACCTTCGTCGAACGGCAGCGCGCTTGCCGCCATGGCGTCCAGCAATGCTCCGTAGGCTGGCTGAAGCCTCTGGCGGGCGTTGAGCAGAGTATGTTGTCGGGCAACTTCTGCTTCGACTACCGTGGGCTCGAGCCTTCCATCGCGTGCGCTCGGATAGGGACGACCTTGGTGAACTAGAGCCTTGGCTCGGTCTATAGCTGCCTGCACGCATCTGTGGTCGGAAGTCACGACGTCAAACAGGCCGGACGTGGCAAGCTCGCTAACGGTGGTCGTCTGACCACTTGCCATCAGTGCGAACGCGAGTGCTGGGCCTACCAAGCGAGGAAGACGCTGGGTTCCGCCGGCGCCGGGAATCAAGCCCAACGAGATCTCGGGTAGACCGACGCGTGCCGAAGACTCTGCAACACGGCCATGACAAGCCAGCGCAATCTCGAGGCCGCCGCCAATGGCCGCCCCTGAGATGGCTGCAACGATGGGCTTCGCGCTGGCTTCGATGCGCGCGATCACAGTGCGCAGAATGGGCTCACGGAACTGCAAGACAGTTCCAAACTCCGATACGTCTGCACCTGCCGAGAAAGCTCTCTCGCTTCCCGTTAAAACGATGCCATGTACAGCAGGGTCGGCTTGCAGCCTGCCGATCTGCTGAACGAGGCGATCCCGAAGAGAGTGCCCCAGACTGTTGATGGGCGGGTTATCCAGCGTGACTATGGCTACGCCGTCGACTAGGGTCGTTGTTACCACGTTAAGCACGCTTCACAAGATGTCTTCCGATAACCAGTTGCTGGATTTGTGATGTTCCCTCGTAGAGGCGTAACAGGCGGACGTCGCGATAGAAACGTTCGACCTTGCAGTCGCCGATATAGCCCGATCCGCCGTGCACTTGAACGCCGCGGTCGGCGACGCGTCCGACCATCTCCGTGGTGAATAGCTTGGCGCAGGCTGCTTGCATGCTCACCTCTGGATCTGCGACACCCACTGGCTTGGCGTCGTAGCGTTGTGCTACGGCTTGCACCATTGACCAGCCTGCCAGAAGCTCTGCCTGGCTGTCGGCCAGCATCGCCTGGATGAGCTGGAAGTCGCCAATACGCTGACCGAACTGCTTGCGCTGCTGCGAATAATTCACACTCTCCTGAAGGATGCGACTAGCCATGCCGCAGGCAAGAGCCGATATGTGCAATCGCCCGCGATCCAGCACTTTCATCGCAGTCTTGAATCCCTTGCCGGGGACGCCACCGATGATGCTGGCGGCCATGACGCGCACGCTGTCCAGGTAGACATCACAGGTCTTTGTGCCGCGTTGCCCCATTTTGCGATCCGGCTTGCCCAGCGATAACCCGGGAAGACCTGCCGGTACGATGAACGCAGTAACGCCGGCGGCGCCAGCGCCTTCAGTGCGGGCCATCAGCGTGAACGCGCCGGCGCGCGGTGCGTTGGTAATGAAGCGTTTCGTGCCAGTCAGCACGTACGCATCACCGTCTTTCACACCGGATGTCTGAATCGATGCAGCGTCTGATCCGGTATCGGGCTCCGTTAGAGCAAACGAGATGATCAGGTCGCCACGGGCGATGCGTGGCAGGTAGTCGGCCTTCTGCTGAGCAGTGCCGTCCATAAGGATGCCCTGTGACCCAATGCCGATGTTCGTTCCGAAGACCGATCGAAATGCCAGGGCAGTGTGGCCAAACTCGTAAGCTACCTCACACTCTTGCGACATGGTGAGGCCGATGCCGCCGAACTCCTCGGGGATCGATAGCCCGAAGAGCCCCATCTCTTTCATGTCGTTCACGATGTCTGCGGGCACCTCGTCGACTTCTTCCAAGGCATCTTCCGCCGGCACGAGACGCTCCCGGACAAAGCGCTGAATGCTTGTCCTGAGTAGCTGAAAGGTGTCGTGATCGAGTGTCATGGCGGTTCCTGCTACAAAAGGCAATTCTCAAAGTATCAGTAGTCCTTGACAATCGGAAATGCAATGAACAATCTGTCAAGCCATGCTTAACAATAAAGTGATTGACCCCAACGCCCTCGTGCTCTTCGTGGATATTGTGGAGGCCGGCAATCTGAGTCTGGCCGCACGCAACCTCAAGATGAGTAGGGCGAATGTCAGCTATCACCTGGCGCAATTGGAGCGTTCGATAGGACTGCAGTTGATGCGACGCACAACCAGGCGCGTCGAGCTCACGGACGTCGGACAGCGCCTTTACCAGCATGGGCGCGCGATTCGCGACGAGGCGATGGCTGCTCGGGAGTCAGCAGCCATGTTCGGCAAGGGCCTGCACGGATCGGTCCGCCTCAGTGTGCCCACCGGCTTTGGTCACATGGTGATGTCGCCTTGGCTCATTGAGTTCAAGCGCCTGTACTCGCACATCACTCTCGAACTGCTTTTCGACAATCGCGTAGACGATCTGCTCAGAGAAGAGGTGGATGTCGCGGTGCGGGTAGTTTCCGAACCCCCTCAGCAGCTAGTCGCGGTTGAGATCGCCTCAGTTCGCTACGTTGTATGCGCTTCCGTTGCCTATGCGAGCGCCAATACGATGCCATTGCAACTAGAAGATCTGAGCACGGCTCCGCTTGTTACTTCTGCGGTATCTGGTCGGGAACTACGTGCGTCCGCGTATCGAGACGACTTGAGACGTGAGGTCACTCTGCGTCCGACGTTAGCCTCGGAGAACTTTCAGTTTCTTCGCGAAGCAATCCTCGCTGGCCTTGGGGTCGGCTTGGTTCCAGACTATGTTGTCCGGAAGGATATTGCCGAAGGGCGCATTGTCACAGTACTGAACGAGTGGCGGCTCAGTGTTTTTGGGACGCGCATGTACCTGCTGCGAATGCCCGGGCGTTATCAGACCCTCGCCAGCCGCACCCTGATTGACTTCATTGTCGATAAGACTCGCACATGGGCCTGTGGACAAGGCTGAACGCCAGACAGCGCACATGGGCCTTTGTTGTCTAGAGTGGCAGCGAGCCGTTCAATCTGAATCTGCCAGAGCCAAGAAATACCTGAAAGAAAACATGGAACTTCAGATAGACGGGGGGGACTGGATCGTCCGTCCGTAAGTGTCGGTCCTGCCGATTCGTGGCCCCGACCTGCCGCACAGCGCGTTGGAAGAGGCCGAAGGTGGGACTTTATGGTGCTAACGCGTCCAGCAGGTCCTGCTCGAATTCCAGCGATCGTCGCGCATCGTCCAGTTCGGCGCCGGATACCAGGAATACGTCCTCGGCACGTTCGCCTAGCGTCAGCACCTTGGCCGAGTGCACGTTCAGGCGGTGCTCCGCCAGCACGCGCGCGATCGAGTACAAAAGCCCCAGCCGGTCGGTGGCGGTCACCGCCAGCAGGTGTCGCGAGCCGCGCTCGTCGGGCTGCAGCCGCACCTCCGGCGCCACCGGGAACAGCCGCGACTGCCGCGACATCCGGCCCTTGACCGGTGGCGGCAGCTCGCGCTGCTCAGCGATCCACTCGGCCAGTTCGTGCTCGATCTGCGCCAGCAACTCGCGGTAGTGCGGCGCGCGGCCGTGGTCGGTGACCAGGAAGGTGTCCAGCGCATAGCCGTGGCGCGTCGTGTGGATGCGTGCGTCCAGGATGCTGAGGTTGCGGCTGTCGAAGTAGCCGCATACGCGCGCGAACAGGTCTTTCTGGTCCTGCACGTAGATCAGCACCTCGGCGCCTTCGCCCATGCGCGCCAGCCGGGCGCGCACCACCGGTTTGTCGGCGTTCACGCGGAAGAACAGCGACCGCGTGTGCCACGCGATGTCCTCGGCGCTGTGGCGCAGGAAGTACACGACGTCGAGCTGTTCCCACAGCGCGCCGCGTGCATCGTCGGGCAGGCCGTACAGCCGCAGGATGCGCAGCGCCTCCTCCTTGCGGCTGTCGAGCAGTGCGGTGGCCGGCACCGCCGTGCCGCCCAGTGCGCGCCGCGTCGCGCGGAACAGGTCCTCCAGCAGCTTGCCCTTCCACGCGTTCCAGACCTTGGGGCTGGTGCCGCGGATGTCGGCCACCGTCAGCAGGTACAGTGCCGTGAGCCGGCGCTCGGTCCGCACGAGTGCGGCGAAGCGTGCGATGACGTCCGCGTCGGCCAGGTCCTGTTTCTGCGCGACCTGCGACATCGCCAGGTGATGCTCAACCAGGAACACGACCAGGTCAGCGTCCTCGCGTGACAGTCCGTGATCGCGGCAGAAGCGGTGCGCGTCGCGCGAGCCGAGGATCGAATGGTCGCCGCCGCGGCCCTTCGCGATGTCGTGGAACAGCGCGGCGATGTACAGCAGCCAGGGCTTGTCGAAATCGGTGATCAGCTGGCTGCACAGTGGATACTCGTGCGCGTGCTCGGCCAGCGTGAAGCGCCGCAGGTTGCGCAGCACCTGCAGGATGTGCTGATCGACGGTGTACGCGTGGAAAAGATCGTGCTGCATCTGGCCGACGATGCGGCGGAACACCGGCAGGTAACGGCCCAGCACCGACAGCTGGTTCATGCGGCGCATCTCGTGCAGCACGCCCTTGGGCTGCTGCAGGATCGCGAGGAAGGTCGCGCGGTTCGCCGGGTCGCGCCGGTAGCGCGCGTCGATGGTCACGCGCGCATGCCACAGCGCACGCATCAGCGGCGCCGTCATGCCGCGCAGCTCCTGGTGCTGCGCCATCAGCAGGAAAGCGCGCAGGATGCCGTTCGGATCGCGGTCCAGCGCGTCGGGCGCTCGCAGGTCCAGCAATCCGCTGCGCGTCGCGAAAGTGTCGTCCAGCGGCTGTGCAGGCTCGTCCGCGCTGTGGAACAGCCGCAGCTCGACGTTCTGCAGCACGATGGTGTTCATCTGCGTGACCGCCTTGGCAGACCAGTAATAGCGCTGCATCAGCACTTCACTGGCGCGCCGCGCAACGGTGGGCGCGAAACGCATGCGCTGTGCGACGGCATCCTGCACGTCGAACACCAGCCGGTCCTCGCGCCGGCCGGTAACCAGGTGCAGCCACGCGCGGATCTGCTTCAGGCGCCGCTCGCTGAGGCGGATCAGTCCTGCCTCTTCGGGCGTGATCAGGCCGGAGCGCGCGAGCTCCGACCACTGCGTGCCGAAGCCGCTGGCGCGCGCGATCCACAGCAGCACGTGCAGGTCGCGCAGGCCGCCGGGGCTTTCCTTGACGTTGGGCTCCAGGCTGTACGGCGACTCGTTGTACTTGATGTGGCGCTGGCGTTGCTCCAGCACCTTCGCGCGGTAGTAGGCGGGGATGTCCAGTGTCTCGCGCGCGGCGCGCGCCAGCCGGTTGAAGAGCTTTCGCGAGCCTGCGACGTGACGCGCTTCCAGCAGCGACGTCAGCACCGTGACGTCGTCGGCCGCCTCCGTACGGCACTGCTCGATGGTGCGCACGCTGTGGCCCAGCGCCACGCCCAGGTCCCACAGCAGGCTGACGAGGTTCTCGATGGTGGCGCGCTGCTCGGCGCTGGGCTCGCCTTCCAGCAGGATCAGCACGTCCACGTCCGAGTGCGGAAACAGCTCGCCGCGGCCGTAGCCGCCGACGGCGATCAGCGCGGCGTCGCGCTCCAGGCCGATGCTGGTGGCCAGCTCGCGCAGCAGCCCGTCGGCCACCCGCGCCAGGCCCTTCAGCAGCGGTTCCACCGCGCCGCCGGCCGTGAACCGCGCGATCAGGGCCTCACGTTGCAGCTTCAGGCGATCCCGCAGCCGGAAACTGACGTCGTTCATCCGGTGGTCAGGCGGTGGCGGCCTCGGCCGCGACGGCGCCGGGATGCGCGCCCCACTTGCCCGCACCCTTGGCGAAGGCGGGCGGTACCGGCGAAGCCGCGGAGCGCGTCATGACGTCGTAGCCGCCGTCGGTGACCAGCACCGTGTGCTCCCACTGCGCGGACAGGCTGTGGTCCTTGGTGACGATGGTCCAGCCGTCGGCCAGCTCCTTGATGTCGCGGCGGCCCGCGTTGATCATCGGCTCCACGGTGAAGATCATGCCGGCTGCCAGCCGCTCCAGCGTGCCGGGCTTGCCGTAGTGCAGGATCTGCGGTTCCTCGTGGAAGCGCCGGCCGATGCCATGCCCGCAGAACTCGCGCACCACGCTGAAGCCCTGCTTCTCGGCATGCGTCTGTATCGCATGGCCGATGTCGCCGACGCTGGCGCCCGGACGGATCTGCTCGATGCCCAGCCACATGCATTCCCAGGTCACGTCGCACAGGCGACGCGCGGCGATCGAGGGCTCGCCCACGTAGTACATGCGGCTGGTGTCGCCGTGGTAGCCGTTCTTGATGACGGTGACGTCGATGTTCACGACGTCGCCGTTCTTCAGCACCCGTTCGCCCGGGATGCCGTGGCAGACCTGATGGTTGACCGACGTGCAGATCGCCTTCGGAAAGGGGCGGTAGCCGGGCGGCGCGTAGTTCAGCGGCGCCGGGATCGTGCCCTGCACCTCGCTCATGTACTGGTGGCACAGCCGGTCGAGTTCGCCGGTGGTCACGCCCGGCTTCACCTGCGGGGCGATGAAATCCAGCACTTCCGACGCCAGCCGGCCCGCCAGCCGCATGCCGGCGATGTCCTCAGCAGTCTTGATCACGATGGGCATGGGAGGGGGAAGCCGGCGGCTTGAGCAGTCTGGACGGAGATGGCTATAATATCGGGCTGTCTGGGACTTTGAAAATCAAAAGCTTAGGCAGGGTTAGACGCCACAGTCTTAAGTTTCTGAAGTACTAAATCGCGCGCACCGCCACCAAGGTGCGGCCGGCCGGGGTCCGAATCAACCACCCCGCCCGACCGCGTCGGCGACTGCGCAGGACCCAACCTTGGAGAAGACCGTCATGTCAGTGACCATGCGTCAGATGCTGGAGGCCGGAGTTCATTTCGGCCACCAGACCCGTTTCTGGAACCCGAAGATGGCGCAGTTCATCTTCGGCCATCGCAACAAGATCCATATCATCAACCTCGAGCGTACGCTCGAGCAGTTCAACGACGCGACGCGCTTCGTGCGCCAGCTCGCCGCCAACCGCGGCACGCTGCTGTTCGTCGGCACCAAGCGCCAGGCGCGCGAGACCATCGTCGAGGAAGCGCAGCGCTGCGGCATGCCCTTCGTCGACCAGCGCTGGCTGGGCGGCATGCTCACCAACTTCAAGACCGTGAAGGTGTCGATCAAGCGACTGAAGGAGATGGAGCAGATCATCGCCGACAACGGCACCGAGCGCATGACCAAGAAGGAAGCGCTGGACTTCGCGCGCGAGGTCGAGAAGCTCAACAAGTCCATCGGCGGCATCAAGGACATGAACGCACTGCCCGACGCGCTGTTCGTCATCGACGTCGGCTATCACAAGATCGCGGTGCAGGAAGCGGCCAAGCTCGGCATTCCGGTGGTCGCGGTGGTGGATACCAACCACTCCCCCGAGGGCGTGGCCTACGTGGTCCCCGGCAACGACGACTCGAGCCGTGCGGTGCGCCTGTACGCGCGCGGCATCGCCGACGCGGTGCTGGAGGGCAAGCAGCAGGCGCTGGCCGGCGTCGTGCAGGCGGTGACGGGCGGCGACGAGGAGTTCGTCGAGGTCAGCGAAGCGCAGCAGTAGCGCGCGCAGTCACCGCGAAAGGGGCGCAAGCCCCTTTTTTGCAACGGATCAGGATTCAGGGCAGTGTCAGCGAGAGATAAGTGGGAGTAGTCATGGCGGAAATCACCGCAAGCATGGTCAAGGAACTGCGCGAGAAGACCGACGCGCCGATGATGGAATGCAAGAAGGCGCTGGCCGAAGCCGGCGGCGACTTGGCGAAGGCCGAGGAAATCCTGCGCGTGAAGCTCGGCAACAAGGCCAGCAAGGCCGCCGCGCGCATCGCG
>Ga0307505_10003187_pt1 | contig 10466 bp, 9 predicted proteins | sample 23_S_MG_FD_202183 | JGI IMG/M metagenome (GOLD analysis project Ga0307505, IMG submission 202183) | Soil microbial communities from Populus trichocarpa stands in riparian zone in the Pacific Northwest, United States - 23_S | ecosystem: Environmental > Terrestrial > Soil > Riparian zone > Trees... | reverse complement strand
CCCAGCGTCGCCGGGCTGAACGCGCCGAAGTCCGGATGCTCGTCCGCCAGCATGAAGGAGGCGCCGCCGATGGCGAGGTCGGCGTGGCCGATCTTGCCCGATTGCGGATCGATCAGGCGGTAGTTTTCCACCGCGCCGAAGGCGGCGATGTAGAAGGCGATCGCATCTTCGGCGCCCTTGGTGATCAGGTAAGGCGTGATCGCCGATCCCTCGAACTGGTCGTCCGCCATAGCATTCTCCCAAGAATCATCATTGCCTTGCGAATCCATTTACGATACGTAACGTATCGTTATTGGAAAGCCTGTCAATGACCCATCTATCACCCCCGAAACGAGGGCGTCCGCGCAGCGAAAACGCCCGCCTGCGGGTGCTGAAGGCGGCGCGCGAGCTGCTCGAGGAGCGCGGCCTGCCGGGGTTGACAGTGGAGGGCATCGCCGCGCGCGCCGGGGTCGGCAAGCCGACCATCTATCGCCACTGGCCGAACGCCCAGGCGGTGGCGATGGACGCTTTCCTCGACCGCGACGAGCCGGTTCAGGGCGAGGCGGGCGGCGCTACGCCGCTGGTCGCGCTGCGCCGCCAGCTGGCCGGCATAGCGGTCGCCTTCGCCTCGCCCGCGGGCCGCGGCACGGCGGCGCTGATCGCCGCTTCGCAGAACGACAGCGAGCTGGCCAAGGTGTTCCGCAACCGCTTCATCCTGCGCGGCCGCGAAACCGGGCGCGCCCTGCTGCTGCAGGCGGTCGAACAGGGCGCCGTGCGCGCCGACCTCGACCTCGAGGTGGCGCTCGACCTGATCTACGCCCCGCTCTTTTTCCGCTTGCTGATCGGCCACGGCCCGCTCGACCGCGACTTCACCGACACGCTGCTCGACACCGCCCTCGAAGGCTGCGCGAGGCTATAGCCAGCCCTGGGCGCGGTACCATTGGGCGGTGGCGGCGAGGCCCGCTGGCGTGGCGATCCCGGCGCGCCACAGCTCGGCCGGAGGCGCCTTGTCGGGCCGGCTGACCCAGTCGGGATGGCACATGTAGCCGACCCGGTCGGGGGTCAGCCTGGCCCCGGCGCCGCGAAATGCGCCGTCGAGCCAGGCGGCGGCGCGCATCACGGCTTTGGGCATGGCTGGTGCCCACACGCTGCGGCCGACCGCCTTCCCGATCGCCTTGGCCAGCTCGGTGTGGCTCCACCCGTCCTCGCGCCCGTCGTCAGGCTCGAACATCCGCTCCGAAGTCGTCTCGCCGGCCGGGACGAGCGCCAACAACAACCGCGCCAAGTCGTCGACATGGACAATCGACGTCCGGCCCGACGGCGGCAGCGGCACCACGCCCCAGCGCGCCGCCTTGAACAGCTCGAGGATCTCGCGGTCGCGCGGGCCGTAGATCGCGGGCGGGCGCACAATCGTCCAGTCGAGCCCGCTGGTCTGGACCACTTCCTCGGCCAGGCGCTTGGACTTGCCGTAAGCCGACAGCCCCGGCTCGCGCGCGGCCAGCGAGGAGACGGCGACCAGGCGCTTCACGCCCGCCGCCTCGGCTGCCTCGACCAGGGCTTCGGTGCCCGCGACGTTGCCGAGATGGAAGCCCGCCGGATCAGGGGCGTTGACCACTCCGGCCACGTGCAGCACCGCCTCGGCGCCCGCCACCAGGGCCGCCAGCGCCGCCCGGTCGGCGAGATCGCCGCGCACCCACTCGACGCCCTCGCGCCCGGCCTGCTCGCGCCTAGCCAAGGCTCTAACTTGCAGTCCCCGGCGACCCGCCTCGTCGAGCACCGCCTGGCCGACGAACCCGGTGCCGCCGGTAATCGCTAGTTTCACAGCAAGACCAGCTGATCGCGATGGATCACCGCCGAGCGCGGGGCGTAGCCGAGCAGCGCGGCGTGCTCCTCGCTGCGCTTGCCCCTGATGCTTTCGACTTCGCTCGCATCGTATTCGGCCAGGCCTTGCGCCACCGCCTTGCCGAGCGGGTCGAGCACCGCGACCGGATCGCCGCGGGCAAATTCGCCCTCGACGCCGGTAATTCCGCTGGCCAGCAGGCTGCCGCCCTTGAGCAAGGCGCGCGCGCAACCCGCGTCCACCGTCAGCGCGCCCTTGAGCCGCTGGCGCCCGCCGAGCCATGCCTTGCGCCCCCGGTCGCGCCGGGTCGGAAGGAACAGCGTGCCCAGGTCCGCGTCGAGCGCGCGCGACAGCGGCGCCGGGTGCGTCCCGTTGACGATAGCGAGCGCAATCCCCGCGCGGGTGGCAATCTCGGCCGCCTGGAGCTTGGAGACCATTCCGCCCGAGCCAAGGCCCGAGGCCGAAGCCCGGTGGGCCATCGCGTGGACGGCTTCGGTCACTTCCTCGACGCGGGCCAGCAGCTTCGCCCCCTGTTCATGCGGGTCGCGATCGTAAAGCCCGTCGACGTCGCTGAGCAGCACCACCGCCTGCGCCTGCGCCGCCTGCGCCACACGCGCCGCCAGCCGGTCGTTGTCGCCGAAGCGGATTTCCGCCGTGGCGACCGAATCGTTCTCGTTGATCACCGGCACCGCCCCCGCGCCGAGCAGGCGGCCTAATGTGGCCGCGGCGTTGAGGTAGCGGCGGCGGTCCTCGAGGTCCTCGAGCGTCAGCAGCAATTGCGCCGCCGTGAGCCCGTGCGCCCCGAGCAGCTCGCTCCACAGGCCCGCGAGCGCGATCTGGCCGACCGCGGCAGCCGCCTGGGCATCGGCCAGCGAGCCGCGCCCGCCCTTGGCCAGGCCCAGCCGTGCCGCACCCAGCGCGATCGCTCCCGAGCTGACCACGATGACCTGCTGACCGCGCTGGTGAGCTTCGGCGATCTCGCCTGCCAGCGTCGCCAGCCACTCGCGCCGGGGCGCCCCGTCGGGGCCGCACAGCAGCGCCGAGCCGACCTTCAGCACCACGCGCGGCGTGGCGACCGGGTCGGCAAACTGGGCAAGGCGTTCGATCGACATGGCGGCGGGGTTAGCCGAGCTTGCGGCACTCGTCATCAGCCGAGCGGCGACCACTCCTCATCGGGCTCGTCTTCGTCCTGGATCGAGGTGCCGGGGTTTTCGGTAACCGTGCGCGCGGGAAGGTGTTCGAGCACCGCATCGAGCAGCGCCGGGATGCCGGCGCCGGTCGCGCCTGAGATCGGGAACACCCGCTCGGCCCCGGCGGCGCGCAACTCGGCGGCAAAGCCCGACACCAGCTCGGCATCGGCGAGGTCGATCTTGTTGAGCGCGATCAGTTGCGGCTTTTCGGCGAGGTCGGCGCCGTAGGCCGCGAGCTCGGCTTCGACGACCTGCATCGCCTCGGCCGGATCGGCTCCGCTGATGTCGACCAGGTGGATCAGCACCCGGCAGCGCTCGATATGGCCGAGGAACCGGTCGCCGACGCCGGCGCCTTCGGCCGCGCCCTCGATCAGCCCGGGAATGTCGGCCAGCACGAACTCGCGGTCGCGGTGGCGGACCACGCCGAGCTTGGGCACCAGCGTGGTGAAGGCATAGTCGCCGACCTTGGCGCCGGCGTTCGAAACCTGGTTGATGAAGGTCGATTTGCCGGCATTGGGCAGGCCCACGAGGCCGGCATCGGCGAGCAGCTTCAAGCGCAGCCAGACCGCCATTTCCTGCGCCGCAATGCCCGGCTGGTGCTGGCGTGGGGCCCGGTTGGTGGAAGTCTTGTAGCTGGCATTGCCGCGCCCGCCCATGCCGCCTTCGAGCAGGACCTCGCGCTGGCCGACTTCGGTGAAATCCGCCAGCAGCACCTCGCGCTCGTCGTCGAACACCTGCGTGCCGACCGGGACTTCGATGACGAGGTCGTCGGCGCTGGCGCCGGTGCGGTTCTGGCCCATGCCATGCCCGCCGCGCTTAGCCCTGAAATGCTGCGTGTAGCGAAAGTCGATCAGCGTATTGAGGCCCGCCACCGCGACCATCACCACGTCGCCGCCCTTACCGCCGTTGCCGCCGTCGGGCCCGCCATACTCGATATACTTCTCGCGCCGAAAGCCGACCGCCCCCGGCCCGCCCGCACCGGAGCGGAGATGAATTTTGGCCTGATCTAGAAAGTGCATGTTTGTTTTAGCCTCAATCGCCGGCGGGGCCATACGGCCCCTTAGGCTTCCGCGCCATAAGGCGCGACGGCCGTTCGGCCTTGCGGTCCGCTAGTCGCGGACCGTATCAGCACTCTACATCATCGGCCTGGAATGTCCGGGTTCCGACCAGGAACCCGCAAGGCCGACTGGCCGCCCGCAGGGGCCCCGCCGCGAAGCGGTGGGAACAGCGCCGAGGAACGCGCGCCCGGATGGGCGTGCGGAAACAGGGAGCAAACCAGTTTTCGCAAAGCGAAAACTGGTGGAGCCGAGGGGGATCGAACCCCTGACCTCGTCATTGCGAACGACGCGCTCTCCCAGCTGAGCTACGGCCCCGTTCCGGTGTCTGGCGGGAGGGGACCCCCGCCCGAAGAGCGTGCCCCTTAGCGAATGGGCCGTGCGCTTGGAAGGACAAATATCCCCCTAGCGCCCGCCTTCCTCAACCGGCTGGACCACCGGGGTGGCGACGGTTTCCTCCGGCACCGGGATGATCGGAATGCGCGCGCCCGTCTCGGGATCGACGACCTCGCCGGCCGGCTCCGGCACGTTGAGGTCGACCAGCGTCGCGGCGACGCTCTGCCCATCCGCGCCGTGAACCGCGACATAGCCCGGCTGCGAGGCGCCGTAACGGGCGCCATAGCGCGTATCCCACGCCCCGGAATCGACCTGATACTGCGCGTAAAGGCGAAAGAAGTTCTGAAACGCGGCTTCGTAGCGCGGCAGGGCGGCGGCGGCGAAGGCCTTGGGGTCTTCGGGCTGGGCGAGCAGGAACTCGTTCGCCACCTGCAGCGCGATGCTGCAGAAGTCGCCGCGCGCCGGCGGCAGCGCGAAGTAGTTGTAGACCTGCGTCATGTAGGCCTCGCGCGCCCTGACCGCGGCGTTGCGCGAGCCGTGCTCGCGGCGAAAACGTGCGTCGATCGCGGTGTTGGCCACCGTCAGCTGGCGCCGGTATTGGGTGAGGAACCTGGTGTAGCCGGCGAGGATCGGCCCCTCTTCGGCGACTTCGAGGCAATTGAGCGCGGCGACGTTCCAGGCCGAGCGGAAGTGCCACAAGGTGCTGTCAGTATCGAGGCCGCTGTTGGCCGTGATCCACTGCCCGTCCGGCCCGAGCGGCGGCAGGACCATCGCATAGCTCGCGCCACCGGGCGGGATCGGCCGATAGGGAACGCTCTCAACCTGGACCGGCGGGGGCGGCGGGGGCGGCGGCGGCGGGGGCGGGGGCGGCGGCGGTGTCGCACAAGCGGCGAGCAGGCCGAGGGCGGCAGCCGCCGGCAGTATCCTGATCCAGTCGGGACGGGTGGAATTCATGGCTAGCGCTGCTCCCCTTGCCTGAACGCAGACCGCGATCATTCGTGCCCGCGCCTTGCGCGCGGATGAAGCGGCTAGCCTATTGCGTGGGCCGCGCAAAGAAAATGCCCGGGACGCATTTTGGCGTCCCGGGCACGATCAGGCGATTGCTGCAGGCGGTCAGTCGCGGGAAGCGCCCATGAACCGCAGCAGGAACAGGAACATGTTGATGAAGTCGAGATAGAGGTTGAGCGCGCCCAAGATTACCATCTTGCCGACGGGGTAAGCCGCTACGGCGTTGGGGTTGGTGATCTTCATGTTCTGGATCTGCAGGTACTCGCTCTTCAGCCGTTGCGTGTCATAGGCGGTCAGGCCGGCGAAGATCAGCACGCCGAGGAAGCTGATCGCATAGTCCAGCGGCTGCGAGCCGATGAACATGTTGACCACCATCGCGATGAGCAGGCCGATCACACCCATGATCAGGAAGCTGCCCATGCCGGACAGGTCCTTCTGCGTGGTGTAGCCGAACAGGCTCAGACCGGCGAAAGCGCCGGCGGTGGCGAAGAAGGTCGCCGCGATCGAGGCGCCGGTGTAGATGACAAAGACCGACGACAGAAACATGCCCATCAGCACGGCATAGCCCCAGAACATCGCTTGCAGCGTCGCGGTGGAGAACTTGTTCCGGCCGAAACTCATCGCCAAGACAACGCCAAGCGAGCCCAGCATGCCAAGCCACATGACGGGGCCGCTGGCATAGCCGGCATTGGCGACAAGCATCGCCACCACGCCGGTCAGCAACACGCCCGAGGCCATGTAGTTGTAGATCGACAGCATGTGGCGGCGCAGGCCCGCGTCGAATACCTCGCGCGTGCGCGGCACCGACGCGCCGGTGAAGCTCTGAGACGTGCCGAAGCCCGGGCGGGTCCGCTCGTCGTTCAAGTCAGCCATGGGTTCCAAACTCCGTTTGCCCGGCCTCAAATCGTGGGCCGTTCAAGGCGCAATATCGGCTTATATCTCCCCTGATTCAAGGGAAACCGGTCCTTCGACCAGCTCAGGAGAACCTGTTAACCCTCGCGACGCGCCTCGGCGGCCAATTCGGCGCTGCGATCGCGCGCCGCGCGCAGGGTCTTTGTCAGCAGCGCGACGAGCGCATCGCCCTCGTCGAGCGTCTCGAGCCCGGCCTGGGTGGTCCCGCCGGGGCTGGTGACCCGGCGCGCCAGCTCGCCAGGATCGTGCGGCGAGGCGGCGGCGAGCGCTGCGGCGCCCTCGACCATGGCCAACGCCAGGCGCCCGGCCTGGTCCGCCGGCAAGCCGAGCTCAACCGATGCGGCGGCGAGCGCGTCGATGAAGCGATAGACAAACGCAGGCCCCGATCCAGCCAGCGCGGTGATCAGGTCGAAGGCATGCTCGTCGATCCATTCGGGCGTGCCGAGCGGCTCGAGCAAGGCGATGGCCGCGCCGCGGCCGGCCTCGTTCAGCCCGCGCGCCGCCATCGCGATCGGTGACTTGCCGAGCGCGGCGGCGAGGTTGGGCATGACACGCACCACGCCCGCGGCGCGCGGGAACCGCTCGGTCAGCACCGCCAGCTCGACCCCGGCGAGGATCGAGAAGACCACGGTTTGCGGCCCGGCCAGCACCTCGACTTGCGGCGCCACATCGCCCAGCAATTGTGGCTTCACCCCAAGCAGGATCGCATCGAAGCCGCCTTCGGCCGGGATCGCGTCGAGCTTGCCGACGCCCGCGGGAAGGTCCGGCCCGGCGGGGTCGGCCACCGCGAAGCGCTCCGCCGCCAGCCCGGCCGCCAGCCAGCCGCGCAGCATCGCCCCGGCCATGTTGCCGCATCCGACCAGCAGGATTGAATCGAAGGCCATGATCCGGGCTGTGCCGCAGGCGGTGCCCTGAGTCTATGCCTCGCCCGCGGCGTCGACCAGCGCGGCTTCGAGCGCTTCCTTGGGCCGCTTGTCGCCCCACAGCACGAACTGGAACGCCGGGTAGAACCGGTCGCATTCGGCGACCGCGCTTTCGACCGCCAGCTGCGCCATCGACAGGCCGAGCACGCCCTCGGCGAGCATCAGGCCATGCCGGTAAAGCAGCACGCCGCCGCTCGACCAGATGTCGAAGTGGCCGAGCCAGAGCTGCTCGTTGACCAGCGCGAGCAGTTCGTAAGCCGCCTTGCGCTTGGCGTCGGGCACACGGATCTCGGGCAGGCAGAGCAATTGCAGGACGTTGTCCTCGCTGCGCCAGATGCCGCGCAACTGGTAAGTCGCCCAGCTGCCCTGAATCTCGCCGCAGATCTCGTCGTCGTTGACGAATTCGCACGGCCAGCCGTGCGCCTCGAACAACTGCGCGAGCATTTCCACCGGCGCGGCATCGTCGGCTTCTTCGCTGGTTTCGCGCCCGATACTCACCATCACTCTTCCATCTCCGTGCGACCGCGCCGGACATGCGATGCCGACCCTTGGCAGCGCAATGTGACGGCACGACGCCACTGGGCAAAACTCGACAAGGCTGTTGGCAAGGTGTGCAAAACAAGTGGACGATTCCACTAGCTGAGCGGCTTGACCTCTTCGCCTTGCGCGCTGGTGAAGCGGAAGGAATCGATCTGTTTGTCCTTCAGCCGCGCTATCAGCGTATCGGCCTCGCGCGTGCTGGCGAAGGGCCCAACGACCAGCCGATTGGTCTGGCCCCAGCGGGCGGTGTGCGGCGCCGGGCGGTCGAGCAGCCCGCCGGATTCGCGCTTGAGCCGCCGCCAGTCGAACGCCAGCGCGCCGGTGTCGCGCCCGGTGGCGACCTGGACCCAGTGGCGGCTCGGAATGACCGGCGGTGCCGGCCTGGCCGGCGGCGCCGCCACTTCGCGGCGCGGCTGAAACGTGGTGATGTCGACCGCGCCCGCCGCCGGAGCGGTCGGCCGCGCCGTGCCTGCCGGCAGCGTGAAGTCGGCGAAAGCCTCGTTCAGGCTGGCGGGTGCGGCCGGCGGCGCTTCCGGCTCGGGCCGCGCAATAAAGACGACCGCAGGCGGAGCGGCATCGACCACGTCCTCGATGACCGGGCGAGGCGGCGCTTGCGCGAAGACCCGCTCGGGATCGGCGGCCGGCGGCGGGGCAGCCACTTCCTCGCGCCGCCGCACCGCGCTGCTGACCAGCGGCTCGCCGCTCGGCACCAGCCGGGCATCGGCGGTGCGTACCGGCGGACGCGGGGCTGCGTCGGGGACATAGCCGGCCAGCGCCGGGTCATCGCGGCCGATCTGGGCGGCCTGCGGGAAGCTGCCGAGATTGGCCGCCGCGGCCTGCTGGGCGCGGGTCAGCCGCGGCATGTAGCGCAAGTAGGGCGCCATCCGGCTCGACATGCGATCGGGCAGCATGGTTTCGGCGATCGACACCGCTTCCTCGGTCCGGCCCAGGATTGCCAGCGCGAAGGCGCGGGTGCGATAGGCGGCAAGATCGCTGTGCTGCAGCAGCGGCAGCAGCGTCGCTTCCGACGCCCGCTGGTCGCCGGAGATGGCCTGGCTGAGCGCCAGCCGGCGGGTGACGGCCGGGTCTTCGCCGAGCGACAGGAACACATAGTAGTCTTGCTGGGCGCGGGCGTTGTCGCCGATCAGGTCGTAGGCCAGGCCTCGCTCGGCGGCATGGAAGCGCATCGGCTCGCCCGCCTGCTCAGCCTCGGCGTAGAGCCGCAGGGCTTCGATCGGCTGCTGCCGGTGGACCAGGACCGAGGCCAGCCCGGCCTTGACCCGGCCCTCGGCGGGCGCGATCGCCTCGGCGCGGCGGAAGAAGCCTTGCGCTGCCTCGATATCGTCGAGCGCGACCGAGGCGTGGCCGGCATCGAGCAGCGCGGTCAGCGAGCGCGGGTCCTGCGTCAGGCGGCGCAGCGCGTCGTTGAGCCTGATCGCGGCCGGGTCGGGCAAGGCCTGGACCACCGGCTGGGCACTCGCCGGCCCGGGCACCACCCCACAGGCGACAGCCGCCAGCAGAGCGGCCGCGAACACGCGGTGGGCATTACGGGTGATGCGAGCCATGACCAGGCCGCATAGCCGGGCGCGGCTGAACCGCACGATAACGACCCCGCTACTGGTTGTTCTGGCGCCCAAGGAAGCGCGGAATGCGCAAGCTCGAGCCACCTTCCTCTTCCTCGTCCTCTTCGGTGGTGCTAGCGCGCGAGAGGTTGGCCATGCGCTCGAACAAGGTGCTGCCCCCGGTCGGCGCCGCGGGAGGCGCGGTGCGGCGTTGCGGCGGTTGCGGCGCGTCTTCGGCCCCAAGCTCGCCGCCAAGTTCGCCGCCGAGCTCGCCGCCAGGTTGACCGACACTCTCCTCGCCGCTTTCCTCGCCGGTATCGCCGGCCCCGATGCCGAACATCCGGCGGCGGCGGCCGGGCGTGCCCGGCTGCACCGGCTCGTTGGCCTCGGCCAGGCGGCTGGCGTCGAGCAGCAATTCGTCCTGCCCCCCGGTCGCCGGTTCCAACGGCTCCACGCCGCCTTCCTCGCCGCCATCCTCGGCTTCGCCCGCGGCCTCGAGGGTCAGCTCGAGCGCGTCGCCTTCGCCCTCGGCTTCCTCGCCCTCGCCTGCCTCGTCCCAACCCGCTTCACCCTCGGCGGCAGCGGCGATGGCTTCGGGATCGCGCTCGATCCGGGTGCCGCTCAACGAGGCGTAGCCACCGTCGGCGTCGGGGCCGAATTCGCTGTCCTCGGCCGGGTCGGAGAGCCCCTCTTCTTCCGCCTCATCCTCGCCCCCGTCGCCGGCCACATAGGGCTCCGGCATGCGCGGTGCGGCGTAAGTGTCTTCGTCGGACGCCTCGGTCACCGGCGCCGCGTATTCGTCGTCGAAGCGCGCCGGCTGGCTGAAATCTGGAACCTCGTGGTCGGACGAGCCGGCCACCGCGTCCTCGGCCAGCTCGGCCTCGGTCGGCAGCGGCAGGACCGGCTTCTTCGGCGACCGGCCGGCGAAACTGAGCGACTGGCTCGCGGCCTGGGCCTGGTCGGCGCTTTGCTCGATCCCGGTGGCGACCACCGAAACGCGGATCTTGCCTTCGAGCGCCGGGTTGAACGCCGAGCCCCAGATGATGTTGGCTTCGGGATCGACCAGCTCGCGGATATGGTTGGCGGCCTCGTCGACCTCGAGCAGCTTCATGTCCTCGCCG
>Ga0307505_10003186_pt1 | contig 10468 bp, 9 predicted proteins | sample 23_S_MG_FD_202183 | JGI IMG/M metagenome (GOLD analysis project Ga0307505, IMG submission 202183) | Soil microbial communities from Populus trichocarpa stands in riparian zone in the Pacific Northwest, United States - 23_S | ecosystem: Environmental > Terrestrial > Soil > Riparian zone > Trees... | reverse complement strand
ACGCGCGACCCGCTGCTGGGCGTGATCACCGCCATCACGCCCTTCAACCACCCGATGAACCAGGTGGCGCACAAGGTGGTGCCTTCCGTGGCGACCAACAACCGCATGGTGCTCAAGCCGTCGGAAAAGGTGCCGCTGTCGGCCTACTACTTTGCCGACCTGCTGTACGAGGCCGGCCTGCCGCCGCAGATGCTGCAGGTGCTGACGGGCGACCCGCGCGAGATCGCCGACGAGCTGCTGACCCACCGGCACGTGGACCTCGTCACCTTTACCGGCGGCGTGAGCATCGGCAAGTACATCGCCGCCAAGGCCGGCTACCGCCGCATGGTGCTGGAGCTGGGCGGCAACGACCCGCTGATCGTGATGGACGACGCCGACCTGGACAAGGCCAGCGACCTGGCGGTGCAGGGCTCGTACAAGAACTCGGGCCAGCGCTGCACGGCAGTCAAGCGCATGCTGGTGCATCAGAAGGTGATGCACGAATTCACCGAGCGCGTGGTGGCGAAGACCCGCGCCTGGCGCCACGGCGATCCGATGGACAAGGCCAGCGAGATGGGCACGGTGATCGACGAGGCTGCGGCGAAGTATTTCGAGCAGGTGGTCGGCGAAGCCGTGGCCCAGGGCGCGCGGCTGCTGGCCGGCAACGTGCGCGACGGGGCGCTGTACTCGCCCACCGTGCTCGACCGCGTGCGCCCGGAGATGACGGTGGTGCGCGAGGAGACCTTCGGCCCGGTGTCGCCGATCATCGCGTTCAAGGATATCGACGACGCCATCAGCATCTCCAACGGCACCGCCTTCGGCCTGTCTTCGGGCGTCTGCACCAACCGTCTCGACGATGCCACCCGCTTTGCGCGCGAGCTGCAGGTGGGCACGGTGAACCTGTGGGAGGTGCCGGGCTACCGCATCGAGCTGACGCCTTTCGGCGGCATCAAGGACTCGGGCCTGGGCTACAAGGAGGGCGTGCAGGAGGCGATCAAGTCCTTCACCAACTGCAAGACCTTCACCCTGCCTTGGTAGCGGCCGTCAGACGCGCCGGCGACAGCATCGCCGGCGTGAGCCCGAAATCGGCGATGGCCGCCGGCAGCGGCGTGCCGCGCACGAGGGCCGCGCAGGCCTGGCCCATCGCCGCCGAGGTCTGGATGCCGTAGCCGCCCTGCGCCGCCACCCAGAAGAAGCCGGGGGCCTGCACATCGAAGCCGCCCACCAGGTCGCCATCGGCGACGAAGCTGCGCAGCCCCGCCCAGGTGCGCAGGGGCCGGCGGATCTGCAGCGTGGTGTGCGTCTGGATGCGGTCGATGCCCAGCGCGATGTCCAGTTCCTCGGGCTGCACGTCCTGCGCTTCCACCGGGTCGGCGTTGGCCGGCGAGCCGAGCAGCAAACCGGCGTCGGGCTTGAAGTACCAGGACTCGTCGGCGCCGACCACGCTGGGCCAGCGCGTGACGTCGATGCCCGGCGGCGGCGCGAACACGAAGGCCGAGCGCCGCCTGGGCTGCAGGCCGATGGGGCGCACGCCGGCCAGGCGCGCGACCTCGTCGCACCAGGCGCCGGCCGCATTGACCAGCAGCGGCGCACGGTACTCGCGGCCGCCGGCCTGCACGATCCACTCGTTGCCGTGGCGCTCGATGTGCGTGGCCTCGGCATCGCAGACCGGCGTGCCGCCGTGGCGGCGCAGGCCCTTCAGATAGCCCTGGTGCAGCGCATGCACGTCGATGTCGGAGGCATCGGGTTCGAACGCCCCGCCCAGCAGCAGCTCGGGCCGCAGCACCGGCACCAAGGCCAGCGTCTGCTCGCGGCTCAGGCGCCGTGACTGCGGCGACATCGATTGCAGCAGCGTGCAATGTTCGTCCAGCAGATTGGCCTGCTCGGGCGTGGCGACGAAGAGCGCGCCGCGCGGCGACAGGATCGGCACGTCGGCAAAGCCATCGGGCGGCTGGTCCAGGAAGGCGCGGCTGGCCAATGTGAGCGCGCGCACCTGCGGTGTGCCGTAGCTCGCCAGGAACAGCGCCGCCGAGCGGCCGGTGCTGTGGTAGCCGGGCTGCGACTCGCGTTCCAGCAGCGTCACGCGGCCGTGCGGTGCCAGGAAGTAACCGAGGGAGGCTGCGGCGATGCCGCTGCCGACGACGAGAAAGTCGCTTGGCATCGTGTCACTGGCAGTAGGCATGGGCGGGCCTGAAGGTCGAGGTCGCAGCAGCGCCGATTGTTCGGGTGTGCATGGCGGCAATCGCATGGCGGCATTGCCTTCGGCGCGTGCATCGCGGCGCGCGAGCCGAGTCGCGAAGGAGACACCGAACCACGGAGTGATCGGGGTTCTGCCCGACTTGACCCATGTGCACACGCATGGTTTCATTGTCGCAGTACCGCTGTTCGTCGCGCCCTGCACCCGTTTGCAACTGGCGCGTTGCCGTGATCTGCACACCAGGAGACAGAACCCATGTCATCGTCCGACAAGAAGCTTGACCGCCGCAAGCTGCTGAAGTCCTCCTTGGTGCTGGCCGGTGCACCGGCGGTAATTGGCGCCGCGCACGCACAGACCAGGGCCACGGTGACCTGGAAGGTGCAGGCGCACTGGCCCAAGGCGTCGTCGTCGTTCAAGGACAGCCTGGAGTGGTTTGCCACCGAGCTGGGCCGGCGCACCGATGGGCGCTTCAAGATGCAGCTCTTCGGCGCGGGCGAGCTCGCCAAGGACGCCGAGATCTACAACATCGTGCGCCGCGGTGTGGTCGAAATGGGCACGATCTCGCCCGGCTACATCCTCAACGAAGCCGAAGCGATGGCGCTGGCCTTCGGCATTCCGGGCACGTTCCGCGAGGCCTGGCAGTTGGAGCAGTACCTGAAGAACATGGGTGGCGAGCAGTTGGTCAACGACCAGCTGATCCCCAAGGGCGTCATCTACCGCTCCGAGAAGGTCTACTCCACCGAACTGGTGGTGAACCGCAAGATCGCGACGGTGGACGACTTCAAATCGTTGAAGCTGCGTTCGGCCGGAACGATGCTGGAGTACCTGTCGCTGGCCGGCGCATCGCCGACACACGTCGCCGGCCCCGAGCTGTACCAGGCGCTGGCCACCGGCGTGGTCGACGGTGCGCACTGGGGCGCGGCCCAGGGCGCAATGTCGATGAAGCTGTGGGAGGTGGCGCGCTACCACATGCTGCCGCCGTTGGGCATGGCCTGCGATGCCTATATCTTCAACAAGGCTGCAGTGGACAAGCTGCCCGAAGACCTTCGCCTGAACCTGATGTCGCTGGCCGATGAACGCTTCTTCGGCCGCACCACCGAGTACCTGCTGAAGGAGGCCCTTGCGCTGACCAAGGGGCGCGAGACGATGAAGGTCGAGGTGGTGCAGTTCCCCAAGGCGCTGGAGGAACGCTTCGCCGCTGCCTCCAAGCAGATCCTGAGCAAGGAAGCGGCGAAGGGGCCGCTGGCGGCCAAGGGGGTTGCGACCGTGAACGAGATCCTGAAGGCCGTGGGCTACGCCTGATGCCGCTGCAACGTGTAGGGCCGGCGGGCCCGCGTTCAACTCCACCAGGCTGACGGCGTGCTCAAGCTGGCGCGAGCCATCACCACACTGAACCGCTGGATCGGAGCCACCGCGGCGTGGCTCATCCTGCCGATCTTCGCGTTGCTGATCACCGACGTGGCGATGCGCTACGCGGCGGGCCGGCCTTCGATCTGGACTTCCGAGCTGTCGCAGCTCGTTTTCGGCTTCTATGCCGTCATCGGCGGGGGCTATCTGCTGGCCGAGCGCGCCCACGTCAATGTGGACATTTTCTACGGCCGCTTCTCACGCCAGCGCAAGGCGCTGGTGGACGTGGCCACGTCGCTGTTGTTCTTCCTGTTCGTTGCCGTGTTGCTGTACCAGGGCAGCTCGATGGCCTATGAATCGGCGCAGAAACTGGAGACGTCCCAAAGCATCTGGCACCCGCAGATCTGGCCGGTGAAGGTGGCGATTCCGGTGGCCGGCGTGCTGATCCTGCTGCAGGGCCTGGTGCGGCTGTGGTCGGACATCCGCGTGCTGATGGGCCTGCCCAGCGACGACGCGACCTTCGGCAAACAGGCCGACGGCAGCTCGGCGCACTGACCCTGACGCGCCCGCACCGTGTCGGTCGAGATCCTCACGCTGCTGTTCTTCGGCTCTCTGCTGGTTTTCCTGCTGCTGGGCGTGCCGTTGGTCTTCGTGCTGGGCGGCGTTTCGGTGATCTTCCTGTACTTCTCGATGGGCCCGGTGAGCTTCTACATCGTGGCCTCGAAGTTCTGGGACTCGATGACCAGCTTCACGCTGGTGGCCATCCCGATGTACGTCTTCATGGCGATGATCCTCGAGAAATCGGGCGTCGCGCATTCGCTGTACCGCATGATGCACTTGTGGTTCGGCGCGCTGCGCGGCGGACTGGCGATCGGCACGGTGGCCATCTGCGCGATCTTCGCCGCGATGAGCGGGATCAGCGGCGCCGCCGTCGTGACCATGGGCACGATCGCGCTGCCGCGCATGCTCGAACGCGGCTACGACACCCGGCTGTCACTGGGCGCGATCAATGCCGGCGGCGGCTGGGGCATCCTCATCCCGCCGTCGATTCCGATGGTGCTGTACGCGATGATCAGCGAGGTCTCGGTGGGGCGCTTGTTCGCCTCGGGGATCGGGCCGGGCATCCTGCTGTTCGTGCTGGTGACGATCTACATCGGTGTGCGCAGCTGGCTGCAGCCATCGATCGCACCCGCGCTGCCGATCGAGGAGCGTGGCAGCTGGCGCGACAAACTGCTGGCGCTGCGCGCGGTGCTGCTGCCGATCATGATCGTGCTGATGGTGCTGGGCTCGATCTTCGGTGGACTGGCCACGCCCACCGAAGCGGCGGCCATCGGCGTGCTGGGTGCGTTGATTGCCGCGGCCATCAACAGGCAGCTGTCGGTCGAAATCGTGCGCCATGCGGCGATCCAGACACTGCGGCTGACCACGCTGATCATGTGGATCCTGTTTGCCGCGCACGCCTTTTCCACCGCCTACACCGTGCTCGGTGCGCACGACTTCATCCAGGGCCTGATGGCGCAGATCCCCGGCGGCAAGTGGGGCGCGCTGGCCTTCATGCTGTTCGTGCTGTTCCTGCTGGGCATGGTGCTCGACCCGGTGGGCATCATGCTGATCACGCTGCCGGTGTTCCTGCCGATCGTCGACGCAGCTGGCTTCGACCCGATCTGGTTCGGCGTGCTCTTCATCATCATGATGGAGATCGGCTACATGACGCCGCCCTTCGGCTTCAACCTGTTCTACATCAAGGGCGTGGCGCCGCCGAGCGTGACGATGGGCGAGATCTACAGCTCGGTCGTGCCCTACGTGCTCGTCACGCTGTTCGGGATCCTGCTGATCATCCTGTTCCCGGACATCGCGCTGTTCTTCCCCAACCTGTTCTTCGGCAAGGGCTGAGCACGGGCGGCGTGGCGCCTACGGGAGCGCGTGGCCCAGCGCCTGTTCCAGGTCCTCGATCAGGTCGCCCGCGTCCTCGATGCCCACGCTCAAGCGCAGCAGGTCCGGCGGCGCCGGCGTGCCCGCGCCTTCGACGCTGGCGCGGTGTTCGATCAGGCTTTCGGTGCCGCCCAGCGAGGTGGCGCGTTTCCACAGTTTGACGTTCGCCGCGGTGGCAATGGCCGCCGCCTCGCCCCCCTTCGTGCGCAGCGACAGCATGCCGCCGAAGCCACCGGTCATCTGCCGCGCCGCGACCGCATGGCCCGGCGCGCCGGGCAGGCCAGGGTAGAGCACGGCCTCGACACGCGGATGATTCGCGAAGTGTTCGGCGATGCGCTGCGCCGAGGCCGAAGCCTGGCGCACGCGCAGGTACAGCGTGCGCATGCCGCGCAGCAGCAGCCAGGCCTCGAAGCTGCCCAGCGTGCCGCCGAGTTGCGCGCGCACCGTCTTCACGCGCTTCCAGAAGTCATCGTCGCGGGCCGTGACCAGCACGCCGGCGATCAGGTCGCTGTGGCCGTTCAGGTACTTGGTGCCGGCATGCATGACGATGTCGGCGCCATGTTCGATGGGCCGCGTCAGCACCGGGCTGGCGACGGTGGAATCCACCGCCAGCAGCGCGCCCGCGGCATGGGCGATCGCCGCGGTGGCGGCGATGTCGGTGATGGTCCACAACGGGTTGGCGGGCGTTTCCACCCACACCAGCGTGGTCTTGCCGGGCTGGATGGCGGCCTGCACCGCGGCCGGGTCCGTCATGTCGATCAGCTCGACCTTCAGGCCCCAATGCGTGGCGAAGTTCATCAGCCAGTTGCGCAGCGACCAGTACATCACCTTCGGCGCCAGCACGTGGTCGCCCGGCGCCAGCGCCTGGAACACCGCCGTGGCCGCGGCCATGCCGCTGGCGAAGAGCGCGGCCTGTGCACCTTGTTCCAGCGTGGCGATCAGTTGCTCGGCCTGGTCGAAGGCCGGGTTGTCGGCGCGCGCGTAGATGCGGCCCGAGCGGTACTGGTTGTCCGGGTCGCGCAGATAGGTCGACGAGACATGGATCGGTGGCGTGATCGCACGTGTCTTGTCGTCGACCCAGCCCAGGGCCTGGGCGGCCAGGCTTTCGGGCTTCGGGTTCTTGGGCTTGTTCATCAGGCTGCTTCGAGCATGAACTCGACCTTGATGGTGTCGTACGGGAACTCGATTTGCCCCGATTCCGTACGGGCGATGATGCCTGCCAGGCGCAGGGCGGTCAGGTCACCGTGGACGGCCTTGATGTCGCGATTCACCTTCTTCGCGGCGTCGCGCACCGTGACCGGTCCGGCGCCGCAGAGTGCCTTGAGCAGTTCCCACCGCTTGGCAGTCAACACCTTCCACAGAAGCTCCGGCGACGCGAAGGAAATGCGCGCGGCCTTCTGGGCCTTGCCGGTCTTCCAGGTCTTGACGAAGTTCTGCATCGCCTGTTCAGGCGGACGGACATCAAGAATCACGGTTTTCACGATCGATCCTCCTTGCCTCGCGTAGAAAGTCCTCGACAAGCTTCTCGGGCGACTCGAACGCGTAAGACAGCTCTCGGGTCGGCGTGTGTCTGTGGTCGCCCTTGCCCGCCTCGTTGTCATAGCGCAGCACGCACTCGCCTGCGACGATGAAGGCAAGGCGGTACTTGTACATGTGTGTCGAGCCCGGCGCTGGACGCGGCAGGCGCCAGATGATCAGTTCGGCGAAAGATTCCTCGCCGAACAGCAACCTCTCCTTCAGTAGCAACGCCGCCTTCATGTTGTCGATCATGACAACGGCGGCCGTTGTTGTCAACCCGACCAACAGATGCGGTCGCGGCGCGAAGGCCGCCACCCCAGCCGGTATTCAGTACGACAAGCCCATCGCATCCCGCACGTCGCGCATCGTCTGCTTGGCCACGGTGCGCGCGCGCTCGGTGCCGTTTTCGACGATCCACTGCACCTGTTTCGGGTTGCTCAGGTAGCTCTCGGCGCGCTCGCGCCAGGGCTGCTGTTCCTTCAGCACGCCGTCGATCACCGGCTGCTTGCATTCCAGGCAGCCGATGCCGGCGCTGGTGCAGCCCTTGACCACCCATTCCTGAGTCGCCGCATCGCTGTAGACCTTGTGGAACTGCCACACCGGGCACTTGTTCGGATCACCGGGGTCGCTGCGGTGCACGCGCGCCGGGTCGGTGGGCATGCGCCTGATCTTGCGCTCCACCTCGGCCGGCGCCTCGCGCATGGCGATCGAGTTGCCGTAGCTCTTGCTCATCTTGCTGCCGTCCAGCCCGGGCAGCTTGGTCACTTCGGTGTGCAGCGCCTGCGGCTCGGGCAGGATGGTCTTGCCGGCGCCGCGCAGGTGGCCGAGCAGCAGTTCGGTGTCCGATGTGGTCCAGCCCTCGATGGCCGCGGCCGAGCGCTGCACCAGCGCCTCGCCCTTGGCCAGCGGCTCGGCCTTGCCCGATTCGCCGAACTCGCGCTTCTGCTTGTTGAAGTAGCGCTGGTCGTCCTTGCTCAGCTTGGCCAGCGTGGCGGCGACCTGGGCCTCGAAGTCGGCAGCGCGGCCGTACAGGTGGTTGAAGCGCCGCGCCACCTCGCGCGTCAGCTCCACGTGCGAGGCCTGGTCCTCGCCCACCGGCACGAAGGCGGCCTTGTAGATCAGGATGTCGGCGGCCTGCAGCAGCGGGTAGCCCAGGAAGCCATAGGTCGCCAGATCGCGGTCGGCCAGTTTCTCCATCTGGTCCTTGTAGGTCGGCACGCGCTCCAGCCAGCCCAGCGGCGTGCCCATGGCCAGCAGCGTGAACAGCTCGGCATGCTCGGGCAGGCGGCTCTGCAGGAAGATGGTGCAGCGCTCCGGGTCCAGCCCCGCGGCCAGCCAGTCGGTGACCATCTCGTAGACGTACTGGCCCATGACCTCGCGGCTTTCGTAGTGCGTGGTCAGCGCATGCCAGTCGGCGACGAAGTAGAAGCAGTCGTAGTCGTGCTGCAGCCGCACCCAGTTCTTGAGCGCGCCGTGGTAGTGGCCGAGGTGCATCGCGCCGGTGGGGCGCATGCCGGAGAGAACGCGGGGTTGCATGGTGGCTGAAGGCTGGGAGGGAGCGCCGATTCTAGGGGCGGCCCCTGATTACACTGCCTGCGATGAAGTCGATCGTGATCCTGATCTCGGGCCGCGGCTCCAACATGGAGGCCATCGTGCAGCGTTGGGCCGCCGAGGGCTGGCCGGCGCGCGTGGCGGCGGTGATCAGCAACCGCCCCGATGCGGCGGGCCTGCAGTTCGCGGCGGCGCACGGCATCGCCACCGCGGTGGTGGCGCACAAGGCCTTTGCCACGCGCGAGGCTTTCGACGACGCCTTGGCTGCGGCCGTCGACGGCTTCGCACCCGACCTGGTGGTGCTGGCCGGCTTCATGCGCATCCTTGGTGCCGCCTTCGTGCGCCGCTACGAAGGCCGGCTGCTGAACATCCACCCGTCGCTGCTGCCGATGTTTCCGGGGCTGCACACGCACCAGCGCGCCATCGACGCCGGCTGCAAGCTGGCCGGGGCGACGGTGCACTTCGTCACGCCGCAGCTGGACCATGGGCCGATCGTGCTGCAGTCGGTGGTGCCGCTGCTGGCCGTGGACGATGCCCACACACTGGCCGCGCGCGTGCTGGCCACCGAGCACCAGATCTACCCGCGCGCGGTGCGCTGGTTCGTCGAAGGCCGGTTGACGGTGGCGCATGGGGTGGTGACGCACACCGGTGGCGAGCCGCAGCTGCTGGCCAGCCTGTAGGCGGTGCACGGGACAATCCACCGATGCACCCTGCCGCGCTGCTCGACCTTTGCACCGACCTGGTCCGCCAGGTCCTGAAACTGGATGCTCCCGCCGACGGCGTGGTGTCGGCCTTCTTCCGCACGCACCGCAACCTGGGGCCGCGCGAGCGCCACACGCTGGCCGAGACCGCCTATGCGGTGCTGCGCCGGCGGCTGCAGTATCAGCATCTTGCGCAAGGCAGCAGCGGCCCGGTGGAACGCCGCCTGGCCATGCTGGGCTGGCAGGGGGCCGACGGCTTCCTGCAGGGCGCGCTCGAAGCGCACGAGCGCCAATGGCTGGAACGCTGCCGCGCCGTCGACGTGGCGACGCTGCCCGACAAGCTGCGCCACAACCTGCCGGACTGGCTGGCCGGCGCGCTGCGCGAGCAGCTGCCCGACAGCGATTTCCGGGCGCTGGCCGAAGCGCTGCTGCAGCCGGCGCCGCTGGACCTGCGCATCAACACCTTCAAGGCCAAGCGCGAGGCGGTGCAGCGCGAACTGGCCGAGGCGGGTATCGAGGCCCAGCTCACGCCATATTCGCCCTGGGGGCTGCGCGTGGTGGGCAAGCCGGCGCTGCAGAAGCTGGGCGTGTTTACGCGCGGCGAGGTCGAGGTGCAGGACGAAGGTAGCCAGTTGCTGGCCTTGCTGACCGACGCCAAGCGCGGCGAGATGGTGGTGGATTTCTGCGCCGGCGCCGGCGGCAAGACGCTGGCGCTGGGCGCGGCGATGCGCAACACCGGCCGGCTGTATGCCTACGACACCTCGGGCCACCGCCTGGACGCGATGAAACCGCGCCTGGCGCGCAGCGGCCTGAGCAACGTGCATCCGGTGCAGCTGGCACACGAACGCGACGAGCGCATCAAGCGCATGGCCGGCAAGATCGACCGCGTGCTCATCGACGCGCCCTGTTCCGGGCTGGGCACCTTGCGCCGCAACCCCGACTTGAAATGGCGCCAGTCGCCGAAGGCCATCCAGGAGTTGCAGGCCAAGCAGCGCGCCATCCTCGACAGCGCCGCGCGGCTGCTCAAGCCCGGCGGGAGGCTGGTCTATGCCACTTGCAGCCTGCTGCGCAGCGAGAACGAGGAGGTGGCCGATGCCTTCGAGCAGCAGCATGCCGAGCACTTCGTGCCGCTGGCCGCGGGGGAGTTGCTGGCGCAGGCCCAGGTGGCCGGTGCGGCCGAGCTGGACACGGCCGGCCGGCTGCGGCTGTGGCCGCAGCGTCACGGCAGCGATGGTTTCTTTGC
>Ga0307505_10003185_pt1 | contig 10469 bp, 10 predicted proteins | sample 23_S_MG_FD_202183 | JGI IMG/M metagenome (GOLD analysis project Ga0307505, IMG submission 202183) | Soil microbial communities from Populus trichocarpa stands in riparian zone in the Pacific Northwest, United States - 23_S | ecosystem: Environmental > Terrestrial > Soil > Riparian zone > Trees... | reverse complement strand
TGCCGCCGGCGGTGGGGAACTCGATGGCCTGCGCCATGGACGTGTAGTCGGGGTCCACGTCCAGCGAGCTGCCGCGGCGCAGCAGTTCTAGGCGGCCGCTGTCCAGCTGCAGCAGGTAGACCGACGCCGGCTGCAGCGGCGATGCGCCGGTGAACAGCACCCGCCCGTCGGCCGCGGCGAGGTTGCCGAAGCTGCTGAAAGGCGTGGCGATTTCGTGCAGCTGCAGGCTGCCGGTGTCCAGCACCGCCAGCCGCGACACGGCGTTGCGGGCTATGCAGCACACGAGTTGTGTGGCCGAGGCAAAGGCATAGGTGCACAGGCCGAAGTTCCAGAAGGGCTGGCCGAACTCGGCATCCATCGGGCACAGTGCCTCGGCGCCGCCGTCGCCCCAGCGGTACAGGTTCCACCAGCCGCTGCGGTCGGAGATGAAATGCAGCCGCCCGTCGGGCGACCACATCGGCTGCTGCGCCGCCTCGTCGCGGCTGCCGGCCAGGCAGCGCTCGCCCCGCAGTTGGCCGGCGGCATCGACCTCGGCCAGCCACAGCTCGCAGCCGTCCCAGGGCATGTCGGGGTGGTTCCAGCTGAGCCACGCGAGCTGCGTGCCGTCGGGGCTGAGGCGCGGTGCGGCATAGAAGTCGTGGCCTGTGGCAACGATGCGTCCGCCTTGTGCATCGCCATCGGATCGCAGCGCGACCAGGCAGTTGATTGGCTCACCGCTGCCGCGGTGGTCCTCGCGCACGCCCCACAGCAGGCCGCGGCGTGCATCGGCACACAGGTCGGCATAACGCAGCGCGCTGGCCTCGGGCGTGATCGGCCGCGGCGCCTGGCCGGGGTCCACGCGGACCAGCCGCTGGTCGGCGAAGTGGCTGAAGAACAGCACGCCGCGGTCCATCAGGTAGGCGCGGCCGCCGTATTCGTGCACGCGCGTGCGTGCGTTCCACGGCGCCGGGTTCAACTCCTGCAGCGGGCGGTCGGCGGCGTGCCGCATCACCACGTTGCGGCCCTTCTCGGCGGGGCGTGATTCCTGCCACAGCACGCTGCCGTTGTCGAAGCTCACGTCGCCCAGGCCGATGCCCGCGGCCACCGCGCGCTCGGCGCTCAGCGGTGATGTCCAGCTGCCGTAGGGCGCAGCCTGCGGCATCAGCCCAGCACCAGCTGGGTCTGCGTGACCACCGCGCACAGCTTGCCCGCGTCGTTGCGGATGTGCGTCTGCCAGACCATCGTGGTGCGGCCCTTGTGCAGCGGTGTGCTCTCGCCGGTGACGGTGCTGCCGACCTTGGCCGCGCCGATGAACTTGGTGCTCGACTCGATCGTGGTCGTGCCCTTGCCCTCGGGCAGGTTGACGAAAGTGCCCACCGCGCCCAGCGTGTCGGCGAAGGCCATGTGGGCGCCGCCGTGCAGGATGCCGCCGCTGGTGCACAGGTCGGGCCGCACCAGCATCGTGGCGACGATGCGGTCGGGGCCCACCTCGGTGAGCTGCAGGCCCATCAGGCCGGGGAACAGCGGTTGCAGTCGTTGCTGCAGGGCGGCGACGGGTGGGCTCATGCGACAGCTCCAGGCGGGACGGGGCACAAGCATAGCGCCGCACAATGCAGGCCTCGTCGCGATCACATCACTGGAGGCCGCCATGGCGCGCAGATCCGAACATTCCGGCCGCACCGCACTGATCACCGGAGCGTCCTCGGGCATCGGCGCCGAGCTGGCGCGCTGCTTCGCCAAGGGCGGCTTCGACCTGGTGCTGGTGGCGCGCAGTGACTACAAGCTGCGCGCACTGGCGGGCGAGCTGCAGGAGGCCTACGGCGTGGCGGTGCGCGTGCAGCCCTCGGACCTGTCGCAGCCCGGCGCCGCCGCGGCGCTGGCGGCCGCGCTGCGCCGCAAGAGCGCGACGGTGGACGTGCTGGTCAACAACGCCGGCGTGCTGGAGCAGGGTGCGTTCCGCGCCATCGAGCCTTCGCGGCACCAGGCGCAGATCGACCTGAACGTGTCGGCATTGACGGCGATGCTGGCGATGTTCCTGCCCGCGATGTGCGAGCGCGGCTGGGGCCGCGTGCTCAACGTCGCCTCGATCGCCGCCTTCCAGCCGGTGCCCTCGCTGGCCACCTATGCGGCCACCAAGGCCTATGTGCTGTCGCTGACCGAGTCGTTGTCCGAGGAGCTGAAGGGCAGCGGCGTGTGTGTCACCGCGCTGTGCCCGGGCATCACCGCCACGCAGATGGTCAGCCGCGCGGCCGAGGCCAACGACAAGCTGGCCAAGCTGCCGGCCTTCATGGTCGGCGATGCCGCCGAGGTGGCGGCCGAGGGCTACCGCGCCTGCCTGCGCGGCGAGGTCATCAAGGTCCCGGGGGTGCTGAACCTGGCGGGCACGCTGGCCGCGCGCGCCACGCCCAAGTGGCTGCTGCGCAGCCTGAGCGGTTCGGTGGTGCGGCGCAGCCTGTAGTGCCGCTCGGCCCGAGCCGGCTCAGCGCATGAAGACGCCGTAGGGCCCCGTGCGGTAGATGCTGCGATGGCCGCCATCGAGGTGGCGCATGCGCACTTCCAGGTCATGCATGTCGACCGCCTCGGACAGGTACTTGTCGTGGCGTTGCTGCATGTCGGTCAGCGAGGGAACGAACAGATCGGACAGAGCCTTGAGAAGGGAGAACATGGGAGCGAGTCAGAGTTTTTTGCCTTGACTTCTATTTTAAGGGTTAACCCTAATCACCTGCGCGCAGCAGGGCCTCCTCGCGGCCGCTTCTTGATCTGCGTCAGCGCTGCGCCGGCGGCACGCCCTCGATGGCGGCGGCGAAGGCCGCGTGGCCTACGGCATCCACCGGCCGGTGTTTGACCGTGGTGGCCGCCGGGTGGCGGCCGAGGTGGTTGCCGCCCTTCCAGTCGCGGGCCGGGCGCACCGGCCGCGGCGCGAAACCGCCGCCACAATTGGGGCAGACGTTGTGCAGCAGCCCGTCCACGCAGGCGGCGCAGAAGGTGCATTCGAAGCTGCAGATGCGTGCCTCGGCCGAAGCCGGCGGCAGTGCCTTGTCGCAGTGTTCGCAGGTGGGTCTGAGTTCCAGCATCGTCCTTCTCCCGGCGCGTGTGCAGCCAAGCTGGGACAATTGTCGGCTGCCCAGCCCAAGACCGTGTCCACGAACTCCCCCGCCACCCCCGACGCCAGGCCGCTGACCGGCTACCGCCCCTACTGGGCCAAGCGCTTCGGCCCGGCGCCGATGCTGCCGATGAGCCGTGCGGAGATGGAGGCCCTGGGCTGGGACAGCTGCGACATCGTCATCGTCAGCGGCGACGCCTATGTCGACCACCCGAGCTTCGGCATGGCGGTGATCGGCCGCGTGCTCGAGGCGCAGGGCTTTCGCGTCGGCATCATCGCGCAGCCCGACTGGCAAAGCGCCGAGCCCTTCAAGGCCCTGGGCCAACCGAAGCTGTTCTTCGGCGTCACCGCCGGCAACATGGATTCGATGATCAACCGCTACACCGCCGACCGCAGGCTGCGCAGCGACGATGCCTACACGCCCGGCGACGTGGCCGGCGGGCGGCCCGACCGCGCCTCGCTGGTGTATGCGCAGCGCTGCCGCGAGGCCTTCAACGAGGTGCCGATCGTGCTGGGCGGCATCGAGGCCAGCCTGCGCCGCATCGCCCACTACGACTACTGGCAGGACAAGGTGCGGCGCTCGATCCTGGTCGACAGCAAGGCCGACCTGCTGCTGTACGGCAACGCCGAGCGTGCCATCGTCGAGATCGCGCACCGGCTGGCGCGGCGCGAGCCGGTGGCCGACATCACCGACGTGCGCGGCACCGTCTTCATGGTGCGCACGGCGCCCCAAGGCTTCATGGAGATCGACTCCACCGAGGTCGACCGGCCCGGCCGCATCGACGAGCACATCAACCCCTACCAGAGCACCAGCGAGCAGGCGGCGGGCCAGGGTGCCGCCTGTGCCAAGGAGACGGGTGCCGTGGTGGTGGCGATGCCGGCGAGCCGTCGCGTCGTGATGCCGCCGCGCGGCAAGACCGTGATCCGCCTGCCGGCCTACGAGCAGGTGAAGAGCGACCCGGTGCTGTACGCGCACGCCAGCCGCGTGCTGCACCTGGAGACCAACCCGGGCAATGCGAGGGCGCTGGTGCAAAGGCATGCCGACCGCGACATCTGGCTGAACCCGCCGCCGATCCCGCTGACCACGGCGGAGATGGACCATGTCTTCGACCTGCCGTATGCGCGCAGCCCGCACCCCAGCTACGGCGACGCGCGCATCCCGGCCTGGGAGATGATCCGCTTCAGCGTCAACATCATGCGCGGCTGCTTCGGCGGCTGCACCTTCTGCTCGATCACCGAGCACGAAGGCCGCATCATCCAGAGCCGCAGCGAAGACAGCGTGATCCGCGAGATCGAGGACATCCGCGACAAGGTCAAGGGTTTCACCGGCGTCATCAGCGACCTGGGCGGGCCCACCGCCAACATGTACCGCATCGGCTGCAAGAGCCCGCAGATCGAGGCCGCCTGCCGCAAACCCAGCTGCGTCTTCCCCGGCATCTGCCCGAACCTGAACGCCGACCATGCGCCGCTGATCCACATGTACCGGCGTGCGCGCGCGCTCAAGGGGGTGAAGAAGATCCTCATCGCCTCGGGCCTGCGCTACGACCTGGCGCTGAAGTCACCCGAGTACATCAAGGAGCTGGCCACGCACCACGTCGGCGGCTACCTGAAGATCGCGCCCGAGCACACCGAAGGCGGGCCGCTGTCCAAGATGATGAAGCCCGGCATCGGCAGCTACGACCGCTTCAAGCAGTTGTTCGACAAGTTCAGCGCCGAGGCCGGCAAGCAGCAGTTCCTGATCCCGTACTTCATTGCCGCGCACCCAGGCACCAGCGACGAGGACATGATGCACCTGGCGCTGTGGCTGAAGAAGAACGGCTTCCGCGCCGACCAAGTGCAGACCTTCTACCCCAGCCCGATGGCGACGGCCACGGCGATGTACCACTCGGGCCGCAACCCGTTGAAGGGCATCAGCCGCGACCCGCAGCGCGGCGAGAAGGTGGACATCGTGCGCGGCGAGCGCCGCCGCCGCCTGCACAAGGCCTTCCTGCGCTACCACGATGCCAACAACTGGCCACTGCTGCGCGAGGCGCTTCAGGCGATGGGCCGTGCCGACCTGATCGGCAATGGCAAGCAGCACCTGATCCCCAGCTTCCAGCCGCTGACGGCCGGCGGCTACAGCAGCGCGCGGCGCAAGAACTCCACGCCCGGCGCGCCCCAGCCCGGACGCTTGCTGACGCAGCACACCGGGCTGCCGCCGCGCGAGGTGGGCGCCGGCGTGCGCCACAAGACGGCGGCGATGGCGCCGCGGCGCAAGGGGCGATAGCACATTCCAGTGCGCTGTGGATGTGTCACGCCCGACTGCGGCGTGCATACCACACATTCCCGCTAGCACCTGTGAGTTGGTCGATCGGATTGCCCGTGCCGGGCTGGCTGTGACTTATGCTTGATTCAACAGGTGGCTTGCAACTGGGCCGCCTGAAAAGAAAGTTCGTTGGGGATCGGATCGATGAGCAGTTGCACCTTGGGGTTTGCGCTCCAGCCGGCGGCGTCGCACGACGATTTGCTCGATGCCTGTGCCGTACGTGCACAGGCCTATGGCCGCCACCTGCCCGAGATCGGCGCCCGTCTGGCGGAACCCGACGCGCTGGACCAGGCCCCGGGTACCACCGTGTTCCTGTGCCGCGACAAAGCCAGCGGTCGTGCCACCGGCACCATGCGCATCCAGACCAGCCATGCTGGCGCATTGATGATGGAACAGAGCGTGACGCTGCCGGATTGGCTCGCAGCCGTGCCGCGCGCCGAGATCACCCGCCTGGCCGTGAGCGTGGGCGCCGACCCGCTGACCAAGCTGTGCCTGATGAAGGCCAGCTATCTGTTCTGCGTGGCCCAGCATCTTCAATGGATGGTCATCGGCGCACGCAAGGAGGCCCTGATCCGCAACTATCGACGCCTGGGTTTCATCGACGCGCTCGGCCATGACGAGTTCGTGCCGCTGGCGCATACCGGCGGGTTGATGCATCGCATCCTGGCGTTCGACGTTTTTGCCGCAGAGCGGGCTTGGGCCGCGGCGCGGCATCCGCTGTACGGCTTCATGGTGGAGACCTCGCACGAAGACCTGAAGATCGAGCTGCCGCAGCGGCAGCCTGCCGACCTGTCCCCTGCAATGCCCGGGCTGGTACAGCTGGCGGCGGCTTGACGCCGGCGCGTCGGGCTCAGGCCGATTGCGTGTTGGGCTCGCGCTGGCGCAGCCAGCGGCCGAGCACTTGCTCCAGTTGCTGTTTCGTATAGGGCTTGGACATGAAATCGTCCATGCCGGCATTCAGGCAGAGCTGGCGGTTGATGTCGGAAGTGGTTGCGGTCAGCGCGATCACCGGCACCCGCGGCAGGCCCAGGCTGCGTTCCTGGGCACGGATCTCGCGCGTGGCCGCCATGCCGTCCATGGTCGGCATGCGGCAGTCCATCAGCACCAGGTCCGGCCGGTCGACATCGCGCAGCGCATGGCGCACGGCCTGGCGGCCATCCTTGGCGCGTTCTGCGCTCACACCGATGTGTTCCAGGTACGCGGTGGCGATCACTGCATTCACGTCGTCGTCCTCGGCGATGAGCACGCGGCAGGGGCATCCCGTGGCGGACAGCTGCTCGGGCGACGCGGGCTGAGCGGCGTCACCGAGCGAATCCGCGGCCGGCAGCCGTGCGGTGAACAGCGCGCAGGTGCCCATACCCACGGTGCTGCGGATGCTGATGTCACCGCCCATCGCCTGGGCGATGTCGCGCGCGATCGTCAGGCCCAGCCCGGTGCCCTCGAAGGGCCGCGACGCTGCGCCGCCCACCTGGCGGAAAGCCTCGAAGACGTGCACCAGCTCCGAGGGCTCGATGCCCGGTCCGGTGTCCTGCACCTCGGCGCTCAGCCGGCCATTGTCGACATCGCGCATCAGCGTCAGCGTGATCGACCCTTGCTGCGTGAACTTCACGGCGTTGCCGAGCAGGTTGTGCAGCACTTGGCGCACACGCGCCGGGTCGCCGGTCACCCAGCAGGGCTGGTCCAGCTGCAGCGTCAAGGTGAAGCCCAGTCCCCTCTCGGTGGCGCGCACGGTGTACAGCTCAGCCAGGTTCTGCACCACCGCGCCGAGCTCGAAGCGCTCGCTGCGCATCGCGAACTGGCCGGCCTCGATGCGCGAGATGTCGAGCAGGTCGTTGATCAGGCCCAGCAGGTGCGTGCCCGAGGACTCGATCAGTTCGACACGCCGCGCCACGCCGGCGTCGCGGGCTTCCAGGTGCAGCAGCCGGGCCACGCCCAGGATGCCGTGCAGCGGCGTGCGCAGTTCGTGGCTGACGTTGCTGATGAACTGGGTCTTCACCGCGCTCTGGCGCAGTGCCAGCTTCAGCGCCTCGTCCTTTTCCAGCGTCAGCGCCTGGGCATGCAGGCGCAGCGTCAGTCCGTCGATCAGCCGCTTCTCCGAGGCAATGGCGGTGGCCACCAGCAGTCCCAGCAGCATCAGCACGCCGGTGCCGGCGATCGAGCCGAATTCGTCGCCGCGCAGGTACAGGCCCAGCACGGTGAGCGAGAGCATCGGCACCACATAGGCCGCGGTCGATCGCTTGCTGAACTGCAGGCCAAAGGTGGCGATGCAGGACACGCCGACGATGGCCGAACCCACCAGCGAGGTCAGCGGGATCGGCGCGGACATCATCGTGAACCCCGCCACACCCCAGACGATGCCGTCGGCCAGCAGCCAGGCATCGGTCAGCCGGCTCCAGTGCAGCCCGGACGGGCGGCCCAGCCGGCCATAGCGCACGCTGAGGTAGATGCGGACTGCCGCGACGCCAATCTTGAGCACCAGCCAGCCGTCGACCAGCCAGGCCGGCAAGGCGGAGCCGCGCAGTTGCAGTGCCAGGAAGATGGCGAAGGCGGTGGCCACCAGCGTACCCAGCCGCGTATGGCCGAGAACCATTTTCAGCTGCTCGTCGCAGACCTGCGGCAACAGGGCGGCATCGACCTTCGGGCCAAAGCGCTCGCCGAAGCGCGAGGGCCGGAAAGACGCGGGCTCACCTGCCGCAGGCGGCATCGATGGGCCGCGTGCGATGCTCACGACTCGGTGATCAAGGCGTCGAAGCCCGAGGGCAGTTCGATGCGCAGCGCTTCGCAGGTGGACTTGACCAGCGCCAAGCGCTCCTTGCTCGGCAGGCTGGGTGTGCCGCCGGTGAGCTCGCGCGCGAACTGCGTCATCGCATCCGTGCGGTAGCGCGCCAGCGAACGCTGCCAGTCGCGCAGCAGTTGCAGCTTGACCAGGCTGGGGCTGCGCTGGAAGTCGTCGCCGAGCAGCACCGAGCCGCGGCCCAGTTCCAGGTCGGCGAACAGACCCGGCAGCGGCATCTGGAACTCGTCGGGGTCGGAGGTGCCGGCTCGCACGGCCTGGGCGCTGATTCGCGCAATCTCGCTCATCGCTGGTATCCCACGCTCGAGAGCGCACCTCGTGGTTGGCTGCAGGGGCGGCGGCCGCCCCGCGTTGTCCTTGCCGGCGGCCCTGCGGCCGACGGCGCCTTGCGTGCAGTTCCGCACCATCTGCGTGCCGCCCTGGGGCGACACACCCGGAGCCTGCGCGCACGGGCGATGATGCCACCGGCGCTGCAACAACAGGCGTCAACTATTGCGCGCTATTGCACACGGCGCCCGTTGTCAAGTCCCGTTCGCAAACAGGTCGGGTTCGCTCGACAGCTGGGCGCGCTCGATCAGCAGCAGCTGCAGCTTGGTGCGCAGCCCGCCGCGCGCCGAGAAGCCGCCGGGCTGCCCGTTGGCGCCGAGCACGCGGTGGCAGGGCACCACCGGCGCGAAGGGGTTGCGCGCCATCGCCTGGCCCACCGCACGCGCGAGCTGGCGCTCGCCCAGCTGTTCGGCGACCTCGCCGTAGCTCAGCGTGCGGCCGCAGGGGATGCGCCGCACGATGTCGTAGATGCGCGCGTGCAGCGCGGGCACGCCGCGCAGGTCCAGCTCCAGTTGCGAGAGGTCGACGCGCTCGCCGCGTAGCAGCGCAGTGACGCCGTCGATGGCCTGTTGCGCCAACGCCGATGGCGGCGTCTCGACGGCGCCGGGCGCACGCCGCAGCAGCCGCGCGCGGGTCGTCGCCACATCGGCATCCGGCAGTTGCAGCGCGAGCAGCCCTTGTGCACCCCAGGCCACGCCGTAGCAGCCGAGTGCGGTGTCGAAGAGCGCGTAGCCGCGGTCGGACATGGCTTCAGTGCGGCTGACGCCGGCGTGCGCGGTGGCGCCGCCACAGCGTCCACAGCAGTGCCGTGCACAGCAGCGCGACCAGCACCGCTTCCTCTGCGCTGCGCAACTGCGGCGCCAGCCGGTCCAGCGCATGGCCGAACTGGTAGCCCAGCAGGCTGAAGGCCACGGCCCACAGCGCCGCGCTCAGCAGGTTCAGCAGCGCGAAGCGCCAGCGCGACACGCCCAGCGCGCCCAGTGCGATCGGACCGGCGGTGCGCAGTCCATAGAGGAAACGCAGGCTCAGGATGGCGGCGTTCGGGTGGTCCGCCAGCATCGGCTCGACGCGCCTGAGCTGCGCCTGCAGCTTGGGAAATCGCGCCAGCAGCTTCGCGCCATGGCGGCGGCCGAGGTAGAAGCACAGCTGGTCGCCGAGCGCGGCGGCGACGAAGGCGACGGCCATCACCTCGTGCAGCTTCAGCATGCCGCGGTGCGCGGCGAAGCCGGCGGCCAGCAGCACCGACTCGCCCTCGGCCAGCGCACATGCGAAGACGAAGGCGTAGCCGTACTGCGCCACCAGCGAGGACACGCTCATCGGCGCGATTGTGCAGCGGCCGCGTGCGCGCGCCCGGGTGCGAATCCGCTACCCTTGCCGGCCTTGCCATGCGCGCGTGGAGCCAGCGTTGTTCGCAGCCTTCGAAAAGCTCGTCAAGCCCTATCCCGATGGGGCGCCGGCGCTGCCGCCGCGCGGCTTCGTGCCCTTCGTCTGGGCCTGCAGCCACGGCCTGCGCCGCTACATCGCGCTGATGACGCTGCTCACCGCCGCCATCGGCGTGTTCGAGGCGCTGCTCTTCGCCATGCTGGGCCACATCGTCGACTGGCTCGGCCCGCTGCAGTCGGCGCAGCTGTGGGTGGAGCACGGCACGACGCTGCTGCTGCTGGCGGCGGTGCTGGTGGGCAGCACGCTGCTGGTGGCCTGCCAGTCGATGTTCAAGCAGCAGGCGATGGCCGGCAACTTCCCGATGCGGCTGCGCTGGAACTTCCACCGCCTGCTGCTGCAGCAGAGCATGAACTTCTACCAGGACGAGTTTGCCGGGCGCATCGCCACCAAGCTGATGCAGACGGCACTGGCGGTGCGCGACGTGTGGATGATCCTGGCCGACATCCTGGTGTTCGTGCTGATCTACTTCGTCACCATGGTGGTGGTGGTCGGCGGCTTCGACACCTGGCTGCTGCTGC
>Ga0307505_10003184_pt1 | contig 10476 bp, 8 predicted proteins | sample 23_S_MG_FD_202183 | JGI IMG/M metagenome (GOLD analysis project Ga0307505, IMG submission 202183) | Soil microbial communities from Populus trichocarpa stands in riparian zone in the Pacific Northwest, United States - 23_S | ecosystem: Environmental > Terrestrial > Soil > Riparian zone > Trees... | reverse complement strand
CATAACAATCGTTACAATTTTATCGGATTGCGCCCGGCTTCGATAAGGGCGTGACGGTACGATCAAGCCGTCCAGTCAATGAGCGGCTTTCCCGTGCTGCCGGTTTTGCTCGACCTCCACACCATGTTCGTTGCGGATATTTCCGTGACGACGGTGCTTGGACTCATGCTGATGTTCGCGTGGCTGCAGAGCCGCTCGAGCGAGGCACTGGGTTGGTGGGGTGCGGCGCATCTTTGCCAGGGCTTCAGTCTTGCGCTGCTGGTCGGCGCGGACATGATGCAGTCGATCGGAATGGTCAAATTCGCGGTGACGCTGCTGCTCGGCTCCTACGGGCTGATGTGGTTGGGCGTTCGCCGGTTCGACGGTCGCCAACTGCATCCGCTCGTGGCATCCGCAGGCGCCGCGATCTGGGCGCTTGTAGCCGCGGTGGAGATTTCAAAAACGCCGCTGCACTACTTCATGCTCTACAGCCTGATCAACGGAAGTTATTGCCTGTTGATTGCCTTCGAATTCTGGCGCGGCCGGGCCGAGCCGCTGGTCTCGCGCTGGCCCGCCATCGTGCTGCTGGTCGTCTCAGGCACGGGCTTCCTCTCCTGGATTCCGCTTGTCGGTTTTATGCCGGGCGCCTACGCGGGACCGCTGTTGCCGGGTCCGTGGTTTGCGACCGTCGTACTCGTAACCGTGCTCGGCAAGGTGGCGCTCGCTTTCATCGTGCTGGCGATGGCGAAGGAACGGCTTGAGCTGCACCAGCGGGTCGAAGCCATGACCGATGCGCTCACGGGCCTGCCGAACCGGCGCGGCTTTTATCGTCAGGCGTTGCGGCGGCTGCGCGAGCGCCGTCCGGCTTCCAGTCCGGCGGCGGTGCTTTTGTTCGACCTAGACCACTTCAAGCGGATTAACGACCGCTTCGGGCATGGCCTAGGCGACCGCGTGCTCATGGTGTTTGCGGACATTCTGACCAATTCGTTGAAGGCCACGGACATCATCGGCCGTGTCGGCGGCGAGGAGTTTGCGGTCCTGCTTGACGGCGCGGATACTGAAACCGGCCGGATCGTCGCGGAGCGCGTACGCTCGGCTTTCGAGGCCGATGGTGCCGTCATTGCGGGCGGGCGTGTCATGCCGACGGCTAGCGCGGGTGTCGTGGCAGTCTCACCTGCGGCTTACAGCCTGCAGGAAATGCTCGGCTTCGCGGATCTCGCGCTGTATCAGGCCAAGGCCAGCGGCCGGAATTGTGTGCGCGCGATCGAGCCCGGAGAAGGAAGTGCGGGGGCGGGCACCGCCGTTGTGGTGGATGCTCCGCCGCTGAAGCCGGTGCTCGTTTCATCGATCCGGCCAAGCCGCAGCAAGGCTTCCTGAGCCGCCGATCGATTGCATTTTATCGAACGGATGAGCGGAATCGTAGCGGTCGGCCGCTAACGTTCGCGGCGTTGGCTGCTTCCAGCGGCGAGCCAGGCGGACTACATGAATCTCGACGCCCAGACGATGTTCGTGGTGACGATTGCCGTCGCCGCCGTTCTCGGACTTCTTCTGTTTTATGGCTGGTACCAGCAGCGACAGGTAAGTTCGCTTGCGTGGTGGGGCGGGGCGCATTTTGTCGCCTGCTCGGCCGTATGGCTCATCAGCCAGCGCGGCGTGCTTTCGGAATTCTGGTCGATCGAAGTTGCGAACGCGCTGCTGCTCGTCGCCGCCGGCATGACCTGGATGGGCGCGCGCCTCTTCGACGGCAATCGCGTCTCGCTGATTGGCATTTTTGGCGGTGCGGCGGTGTGGCTGCTCGCGGTCACGGGCACCAATCTGATGGCGATCCCGTACGGGCCGGCGCATTTCAGTTCGATGATCATCGCGGCCTATTCGTTTGGCGCGGCGATTGAAATCTGGCGCGGGCGGCACGAGAGCCTGGTATCGCGGCTGCCGCTGATCGTGATGCTCTCCATGCACGGAGCGCTTTACCTCGTGCGTGTGCCGCTGGCGTTCATCGCACCCGCCGCCAAGAGCGATGCATTGTTTTCCAACGCATGGTTCGGTGTGATCGCGCTCGAGTCGTTGCTCTATATGATCGCGACCGCCTTCATCTTTCTCGCAATGGCCAAGGAGCGGATGGAGCTCGAACACAAGGTGGCGGCCACCACCGATCCGCTGACGGGCATCGCGAACCGGCGCGCGTTTCTGGAGACGGCCACGCGCAGCCTCAAGCAGCGCTCGCGCGCACCGCAGCCGGTGTCGGCGCTTCTGTTCGATCTCGACCGGTTCAAGTCGATCAACGACCGTTTCGGTCACGCCATCGGCGACCGCGTGCTGCGCACCTTTACGGACATTGCGGTGATGGAGCTGCGCTCCACCGACATTGTCGGACGGCTTGGCGGTGAGGAATTTGGTGCCGTGCTGTTTGGCGCGGAAGCGGCGAGTGCGGCGGCGACCGCCGAACGGATCAGGGCCGGGTTCGAGGCGGTCTATGCTCGCGAAGGAGTGGCGGGGAAGAACGTCAGCGTCAGCGTAGGTGTCGCGTCGGTCCCGGCCGAGGACGATGTGGAGATCGAGACACTGATGTTGAAGGCGGACGAGGCGCTCTATGTCGCGAAAGCACGCGGCCGTAACCGGGTGGAGGTTGCCGACGGCTATCTCGCGCGCCGGACCGGCCTGAGCGGCCGAGAGATGGACGATTCGGCTGCGGCTCGCGGCGGTGAGGCTCCTACGCCTGTCCTCGGTGCGATCGTGAGCCCGAGCGTCGTGCCGCAACCCGCGCCATTCGCCGACATGAACGAAACCAATTCGGTCGTTCACCGGCGCGCTTGAAGTCACATTTCATTAACCATTCGGGTTCTAGTCTTGCGTCATGGCAGCGCAAGCAAGCGGCGATCTCTACGCCAACCTCGCACGGCTCGACGAAGATGCGGCCAGGGCCGGATTCGCCATGGCTTGTGCGCATCAGTCGGCCGACGAACTCCATCGCGATCTGATCCAGCGCTACTTCGCGCTGCATCCGCGCCGGCGGCCTGTCGGTCTTGCGATCGGGGCGACGCTGTTGGTCGGCTTTCTCGTGCTGATCTGATTTTCCCGGCGTTGGCCGGAATACAAAACGGGGCGCCTCGCGGCGCCCCGTTTGTTTTTGGCCATAGGTCCGGGAGGATCAGGCCGAGTAGTACATGTCGTATTCGACCGGATGCGGCGAGTGCTCGAAGCGGATCACTTCCGTCATCTTGAGGTCGATGTAGGAGTCGATGAAGTCGTCGTCGAACACGCCGCCCTTCTTGAGGAAGTCGCGGTCCTTGTCGAGGTTGGAAAGGGCCTCACGCAGCGAGCCGCAGACGGTCGGGATCTTCTTCAGCTCCTTCGGCGGGAGATCATAGAGGTCCTTGTCGATTGCCGAGCCGGGGTCGAGCTTGTTCAGGATGCCGTCGAGGCCCGCCATCAGCATCGCCGCGAAGGCGAGATATGGATTGGCGGTCGGGTCCGGGAAGCGGACTTCGACGCGCTTGGCCTTCGGCGAGCTCGCGAGCGGGATGCGGCAAGAAGCCGAGCGGTTGCGCGCCGAGTAGGCGAGGAGCACAGGCGCTTCGAAGCCCGGCACGAGCCGCTTGTAGGAGTTGGTCGACGGGTTGGTGAAGGCGTTGATCGCCTTCGCGTGCTTGATGATGCCTGCGATGTAGGAGAGGCAGGTCTCCGACAGGTCGGCGTACTTGTTGCCGGCGAACACGGGCGTCGAGCCCTTCCAGATCGACTGGTGACAGTGCATGCCTGAGCCGTTGTCGCCATAGACCGGCTTCGGCATGAAGGTCGCCGTTTTGCCGTAGATGTTGGCGACCTGGTGGATCGCGTACTTGTAGATCTGCATGTGGTCGGCCATGCGGACGAGCGGACCGAACTTCAGGCCAAGCTCGTGCTGTGCCGAGGCCACCTCGTGGTGATGCTTTTCAACGGTGCAGCCCATCTTGGCCATGGCGCCGAGCATTTCCGAGCGCATGTCCTGGAGCGAGTCGACCGGCGGCACCGGGAAGTAGCCGCCCTTGGTGCGTACGCGGTGGCCGAGATTGCCGCCCTCATATTCGGTGGCGGAGTTGATCGGCAGTTCCGAAGAGTCGACACGGAAGCCCGTGTTGTAGGCGTCGGACGAGAAGCGAACGTCGTCGAACACAAAGAACTCGGCTTCGGGGCCGAAATTGACCGCGTCGCCGACGCCGGTCGACTTCATATAGGAGACCGCCTTCTTCGCCATGCCGCGCGGATCGCGATTGTACGGCTCACCGGTGGTCGGCTCGAGCACGTCGCAAACGATGACGAGCGTCGTCTCAGCGAAGAACGGATCGATGAATGCCGTTTCCGGATCCGGCATGAGGTTCATGTCGGACTCGTTGATCGCCTTCCAGCCGGCGATCGAGGAGCCGTCGAACATGATGCCTTCGGCAAAGACTTCCTGATCGATCATGGTCACGTCGAAGGTGACGTGCTGCCACTTTCCGCGCGGATCGGTGAAGCGGAAATCGACATACTTTACGTCGTTGTCCTTGATCAGCTTGAGGACGTCGTTCGCGGTCGTCATGGAGAATCTTCCCCCTTCTTTGTTCAATCCCTCGGGCCCGAGGTTTCGTTTCAAAAATCCGGTTAGATCGCGTCAGTCCCCGATTCACCGGTGCGGATACGGATCGCCTCCTCGACATTGGAGACGAAAATCTTGCCGTCGCCGATGCGCCCCGTTTGCGCGGCGCGACGGATAGCTTCGATGGCTTTCTCGACCATGTCGTCGCCGAGAACCACTTCGATCTTCACCTTGGGGAGGAAGTCCACGACATATTCGGCGCCGCGATAGAGCTCCGTGTGGCCCTTCTGGCGGCCGAAGCCCTTGGCCTCGGTGACGGTGATGCCTTGGAGGCCTGCTTCCTGAAGCGCCTCCTTCACCTCGTCCAGCTTGAAGGGTTTTATGATCGCCTCGATCTTCTTCATTGCTTCTCCCCGATCTGGGCTCGCAGCCCCGCTGCCATGCCTGGAGCCCGCCGCGCGATGCGCAGCGCGATGCCTAGTTGCACTTCCCGTGCCAGCTTGCCGTTGTCCGCTTCTGTTATTGATATCAACGAGTTACTCGAATGTGTGGAGCTTGCGAGTCACGGCCTTATGCCGTGCTGCCTATTTTAGGTGCATCTTGCTCAGAAAGTAAGCAGCCGGTTTTGCGTATTTCTTGGGCTACCGTGCAGACCGAACTTAGTGAGAGGCGTGGCAGGCCCGCCCATGCTGGAAATCCTGACGCCCGCTGAAATGACCGAAGCCGATCGCCGCACGATCACGGCAGGTACGCCCGGCATTGTCCTGATGGAGCGTGCGGGCCTTGCGGTCGCTGAGCGCTCGGCGGCGCTTGCGCCGGCGCGGGGACGGATCGCGGTTGCGTGCGGTCCCGGAAACAACGGCGGTGACGGTTTTGTTGCAGCACGGTTGTTGCGTGAGCGCGGCTTTGACGTGCGCGTCTCGTTACTTGGATCGCGCGACGCACTGAAGGGCGATGCCGCCGAAGCGGCGAAGCAATGGAACGGCAGCGTCGAACCGCTCGCTGCGGGGCTGTCGAATGCCGACCTCATCATCGATGCGCTGTTCGGGGCCGGACTCGCTCGCAATCTTGACGGTGAAGCGCGCATAGCCGTCGATGCGATCAATGCGAGCGGCAGGCCGGTGATCGCTGTGGACTTGCCGAGCGGTATCGACGGCAGGACTGGAAAGATTCGCGGCACTGCCGTACAGGCCACTGAGTCCGTAACGTTTTGTCGCCGCAAGCCGGGACATCTGTTGTCTCCGGGGCGCGACTATTGTGGAAGAGTGACAGTGGCCGACATTGGAATTTCCGACGCGACCGTCAAAAGCCTGAATCCGGTGACATTCTCGAACGAACCCGAACTCTGGAAAGAAAAGTTTCCGCGCCCGCAGCGCGATGGTCATAAATACGACCGCGGCCATGTCGTCGTCGTGAGCGGGCCGATGCACGCGACCGGTGCGGCGCGGCTCGCGTCGCGCGCCGCCTTGAGGGCGGGTGCCGGCCTTGTGACGGTTGCTGCACCAAAACCCGCGCTTCCGGTGCTTGCAGCGAGCCTGATGGCGGTCATGGTGCGCGAGGCCAACGGCGCCAAGGGATTGGCCAAGCTGCTCGCCGACGCACGCATGAACACCGTCATACTCGGGCCGGGGCAGGGCGTGGGAAAGCCTACGCGCGACACGGTGGCGGTTGCGGCGAAGGCGAAGCGCAGCCTCGTGATCGACGCGGATGCGATCACCAGTTTTGCCGGCGCAAGCGATGTGCTCGCCAAGGCCATTCGCCCGGCACAGGCAGCCGTGCTGACGCCGCACGACGGCGAGCTCGCGAAACTGTTCGGCCCGAAATCGAAGCTGCTGGCGATCGACTCAAAAGTGGATCGCGCGCGGGCGGCGGCGAAGGCGCTCGGTGCCACGGTGTTGTTGAAGGGGCCGGGGACCGTCGTAGCGTCGCCCGACGGCCGCGCCTCGCTTTGCAATAACGCGCCGCCCTGGCTCGCCACGGCCGGCTCGGGCGACGTGCTGGCCGGGATCGTCGGCGCGCTCCTGGCCCAGGGAATGCCCGCCTTTGAAGCGGCTTCGGCGGCGGCCTGGCTGCACGGCGAGGCCGGGAATATCGCCGGTCCCGGCATGATTTCCGAGGACCTGGAACTGGCCCTGCATGACGTTCTGGGACGGCTGTTGGACGGCCGGGCTTGAGCCTGTACGGCGGCGGCCCATATCCTTGCCCGGTCAGGCCATCATGCTATAGCAGCCGCCGCCGGTGCCGAGCGGCGGGCGTGGCGGAACTGGTAGACGCAGCAGGTTTAGGTCCTGCCGCCGCAAGGTGTGGGGGTTCGAGTCCCTCCGCCCGCACCACGGTCCACCGACAGCAATCGATTACGCAACCGAACTCTGGAATCCCGAACGATGCAGGTTAAAGAAACCCTCTCCGAGGGGCTGAAGCGCGAATATCAGGTGGTTTGGCCGGTCTCCGAGCTGGACCAGCGGGCGACCGAGCGGCTCTCGTCACTCAAGGACAGGGTGCGCCTCGACGGCTTCCGGCCGGGCAAGGTGCCGCTGCCGCATCTGAAGCGCGTCTATGGCAAGTCGGTCATGGGCGAAGTCATCGAACAGGCGATGACAGAGGCTAACGCCAAGATCGTCAACGATGGCGGCTTCAAGCTCGCGGTCGAGCCGCGCGTGAAGCTGGCCGACGAGGGCGAGCAGGCGGTCAAGGATGTCATGGAAGGCCGGGCGGACCTTTCCTACACGGTGGCGATGGAATTGCTGCCGAAGGTAGAACTCGCCGACTTCCGCAAGATCACGTTGGAGCGGCCGGTGACTGAAGTCACCGACGCGGACGTCAACGAGGCGCTTGGCAAGATCGCCGACGCCAATCGGCCGTTCGCCGACAAGGAAGGGAAAGCGGCGAAGGGCGACCGGCTAACCCTGAACTTCAAGGGCACGATTGACGGCGTCGCGTTCGAAGGCGGCACGGCTGAGGAAGTACCGCTTATCATCGGACAGGGTCAGTTCATTCCCGGCTTCGAAGAGCAACTGATCGGCATCGGCAAGGGCGAGACGAAGACGCTCAAGGTCACCTTCCCGAAAAATTACGGAGCTGAACATCTTGCCGGCAAGGATGCCGAGTTCGAGACAACCGTAACGGCGATCGCCGAGCCAACCGAGCAGAAAATCGACGAAGAGTTTGCGAAGAAGCTTGGACTTGAATCGCTCGACAAACTGAAAGGCCATGTGCGCGAGCGCATCGAAAAGGAATATGGGACGGCCTCGCGCGCCAAGGTGAAACGCGTGCTGCTCGACGCGCTTGATGAAGCGCACAAGTTCGACGCACCGCCGACGCTGATCGATCAGGAATTCAATGGCATCTGGGCGTCGGTGACGGGCGACATGGAGCAGCGCGGCACCAAGTTCGAGGATGACGACACGACGGAAGAGAAGGCGCGCAAGGAGTATCGCGAGATCGCCGACCGCCGCGTCCGCCTTGGTCTTGTGCTCGCCGAAGTCGGCGAGAAGAACAAGATCACCGTGAGCGAGGAAGAAATAACGCGCGCCGTCGTCGAGCGTGCGCGCCAGTTCCCCGGCCAGGAACAGCAGGCGTTCGAGCACATGCGCAAGGACCCGAACACGCTCGCGGCGCTGCGTGCCCCGATCTTCGAGGAGAAGGTCGTGGACTTTCTGCTGGAACTCGCGACCGTGAACGACAAGAAGGTGAGCCGTGAGGCGCTGTTCGCCGCCGACGAACACGATCACGACCACGATCATCACCATCATGACCATGACCATGATCACGATCATGCGCATCACCACCACGATCACGACCATGATCATCACCATCATGATCATGACCACGATCATGGCGATGGGGGCGGGAAGAAGGGCGCCAAGAAGGCCCCCAAAAAGGCAAAATAAACCGAACTGGAAAGGCGCACCGACCAAGGGGCGCCTTTCGGCTATGGTGGAACAAAGCGAATCGCGCCTCGCCGCGCGGAGGACCAAGAATGCGTGACCCGATCGAAACCTACATGAACCTCGTCCCGATGGTCGTCGAGCAGACGAACCGTGGCGAGCGCGCCTATGACATTTTCTCGCGGCTCTTGAAGGAGCGGATCGTCTTCATCACGGGTCCGATCGAAGACGGCATGTCGACTCTGGTCGTCGCCCAGCTCCTGTTCCTGGAGGCCGAAAACCCGAAAAAAGAAATTTCGATGTACATCAACTCGCCGGGCGGAGTGGTGACGTCGGGCATGGCGATCTACGACACCATGCAGTTCATCCGGCCGGCCGTCTCGACGCTCTGCATCGGCCAGGCGGCGTCGATGGGTTCCCTCCTGTTGACCGCCGGAGAGAAGGGCCAGCGGTTCGCGTTGCCCAACGCAAGAATCATGCTCCATCAGCCTTCCGGCGGGTTCCAGGGCCAGGCGTCCGATATCGAGCGCCACGCCGAGGACATCATCAAGATGAAGCGACGCCTGGAGGAAATTTACATGCGGGCGACGGGCCAGAACCGCGAGACTATTGAACGTACGCTGGACCGCGACTACTTCATGACCGCCGACGAAGCCAAGAAATACGGCCTCATTGATTCAGTCATCGACAAGCGTCCGCAGGAAGAGGCCGCCGGTAAAACCTGAGGCTGCGGTCCCGAATCGGGCGGCACCTAGCTTGCATCGGCAGCGGCACCCTGGGACGGTCCACTATCCCCGCTTTAGCATTAATGGATTCTTGATCCCCCTAGGGCTAGCATGGTTCGCTGAGGCCATGCTTCAAAGGAGGCAGACTTCGCTGGCGGTTTGCGGTACCGCGGCGAGGGGACGGAGAGAAAGACAATGAGCAAGGTCGGAAGCGACTCCAAGAACACCCTCTACTGCTCCTTCTGTGGAAAGAGCCAGCATGAGGTGCGGAAGCTCATTGCCGGTCCGACCGTCTTCATCTGCGACGAGTGCGTCGAACTCTGCATGGACATCATTCGCGAGGAGAACAAATCCTCGCTCGTGAAGTCCCGCGACGGCATTCCGACGCCGAAGGAAATCCGCAAGGTGCTCGACGACTATGTCATCGGGCAGGACTATGCCAAGCGCGTGCTTTCGGTCGCCGTTCACAATCACTACAAGCGCCTTAATCACGCGACCAAGCACAACGACGTCGAGCTTGCGAAGTCGAACATCCTGCTGATCGGGCCGACCGGTTCGGGCAAGACGTTGCTCGCGCAAACACTCGCGCGCATTCTTGATGTGCCGTTTACAATGGCCGACGCGACGACGTTGACCGAAGCCGGTTACGTCGGCGAGGACGTCGAGAACATCATTCTGAAGCTGCTGCAGGCCGCCGACTACAATGTCGAGCGCGCACAGCGCGGCATCGTCTATATCGACGAAATCGACAAGATCAGCCGCAAGTCCGACAATCCGTCGATCACGCGCGATGTGTCGGGCGAGGGCGTGCAGCAGGCGCTGCTCAAGATCATGGAAGGCACGGTTGCGAGCGTCCCGCCGCAGGGCGGCCGCAAGCATCCACAGCAGGAGTTCCTGCAAGTCGACACAACCAACATTCTGTTCGTGTGCGGCGGCGCGTTCGCCGGCCTCGACAAGATCATCTCCGCGCGTGGCCGTGGCACGTCGATCGGCTTCGGCGCTACGGTGCGCTCGCCGGAGGACCGCAAGCCGGGTGAAGTGTTCCGTCACGTCGAGCCGGAGGACTTGCTCAAGTACGGTCTCATTCCGGAATTCGTCGGCCGGTTGCCGGTCGTCGCGACGCTCGAGGACCTCGACGAGGATGCGCTGAAGAAGATTCTTCAGGAACCGAAGAACGCGCTCGTGAAGCAGTTCCAGCGTCTGTTCGAGATGGAGAACGTTGAACTCTCGATCCACGAGGAAGCGCTTGGCGCCATCGCCCGCAAGGCGATCGAGCGCAAGACCGGCGCGCGCGGCCTGCGTTCCATCATGGAAGGCATCCTGCTCGACA
>Ga0307505_10003183_pt1 | contig 10482 bp, 9 predicted proteins | sample 23_S_MG_FD_202183 | JGI IMG/M metagenome (GOLD analysis project Ga0307505, IMG submission 202183) | Soil microbial communities from Populus trichocarpa stands in riparian zone in the Pacific Northwest, United States - 23_S | ecosystem: Environmental > Terrestrial > Soil > Riparian zone > Trees... | reverse complement strand
CCGCTGGCAGGAGCACGTCGCCCACCGACTATGACGCCGTGCAGCGGGCCATAGCCGCCCTGGCGGCGTCAGCCGGGAACCAGGGCGGGATTGACGATGTCACCTCGAATTCCGGTCTCGGCGTGGCCGAATTCGAGCGACTACTCGGGCGCTGGTGCGGGCTCTCTCTCGCCGAGTTTACGCACGCCATCGGTGCCGGGTATGCGCGCGACCGATTGCGGGCCTCGTCGAACGCACTCAGCGTGGGTCCGACAGTCGGCGGGCCGATCCATGCCTTCGATGTCCAGATCGCGGCGGCCATCACGGATGAGGATCGCCGCCGGGGGACGGGTCTGGATATCACGTATGGGTTTCACGCCAGTCCTTTCGGCGAGGCGCTACTGCTCATGACCGAGGGCGGCATTTGTGGCCTGGCTTTCGTCGGCGAGGATGGGGTGGAGGGAAGGGGCAACGCGCTGGAAGACATGATGGGCCGTTGGCCCAGGGCGCGCTTCCACGAAGCGCCTAGCGACACCGCGGGCTTGGCTGCTCGCATCTTCAGCCTGCCGGGATCGAGCGGCAGCCCCCGCGTCCCGCTGACTTTGATCGGAACGCCGTTCGATCTGCAGGTATGGCAAGCGCTGCTGAAAATCCCGCTCGGCGCGCTCGTCAGCTACACGCAGATCGCGCAGCACCTCGACCATCCCACGGCATCACGCGCCGTGGGCACGGCCAATGGGAGAAATCCCATTTCGTTCGTGGTGCCCTGCCATAGAGCGCTGCGCGGCGACGGATCGCTCGGCGGTTATTACTGGGGGCTCACGCGCAAGCGCGCGCTTATTGCCTGGGAGGCGGGACAGGCACTACGGGCAGCCCCATAGCGATCTCAAGTGCGCAAGCTGTCCGCCAGCGCCCGCATGTAGCCCTCGGCGGCGACGATGTGCTCGATGCGGCCCGGCGCGATGCTGCTAAGGGCGCATTCGACACCCTCCTCATTCGAGAGGGCCTGAAGGCGCCGTTCGACGCCGGAGAGCCGGCGGCCGTCGACGTGCCCCCTGAGCGTCGCCACGATCGTCTCGACATATCCGGTGAGCCGCCCGATCTCGCGTAGTGCCGTGCGGCGGGCCACACGGTCCGCCGTATTGCGCTCCAGTCGCTCGAGCGCGCCCGCCATGCGTGCGAGGGACTCGGCCACGGCCTCGGCGTACTCGGCGACCTTGCCGCGCTGCGCCTTGTCGAGGCGGGCGAGCTTCTCCTGCCAGGCACAGATCACATCGGCGAGGCCGAGCAGCTTCAATGCAAGATCGAGGGCGCGCATGGCGCCATGGTACGTTCCGGTTGCCGCGCGGGGATTACTATCGGGAATACGCTATCAGCGCACTTTGGGATCGGCGAAGCAGCGGCGCATGGATTCGCAGCGGTGCGAGCCGGAGAAGTGCATGCTCGAGCCCTTGGATGGGCGGATAAAGGCGCAAATCTCCTCCAGCCCTTCCGGTGTCAGCCAGCCCTGTCGCCGCCCGCGCTGCACGGCGAAGCAGTCGGCGGTTTCCTCGTCGGGACCGCGGAACTGGTGACCGCACTCATGGGCGTAGATCCAGAGCTTCACCGACGTCGGCACCCGCGCCATCAGCTTGGAGTTGAGGATCAGGAAACCCGGATAGGCCGCGCCATAGTCGTCGAGCTGATCGTCGATCACCGTTGGGCGTTGTCCGCAGGTCATTTTCCGCCCATCGAGGCGCAGGCTGCCGGGCGGAATGATCTTCGAGCTGCCGACATGGGCTGCATAGCCCTCGGGCGTGGGCGCGGACTGCGCGACCGCACCAGAAGCCGCTAAAGCCGCGAGCATGAGTACGGCGCCCAAGAGCTTCGCCAAGCGAGATCCCGCGAGGCAAAGAAATGCGCGCGTAAACATCACAGTACGACCCTCTCCAGAAACCGCCGCATTCCCGCGAGCCCGCCCGATGATCATTGCCCGGACTGGCCGCTCTTTCAATGCGACATCCAGGATTTAACCATCGACCTCCGATGCCGCGGCGCGGGGGCCACACCTTGACAACATGGACCGCGGCACTACCCGGCCTTGGCCTCGATGGCTTCCATGTCGGCATCCGACAAGCCGAAATGATGGCCGATTTCATGCACGAGCACGTGCGTGACAAGCGTGCCGAGTGTCTCGTCGCTGTCGGCCCAATAATCGAGAATCGGGCGCCGATAAAGAATGACCGTGTCCGGCTCCTGCGCGACGTCCATCACGCTTTTGCGCTCGAGGCTGACGCCCTGATAGAGGCCCATGAGATCGAACTCGTTCTCGATGCCCAGGCTGTCGAGCACTTCTTCGGTTGCGAAATCCTCGATCCGGATCAGCACTTCCTTGGCCAGCTCGCGGAACGTGTCCGGGATCTGCTGCCAGGCTTCAGCGGCCAGATCCTCGAACTCCTTCAGGGTCGGCGCCCGCGCGTGCGCCCATTTCGGCTCTTTGCTCATCCCGACCGGTCTCCGCCCGCGAACAGGAGAGTCAGATGGCGGAATGCGTGGCGGTAATCAAGCCTCAGCGCCGCCAACTCTTCTGGGTCTTGAAGACGATTTGGGCACCCAGGATCACGATGGCAAGGCGCGCGAGGTGATGGAGCGCCACATAAGCCACGTCCGCGCCTAGGACGAAGGCGAGCAGATTGAGCTCGGTCTGGCCGCCGGGCGCGAAGGCCATGAGCACCGAGACCTGATCGAAGCCTGTCAGCTGAGCGACCATGATCACGACGACTGCCGTCACGGAGAGCAGGACAATGGCATTCAACATGCCCCACACCATGGTGTGGGTGAACTCCTTGAACGTCAGGCCGCGGAATTGGCAGCCGAGCAGCACCCCGACGCCGATTTGAGCAAAGATGAGCAATTCGACGGGAAGCCGCACGGTCGTGAAGCCGAGGGCATGGGCGGCACCGCTCACGACCATCGGCCCGACGATCGGCGCACCGGCAAGGCCGAGCCAGTGAGCAATTCCCCAGCCGGCGCCCGCCATGGCAACGAGGGTGGCGAGATCGATCAGGCTCGACTCGGCAAGCCGCACCGGGCTTGCGAACGGTGTCGAGACGACGAGACCGTCATGCACCTGCAGCCATAGCGGTACGGCAAAGACGATCAGAACGATGCGGGTCGCCTGAACGAGGATGACCGTACGCTGGTTGGCACCCGAGGCTTCGGCCATGGCCGTCATGTCTGCGAGGCCGCCGGGTACGGCTGAGAAGAAGGCTGTCGGACGATCGAAGCCGGCGAGACGGCGGTAGAACGTCATGCTCGTCGTCGTGATGATGATCATGAACGGCACGAGAATGAGCAGGCTCACCGTCATGGCCCCGACTTGTCCGAGGATGGCTGGTGTGAAGGCCGAGCCGACGGCGACGCCGAGTGTCGCCCTGAGCGGACCACCGAGCGGCCGCGGGCGCTCGATCGGAAGCCCGGCCACGGAGGCGATCAGGCAGGCCGTGAGCGCGCCGAGATACCAGGGCAGCGGCAGGCGAAAATACACGAAGACGAGGGCGCCAATGGTGCCAATGAGGAAAGCGAGCGCCCAGCGTGGCACGCGGGCGCGCAGTTTGCGTTCACCCGCCTCCGGCGCCCGCTCGCTCTTTTGCTCATGTTGCTGGCGGCCCGCGCCATCGGCCATGCCGCTCGTCCCCCGTATTTGTTCCCATGCTACCAGCTCAGTGCGCCGACGACGGCGGCTGATAGCAGCGTCGCGAGCGCGCCGACCAGCAGCGAGCGTCCGCCGAGGGCTACGATGTCCGCGCGCCGCTCCGGTGCCATGGCAATGAGCCCCCCGATCATGATGCCGAGCGAGCCGAGATTGGCAAACCCGCAAAGTGCATAGGTGATAATCAGGCGGGAGCGCGGTGTGAGAGCCGCTGGGTCGAGCGCGGCAAGATCGAGATAGGCAAGAAACTCGTTGAGGACGATCTTCTGGCCGATCAGCGCTCCGGCTGTGCCCGCTTCGTGCCAGGGAATGCCGAGGAGCCACGCGACAGGGGCGCACAACCAACCGAGGACCTGCTGGATCGTGAGGCGCGCACCCGCGAGTTCCGAGATGGCGCCCAGAATCTCGTTGGCAAGCGCGACGAGCGCGACCATGACGACCAGCATGGCGGCGACCGCACCGAGGAGCCGGATACCGTCAGCCGTGCCCTGGACGACCGCATCCATGGCCGAGCGCGGTCCTTCGCCAAGAGCCAGATGTGCCGATGCGGGGCCCTCCTCAAAACCTTCGGGCATTGCGAGGCGCGAGAGCATGAGGGCTGCCGGCACGTTCATGAGCGAAGCGGCGAGCAGATGTCCGGCGGCACCCGGAACCTGCGCCGCAAGCAAGCTCGCGTAAATCACCATCACCGTGCCGGCGATCGTTGCCATGCCGACAGCCATGGTCGCGAAAAGAGCACCGCGTCCCATGTCTCTGAGATAGGGGCGGATGAGCAGCGGCGCTTCGACCATGCCGACGAGCACGTTCGCCGCCGAAGCCATGCCGAGCGGACCGCCGATGCCGAACGAACGCTGAAGCAATCGCGCGAGTGCTGCGACGAGGCGCTGGAGAATGCCCCAGTAGTAGAGGAGCCGCGACAGCGCGCTCATCACGAGCATCAGCGGCAAAGCCTGAAATGCGAGAATGAAACCGTATCCCGGTCGCGCGACATCGAAGGGGGCAGGCGCGCCCGCGAGATAGCCAAACACGAGGCTCGTGCCGGCGTTTGTTGCGCGCTGGAGTGCACCGATCACACCGGTTGCGGCATCAAACAGCACGCTGGCTTGCGGGATCTTCAGGAAGAGGATCGCGACGGTGGCCTGGAGTGCAAGGCCCGCCGCAATCGTAGAGGCCACCTGCCGCGGAGCAAGCGCCCGGCCCTCGCCTGTTGCCCAGACGAAGAGCGGGATCAGCACGATGCCCAGCAGACTCTGCAGAATAGGCAGGAATGATTCGGCCATGAAAGCCCCCTGGCTGAGTGTAGGGGCTGGCGGCGCGGCCGCGGAAGAGGTGTTGCGCGACACAAAGCCGCCGGCACCCAGACCGGGGGGATCTGGATGCCGACGGCCCGCCTCGCTCCACCGGTGTCTAGCGGGCGAGAACCGCGATGTCGCGAATGGCGCCTTTGGCACCGGCGATCTGGCCAACCTGCGTGGCTTTGCCGGTTTCGAGCGCGACCGTGTAAAGCGTGCCGTCAGCGACGAGCCAGGCCGTGTTCTTGCCATCGGCGGTGGTGTGAATGTCGAAGGCGTAGGACTTGGCCTTGTCGATGCCGAGCTTTCCGATGGCCTTCAGTGCGCCGTCGTTCGGCTTGGTCTGGTGAATGAGCGCACCGATCGTGGCGTCGATGTCGTACATCGCTGTCTTCTCGGGTTTGCCGTGCGAATTGCTGTAGGCGGCGGCGACGACATTGGGCTTCTCGCCCTTGTGCATGTCGCCCTCCTCGAAGGCGAGCTTGCCGTCCGTCGTTACCTTTCCGGTGTCGACATCGGCGCGCAGGTTCGTGCCGTCGGTGCCCATGAAGCGCAGACGGTCGGCTGCCGGATTGAAGTCCACGATGCCGGCGACGCCGGCGGGCAACATGGTGTCGAGCTTCGAGACCTTGGTCGCTTTGCCGGACGCGACATCGATGGTCACGACGGTACCGTCGTCGGTGACGCCGTAGAGCATCTTGTTGGCCGGACGCACGTCGATGCCGAGCAGCTTGCTGACGCCGTCGACTTTGATGCTCTTGGTGACGGCTGGCTTGCTGCCGTCGATCATCACGAGCGTGTTGTCTCCTACGAGGCCGACAGCCATTTCCGCAGAAGCGGCAGAGGCGCTTGCGGCAAGCGCGAAAGCGCTGGCGAGGGCGATGTGCTTGAGTTTCATGATTTGGGCTCCCGGATCTTTTGGTTGACGGAGGGCGCACTTCTCCCGCGCGGCGCAAAGGGTGCGTCGCCCAAGGATCTCAACGTGGCTCTCAGACTGGGAACACGGGGATCGATGTGCTTGGATGCAGCAGGTCAGAACTTTTTTCGTCGAGGGCCGGAGCCTCTGCCTCCAATCGGCGCGGATGCGTGTTAGCGTGTTATGGACAGAAGACTCGCGATCGACATGGAGGGAGGCGCGCGCGTGGACTATGCCGGACTGGTGCAGGCCTGCGCGCGCGGCGACCGGCACGCTCTTCGTAAACTCTATGACGAGGAGGCCGCACGGCTGATCGCAGTCGCGCAGCGTATCGTGCGCCGGCGCGAGATCGCTGAAGAGGTCGTGCAGGATGCATTCATCCAGATCTGGCAGAAATCGGCGACTTTCGATGCGAGCATCGGCTCGGCGCGGGCCTGGATCTATACGATCGTGCGGCATCGCGCGCTGAACGTGATCCGCGACGGCGCGCGCGAGGATTTGCTTGAAACGGATGAGCTTGCAGCCATCCAGGACCGGACGGCGGTCGTCGATGATGCCTTCGGCCGGCTGGCGACCGAAAGCCGCTTGCGCACGTGCCTGGAGGCCATCGATCGCGACAAGCGGCAAAGCCTTCTGCTCTCGTATGTTGCAGGATATTCACACGGTGAAATCGCAGGCTTGATGCGCGTGCCGATTGGCACCGCCAAGTCCTGGGTCAGACGGGCGCTCATCGCGCTCAAGGACTGCATGGCATGACGAACGGCACGGAAGAGCCGCATGACATGGCCGTGGAGGCAGGCGAGTACGTACTCGGCCTGATGGACGATGCTGCGCGCGCGGATTTCGAGGCGCGCCTCGCATCGAACCCCGAGCTTCGCCGTCTCGTTGCCGCCGAGCGTGAGCGCTTTCTCGAACTGGATCTCACGGCAGAGGGGGCTGCGCCGACGCCAGAGCTCTGGCAGCGCATCGAGGAAGGCGTCGCACGCACATCTTCGAATGTCGTCGATCTGCAGGCACGACGCACGCCGTCTGCTGTACCGCTATCGCGCCGCGGTTTCTGGCAGGGCTTTGCTGCTGCGAGTGTTCTCGGTGTCGTGGCGAGCAGTGTCGCGTATATGCGCGCCCCGCCCGGAGCGCCTCGTCTCGTCGTCGTACTGCTGAATGATCAGGCTCAGCCCGTCTCGATTGTCGAAACGCTCGACGACAAGCGTATCCGCGTCATCCCGCTCGTGAACATTGACGTGCCATCCGATCGCACACTGCAGGTCTGGACGCTGCCCGATCCTGCGACGGGGCCCGTATCCATGGGCCTTCTCGAAGCCGTGCGTGCAACGCTGCTGGAGGGTCCTGTCCTCCCGGCACCGCAGCCCGATCAGCTCTACGAGATCACGCTCGAACCGGCCGGCGGCTCGCCGACCGGACGGCCGACCGGCCCCATCATTGGCAAGGGATATGCGCGCACGCCGCGCATTTAGCTCCTACGCCGCTTTTCGACGGAAAAGCCATCTCGTGAGTGCGCGTTTCGGACGACGGTCGCGTAGCACGTCGTCGCGCACGAGGCGTGCACCCTCGCGGCGTCGTGCGAGCGTCAGCTTGCGTGTGTGGAAGGCTTCGAGTTCCGATCGATGCCCGACGCTGACGATGGTCGTGTTCGGTGCGCGATCGACGAGCAGCGCCATGAGCGCGTCCTGGCTATTCGCATCGAGTGCGGCGGTCGCCTCATCGAGCACGACGATGTCGGGATTGTGCAGAAGGATGCGCGCGATCGCGAGGCGCTGCTTCTCGCCACCCGAAAGCGTTTGATCCCATGGACCTTCCTCCGCGATCTTCTCGGCAAGATGGGGGAGGCCGACATCCTCGAGAGCCTTGGCAACTTCCTCGTCCGTCTTGCTCTCGGGTGCATCGGGGTACGTCGCAGCGCGCTTGAGGCTCCCCACCGGAACGTACGGCCGCTGTGGTAGCAGGAAGAGCGAGGCGCCTTTCTTGATTTCGACCGAGCCTCCGCCCCACGGCCAAAGGCCCGCCAGCGCACGCACCAGCGTGCTCTTGCCCGTACCGGACTCGCCTGCGATCAGGACGCGCTCGCCGGGCATGATCTCGACTTCCGTATCATCGAGGATCGCCGTGCCATCATCGAGAGCGACGGAGAGATCCTTCAGCTTGAGGGCTGCGTCGCTGCCCTCGTTGCTGATGGAGATGCGGCCGACCTGATCGCCTTTCTCGGCGCGTTCGAGCGTGTCGAGCGATGCCATGAGGGAGCCAACGCGCACGGCCGAGGCGGTCCAATCCGCAAGGCGCGGATAGTTGTCGACGATCCAGTTGAAGGCCGCCTGCACGATCGTGAACGCCGAGGCCGCCTGCATGATCTGGCCGAGCGACATGGAGCCGTCGAGGTACTTCGGCGCGCAGAGGATTATCGGCAGCACCGGGGCGATGAACGACGAGGTCTGCGAGACGGCCGTCGTCTTCATGGTCTGGATGGCAACGCGACGCCAGGCGCCCAAAACCTCGCCGAGCGAACGCTTGAGGCCCGCGCGCTCTTCATCCTCGCCGCGAATGAGGGCGATGCTCTCGCCGTTCTCGCGCACGCGCGTGAGCACGTAACGGAACTCCGCCTCGTTCTGGTTTTTGGACTCGGAGGCCTGAACAAAGCGACTACCGATCAGAAACATCGCACCGCTGGCAAAGACGGCGTAGAGCACCGCGGCGATCACCAGGAAGCCGGGCACGACGAGCGGAATGCCGATGATCGAGAGATCGAGTGCGCCGCCGATCGTCCACAGCACGACGATGAATGTTGCCGCAGATAGGAACGCCTGCAGGACGCCGCTGACGAAATCGACAGGCGCTTCGGTAGCGATGCGCATGTCCTCGGACATGCGTGCTTCCGGGTTCTGGTGGTCGCCAGTGACGAGATTGAGCTGGTAGTAGCGGCCATGGTCGAGCCAGCGCGCAACGAGACGCGAGGTGAGCCATCCCCGCCAGGCGCGCTGCAGTGCTGTGCGTAGATGGACCTGCAGAATGCTGAACGCCACGCTCACGGCCAGAATGGCGAGATAGATCAGCGCCAGCTTGCCGACTACGGGCGCATCGCGCCGTTCGAGCGCATCGAATATGGCGCGGTTCCAGACGTTCATCGCGTACGCGGCGGCGACGACGGCCAATATGATCGCAAGCAATCCCGCACTCAGTATCCAGGCGCGTGCGGAGCCGGGCTCGGTCCAAAAGCGACGCGCCGTATGCAGGAACCGCCAGAGCAGAAGGCGGCGACGTTCGCCTTCGCTGAGCTCGTCGAGCTCTTCCTTTGTCTCGGGGATGTCCTCGCCCTCGGGCAAGTCTTCGGGCGGCGGTGTATCGTCGGGCGGCGGTGCGTCGCCTTCGCGCGCCTTGTCCTGCCGCACGTCGGATGTGTTGCTCATTGCGCCTGCCCTGCAGAGATCCAAGGCGCGGCCGCGGTTGTTGATGCGGACTCGAGCCGGCCCGGGGAACGCCGATCAGGCGAAGAAAGTTCCGGTTTCGCCAGCGCTTGAGCTGGGACTACTCGGTGGGTGTCAGCTCGGTGGCCTCTTCCCGGCGTCGGCGCAGTGCGAGCCAGACGGTTGCCGCGACGACGGTTGCCATGAGGGGAATCGCGGCGAGGTTCAGCACGGTCCAGCCCGCGCGCTGCTGGAGGAAGCCTGCGAGTGCGGCCGCGGTTGCGGTGGTCGCGTAGACCGTGAAGTCGTGGCTCGCCTGGACTTTTGCGCGTTCGACGGGCTGGTAGGTCTGCGTCAGCAATGCCGAGCCGCCGACGAAGGTGAAGTTCCAACCGAGGCCGACAAACAGGTTGGCAATGAGGAAATTCCAGAAGTCGACGCCGGCCAGGTTCACAAGCGCGCACGCGAGCTGGATCAATGCGCCGGCCGCGATGATCGGCAGCGCGCCGAAGCGCTGGATGAGCGAGCCGGTGAAGAACGATGGCAGGAACATCGCGATGATGTGGACCTGGATGACGGTCGCGCTGTCGGCGAAGAGATAGCCGCAATCGAGCATGGCGAGCGGTGTTGCCGACATGACGAGCGTCATCACGCCATAGCCGAGCATGGATGAGATGAGCGCCACGCGAAATGTCGGCTGCGCAGCGATCTCGCGCAGCGACCGGCCACCGGACGCGCGCTCACTCGCGCTCAGGCGCGGAATGCGCAGGAACTGCACGACCATCATGCTGACGATGCTGACGAGCGAGATGGTGATGTAGACGCCCTTGAAGGTGATCGGCGCGAACCAATCCACCGACCACTTGGCGAGCTGCGGCCCGGCGAATCCAGCGATTACGCCGCCGAGCATCACATAAGAGATGGCGCGGGCCTTGAAATCCTGCGGTGAGCTGTCCGCTGCCGCAAAGCGGTAGTACCACGCGAACGAAGCCGACAGCCCCTGCAGGAGCGCGGCGACGCAAAGCCACTCGAAGCTGCGGACCGTAATCGCATAGGCGGCGACGAGGCCAAAGGCGAAGCCGATGATCGTGCCGAGCGTAAAGCCGCCACGCCTGCCGATGCGATCCATGAGCAGCGACGCCGGGATCGTGCCGAGCATGATGCCGGCGTGCGTGATGAAGATCGGCA
>Ga0307505_10003182_pt1 | contig 10482 bp, 9 predicted proteins | sample 23_S_MG_FD_202183 | JGI IMG/M metagenome (GOLD analysis project Ga0307505, IMG submission 202183) | Soil microbial communities from Populus trichocarpa stands in riparian zone in the Pacific Northwest, United States - 23_S | ecosystem: Environmental > Terrestrial > Soil > Riparian zone > Trees... | reverse complement strand
GGAGCACGACAAATGGGTACCGATTGCCATATCAAGTTCGACGGCGTCGATGGCGAAGCCGCCCACAAGGACCACAAGGGCGAGATCGAAGTCCTGTCCTGGACCTGGGGCGTCAGTCAGCCTTCGGGCGGCAGTGCCAGCGGCGGCTCCGGCCGGGGCAAGGCCGTTCCTGGGGAGTTCCACTTCACCCATCTATACGACAAGGCTTCCCCGGTGCTGGCCAAACAATGTGCGTCCGGCAAACACTTCAAGGATGCCAAGCTCACCGCGCGCAAAGCCGGCGAAGGGCAGAAGGACTTCCTCGTCATCACCATGAAGGAGGTGTTCGTCAGCAGCGTGCAACCGTCCGGCTCGTCCGGAGGCGACGTGGTGGAATCGGTCAGCTTCTCGTACAAGGACATCGAGTTCGCCTACAAGCCACAAGACGACAAGGGCGGGCTGGGCGGCGAGGTGAAGTTCGGCTGGAACGTGGCGAGCACCGAGACACGCTGATCGGCATGGCCGTGGTCCGGCACTGACCCGCCTGGACCGCACACAGGACGCAGCACATGCCACCCTCCCTGAGCGAGCCGCCTGGCCTCGATGCGGCCGCAGCGGACATCTTCCTGAGCCTGAAGACCAGGCGCGCCGGCGCCATCAAGGGCGAAAGCGTGGCAGCCGATCACCAGGATGCGATCGTCGTCGACGGCTGGAGCTGGGGCATATCCGCCAGCTCGGCGATCGGCGCCACGCAGGCCACCGCCCGGCGGTCCTACAAGCACCTGACGGTGTGTAAGCGGCTCGATTGCGCCACCACCGCATTGATGAGCGTGCTGACGACGAACGACGAGGTCAAGGAAGCCAGGCTGTCGATGCGCAAGGCCGGCGGCGGCCAGATCGACTACTTCAGCATCACGCTGAACAGCGCTCGCGTGGTCGCCGTCGAGCTGGACTGCGACGCCAGCGGCCAGACCACCGAGCGCATCAGCTTCGTCTTCAACAAGGTGCAGGTGGAGTACACGGCGCAGCAGGGCAGCGGCCTGCGCGGGGCCAGCAGTTCCTTCAACGACGAGATTCTGGAGTCCGCTTGAGCGCGCCGGGCCGCTCCCAAGCGCTCGTCCCGGAGCACGCAGTGCGCAGGGTCGCCTCATGAGCACGTTGGCGACGCCCACGGCGCAGGACTGGCTGCACTCCCACCAGCCCGAGCAGGCGCTGGCGGCGCTGCAGCAGCAGGTGCGCGCGCGGCCCGACGATGCGCGGCTGCGCATCTTCCTGTTCCAGCTGCTGTGCGTGCTGGGCCAGTGGGACCGCGCCCTCGCCCAGTTGCGGCTGTGCGGCGAACTTGATGCCGGCGCGCTGGCCATGGTCGCCACCTACAGCGACGCGATCCGCTGCGAAGCGTTGCGCGAGGCCGTGTTTGCAGGGCGCACCACGCCGGTGGTGCTGGGCCGCCCCGCCGAATGGCTGGCGATGCTGGTCGAGGCGCTGGCCCAGGATGCCGCCGGCCAGCCCGAGCAGGCTCGCCAGTTGCGTGCCCGCGCACTCGAAGCGGCGCCAGCCACGCCGGGCAGCCTGAACGGCCAACCCTTCGACTGGATCGCCGATGCCGATTCGCGACTCGGCCCGGTGCTGGAGGTGGTGCACCAGGGCCGCTATGCCTGGGTGCCTTTCGATGCGTTGAGCGCCGTGGTGATGGAAGCGCCAGCCGACCTGCGCGACATGGTCTGGGCACCTGTGCATCTCGTGTTCGCCAACGGCGGCGAATCGGTGGCCTTGGTGCCGAGCCGCTACCCGCGCACCAGCGCCCAGCCGGACGGCCGGCTGCAACTGGCGCGGACCACCGCATGGACGGAACTCGGCGCCGACCAGTACGCGGGTCTGGGCCAGCGTGTGCTGGCCAGCAGCCACGCCGAGCTGGGCCTGCTCGAGTTGCGCGAGCTGCGCCTTGCCGGCGCGGCGGGTGAGGCCGAGCCCGCCGCATGAACCCGCGCGACCGCCTGCAGCCGGCACTGCTCGACCGGCTCACCGACTCGGCACCGCAGTCGCGCGTGGAGAGCGATGAGCACCGGGTGATGAACAAGGCCCGCATTCGCGAGGCCGTGCTGCGCGACCTGAGCTGGCTGCTCAACGCCGTGCAGCCGCTGAGTGCGCAAGCAGAGCGCTACCCGCAGGCGGCAGATTCGGTGCTCAATTTCGGCCTGCCGCCGATGTCCGGCCTGCTCGCCTCACGCATCGACATCGGCGTGCTCGAACGCGCCCTCAAGCAGGCCATCGTGCGCTTCGAGCCGCGCATCATGGCCGAGACGCTGCAGGTCAAGGCGCTCGACGCGGCCAGCGTGCTTGACACGCACAACGTCATCGAGTTCGAGATCTCGGGTTTCGTCTGGGCCCAGCCGGTGCCGCTGGAACTGCTGCTGCGCACGCAGCTCGACCTGGAAGCCGGGCAGGTGGAGCTGCGCGACGCCACCGGCCAGGCGCCGCGGCGCCGGGCCTGACCGACAGCCGCCATGGACCCGGGGCTGCTGCGCCTGTACAACGACGAGCTGGCGCACCTGCGCGAGGTCGGCCGCGAGTTCGCGCAAGAGTTCCCGAAGATCGCCGCACGGCTGTCGATGGACGGTGTCGAAGTCGCCGACCCCTACGTGGAGCGCCTGCTCGAAGGCTTCGCCTTCATGGCCGCGCGCACGCAGCTGAAGATCGAGGCCGAGTACCCGCGGCTGGTGCAACACCTGCTGGAGACGGTGTACCCGGGCTTCCTGTCGCCGGTGCCGTCGATGTTGATCGCGCGGCTGCGCCCCGACCTGCTCGACCCCAACCTGGCGCGCGGCTTCACCGTGCCGCGCCACAGCAACCTCAGTTGCGAGACGGTGCGCGGCCAGAACACGCGCTGCGAATTCCGCACCGCGCATGCGCTGCAGCTGTGGCCGATCGAGATCACCGCGGTGCAGTGGTTCAGCCATGCGCCGGACCTGCCGGTGAACCGCTGGCCACTGTCCGCGCCGCTGCGCGGCGGGCTGCGCATCCGGCTGGCGGCGCGCGGCGGGCTGAAGTTCAGCCAGCTGCCGATCGAGCGCCTGCCTTTCTACTTCGCTGCGCCCGACGAGCTCGCCTTCAAGCTGCACGAGCTGCTGTTCGGCGCCGGCCTGGGCAGCTGGGTCGGCAATGCGCTGCAGCGCGACGCGGCGGGCTACGCCGATGGCAGCTCGGTGGCACCGATGGGCTACGACGACGACCAGGCACTGCTGCCGGAGACACTGCGCGGCTTCAGCGGGCACCGCCTGGTGCAGGAGCTGGCCAGCCTGCCGCAGCGCTTCTTGTTCTTCGAGGTGCGCGACCTGGCGCGGCGGCTGCGCCGGCTGGACAGCGCCGAGGTCGACCTGGTGCTGCCCTGTTCGCGTGGCGAAGCGGCATTGGAATCGCTGGTCGACGCCGGCAGCTTGGCGCTGTTCTGCACGCCCGCGGTGAACCTGTTCCCCAAGCGGCTCGACCGCATCCAGCTGGGGGCCCAGAGCTGGGAGCACCATGTGGTGCCCGACCGCACGCGGCCGATGGATTTCGAGGTGCACACGCTCGAATCGGTCACCGGCTTCGGCACCGGCGCGGTGGCCGAACAGCGCTTTCTGCCGCTGTATGCCACCTTCCACGACCAGCCGAGCGAACAGCAGGCCTGGTACACGGTGCGGCGCGAGCCGCGCTTGTTGTCGGCGCGGCAGCGGCTCGACGGGCCGCGCTCGGCCTACGTCGGGCAGGAGATGTTCCTGTCGCTGGTGGATGCGCTGAATGCGCCGTACCGCGAAGACATCCGCCAGCTGTCGCTGAGCGCACTGGTTACCAACCGCGACCTGCCGACCTTGTTGCCCGGCGCCACCACCACCTGGGTGCTGGACGCCGCCGGGCCGGCCGGCCGCATCGAGACGGTCCGCGGGCCGACCCGGCCGCTGCAACGGCTGGCGCGCGGCGACGTCGGCTGGTCGTTGGTGAGCCTGCTGACGCTGAACTACCTGAGCATCGCCGGCGAGGACGCCAGCCGCGCCGCTGCCGCATTGCGCAGCCTGTTGGCGCTACTCGGCCCCGAGCAGGACCTGGCCTGGGGCAAGCAGCTCCAGGGCATCCAGGCGGTACAGGCCGCGAGCGTGGTGCGCCGCCTGCCGATGCCGGGGCCGTTGAGCTTCGGCTGCGGCGTGCAGATCACGATGGACCTGGACGAGCTGGGCTTCCAGGGTGGCAGCGCCTTCTTGCTGGGCAGCGTGCTGGAGCGGCTGCTGTCGCGGCAGGCCAGCGTGAACAGCTTCTGCGAGACGATCTTGCGCTCGGCCTCGCGCGGCGAGTTCATGCGTTTCGTGCCGCGCATCGGTGCGCATGCGGTGCTGTGAGTGGGTGGGCGATGAGCACAATGCCGAACCCCGAAGCCGCGCCGGCTCGCGTCCAAACGCCGGCCGCAACTGTGCCGCTGAATCGGCTGTGGCAGGCGGTGCAGCAGGAGCCGTGGGCTCACGACTTCTTTGCATTGTTGCGCCGTGTGGAGGGCCTGGCGCCGCAGGCGCCGCGGCTGGGCACGGCCAAGCGGCCGGGGGCCGAGGCGCTGCGCCTGGGACAGGACCCGGAGCTCGACTTCGCACCGGCCGCACTGACGACGCTGCGCGAGCGCGCTGACGGCCCGCCACGCCTCGGCGTGCGCTTCTTCGGCCTGTTCGGCCCAATGGGCCCGTTGCCGCTGCACCTGAGCGAATACGCGCGCGACCGGCAACGCAATCATGCCGACGCGACACTGGTGCGCTTTGCCGACATCTTCCACCACCGCACGCTGTTGTTGTTCTATCGCGCCTGGGCGCAGGCGCAGCCCGCCGCGCAGGCCGACCGGCCCGATGACGACCAGTTCGCCAAATGGGTCGGTGCCCTGTTCGGCCAGGCCGGTGCGGCATTCCACCAGGCCGATGCGGTGCCGAATGCCGCCAAGCGCCATGTCGCCGCGCACCTGGCGCGGCCGACACGCACTGCCGAATCGATCGTGAAGGTGCTGCGCCAGTACTTCGACGTGCCGATGAGCGTGGAGTCGCACGTGGGCCACTGGATGGCGCTGCGCACCGAAGACCGCTCGCGCCTGGGCCACCAGGGCGCGCGGCTGGGCGTCGCGGCCGTGGCCGGTGCCAGGGTCTGGGACCGCCAGTACAAGCTGCGCCTGCAGCTCGGGCCGCTGACGTGGGCGCGCTATCAGCAGTTCCTGCCCGGCCGGCCGGCGCTGGCCGAGCTGCGCGACTGGATGCGCCAGCTGATCGGCTTCGAGTTCCACTGGGAGCTGCGCCTGGTGCTGCAGGGCCCGCAGGTGCCAGCGCTTCGCATCGGTCGCAAGGCACCGGTGCGTCATCAACTGGGCCGCAGCACCTGGCTGGGCCGGCACGCTCCACATGCCGACCGCGGCGACCTCGTGTTGCAAGCCGCTCGCCTGGCAATGCCTTACAGGGAGGCCGCATATGGCTGAAATCAGCCGCTCTGCACTGTTCGGCAAGCTCGACCCGCTGGCCTACAAGGCCATCGAGGGCGCGACCGTGTTCTGCAAGCTGCGCGGCAATCCCTATGTCGAGTTGCAGCACTGGCTGTTCCAGATCCTGCAGGCGCAGGATTCCGACCTGCACCGCATCGTCGCGCATTACGGCCTCGACGCGGCGGCGCTGGTGGCCGACCTGCAGCGTGCGCTGGACCGGCTGCCGCGCGGCGCCGCGTCGATCACCGACCTGTCGAGCTATGTGGAGAACGCAGTCGAGCGCGCCTGGGTCTACGCCTCGCTGATGTTCGGCGAGCGGCAGGTGCGCACTGGCCACCTGCTGATCGGCCTGCTGAAGACGCAGTCGATGCGGCATGCGCTGCTGTCGATCAGCAAACAGTTCGAGAAGGTCAAGCTGGACGATCTGTGCGAGAACTTCGCCGCGCTGCTGGCCGGCTCGCCCGAACAGGCGCAGGGCCCCAGCGACGGCAATGCCGCACCGGGCGAGGCCAGCGAGGCCATGGCCCCGGCGGCGATGGGCAGGCAGGAGGCGCTGAAGCGCTTTGCGGTGGACCTGACCGAGCGTGCGCGTCAAGGCGAGATCGACCCGGTGGCCGGGCGCGACGAGGAGATCCGCCAGATCGTCGACATCCTGATGCGCCGGCGCCAGAACAACCCGATCCTCACCGGCGAGGCCGGTGTCGGCAAGACCGCGGTGGTCGAGGGCTTCGCGCTGCGCCTGGCGCGCGGCGACGTGCCGCCGCAACTGCGCGAGGTGCAGCTGATGATGCTCGACATCGGCTTGCTGCAGGCCGGCGCCAGCATGAAGGGCGAGTTCGAGAACCGGCTGCGCCAGGTGATCGACGAGGTGCAGGGCTCGGCCAAGCCGATCATCCTGTTCATCGACGAGGCGCACACGCTGATCGGTGCAGGCGGCGCGGCCGGCACCGGCGATGCGGCCAACCTGCTCAAACCCGCGCTGGCACGCGGCAAGCTGCGTACCATCGCCGCCACCACCTGGGCGGAGTACAAGAAGTACTTCGAGAAGGATCCGGCGCTGACGCGCCGCTTCCAGGTGGTGCAGGTGAGCGAGCCGGGCGAGGACAAGGCGGTGCTGATGCTGCGCGGCGTGGCCACCATCCTGGAAAAGCACCATCGCGTACTTCTGCTCGACGAGGCCATCGAGGCGGCGGTGCGGCTGTCGCACCGCTACATCCCGGCGCGGCAGCTGCCCGACAAGGCGGTGAGCCTGCTCGACACCGCCTGCGCCCGGGTGGCCGTGAGCCAGCACGCCACGCCGCCGGAGCTGGAAGACGTGCAGCGGCGCATCGAGGCGCTGCGCATCGAAAGCGAGATCATCGAGCGCGAGGCTGATGTCGGCATCGACGTGGTTGCGCGGCGCACCCGCGTGCAGCAGCAACTGGACGCCGCCCAGACGGCGCTTAGCGGCCTGCAGGCGCGCTACGAGGACGAGAAGAAGCTCGTCGACCGCGTGCTCGAGCTGCGCGCCAGACTGCGCCAGGGCGGCACGACACCGGACGCGCCACCCGAGGCTCCCGTGGCCGCAGCCGCAGAGGCCGCTGCGGCGGCAGCGTCGACGGCTGAAGACCGCAGCCGCCTGCTCGCCGAACTGGCCGAACTGCACACGCAGCTGGCCGCGCTGCAGGGCGAGGCGCCGCTGATCCTGCCTTCGGTAGACGAGCAGGCGGTAGCCAGCGTGGTGCAGGACTGGACCGGCATTCCGGTCGGCCGCATGGTGAAGAACGAGGTCGAGGCGGTGCTGCAACTGGCCGACACGCTGAACAAGCGCGTCATCGGCCAGATGCATGCGCTGCAGATGATCGCGCGGCGCATCCAGACCTCGCGGGCACGGCTGGACAATCCGAACAAGCCGATAGGGGTGTTCCTGCTGGCCGGCACCTCGGGCGTGGGCAAGACCGAAACCGCACTGGCGCTGGCCGAGGCGCTGTACGGCGGCGAGCAGAACGTCATCACCATCAACATGAGCGAGTACCAGGAGGCGCACACCGTGTCCACGCTGAAGGGCGCGCCACCCGGCTACGTGGGCTACGGCGAAGGCGGCGTGCTGACCGAGGCGGTGCGGCGCCGGCCCTACAGCGTGGTGCTGCTCGACGAGGTGGAGAAGGCGCATCCCGATGTGCACGAGCTGTTCTTCCAGGTCTTCGACAAGGGCTGGATGGAAGACGGCGAAGGCCGGGTCATCGACTTCAAGAACACCATCATCCTGCTCACCTCCAACGTCGGCAGCGAGCTGATCATGAGCCTGTGCAAGGACCCGGAGCTGATGCCCGAACCCGAAGGCATCGCCCGCGCGCTGCGTGAGCCGCTGCTGAAGGTCTTCCCCGCGGCGCTGCTCGGGCGGCTGGTGACCATCCCATACTACCCGCTGAGCGAGCACATGCTGGCGCAGATCGTGCGGCTGCAGCTGCAGCGCATCCGCACGCGGATTCAAAGCCACCACGGCGTGCCCTTCGACTACGACGACGCGGTGATCGATCTGGTGGTCAGCCGCTGCAACGAGGTGGAAAGCGGCGGCCGCGTCATCGACGCGCTGCTCACCAACACCGTGTTGCCGCGCATCAGCCACGAGTACCTGACGCGCCTGTCCAACAGCACGCCGCTGCAACGCGTGGCGCTGTCGGTGCAGGGCGGCGACTTCGGCTATGCCTTCGATTGAGGCCGCGATCGCCGGCAAGCCCAGCGCGGCCAGCGGTGCCGCGCGGCTGAAGCAGCGCGAGCTGCTCGAGCAGGCCGTCGCGCTGCTGCGAGACAAGCAGTTGGCCGACGCGCAGCGGCTGCTGAAGCAGATCCTGAAGCGCTGGCCCGGCCAGGGCGATGCGCTGCACTTCCTGGGCGTACTGAAGCACCACGTCGGCGACAGCGACGCGGCGGTCTCGCTGATTCGGCAGGCCATCGAGGCGCTTCCGATGGAGCCGGGCCCATGGAACAACCTGGGCAACGTGCTGGTCGAGACGCAGCAATTCGACGAGGCCGAAGTGGCCTATCGCCAGGCGCTGCGACTGCAACCCGAGCTCGGCGACGCCTTGAACAACCTGGCCACGATATGCAGCAAGCGCGGCGAACACGCCGAGGCGGAAGTAATGTGCCGCCGCGCCATCGCCGCGCGCCCCGATTTCGGCCAGGCCTGGTACAACCTGTCGGTCGCGCTGCTTGGGCAGAAGCGCATCGCCGAAGGGCTTGAGGCCAACAGCCGCGCCATCCTGCTGTGGCCGAAGCACCTGCAGGCGCGCGACGCGGTGGCGCGCGCGCTGGTGCATCTGGGCCGCCTGGATGACGCCGCCGCGCTGTACCGCGAATGGCTGGCGGTGGACCCGGACAACCCGGTCATCCGCCATCACCTGGCCGCCTGCAGTGGCGGCGCGGCGCCGGCGCGGGCCAGCGATGCCTATGTGGCACGCACCTTCGATGCCTTTGCCGCCAGCTTCGACGCCAACCTCAGCGCATTGGGCTATCGCGCGCCGGACCTGGTGGCCGGCCTGCTGCAGGAGCTGCTGCCGGCGCCGTCGCGATGCCTCGACGTGCTGGACCTGGGTTGCGGCACGGGCTTGTGCGGGCCGCTGGTGCGCGGTTGGGCACGGCGCTTGAGCGGCTGCGACCTGTCGGCCGGCATGCTCGACAAGGCGCGGCGCCGGCAGGTGTACGACACGCTGCACCAGGCCGAACTGGTCGCTCACCTGCTGGCCCACCCATCGGCCTTCGACGTGCTGGTGTGTGCGGACACGCTGTGCTACTTCGGCGACCTGACGGACGCGGCCGGGGCCGCGGCAAAAGCACTGCGCCACGGCGGCGTGCTGGTGTTCACGGTGGAGGCGCTGGCCGAAGAGCGCGACGCCGCCTTCGCGCTGTTGCCGCATGGCCGCTATGCCCACCACGCCGACCACCTGCGCCGCTCGCTGCAGCAGGCCGGCCTGCACCTGCAGGTGTTGCGGCAGGAAGTGCTGCGCCACGAGGCCGGCCGGCCGGTCGCCGGCTGGCTGGTGGGCGCGCGCAGGACTGTCGAATCTTCGACATGCACCGCCCATTGATCAGGCCCGCAGGCTCGCTCGGCGCCGCACGCACGCCGGGTGGGTGGCGTGTTGCCGACGCCGAGGGCGCCGTCAACGCAGCATTCTTCGACGACAGCGCGCGGCGCGATGCCGAGCTCGGCATGTCGGTGCTGGCCGTGCACCGGCTGCCGGCGGGCAGCACGCTGTACCGCATCGGCAACTCGGCGGCGCGGCAGGACGACGACAACTACAGCGCCGCATGGTGGTTGCGGCCCGTGGAGCTGCAGCAGATCCTGCGCAAAGGACAGCGCGACACCGCCTGGGCCGGGCGCGTGATGCTGGCCATCGCCGAGGTGTTCGGCAGCAAGTGCGATCGACAGATCAGCGTGCGAACGACCTGCGAGCTGCACGCATGGCTGGGTGCCGGCAAGGCACTTTCCAAGTCCGGCCGGGCCCTGTCGCACGACGACCCCAATGCCTACTGGGTGCCCGAACCCGGCCTGATGCAGCTGTACGTGCCCGGCCTGCGCCAGCGCTTGCCCGGCCACAGCAGCGCGCTGTGGCGATCGGCCTTCAGTGCGCGGCACTGGGTCCCCTGGCTGCCCATCGGCCAGCAGACGAACCTGGCCACGCAGCAGGCTTACAGCGACACGCCGTTGTCGCCGGGAGGAAGCGCGGCGGCCAGGTGACTTTGGTCGCTTTGATCTTCGGCATGCATTGCCTACGCTGCGATGCACCTGCCGACATCGCGGCCGGTGCTGCAAACACCCCGACATGCCGCCCCCGATCACGCTGAGTTCACCGCTGCCCGAGAACGAGCTGATGTTCCAGTCGATGAACCACACCGCCGGACTGAGCCTGCTGGGAGAGACCGAACTCAGCCTGCTGAGCCCCAAACCCGACCTGAAGGCCGAGGACCTGCTGGGCCAGCCGGTCACCGTGAACCTGCAGTTGCGCGACGACGTCAAGCGCCACTTCAACGGCCATGTCACG
>Ga0307505_10003181_pt1 | contig 10483 bp, 12 predicted proteins | sample 23_S_MG_FD_202183 | JGI IMG/M metagenome (GOLD analysis project Ga0307505, IMG submission 202183) | Soil microbial communities from Populus trichocarpa stands in riparian zone in the Pacific Northwest, United States - 23_S | ecosystem: Environmental > Terrestrial > Soil > Riparian zone > Trees... | reverse complement strand
TTTCGCTCCGCGCGACCTGATCGCCCCGCAAGCCGTCGCGGATCTGGCGTTGGGCGAAGGGCTCGCCATCGCGATCCGGTCGGATGGCGGCGAGGGACAGCTGTTCCTCGAATCGGTTCCCGGCCTGTCGACCGATCACATCGAACTTGGCGAGCAGATTGCCTCCGATGTCGCCGCGCATCTCCAGGGGCATGCCTTGCTCAGGGCCGCGGAGGAAGGCGCCGAAGCCCGCTCGAGGGTGACGCTGGCGCGCGACCTGCACGACAATGTCGTGCAGTTCCTGGCCGGCGCCGCCTTCCGGCTCGAGGCGATGAAGCGCTCGCTGGCGTCGGACCGCGATCTCGGGCCGGAGCTCGACGAGCTCAAGCAGCTCATGCTGCAGGAACAGCTGGAGTTGCGCTACTTCATCACGGCGTTGCGCAGCGGGCCGCTGATCGCGCTCGACGATCTCGCCCGGGACCTGAAGGCGCTCGCCGGCCGCCTGTCGCGGCAGTGGGATGTCCGCTGCGAATTTTCCGCGCAGCCATCCGCCATGATGATCCCGGCCCGGCTCCATCTCGACGCGCATCAGCTGATGCGGGAGGCGGTCGCCAACGCGGTCCGCCACGCCGCCGCCAAGTCGGTGACGATCGCGATCGCCGTGGAGGCGGACGAACTGCGGCTCGACTTCGTCAACGACGGCGCCGGTGCCGAGACGCGCGGCACGCCGCTGGAAACGCCAGTGTCGCTCAAGGAGCGGGTCGACCAGGCCGGCGGCATCCTCGACATGGCCCGCGGCATGGGCGTGACCAAAGTCTCCATCTCGCTGCCGATCCGCGGACGACGCCCGTGACCCGCATTTTCCTGGCCGACGATCACCCGATGATCCGCACGGCACTCGAGGTGCTGCTGCGCGACACCGGGTTCGAGATCGTCGGAACCGCGGTCACCGGCGACGCAGCCTTGCGCGAAATCGATCGGCTGCGGCCGGACATATTGCTGCTCGACCTGCAGATGCCCGGCGGCAACGGGATGGATGTGCTTCGCCGCATCCGGGCCGGAAAGTCGAAGTTGCGGGTCATCCTGCTGACGGCGGCGATCGACGATTCGGCGTTGCTCGAAGCCAAGGCGCTCAAGGTGGAGGGCATGGTGATGAAGAATTCGGACCCGGCCTTCCTGCTCGACTGCCTCGATCACGTCCGTCACGGCCGCGGCTGGATCGATCCCGAACTCGGCGAGCGCGCCAGGCAGCTCGCCGGGACGCTGGCCGACGGAGGGCGCGCGACACTAGCCCCCCGAGAACGCCAGTTGATCGGGTTCGTGCGCCAGGGCCTGCGCAACCGCGAGATCGCCGGTGAGCTCGGGGTGACCGAAGGGACCATCAAGGTGTATCTCCACGCGCTGTTCGAGAAACTCGGCGTGAGCAACCGCACCGAGCTGGCGATCAGGGCCGACGAGTTCCTGGCGTGAGCGCCCGAGCATAAGGGAGCGATTGCGCTGGCACGTCCGGGCACGATTAGGGGGGGTCACGGTGACAGTGCACTAATCTCCTCAAACCGGCGGCAACACCACGAGCCTCGCCGCCTTCCCCCGCACCCCCTCCGCCGACATTCCTACCGCGCTGATGCGCGGCCGGAGCCTTTAAGTCGGCTCCGCCCGCGCCGCATCCAGCCTCCCGGCGCCGCACGCCCGCACCAGCTCGACCCCGCGCAGCGTCCGCGCTGACCCGCAATGAGCCGTTGCGGGTTGCCGGGGGCATTCCGTGTCTAGGCTCATCCGCACTCGATCCGGGCGCTGGCCCGCCTCAGGCGGCAGCCAACTCGCTCTCCTGCCCCGCGCTCCGCCAGAACAATCCCGCCGCCACCAGCCACAGCGCCACGAACATCGCACTGAGCATTGCCACGCCCCCCGCCCCCATCGGCTCGAACCGCGCGGTTGACGGGGCGGTGGCGACCGCCAGCCCGAGCAGCGCCTGCACGCCCGCCGTTGCCAGCATCGCCCGGGCCATCCCCGCCGCCTCGAACCGCGCGGTGAAGGCGCAGGCGGCGGCGGCCGCGACCACACCATAGAAGCCCTGGTTGACCGCATTGTCGGCCTCGCCGACGATCCCCACCGCCAAATTCATCCACAGCTGGAGGACCGACGCGACAAGCGCGACCCCCACCCCCATTCGATACGCGATGCGCCCGGACCTGTTCGCCATCTCTCTGTCTCCACTCCAGATTGAGCGGCTAAGCTGCCCGGCCGGCCGGTGAGCGTCATGAGCAACTTGTGATATTTCGCTGAAAAATGCGGCCCAGCGCCCACTGATGTCGGCGACCTTAAAGCTTGGCGAAATCCACCAACATTGCGTGGCGCGGATTCCCAATTCCGCCCCGGTCGCGCGACCGTCATCCAGGTGAAATCGTTTCGAAACAAGGCGTTCATCATCTTGGCACGGCCCTTGCTTATTCATCGGCAAGACCAACCCAAGGAGTTTTCTACCGATGTCAGCCGTCCCCGCCTCGACCGCCCCCGTCCCCGCCGCCAGCACCCAGCCGTCGCTCATTCGCCGCCAGCATACCGTGCTTGGGGTGTGCGAGGGGCTGGGCGAGGATCTCGGCTTCAACCCCGTCATCCTCCGCATCCTGTTCGCCGGCGGTGTCTATTTCGCCCCGCTCGCGGTGATCGGTACCTATTTCTTCCTCGGCGCCGCCCTCGCCGTGGCGCGCTGGGCCTATCCGGTGCCGACTGCCTCGTCCGTTCAGCCGAGCCAGGCAACCGACAGCCAGAATGATGCCGAGGAGCTGAAGATCGCCGCCTGAGGCTAGCGGCGTCCGATATAATAAGGCAGCGCGGCCTTCAGTCCCGCCGCAAAGTTGAACGCCGGGCGATAGCCGATCCGGTCCCGGGCCTTGCTGATATCGGCCTGCGAATGGCGGGCGTCGCCGTGGCGGAACTCAGCGTGAGTAGGGGCGCGATCGTAATGCAGCTGGTGCTCGGCCAGCCCCTCGCGGAGCGCGGCGAACAATTGGTTGAGGCTGGTCCGCTCGCCGACCGCCACATTAAACACGTCGCCCTGCGCCTCGTCGGGGGCCAGCGCGGCGAGCAGATTGGCCTGGACGGCATTGGCGACGAAGCAGAAGTCGCGGCTGGTCTCGCCGTCGCCGTTGATCTGCACCACCTGGTCGTCAAGCATCGCCTGGGTCCATTTGGGGATCACCGCCGCATAAGCGCCGCCGGGGTCTTGGCGCGGGCCAAACACGTTGAAATATCGAAGCCCGGTGGCCCGGAAATTGTATGCGGTGGCGTAAACCCCGGCGTAAATCTCATCGATCCACTTGGTCGCGGCATAGGGCGACAGCGGGCTGCCGATCCTTTCCTCGCGCTTGGGCAATTCAGGGTCATCGCCATAGGTGGAGCTCGACGCGGCATAGATGAACCGCCCGGCCCCGGCCCGGCGCGCGGCGTCGAGCACGTTCAAAAAGCCGGTGACATTGCTGTCGTGGGTGGCCAGCGGGTCGGCCATCGAGCGCGGTACCGATCCCAGCGCGGCCTGGTGGAGCACGACGTCGGCCCCGGCGGCGACCCGATCGCACAAATCACGGTCACATATGTCGCCGGTTACCATGGTGAAGCGCTCGGCCGCGCCGGGGACCGCGGCCACCGCCTGGTCAAGGTTGCGCTGGAAACCGGTCGAGAAATTGTCGAGCCCGACCACCTGCTGGCCATGGCGGAGCAAAGTCTCGACCAGGTTCGAGCCGATGAACCCCGCCGCGCCCGTCACCAGCCAGGTCGAGGAGCGCGCACCGAGCATCGCCGCGACTTTATCGTCACCCACTATCGTCATTAGAATCCACCTACCGAGCAGGCCCCAGTCATAGTCGGATGGACGCGGCGTGCAATCAGTTGCATTCCGCCACTCGCACTTCGTCGCGGGGCCGGTTAAGCAGGCACAACTCACGAGGAGCGAATATGTCCCTTCCCGCCATTTTCGACACGCTTCGGCTGCCGGTGATCGCCGCGCCTCTGTTCATCATTTCGCACCCGGCGTCGGTCATCGCCCAGTGCAAGGCCGGCGTAGTCGGCAGCTTTCCGGCCTTGAATGCCCGGCCGCAGAGCCAGCTCGACGAATGGATCCACCAAATCACCGAGGAATTGGCGGCGTGGGACCGCGACAATCCCGGCACTCCGGCGGCGCCGTTCGCGGTCAACCAGATCGTCCACCGCTCCAACGACCGGCTCGAGGCCGACATCGCCACCTGCGCCAAATGGAAGGTGCCGATCACCATCACCTCATTGGGCGCCCGCACCGAATTGAACGAGGCGGTCCATGGCTGGGGCGGGATCACATTGCACGACATCATCGACGATCGCTACGCCCACAAGGCGATCGAAAAGGGCGCCGACGGGCTGATCGCGGTTGCCGCCGGCGCTGGCGGGCATGCCGGCAAATGGTCGCCGTTCGCCCTGGTCCAGGAAATCCGCAAATGGTTCGACGGGCCGCTGATCCTGTCGGGCGCGATCGCCAGCGGCGGCGCGGTGCTGGCTGCGCAGGCAATGGGCGCCGACCTCGCCTATATCGGCTCCCCCTTCATCGCCACCGACGAAGCGCGCGCCGCGCCCGATTACAAGCAGGGCATCGTCGAGGGCGGCGCCGGGGATATCGTCAACTCGGCCTTGTTCACCGGGATCAATGGCAATTATCTCCGCGCCTCGATCGTCGCCGCCGGGCTCGACCCCGAGAATCTCGCTGACCCCGGCCCCGAAGCGATGAATTTCCAGTCGGCCAGTGGGGCCAAGGCATGGCGCGATATCTGGGGGTCTGGCCAGGGCATTGGGGTGATCGACAAGGTCGTGCCGACGGCGGACTATGTCGCCCGCCTCGCTCGCGAATATGAAGCGGCAAAAGGCCGCCTCGCCTAAACCAACCGGCTGAGCACCTCTCGCCATTGATCGGGCAGCGGCACCGGGCGGCGGCTGGCGCGGCCGACGGTGACATGGGTGAAGTGGCCTTGCGCCGCGGGCGCGTCCGACCCCTTCGCGAAAATTCCAATCCGGTAGGTGACGCTCGATTCTCCCAGCCTCTCGATCGCGATCCCGACCTCGACGTCGCCGGGGAAACCAAGCGGAGCGAAGTAGGAGCAGCCGGTTTCGGCCACCAATCCGATCGGATCGCCGTGGTGGATATCGAGCAGCCCCGCCTCTACCAGGAAGGCATTCACCGCACTGTCGAACCATTGGTAGTAGACCGTGTTATTGACGTGTCCGTAGGCGTCATTGTCAGACCAGCGGGTGGTGATGGCGGTGAAGTGACGATAGGCGTCGCGACCGCGCCGCTCGGGACGGCTCACCACGCGGCCTCGTACAGGCGGGCGGCATCGGCTTCGTCGATCGGGCACGGATTATTCACCAGCAGCCGCTGCTGCTTCATCGCCTCGCGCGCCAGGATGGGGATGTCGGAGGCCGGAATGCCGTGATCGCGCAACCGCGGTTTCAGGCCGCTGGCGCTGATCATCCGGTCGAGTTCATCGATCAGCGTAGCGCATTTGGCCTGGCTGCCCTGCCCCGCGCAATCGGGCGCGATGATCTCGGCCAGCTCGGCGTAAAGCTCACGCGCCGCTTCGGCATTATGCTGCAGCACATGCCGCAGCATAAGCGCATTCGACAAACCGTGCGGCAGATGATGGATCCCGCCGAGCGGATAGGCCAATGCGTGCACGCCCGCGACCGGTGCATTCGAAAAGGCGACGCCGGCGAGATGTGCGCCGAGCAGCATCGCCGAGCGCGCGGCGAGATCGTCCGGCGCATCGCACGCCCGAAGCAGGTTTGCCGACAGCAGCCGCAGCGCTTCTCGCGCCAGGGCGTCGGACACCGGATTCTTGAGCCTCGCCGAGGTATAGGCCTCGACAGCGTGAACCATCGCATCGATCCCGGTGGCCGCGGTGACATGGCGCGGCAGCCCAACCGTCAGGGTCGGGTCGAGAATCGCGAGGTCGGCGGTAATTGCCCGGGCGTTGACCGCAAGCTTGGTCCCGCCCTCGACCGTGATGACCGAGATCGGAGTCGCTTCGGAGCCGGTCCCGGCGGTCGTCGGGACCAGCACCAGCGGCAGCTTGGCTCCAACCGCGACCTCTACCCCCCAGACCGAATCGAGATCGTCGCCCGAGCCAAGCAGATAAGCGGCAAGCTTGGCGACATCCATCGGGCTGCCGCCGCCGAACCCGACCACCGAAGCGACGCCGGCGGAGCGGCCAGCGTCGACCGCCGCGAGCAACGTGGATTCTGACGGATCGGCCTCCACCGCGCTGAACACCGCGACCGTGCGGCTCTTCTCCAGCTCCTCGATCCACAACTGGGCGAGGCCGAGCGCCAGCAGATGATCGTCGGTGACCAGCAAGACCGGCCCGTCGGGGAGCAAGGCCGGAAGCTCGGCCGCACCGGTGGGCGTGGCGAGCACGCGGGGACCGTAAGAGAAGGTGAAGGGCTGCATGGCGGCAACCCTAGTGGGTCAGGCGCCGCGGTTCCAGATCAGGTCGCGTTCGAGCCTGCCCATCAGCGCGCGGGCCGGGCTTTGAACCGGCTCATCGTCGAGCTGGCCTTCGTCGAGCCGCCGGACCCGGGCGTAAAGATCGCTGCTGGCATGGATCAGCCGCTGCGCCGCGGGCGGCATCTGCTCGATCACCTCGGCCTCGCTGGTGGTGGCGTGGCCGAGGCGGCGCTCGGGGCGGCGGCCGTCAATCTGGTTCAATTCGCCGGTCTCGATCGCGCGCTGGGTCAGCAGCCAGGCGACAATATGCATGATGCGCGTGGTGACCTTCAACGACTCACAGGCAAAACCGACCCGCACGAACGGTTCGAGCAGGAGCCGCTCGCCCTTGCCGACATCGTCGAAATAGGCACGCGCCTCATCGGCGAGGACCATCGCTTCGGTATATAAGGCGTCGACCAGGCGCGGAGTGATCCGCGCTTCGGGGCCTGAAAGGTCGAACGAGTCGTCCATTGCAGCCTCTTTGTGTCACGTTCTGCTGCTTGTTCAAACGTTTGGAATGCTCGGCGGGCGATCGAGCGCGGTGCCTGTCCCAGTTTGGTACGGCCCAGGCGAACCGCTCCGATAGGCTTCAGGCAAGCAGGTCGGGGACGATCCGATCGGCCAGCGCGGCGATCTCGTCCTTCAGCATTAGTTTGCGCTTCTTGAGCCGCGCAATCTCGATCTGGTCGACCGAGCCGGCCGCCCGCAACGTCTCGATCTCCTCATCGAGTCGGCGATGCTCGGCCTTGAGCAGCAACAGGATTTTGCCGGGGTCGTCGTCGTTCATCGGTGGCGACTTACCCGAGCCGACGGGCAACGTCACCTTTGGCGGTCCTGGCGCAGGAAACGTCGGTCGGGGCCTGGGCGGCGGCGGGGCGAGTCATCGGGGCAAGACAAAAGCGCCGAAACGTGTTTTACTGCATCGTGTCACTTTCGTTGCAAGGAAAGGATCACCGCCGATGGATCAGGGACAGCTCGAATCCCTCGAGAATAAGCACGCCTCGCTGGAGGCAATGATTGAGGAGGAAGAGCACCGGCCTCACCCGGACGACATCAAGCTCCACCAGCTCAAAAAAGAGAAATTGCGCGTCAAGGACGTGCTGACCGGCCACTAAAGCCGGTTTTTTTATGCGCTCAAGGTGGCGGGCGGCGATGCCCGCCGCCACTGCCGCCACCCTCAATCGTCGCGTGAAACCCGCTCGATCCGCTCGTGCTTTTCCTGCGCTTCGAGCGTCATCGTGGCGATCGGCCGCGCTTCTAGCCGCGCCAGCGAAATCGGGTCGCCGGTGACTTCGCAATAGCCATATTCGCCTTCATACAGGCGGCGTACGGCGGCATCGATCTTGGCAATCAGCTTGCGCTGACGGTCGCGGGTCCGAAGCTCGATCGACCAGTCGGTCTCGCTCGACGCGCGGTCGGCCATGTCGGGCTCGCGCATCGAATCGACCTGGAGCTGGGCCATGGTGGCCCGCGACTCATCGACGATCGCCTCCTTCCAGGCCTTCAGCTTGGCAAAAAAATAGGCCCGCTGATGCGGACCCATGAATGGCTCGTCGTCCGACGGCCGATAATCATCAAACAGTTGGATTTGATCGAAGCCTTGCGTGCCGGAACCGTAAAGGTCCTTCAATGCAGTCGCCATACATACCTCCCCGATACGCGTCGCCGCCGTATCCGGGAACGGCCAATCGATCCCGGCCGGAGGCGATTACACTAGGCTTTCCCGATACTTGCCCGGGTCGGCCAGCAATCCCCAAGGGGCCTATAGTTAAGCCTCCCCAGCTTAACAAGGACTGACCGACAGGTGACCCAATTTGTTTGGCTATGTTGCCGAATGAGCGCAGCCGCCGGTGTTCGGCCGCATTGACGCCGGGTTGGCACCCGCAGGGCTTTCGAGCATAGCGCGCAGCCATGCGGATCCTGATCACCAACGACGACGGTATCGACGCGCGCGGCCTGGCGCTGCTCGAGCGCATTGCTGCGGGTCTGTCGGACGATATCTGGGTAGTCGCCCCGAGCGAAGAGCAGTCGGGTACCGGCCACTCGCTGACCCTGACCCAGCCCGTGCGGCTGCGCAAACATGGCGAGCAGCGCTATTCGGTGACGGGTACGCCGACCGATGCGGTGATGATGGCGCTGGCCCATATCATGAAGGAGACGCCGCCCGATCTGGTCCTGTCGGGGATCAACCGAGGGGCCAATCTGGCCGAGGATGTGACCTATTCGGGCACTGTCTCGGCAGCGATGGAGGGCGCGCTTGCGGGGGTTCCGTCGATTGCATTGAGCCAGGCCTATGCCCGGCAGGGGCTGGGCGCGAGCGTTCCGTTCGGCTCGGCGGAAGCCTGGGCGGGACGCGTCCTGGCCGAGCTGGTCGCCGTGCCGATGGCCACGGGTACCCTGATCAACGTCAATTTCCCGGCGATCGAACCCGATGCGGTCAAGGGCGTGCGCGTCTGCCGCCAAGGGTTTCGCGACTATGGCCGCCTCCGGATCATCGAACGGCAGGATCCGCGCGGCTTCCCCTATTTCTGGTTCGGGCTGGCGCCAACCGTCGAAACGCCGGGCCATATTACCGATCTGGAGTCGATCGCGGATGGCTTTGTCACGGTCACCCCGCTTCACCTCGACCTGACCCATGAGGCCTCGCTGGCCGGGCTGGTCGAGCGCTTCTCTTAGGGGCGCTGGGCCTCGATCCAGGCCTGGAACATCAGGATCGACCAGATGGCGGCGGTCGAATCGCGGCGCCCGCTCAAGTGGTCGGCCCAACGAGCGTGGACAATGAGCGGGTCGAAATAGCCCTCGCTGGCCAGCCGCTTGGAGTCGAGCAATCCTTCCGCCCATTCGCGCAACGGTCCCTTGATCCACTGCCCCACCGGCACCGCGAACCCCGCCTTGGGCCGATCGAACAGGGCGGCCGGCGCACGTTCGAACAACGCCTGACGGAGGATGTGCTTGCCCTTCCCGCCCCGCACTTTCATCGCCAAAGGTATGCGCGCAGCGACCGCCGCGAGACGGTGATCGAGAAACGGCACGCGGGTCTCCAGGCTGACCGCCATCGAGGCCCGATCGACCTTTGTCAGGATGTCGTCGGGGAGGTAGCCGGTGGCGTCGCGAACCATGGTGGCGACCGTCGCGTCGGGGATGTTGGACGGACGGCGGGCAACTCCGGCACCACCACCAATGACCGGCGAGCGCTCTCCCGCCCATTCGTCGAAGAAATCGTCGTAAATGTCGTGGAAGTCGCGGGCGTGGGCGCCTGTGCGAAGCGCCTTCTGGATCTTGGGGCCCATGAGCGGTGAGTTTCCGCCCGGCAACGTCGAGACCCCTGCCGACCAGAAGCGCGATGGCAGTCGGCCGAGCGTCGCACTGGCGGCGGCGCGCAAGGGCCGGGGCACGTGACGGATGGCGTTCCACATGGCGGGGCCGGAGACGTGGCGGTTGTAGCCGGCGAACAATTCGTCGCCGCCATCTCCGGTCAAAGCGACGGTGACGTCGCGGCGGGCGAAGCGGCTGACGATGAAGGTCGGGATCTGCGACGAATCGGCGAACGGCTCGTCATAGATGGCGGGGAGCAAGGGAATCACGTCGCGCGCCTCGGCGGACGTGACGATTTGCTCATGGTGGATCGTGCCGAGATGCGCCGCGACCTCGCGGGCATCGTTGGCCTCGTTATAACCAGCCTCATCGAAGCCGATGGTGTAAGTCCGCACCGGAGCGGCGCTGCGCTGCTGGTAGAAAGCGGTCACCGCCGAACTGTCGATCCCGCCCGACAGGAACGCGCCGACCGGGACGTCGGCCATCGACTGGCCGTCGATCGCAATATTGAGCGCGGCCTCCAGCGCGGTAAGCGCTTCCGCCTCGGTCGAAAACGGGTCGGAAAGACCATCGCGGACCACCTCCTCGTAGGACCAGTAGCGGCGGATCAGCCTGGCGGGCGGCTCGTCGAACGGATCGAGATTGGTCAGCGTCAGGATGCAGCCCGGCTCGAGCTTG
>Ga0307505_10003180_pt1 | contig 10485 bp, 8 predicted proteins | sample 23_S_MG_FD_202183 | JGI IMG/M metagenome (GOLD analysis project Ga0307505, IMG submission 202183) | Soil microbial communities from Populus trichocarpa stands in riparian zone in the Pacific Northwest, United States - 23_S | ecosystem: Environmental > Terrestrial > Soil > Riparian zone > Trees... | reverse complement strand
CTAGCTCGCGTCCCGAATGCTTCTTGAACACTCCGCCCCACTGCTTGAAGAAGAAGGGCACGCGGGCGGCGCGGCATTGCCGCCGGATCGACTTGACCCACGAGGCTTTCATGGGCCGCGCACCGGGACCCGACTCGCCGCCCACGATTACCCAGTGAAGCCCATCGAGGTCTAGGTCCGTGAGAGGGCCGATAAGTGGCTCGAGGGAGAGGAACCGAACTGCGGCAGGGACGTTCTTCAGATCCTGGATTCGCTCAACCACCCTCGCGTCCTCGACCGAGACGCCCATCCAGATGTTGGGGGGCCAGTTCAGGGACGGCGCCAGCTTGGCCAGTCGCTCGCTGCGTTTAGTGAGCACCTGAAAGGTGTGCTGCGGGCATTCGGCCATCACCGAGAACACGTCCCGAATGAAGGTCTCCGGCACGTCAGGGTGGAAAAGGTCGCTCATCGAGTTCACGAAGAACATTGATCCCTTGCGGACCGATTTCGGGTGCGCCAAGCGGTCGGGGTGGCACCGGACTTCGGTGAATGGGCGGTCACCCCAGAACCGATCGGCGATGCGTTCGGCGTAGCAGTGCTTGCAGCCCTGCGAGACCTTCGAGCATCCCGTCACGGGATTCCAGGTTCGCTCAGTCCACTCGATGCTCGTCACGGTCGCCATGTGCGGGGATGCTATCTCAGAAAAGTTTGCCTTGGGATGACTTATCGGCCACGGAATTCCAGAGCTTCCCGGCTAGTGGATGGCGTGAGAACAGGGCCAGACGGTAGAGCGGGGCGCTCTTGGCGTTAACCACCAGCGGCACCGCGTCTGCGAGCTTGAACCCCTCGGTCTTGAAGAGACCGACCCAATACTCGAAGAAGCGACCCCGCATCTGGACTGCCCCCGACCGCTCTACATGTCCGCGCCAGCCTGGGGCAAAGTCGTCGAGAGGTGAGGGGTCCTCGTCGAAATAGCGATCGAGATTACGCGTCAGATCCGCTTGACTGAAGTGGACAATCAGGTCGACGCGGGACAGCTTGAGCAGCGGCTGGAAGACACGCCAGGGCAGGTCCTTAAGGTTGTAGGGGTCGGCAAACACCAAGTGCAATCCGGAGGAATCGGCACTCTTCGCAGCCATGATCGCTGCCTCCTCGGCGTTTAGAGCCGCGACTCGGACGGGGCACTGAATCCTCTTCAGCCGCTTCTCGCAAGCGTCGGCGAAGGGCTTGCTGTCGGAGATAAGAACCTGGGCGAACCGGGCGGGATGACGTTTGCACGCTTCCCAAGCGACCAAGGGGCTACCGTCCATGATCTCCTCGGTCTCCTCGACGAACTGGCGACCCGGGCCGCTGTAGAGGTCCATGTAGGTCGAGGGTCCGAATTTGCCTCGAGCTCCCCACGAGGCGTCGATGTATTGCGCCAGCAAGCGATGCTTTTCCTTGGCCCACTCGCCGGCTTCGGACGCGGGAAGCCCGTCAGCCGGGTCATTTATCACTTTTGGCATCGTTCCTTTCCGGTGCGCGACCAGTTCCGGGCGCTGGCTGCGATCTTGCCACCGGACAAGCTCACCACGCGAGCTTCATATGTGGCGCAGTGCGTTTGAGTAACGTGGCTGCCGGCATCGCTGCAGGACCCCGCATGGGATGGTCGAGCCCACCGCGCTCGTGGAAGGCGTGGGTCTCAGGAGGGGTCCTGTTGCGTCGTGGCAGTGGTCGATGGACTGGCGCAGCACGTCGCATCGTCGGCATCGAAAGACAGCGCGAAGGTCGGGGACTGCTTCGACGTCGGGCGGCTCCTGACGGGACCGGCCACCGCCTAGGAGGACCACCTCCTCGTCGGGGCAGAGCCTCCTAGACCGTCCTGGGGCTGCAGCAGGGCGGCTTACTCCCCTGGCTGGGTTGCTCGGCGTTGCGATGCCCCAGTCCCTTCCAGCGATGTCGATTACGCGAGCGCCCGCGGCGTGAATCCGCGGGCCCCGCGCCTTGCGTCATAGTAGCGACATGACCGAATCCGAAAAGAAAGCCGTCCTCACCGTGACCCTCATGGCCGCGTTCGCCGACGGCGCCAAGCACGAGCGCGAGCGCGACGAGATCCGCCGCATCGCCGAGGGCCTGGCCACCGACGGCCTGCACCTGCCGTCGCTCTACCAGGACGTCCTCATGAATCGCGTTTCGCTGCCCGCCGTGGTGGCGGAGCTGAAGAGCACCGAGGCGCAGCATCTCGCCTACGAGATGGCGGTCTGCGTCTGCGATGCCGACGGCGCGCAGTCGGAAGTCGAGCGCCGGTTCCTGGAGTCGCTGCGCGCGGCCTTCAACATGCCGGCCGAGGCGGGCCGCGAGTTCGATCGCATGGCCGACTCGATCGCCACGGCGCCCCTCGTTGTGGCATCGGCCACCACGGCGCGCGGCACGCAAGTGGACGAGACGGCGCTCGATCGCACGATCCTCAACGCCGCCATCACAAATGGGGCGCTCGAGCTGCTGCCCGAAACGCTCTCCACCATGGCGATCATCCCGTTGCAGATGCGGCTCGTGTACGGCATCGGGAAAGCCCACGGCTACGAGCTCGACACCGGCCACGTGAAGGACTTCCTCGCGACCGCGGGTGTCGGCCTCACGTCGCAGTACCTCGAGCAGGCGGGACGCAAGCTGCTGGGCGGCGTGCTGGGCAGCATCGGGGGCGGACTACTGCGGGGGCTCGGGAAGCAGGCCGTGAGCTCGGGGATGAGCTTCGCGAGCACCTATGCCCTCGGGCATGTGGCCAGGCGCTACTACGCGGGCGGCCGCACCTTGACCGCGGCCATGTTGCGCGATGCCTTCGATTCCGTCGTGCGCGAGGGCAAGGCGCTGCAGGGTCAGTACCTCCCGGCGATCGAAGAGAAAGCGCGCTCGCTCGACGCCGGGAAGGTCCTTCAGCTGGTGCGCGGAGCCTGAGCCCCGGCACTACATCCGCGGCTCGCCGCGCTGGTTGACCCTGATGGTCGGGCCCGGAGGCGCCGCGGTCTGCATGCGGTGCTCCTTGCCGCGGAAGCGGTAGACGACGTCGAAGTACTCGGGACGCCCGCCGGACGGCGCCCGCTCGCAGCGCCGCACGTCCTGCGTGTAGGCGCCGCCGCCCTGGTCGCGCGCCACGTTGGAGCCGATGGCCGCACCCGCGATCGCTCCGATGCCGGTGGCGAGGTCGTTGCCGCGCCCGCTGCCGACCTGGTGGCCGAGGACGCCGCCGAGGATCCCGCCCAGGATCGCGCCGCCGACCTGGCCGCTATCGGCGACGCGCTCGCGCTCGACCCAGCAGCGCTGCTCGGGCCGGCCGTATACCGCGCGCACCGCGACCACGTCGGCCTGGAAGAGCTTCTCGTTCTTGCGGCGGCGCGCGTCGTACACGGGGTAGGCCGGGGGCGCGTAGCGGTTATCGTCGACACGCGACTGGCGAGTCACCGCGCGCACCGATGAGATGCTGTTGCCGATGCCCATCGACGCGAGGTTGGGATAGCGTCCCGGCCGCAGCACCGTGCAGCGCCCGCCGTAGGCCGCGTGCTCGCACACCTCCCAGCGCTCACGGTAAACGATCGCCGAGGCGGCGCGGTCGTTGAAGCCGTGCCGACTCAGGTCGCCGTACGAGCGCTGCGCGGTGAAGTTGCGCCCGCCGAAGTTGTCCTGCGCGTAGAGCACGATCTCGGCCGCGACCTGGGTCGCGACAAGGGTGGCGCCCGCCGCGACCAGTCCTGCGATGACTTTCATGTTCATTGCGTGTCTCCTCCAGCGACGCTGTCGCTGTTAGGGTGCGCGAGCCGGCAAGCGTTCCCGCCCTATTTGCGCATCAGCCGCTGCACCAGCAGGATGAATTTCTCCTTGATGAGGACATCGGTGACCTGCTCCAGGGTGTACTCGCCCTCCTTGGAGATCGTCCCGCCCCTGTCCGTCATGTCGCTGAGGATGAGGTGCACCATCCGCGAGCGGTGGTGGGTCTTCAGCTGCAGGTACGGGCGCCGGTCCATGCCGATGCCGGTGCGCGTGCGGTCGGTGGACATGTACAGGTCCATGCGGATGCTCGACTCGTCGGGGAGGGCGCGGTTGTCGCGCCGGAACTGGGCCTCGACGATGTTGTAGTCGTGCTCCTTGGCGCGCAGCTTCTCGCCCAGCGACTCGAGGGTGGGCCGGTAGGCCTCGCGCCGCCTCTTGTCGAAGGTGGCGACCCACTCGTCCTCGGCCTTGATCGCCTCCTCGATCTGGTGCTTCTTGTCGGTCAGCGCCGTATTGAAGCGCTCCAGCACGCCGCCGACTTCGTTGTCGATCTCGGACATGGCCTCTCCTCCTATGGCTATTTGCCGCCTACAAGTCGTTTGAACAACGCGACGAACTTGTCGCGGATGAACGGCATGTCTACCTTGTCGATCGGGAACTCGCCGATCTTCGATTCCACCCCGCCGCGCGAGGTGATGTCGCAAATGGTCACCTGCACCATCTGCGTCTTGTGCTTGGTGATGAAGCCCAGGTGCGGGCGCCGGTCCGCGTTGATCTTGGTGCGCGACTTCTCGTCCGACAGGAAGAGGTCGATGCGGATGACCGCCTCGTCGGGGATGGCGCGGTTGCCGCGCCGGAACTCCCGCTCGACGATGAGGAAGTCGTGCCCGCGTTTCTCGATCTCCTTGCCGAGCGCCTCCAGCGTCGGCCGGATCACCTTGGTGCGGTGCTCGTTGAACCTGGCGACCCAGGCGTCCTCGGGCGCCTCGGTCGACTTGGTCGGCTTGGTGCCGTCGAGGCGGTCTAGCAGCGAGCCGAGCTCGTCGCCACCGGGGGGTTTGCTGGCCATGCGGGGTTCTCCTCCAGAAGGGTCGAGGAAATTATGGCATGGCCGGGCGCGGCGGAACGCACTAAGCGGCGGCGGGCACGGGGATGCCTCCGGTTGCGGGCGGACGCATGCGGCGCCTCTGGTTGAAATAGACGAAGGCGATGATGGCGAAGGCCGGGATGAACACCCAGTGCTCGGAGGGGGCGTTGGTGCGGACCTTGACGGCCATCACCTTCCATCCCTGCTCGAAGCCGCCGCGCCTGGCGCGGCTGCCGAACTTGACGGTGCCGATCCGCAGCTCGTCGCCCAGGCCGCTGAAGGTCACGCCGGCATCGGCGAGCCGAGCGCGGCCCTCGCCCGGCTTGGTGAGCTGCGTCGAGACGGTCTTCCTCACGTCCTCGCCTTCGAGGTTCGTGCCCTCTAACACCAGCACCAGCGGGTAGTCCTGGGGCAGTCTCTGCGCCACCGCGTAGAGGTCCTCGGCCGGGCGATCCTCCCAGGGCGCGTACATGCGGTCCATGAAGGCGTTGGGCCGGAAGAGCATGAAGACCGCGAGCAGCAGCAGGGCGGTCTCCCACCAGCGGCTCTTCGTGAGGTAGTGGTTCATCGTCACCGCGGCGAAGATGAGGCAGGCCACCGTGCTCGCGAACACCACCACCGCGAGCTCCCACCAGCCGTGCACGTCGATCAACAGGAGCTGCGGGTTGAAGATCCACACGAAGGGCAGGATCACGGTGCGAAGCGCATAGACCGAGCCTTGCAGCCCGACCTCGATGGCGTCCTCGCCGGCGATCGCGGCGCCGGCGAAGCTCGCGAGCCCCACCGGGGGCGTGATGTCGCCCATGATCCCGTAGTAGAAGACGAAGAGGTGCACGGCGATCAGCGGGATCACCAGACCCGACTGCGCGCCCAGCTCGACGATCACCGGCGCCATCAGGGTCGCGACCAGGATGTAGTTCGCGGTCGTCGGCACGCCGAGACCCAGCACGAGGCACACGAACGCCGTGAAGAGCAGCATCACGATTACGTTGCCCTGGGAGACGAACTCGACGAACTCGGTCATGCGCAGCCCCAGGCCCGTGAGCGTGATGCCGCCCACGATGATGCCCGCGGTCGCCGTGGCGATCGCGATGCCCAGCATGTTGCGCGAGCCGTCGTTCATCCCCTCGATCACCTCCCAGGCGCCGGTCTTCATCTCCTTCACGACCGCCGCCGTCTGGCCCCGGAACAAAGTGACGAGCGGCCCCTGCGAGACCATGAGCACGATGAGGGTCACAGTCGCCCAGAATGCCGACAGGGCGGGGGAGAGCTCCTCGATCATCAGGCACCAGAGCAGCACGCCGATAGGGATGAGGAAGTGCATGCCTGCCTGCACCGTGGGCCACGCTTCGGGCAGCACCGGATTTCTCACGTCGATGTCCTGGGGCAGGTCCGGCTTGCGCGCGGCGACCCGGACGCACCAGACATAGAGCGCCGCGAGCAGGAAGCCGAGGATCCACGGGGCGGCCGCACCAGCCGCCTGCTGCACCGCGGAGGCGATGAAATAGATGAGGCAGAGCACGACGATCGTGCCCGAGAGGCCCAGGCCCCACGCGATCACCTTCTCGCGGCCCGAGCGCTCGCGCTCCGGCGCGAAGGCGGGCAGCCCCATCTTCAAGGCTTCGAGGTGGACGATGTAGAAGAGCGAGATGTACGAGAGCACCGCGGGCAGGAACGCGTGCTTGCAGATCTCGGTGTACGGGATGCCGACGTACTCCACCATCAGGAACGCCGCCGCGCCCATCACCGGGGGCATGATCTGGCCGTTGACCGAGCTCATGGTCTCGATGGCCGCGGCCTTCACGCCGCCGTAGCCCGCCTTCTTCATGAGCGGGATGGTGAAGATGCCACCCGAGACGACGTTGGACACCGACGAACCCGAGATGAGGCCGTTCAGCCCCGAGGAGACCACCGCGACCTTGGCGGGTCCGCCGCGCAGGTGCCCGAGGAAGGCCATCGACACCTGCATCATGTAGTTGCCGGCTCCGGCGCGGTCGAGCAGGGCGCCGAAGAGGACGTAGACGAAGATGAAGCTGGACGAGACGCCGAGGGCCACGCCGAACACGCCCTCGGTCGTGAGCCACTGGTGCGAGAGCATGCGCTCCCACGAGGCGCCCTTGTGCGCCAGCACGTCGGGCATGAGGCGCCCGAAGAGGATGTAGACCAGGAAGACGATCGCGAGGATCGTCATCGGCATGCCGACCGCGCGGCGCGTGGCCTCCAGCAGGAGCACGAGCCCGGCGGTGGCGACGACGATGTCCTGCATGTTCGGCTGCCCCGGGCGCGTGGCGAGCTCGGCGTAGAAGAGCAGGAAATACGCGCCCGCGATCGCGCCCGCGATGGCGAGGATCCAGTCGTACCAGGCGACGGAGGCGCGCGACGAGCGCTTGAACGCCGGGTAGCAGAGGAAGCCGAGGAAGAGCGCCACGCCCAGGTGAAGCGAGCGCGCCTCGGTGTCGTTCAGGATGCCCCACCCGAACACGAACGGCAGGGGCGAGGCGTACCAGAGCTGGAAGAGCGACCAGCCCACGGCGACCCAGAAGATGAGCTGCCCGACCGCGCCGGCGACCTTGCGTCCGCCGGTGTCGACTTCGGCGACGATCTGTTGCAGCTCTTCTGGCGGCTTGACCTGCTCTGCGCTCATTTTTCGCCTCCCCAAGCGAAAAGGGGCGGGCCTAGCTGCCCGCCCCTTGATGCAAATTGGGCCCCGGGCCATCGTCGCTCGCGCGACGCCCGGGGTGACGCATCGTCATCGGCCGCCGCGTGGCGACGCCCGAGCGCCGAATCGTCATCCCGGACGCCGCGTGGCGACGCCCGAGCGCCGAATCGTCATCCCGGACGCCGCATTTGCGGCAATGGTCCGGGATCCAATCTCAAAGCTATTTGATCCAGCCCTTCTCCTTGTAGTACTTCGCGGCACCTTCGTGCAGCGGCGCCGACAGCCCGTTCTTCACCATGTCCTCGGGCTTGAGGTTGGCGAGCGCCGGGTGCAGCTTCTTGAACTCCTCGAAGTTGTCGAACACCGCCTTCACGACGGCGTAGACGCTTTCGGCCGGGACTTTCGAAGACGAGACGAGGGTCGCGAGCACGCCATAGGTCTGCGTGGGCTGCGGGTTGCCGGGATACAGGCCAGCCGGGATCGTCGCGGGGGCGTAGTAGGGCTTGTCCGCCACCAGCTTGTCGACCGCCGGGCCGGTGATGCTCACGAGCTTGGCGCCGCAGCTCGTGGTCGGGTCCTGGATGTTGGCCGAGGGGTGGCCCACGCCATAGAAGAAGCCGTCGATCTTGCCGTCGCAGAGCGCCGGTCCGTGCTCGTCGGCCTTGAGCTCGGAGGCGAGCGCGAAGTCGCTGAGCTTCCAGCCCATGGCGGCGATCAACTCTTCCAGCGACGAGCGCGTGCCCGAGCCGGGGTTGCCGACGTTGAACTTCTTGCCCTTCATGTCCATGAAGCTCTTCGCGTTCGCTTCCTTGCGCGCGAGCACGGTGAACGGCTCCGGGTGCAGGCTCATCACGGCGCGCAGGTCGCCGTATGCGCCGGCGTCCTTGTACTGGCCCATGCCCTTGGTGGAGTTGTACTGCACGTCGGATTGCGCCACGCCGAGGTCGAGCTCGCCGGCCTTGATGGTGTTGATGTTGAACACCGAGCCCCCGGTGGATTCGACCGAGCAGCGGATGCCGTGCTTGGCGCGGTCCTTGTTCACCAGGCGGCAGATGGCGCCGCCGGCGGCGTAGTACACGCCGGTGACTCCGCCGGTTCCGATGGTGACGTACTTCTGCTGGCCCATTGCGGCCGGGGCGACCAGGGCCGCTGTGATCGCGGCGGCCAGGGTGACTGCGAGCTTCTTCATTCGGTCTTCTCCTCTTGGGGCTTGTGGTGATGGCTTGCGATTCTACGCGGCGCGCTTGAGCGACGCGGTTCCTGAATGGATGGCGGCGGCGATGCGTTGGACGATCTCGTCGAGCTCGGAGCGCGCGGCGATGAACGGGGGCGCGAGCAGCACGTGGTCGCCATGAAACCCGTCGATCGTGCCGCCCATGGGATAGCACATGAGGCCGCGCTGCATGGCTTCGGCCTTGACGCGCGCGTGCACTTTCAGCTTGGGCTCGAACGATCGCTTGGTGGCGCGGTCCGCGACCAGCTCGATGCCCACGAGGAAGCCGCGCCCGCGGATGTCGCCCACGTGCGGCTGCGGGTCGAGCGCCCGGCGTAGCGCCTTGGCGAAGTACGCGCCGTCCGCACGCACCTTGTCGAGGAGTCCATCGCGCTTGATGATCTTCTGCACCGCGAGCGCGGCAGCCGCGCCCACCGCATGACCGATGTAGGTGTGCCCATGCTGGAACATGCCGCTGCCGGCCTTGAGCGCGTCGACGATGCGAGTCGAGGCGAGGACCGCGCCCACCGGCTGGTAGCCGCCGCCCAGGCCCTTGGCGATCGCCATCAGGTCCGGTGATACGCCTTCCTGCTCGACAGCGTGCAGCGTGCCGGTCCTTCCCATCCCGCACATCACCTCGTCGGCAATGAAAAGCACGCCATGGCGGTCGCAGACTTCGCGGATGCGCTTGAAGTAGCCCGGCACGGCAGGCACCGCGCCCATCGTCGCGCCGACGATCGGCTCGGCCACGAAGGCGATCACGCGCCCGGCCCCGATCTCCACGATCTTCGCGTCGAGCTCCTTCGCGAGGCGCTCGCCGTACTGCTCCGGCGTCTCGGAGGCGGCGCGATCGCGGTACTCGTAGCACGGCGACACGCGGCCGACGTCGACCAGCAGTGGCGCGAACTGCTTCCGGCGCCACTCGTTGCCGCCCACCGCGAGCGCGCCGAGGGTGTTGCCGTGGTAGCTCTGCCGGCGGCCGATGAAGACGCTCCTCTCGGGCTGGCCGATCTCGACGAAGTACTGGCGCGCGAGCTTGAGCGACGCCTCCATCGCCTCGGAGCCTCCCGAGACCAGGTACACGTGCCCGATGCCGGCGGGCGCGTCCGCGACCAGCGTCTCGGCGAGCTCTTCGGCGACCTCGGTGGTGAAGAATCCGGTGTGCGCGTAGGCGATGCGGTCGATCTGCGCATGCATCGCGGCCAGCACCTCGGGATGCTGGTGGCCGAGGCAGGAGACCGCAGCCCCGCCGCTCGCGTCGATGTAGGCCTTGCCTTCGCTATCGGTGAGAGTCACGCCCTTGCCCGAAACCGCGACGGGAGGGCGTCCGCGCAGGCTGCGATGGAGGATCTTGGTCATGGTTTGCGCCAATTATGGGGCAAAGGCCGCTCAGGGGTCGGAGGCGACCTGGAGCGCCACGAGGAATCGCGCGACCATGTTGTATGCCGCGATGGCGGCGGTGAGCTCGACCAGCTCGGTCGTGTTGAACTGCGCGCGCACCAGCGCGAAGAGCGAATCGGGGACGCGGACGTTGCGCGTCATGGTAAGCGCGTAGCGGATCGCCAGGCGCTCCTCCAGGGAGAACGCGGTGTCCGTGGTCGCGCTGTCGGGATCCAGGATGCGCGGCCGCAGAGCGTCGTCGCCGCCGGCGCGCACGTATTCGGGCCAGTGATGGTCGAACTCGTAGTCGGCGCCGGTCTCGCGCGCGACGGTGCAGATCGCGATCTCCTTCAGGCGCGGCGAGACCGAGACCTCGCGGCGCACCGCGCCCAGGTAGGCGTTCCAGCCGCGCGCGAGCGGTTC
>Ga0307505_10003179_pt1 | contig 10486 bp, 9 predicted proteins | sample 23_S_MG_FD_202183 | JGI IMG/M metagenome (GOLD analysis project Ga0307505, IMG submission 202183) | Soil microbial communities from Populus trichocarpa stands in riparian zone in the Pacific Northwest, United States - 23_S | ecosystem: Environmental > Terrestrial > Soil > Riparian zone > Trees... | reverse complement strand
GGGGTCGTCCGGGAGACGACCCGCGTCGATACGACGACCCAGGACGGTCGTCGGACACGGAGGACCCTCCTTCCATGACCACTGAACCCATGGCCGCGCCGATCAATGCGTGGGAAGTCGCCCAGCAACAGTTCGACCTGGCCGCCGATCGCCTTGACCTGGATCCGGGCATGCGCCTCGTGCTGCGCGAGCCGCGCCGCGAGTTCACGGTCCACTTCCCGGTCCACATGGACGACGGCTCGGTCCAGGTCTTCACCGGCTATCGGGTCCAGCACAACCTGGGCCGCGGCCCGGCGAAGGGCGGGATCCGCTACCACCAGGACGTCTCGCTGGACGAGGTCAAGGCCCTCGCCATGTGGATGACCTGGAAATGCGCGGTCGTCGGCATCCCCTACGGCGGTGGCAAGGGTGGCGTCATCGTCGATCCCAAGCAGCTGAGCCAGAAGGAGCTGGAGGGCCTGACCCGCCGCTTCTTCACGGAGATCGAGGTCCTCGTCGGACCGGAGAAGGACATCCCCGCGCCGGACGTCAACACCAACAGCCAGATCATGGCCTGGATGATGGACACGTACTCCATGCACGCGGGGCACACCGTCCCGGGCGTGGTGACCGGCAAACCCATCAGCCTGGGCGGGTCGGAGGGTCGCACCGAGGCCACCGCGCGCGGGACCGTCTTCTGCATCATCGAGGCGGCCCGCCACCGCGGCCTGGTCCTGAGCGAGACCCGTGTGGCGATCCAGGGCTTCGGCAACGCCGGCGCGATCGCCGCGCGGCTCATCAGCCAGGAGGGCGCCACCGTGGTCGCCGTCTCCGATTCGACTGGCGGGATCCATGCGCCCGACGGCCTCGACATCGCCAGGGTCGTGGCCTGGAAGCAGGAACACGGCACCGTCCAGGGTTTCCCCGGCGCGACCGACATGGGCAATGCCGAGGTCCTCGAGGTCGACTGCGAGATCCTCATCCCGGCCGCCCTGGAGAATCAGATCACGCCTCGTAACGCCGGCAACATCAAGGCCGGGCTCATCGCCGAGGCGGCCAACGGCCCGACCACGCCGGAGGCCGACGAGATCATGTTCAAGAACGGCAAGTTCATGATCCCGGACATCCTGTGCAACGCCGGCGGCGTGACGGTCAGCTACTTCGAGTGGGTCCAGGACCTCAACCGCGACCACTGGAGCGAGCAGGTCGTCAACGAGAAGCTGCGCGGGATCATGGTCAAGGCGTTCTCCGAGGTGCTGGCGGTCGCGCGTCGAGAGCAGTGCGACATGCGGACCGCGGCGTACCTGCTCGCGGTCAAGCGCGTGGCGGACGCGATGGAGCTGCGCGGCCTCTACCCCTAGGCACGAACGCCCGCGCTCGGACACCCGGGTCGGACACCCGGGTCGGACGCCTCGGCGCCGGTGCTACCATCGCCGCCATGCTCGACCACGAAGAGAAGTTCCTGTTCAAGGAGGAGATCCTCCACCTGTCGAACGCCGTGGCCGAGCCGGGCATCCTCGACAACGTGGAGGATCTGCTCACCGACGTCATCACCAGCCCCCGCTTCGACTCCGAGGTGTTCACCCTGGAGCGCAGCCTGCAGGTGATGCTCGGACCGCGCGCCGGCACGACCCTGGTCGGCCTGCTGACCGTGGCCCCGGAGGTCTTCGACGAGGTCGCGGAGGTGCGCATCCCGTCAGAGGTCCACGAGCGGCTCATCGCCTGGCGGGCGAGGTTCGGGCTGGCCATCGACAACGCCCTGAACTTCCTCAACAACCCGGACGGCATCCAGGGCCACAACTTCGGGACGCAGATCGCGCACGTCGAGGAGCGCCGCGTCCTGCAGGGGCGCCTGACCCTCGTGCGCTACAACAACGAGCCCCAGTTCTTCATGGCCGACGCGAGCGTGTTCCTCGGGCTCGTCACGGACATCCTGGAGCGCCTGGGCCCGTACCTGGAGCCGGACGCCGTGGATGCCGAGGCGGTCGCCCGGTTGCGCGATGCGCTGGCCCTCGTGGAGCGCAAGACCGGGGCGCACGGCTGACGCCTGACGGCGCCTGATGCGACACCTGTACCTGGCCGCGACCGGCCAGAACCGTGGCAAGACCACGGTCAGCCTCGGCGTCATGGACGGGTTCCGCCGGCGTGGCGCGTCCACCGGCTTCATCAAGCCGGTCGGCCAGCGCACCGTCATCGAGGACGGGGTGCCGGCCGACGAGGACGCCGTCCTGATGAAGTCCGTCTTCGACCTCGGCGAGCCGCTGGACCGGATGAGCCCCGTCCATATCCCGCGCGGGTTCACCAGGTCCTACATCGATGGCAAGGTCGTGGAGGACCTGCCGGGCCGGATCCGCGCGGCCCATGCGTCGTTCGCCGCGGACCGGGAGATCCTCCTCATCGAGGGCACGGGTCACGCTGGCGTGGGGGCCGTCATCGGGTTGTCCAACGCGGTGGTCGCCAAGCTCCTGGGGGCCCCTGCGGTCATCGTCTCCGAGGGCGGCGTCGGCCGACCCATCGACGAGATCGTCCTCAACGCTGCCCTCTTCGAACGCGAGGGCGTCCGGGTCGCAGGGGCCATCGTCAACAAGGTGGACCTGCTCGCCAAGCCGGACCTGGCCGTGACCCTGGAGCGCGGTCTGGCCCGTCACGGGATCCCGCTCCTGGGCGTCCTCCCGTATCGCCCCATCCTGTCCAACCCCACCCTGGCCATGGTCTCTGAGGGCGTGCGCGGAGAGCTGATCCACCCGGGCCCCGACCTGGACCAGGTCATCGGCGGCGTGTCCATCGGAGCGATGGAGCCGGAGCATATGCTCCAGCGCATCGGGCCCCGCGCCCTGGTCATCGTGCCCGGCGACCGCGAGGATGTCATCGCCGCCATCGTGCAGGCCCATCGGATCGGGGCGCCGGCCGGTGGCGACGCCCTTGGACTCGTCCTGACCGGTGGGTACCAGCCGCGCCGAACGGTCGTGGACGCGATCCGCTACGCCGACCTGTTCGCGACGATCGTGGACGAGGACACCTACCAGGTCGCGTCGCAGATCCACGACCTGCTGGTCAAGACCCACGCCGCCGACGCCGAGAAGATCGACGAGATCAAGAGCCTTGTCTGGGAGTACCTGTTCATCGACCGGGTGCTGGAAGTCGCAGCCGACGCCTGAGGCCCTAGGGCAGGGGTTCGTTGTCGATCAGGCGGACGCCGTCCAGGCCGACCGCCAGGGACAGGAGCGCCGGCCCGGTCACCGTGTCGAGCTCCGCGAGCGTGGCGTCGTCGGCGACCGAGACGTAATCGACGTTCGCGAGCGGCTCCTCTGCGAGGACGGTCCGCATCGCCGTCCGCAGGCGGTCACCGGAGCGTTCGCCGCGTTCCCATGCCTCACGTCCCGCCAGCAGCGCGCGATGGAGGACCGGGGCCGCCGCCCGAGCCGCCGGTGAAAGACGGGCGTTCCGCGACGACATCGCCAGGCCGTCCGCCTCGCGGACCGTGGGGCAGGTGACCACGGTCGTCGGCAGCGCGAGATCGGCGGCCATCCGCCGGATGACCCGGACCTGCTGGGCGTCCTTGGCCCCGAAATACGCTCGATCCGCGCCGATCAGCGCGAACAGGATGGCGACCACGGTGGCGACGCCATCGAAGTGACCGGGTCGCGCGGCACCTTCCAGTGGCGCGGCGATGGCGCCCACGCTGACCGTCGTGTCGAAGCCCGGCGGATAGACGTCCTGGACGCTCGGTGTCCACACGACATCGACGCCAGCGTCTCGACAGATGGCCAGGTCGCGCGCCTCATCACGGGGGTAGCGCGTGAAATCGCCCGCATCGCCGAACTGGCGCGGGTTGACGAAGATGCTGACGACGACGGTCGAACTCTCGAGCCGCGCTCGCTCGATCAACGACGCGTGACCCTCGTGCAGCCAGCCCATCGTCGGCACGAGCCCCACGGGCCGCTGGACGGCGGCGAGCGCGTCACGCAACTCGGCCCGCGCGCGGAGGACCTGGGTCATCGCCTGGGGATCGGCAAGCCGGCCAGTGTCAGAGATCGCGGTCGAGCGGGATGCCGCCGACCGGGATCGTGCCCGCCGGACGGTCCGGCTCCGTGCGGCCCAGGACCTCGTCCAGGATCGCGTCATCCATGCGGACTGTCTGCGCCGCTCCCGGGAACGTCCCGGCCTCGACGTCGTTGGCGTAGGCCGCCGCCGCGCCAAGGATCGTCCCGCGCAGGTCCGCGAATGGCCTGGCGTGCCGCGGATGCCAGCTGTCCAGCCCCAGCAGGTCCGTGATGACCTGGACCTGGCCACTGCACCTGGCTCCCGCGCCGATCCCGATCGTCGGGATGCGCAGGCGGTCCGTGATCGCCGCGGCGAGCTGCTCCGGGATCAACTCCAGGACGATGGCGAAGGCCCCGGCCTCCTGGACCGCGACGGCATCGGCCAGCAGCGACCGGGCCTGCGCCTTGTCCTTGCCCAGGACCCTGACCTTGCCGGCCGCGTTGGCCGCCTGCGGCGTCCACCCGATATGCCCGACGACCGGGATCCCGGCCCTGACGACCGCCTCGATGGTGCGCGCCGTCCGAACGCCGCCTTCCAGCTTGACGGCCTGGGCCCCCGCCTCGGCCAGGAAGCGGCCGGCGTTGGCGATCGCGACATCCGCTGACGGGTACGAGAGGAACGGCATGTCCCCGACGACGAGGGCGCGGCGGGCGCCGCGGGTGACGGCGGCCGTGTGGTGGAGCATGTCGGCCATCGAGACCGGGATCTCGCTGTCGTAGCCGAGCATCGCGCGGCCGAGCGAGTCGCCCACCAGCAGGAACGGGATGCCCGCCTCGTCGAGCAGCTTGGCCGTCGGGTAGTCGTAGGCGGTCAGCATGGGGATGCGCTGGCCATCGGCATGCATCCGGGCGATGTCGGCGACCGTCAGGCGACGGGGCGGCTCCGGGGTTGGGGAGGCTGGCGTGCTCATGGTGTGGACAAGTCTGCGCGTCAGCGCGAAGGCCGTCCAGCGCCGCGGCTGGTGCGGATCGCGACGACCCGGTCAAGGATCTCATCCGCGACGTCCCGCTTCGAGAGCATGGGCAGGTCCTCCATGGTGCCGTCAGCGTCCAGGATCCGCACCCGGTTCGTGTCGGTGCCGAACCCGGAGCCGGCTTCCGCCACGTCGTTCGCCACGAGCAGATCGACACCCTTGCGACGGAGCTTGTCCGGCGCTCGGTCCAGGGACCCGGCCTCCGCCGCGAAACCCACGAGGACGGGCCGCGGCGTGGTCGCGTCGCGGACGGCGGCGCCGATCTCGGCAAGGACGTCCGTCGTGGGCTCGAGGTCCAGCCGCAGCCCATCCCCGCGCTGAAGCTTGGTGGCCGAGGAGCGCGTCGGACGAAAGTCCGCGACGGCCGCGGCCATGACCAGCACGTCGAACCCGGGACCGGCGTGGCCCGCGCCGCTCGTCCCGCCATGGACGAGCCGCTGCAGGGCGTCGCGCAGGTCATCCGTGGACTCGGCGCGGATCACCGCCGCCCCGTCGGGGAGTGGCACCTCGACGTGCGCGGCCACCACCGTCACCCGGGCCCCGCGCGCCAGCGCCGCCTCCGCGATCGCGACACCCATCCGCCCGGTGGAGCGGTTGCCGATGTACCGGACGGGGTCGATCGCCTCCCGGGTGCCGCCGGCACTCACCACGACATGGCTGCCGTCGAGGTCCGCGTCCCGCCCGCGGGCGATCAGCGGCGGTCGCGCGGTCGCATCCGATGCCCGGACGGGCCGACCGGCGACGGCGTCCACGACCGCGTCCACGATCGTTGACAGCTCGGCCAGGCGCCCGGTCCCCGACTGGCCCGACGCGAGCGGTCCGGCGGCAGGCTCCACGACGGCATAGCCGAACATGTCACGGAGTCGCGCCACGTTGTCCCGGGTCGCCGGGTGCGTCCACATGTCTCCGTCCATGGCCGGCGCGACGACGACGGGTGCCGACGTGGCCAGGACGGTGGCGGTCACCGCGTCCCCGGCCAGCCCGTGGGCCATGGCACCAAGCCAGTGTGCGGTCGCGGGTGCGACGACGATCGCGTCCGCCGTATCGGCGATGACGATGTGGCCGATGCGCTGGTCGGGCAGCAGGTCCAGGACCTCCGTCTCGACCGGGTGGCGCGACAGCGCCTCGAACGACAGGGGGCCGACGAACCGGCTCGCCGCGGGGGTCAGCATCACGGACACGTCCGCGCCCTCCGCCGTCAGCAGGCGCAGCAGTTCCACGGCCTTGTACGCGGCGATGGAGCCGGTCACGCCGAGGCCGATGAGTCGACCGTCCAGGCGACCGCCGCTCACGGCAGACCCAGCTCCAGGCGCTCCCCGCCGGTCACCTCCGCATGGAGGATGGCCAGGCCCTTGAGGGTCAGGTCCGGGTCGATGACATCCACGCCGTCGATGGCGGTGGCCCATGGGGCACCCGACAGCCCGCCGGTCAGGATCGCGCGTACCTCGGACGGCCGGATCCCGGCGATGTCGGCGAGTTCGCCGCGGACCCGGGTCAGGAGGGTCTCGGCCAGCCCCTGGTAGCCGATGATGGCCCCGGCCTGGATGGCGCTCACCGTGTCGCGGGCGATGGCCCGGTCCGGCGTCCGGAGCTCGACCCGGGGCAGTCGTGCCGTCCGGGCCGCCAGCGCCTCCAGGCCGAGCTCCAGGCCCGGCGCGATGGCGCCTCCGACGTAGGCCCCATCAGCCGCCACGCAATCCAGGGTGGTGGCCGTGCCGAAGTCCACGACGACCGCCGGCGTCCCGTACAGCCGGGCCGCGGCCAGGGCATTGACCAGGCGGTCCGCGCCGACGTCCCCCGGCCGGTCCACGCGGACCGGGATGGGGACCGTGCCGGCGGTGGCCTGGATCAGCGGCAGGTCACGCGACGAGGCCAGCGCGTCCACGCCGGCGGTCAGGTTCGGCACGACGGAGGCGCACACGATGGCCACCGCATCCGCGAGCGATAGCCCATCCAGGCCAAGCAGGTCGTCGACCAGGATCGCCAGCTGATCGCTGGTGAGGCGGGCATCCGTCGCCGCGCGGCGCGTCGCGACCAGGGCACCGGCACGCACGACGCCCAGCGTGATGTTCGTGTTCCCGATGTCGATGGCGACGAGCATGGCCGCGATGATACGCGGCGGGCGATGGGATCCGGGTGCGGATTCCGGGTGTCCGCTGCGGTCGCAGTGCGTTACCATCGCGCCACATCGCTCCCCAGTGCCCGAGGAGACCGCCCCGTTGCCGACCCCGCCGGCTGCCAAGTTCTTCGTGAACCAGGGCGTGGTCACCACCCGCACGGACATGCTCCACCTCCTGCGGCCCCTGATCAAGCAGACGGTGACGTATCGCTACGTGCGCGGCCGTGACGTCATCGCCAACGGCACGGGCTGGGTGGAGCGGATCGTCACCGACGCCCCCGACACCTCGACGTTCTTCACGCCGCTGGCGATAACCCTCAACATCGACTCCTTCGAGCACCTCGAGTTCGAGACGCGTCCGGACCAGCTGCTGGTCTACGTCCTGGTGCAGGGCGATGAGCGCGTCGTCGTGGAGTTCGCGCCGATCGGGCCGGGTGGCGAGGACCACTCGCCCTTCGCCCCCCGGCAGCTCGCGTTCGACACGTCCGACTATGTCCAGATGGAGTTGCTCGGCCTCGACGCCCACGAGGACGAGTAGCGAGATCGGGAAGCCGGCGGGAGTCGCCGGCACACGGATGGTGGGGCACTCGGGTCCAAGGCGGCCCGGGTGGACAGGCGACCAAGGTGCGGACCGAGCCCGCCCAACGTGGCTCGGCGTGCCGTGAGGGACAGGAGGGATAGACGCCAGGTGGAGCAGTATTTCCGGCTGAGTGAACGCGGGACTTCGGTCTCGACGGAGGTCCGCGCGGGCGTGACCACGTTCATGGTCATGGCCTACATCATCTTCGTGAACCCGAGCATCCTGTCGAGTGGTCCGCTGGAGGGACTCGGGCCGCCCTTCCTGCCCACGGTCGTCGCCACCGCGCTCGCGGCGGGGATCCTGACGATCGCCATGGGGCTCATCTCGAACTACCCGTTCGCCCTGGCCGCCGGCCTGGGCCTCAACGCGGTGGTGGCCTTCCAGCTGATCCTCGGCCGGGGTTTCCGCTGGGAAGAGGCGATGGCCGTCATCGTCTGGGAAGGCATCCTCATCACGCTCCTCGTGCTGACCGGCCTGCGCGAGGCGATCATGCACGCCATCCCGATGTCCCTGAAGCGGGCCATCGCGGTCGGCATCGGCCTGTTCATCCTGTTCATCGGCCTGGTCAACGGTGGGTTCGTGCAGGGCGGGGCCGGCACCCCGGTCACCCTCGGGAACCTGACCACGCCGGCGTTCCTGACGTTCGTCATCGGGCTTGCGCTCGCGCTCGCCCTGATCGCCATGCGGGTCCGAGCGGCGCTGCTCATCAGCATCGTGGCGGCGACCATCCTGGCCATCGTCCTGCGCGCGGTCTTCGGCGAGAGCGCCGGCTTCGGGCCGGGCCAGGCGGTGCTCCCGGATCAGTACCTGTTCGACTTCAGCGCGGACAACTTCTCCACGTTGCTGGCGCCACTCGGGTTCCTGCTGTCCATCTGGACGAACCCTGAACTGGGCTTCCTGACCGTCGCCCTCGTCGTGTTCAGCCTCATGCTGTCCGACTTCTTCGACACGATGGGCACGGTCATCGGCGTGTCCGAGGAAGCCGGCCTGCTGGATGAGGACGGGCGCCTCCCGGGGATTCGCAACGTGCTGGTCGTGGACTCGGTCGCCGCGATGGTCGGTGGCGCGTTCAGCACCAGCTCCAACACCACCTACATCGAGTCAGCTGCCGGGGTATCGGAGGGCGGTCGCACCGGCCTCACCTCCGTCGTCGTCGGTCTGCTGTTCCTGGCGTCGATCATCATCGCCCCGATCGCCGGCGTCGTGCCGGCCCAGGCAACGGCGGCGGCGCTGGTCGTCGTCGGGTACCTGATGTTCCGCAACATCAAGGACATCGAATGGGGCGAGATCGACGATGTCTTCCCGGTCCTCGCGACGCTCATCGTCATGCCGCTCACCTATTCCATCACCGACGGCATCGCCGTCGGCTTCATCTCGTATGTCTTCCTCAAGCTCGTCCGCGGGAAGGCCGCAGAGGTCCATCCGCTGATGTGGGCGGCATCGCTCGCGTTCGTCGTCTACTTCGCCATCCCCTGGATCCAGCAGACGACCGGCATCTAGGCGGGTCCGGTCGCCGACCGGACCACGCGATCAGCGGCGCCCCGGGCATCAGGGCCGGGGCGCCGTCGCCATTCCTGTACCATCCGTCGCGATGTTCGAACGGACCGCGCTGCCTGAGGGGCCGCGCGTCATCACCTCCCGGCTGCCCGGGGCGCGTTCGGTCTCCATCGCGGCATACGTCCTGGCCGGCTCGCGCCTGGAATCGCCGGACGAGGCCGGCTCCGCCCATTTCATGGAGCACATCTCGTTCAAGGGGACGGCCGCGTATCCGTCCACGCGCGCCATCAGCGAGGCGATCGAGGGCGTCGGCGGCTCGTTCAATGCCGCCACGGACCGGGAGTCGACCGTCTACTGGGTCCGCGTGCCGGCGCGCGAAGCCGCCCGGGCGATGGATGTGCTGGGCGAGTTGATCGTCCGGCCGCTGCTGGCCGGCGACGAGATCGAGGGCGAGCGATCGGTCATCATCGAGGAGATCCGCTCGTATCAGGACGACCCGTCCGAGTACGCCCAGACGCTGTTCCAGACCGCGCTCTTCGGGGACGGCCCGCTGGGCCGCGAGATCTGCGGAGATGAGGCGGGGATCCGGGCGCTTCCCGATAGGACCATCCGCCGGTTCTGGCAGACGATGTACCGCCCCGCCAACACGGTCGTGGCGGTCGCCGGCGATCTTGCCCACGAGACCGCCGTGGACCTGACGGCCGCCGCGTTCGGGACCGGCAACGGCGCGATCCCACGGGCGGACCCGGCCCCGACCCTCCCCGCCGGCGAGCGTGTCCGCCTCGGCCGCCGGAGCACGGCGCAGGCCCAGGTCGTCGTGGGGGTCCCCGGGTTGCGGCGCGACCATCCGGACAGCTGGACCCTGGCGGTCCTCAACGGCGTGCTGGGGGACGGCATGAGCAGTCGATTGTTCCTGTCCGTCCGTGAGGCCCGCGGCCTGGCCTATGACATCGGGTCCGGCCTCGCGGAGTACAGCGACGTCGGCGCCCTGGAGATCTCCGCCGGCGTGGATCCGGCCGCCCTCGGGGCGGCACTCGATGCTGTCCTCGCCGAGCTCGCCCGCCTCCGCGACGACCTCGTGCCGGACGATGAGCTGGGCAAGGCCAAGCGCTATCTCGCCGGCGGGCTGGAGCTGCGCATGGACGAGACGCGCCACGTGGCCTCGTGGATCGGCGGTCAGGAGGCGTTGCACGACCGAGTCCTGACCCTGGATGAGGCGCTCCGGATGGTGGACGAGGTGCGTGCGGAGGACGTCCAGCGTATCGCCGCCTCGTTGTTCCGCGACGAGCTGTTG
>Ga0307505_10003178_pt1 | contig 10491 bp, 8 predicted proteins | sample 23_S_MG_FD_202183 | JGI IMG/M metagenome (GOLD analysis project Ga0307505, IMG submission 202183) | Soil microbial communities from Populus trichocarpa stands in riparian zone in the Pacific Northwest, United States - 23_S | ecosystem: Environmental > Terrestrial > Soil > Riparian zone > Trees... | reverse complement strand
CTTCGAAGAGGATCCCGATGACGATCACGGGGATGCCTACTGCGGCGATGCGAAGTGCGGAGCCGCGAACCAGTGCAAGCGTGTCAAGAAGGTTCATCCGGCTGATCTCAAGCTCCATATATTCCTCGTCGTCGTTCAGACGTGAGAAATAGTCGATCTCGTGCTTGGTCCAACGTCGGGTCGCGGGTGTGTCGGCAAGGTCTCTGGCGGCGGTGAAGTTGTGAATCACGTGAGCGATCTTCCCTTCCTGAAGAGCAAGCTCTGCGAGGCCGACGAGTGAGCGAAAACGCTCGCCTGCCGTTTCAATAGCTTTCTTGAACGTCGAACCGGCTCGCCGCCATTCACCGAACTGGAAATACCCTTCGCCGATCTCGGTCAGCAATTCACCATCGTCACCTGCACGCCGCTCAGCCAAACGCATCAAAGCACGCGACTTTCGCTCAGCGTCGTGGTCTCTGTAAGACGCGGCATAGGATCGCAGGCACAGGGCGAAATCGAACAGCAGCCGTGCATTCCGAGGCATCAAGAGCAACGCCCGACGGAACGCTTCAATAGCCTGTGGAAGCAGACCCGAAACGCGAAGCTCGTTCGCCAGCCGGTGCAATTCAAGTGCTTTCTCAATAGAGGCGGTAGCTTCCGTATTTGAAGCCTTCGGGAACGAGCCTCGCAGGCTTCCCTCCAGCACCTCAGCCGGCGGGATCTCAGCCTGCTTCGCTCGCCTGCGAACCTCGACGCGGTCATCAAGATGGTCACGCACATCGATCGAGCGATGGTCCAGGACGTTCGGGTTTAGTCTGGGAAACACCGCTTCAACGAAGTCTCGATAATGGCGTCCGCCAGCGTGAATAGTGAAAGCTTTTCCCTTACCGAAGAAGGTCGTCCGATAGGTGTAGATCAGATTGCCACCACGCTTAATGGTTCGCAATATGTTGGTTTGTACGTGCTCGACATCGTTGAGCTTGATTCGATCTCTTGTCGCAGTAAGACGCGACCAGAGCCTCGGGATAACGCCGGTTCGCCTAATCCTCTTGCCGTCGAACTCGACCCGATCCTGAAAAATGAGTAGCGGAACAGTTATCCATGCGGACGCCAACAATAGGTAGGCGTATAGGTCTGCTTCGACATACAGAAGAAATGCCGCCAAAAAGGAAGCGAGCAACAACGACACGAGATAATTAAGCGGCAGAACCCTAACCCAGATCCTCCCTGCCGAACCATGCTCAACTCTCTTGTTAACCGAAGCGGCCATTCTTAATAGTAAGTCGATTCTATTACTAAAACGGTCAATTCCCGAAGCCTACCAATTACGAAGGCCGCCCTTACAAGGACGGCCCCGGTTTTTTGATGTGTCGAATCTCTAGAATGGACTGTCCAGGTCCAGGTCCAATGAACTCTTAGGCAACTCTTTCGCCTTCTCGGGGTCGAGTTGTAGCAGCTTGTCCTTCGCGTTGTTTGCCGTAGTCGAGAGCGGCACCGCCTTGCCGTCAAGGTCTTTTGCCTCGGATGCGGCTTTCACCAAGTTGAACAGGACGTCAACTGCTTCCTGTTTCTTGCCCTGCTTCTCATAAATATCGGCTAGTGCGGCGTTGACGGATTCCTTGGAAACAACCGGGTCTGCCATCCCCGCGAGTTCAGAATAAAGCGGTGCCGCCTGATCGAACTTACCGTCGTTTGCGTACGCCTGAGCGAGTGCGAACTTCGAAAGTTTTCCCACGTCGTCGCTGCCTTTCGACAGAGCCTCAAGGTCGGTAACCGCGGCGTTACGGTCGAAATACATCTTATTGACCGCGATGAAATACTTGGCCTTTTCACCGGCTGCTCCACCGTGGTTGTCGATGACGAACTGAAACTCGGCAATCGCGGCTTCAGCCCGTTCCTTCTCAGTCTTGAAGGTCTTGCCGGGAGTACCCGCTGGAGGGGACGTCTCCGAAACCCGCGACTGCGAAGTCTCGATCGCCTTCCCAAGAGCCAGTTGGGCCGCCGAGTTCGACCGGCTGCTCCACGCGTAAAAGATCCAGATCAGGATCCCGAGAACAGCCAGGGCTCCGATCCCGTAGAGGATGTTGCGGCCCTGTCCTTCGAGCGATCTGCCCAATTCTTCTACTTTCGAGCCAACTGTTGATTGAAACTCGTCCTTATAACGGGTCTTCGGTTTGGTTTCGGTTTCGGCTACCGCTACCGGTTCGAGCCGTCTCTTTTTTCTTGCCATTTTAAAAAAACTGCAATTCCTGATGGAGTGAGCGTTGTATAATTGCCGCTATGGCGGTCAGACCAAAAGTGTAAATTTACCGTAAAACAGCGATCCAATCAAATTTCGCATCCAAATAACAAGGTGCTTTCATCAGGGACACACATTTTTAGAGCTTTCGGGAACATTGGGCGATCACCGGTGTCTAACTTAACAGTTCGCATAAGCTGCGAATTGCTGGTTTCTGGTTCTCAATCGTTTCGGGGAAGGATCCGTACGAAATGATCTTCGGCAAATCCGTAGTATTTGACCGCGAAGGTCTTCCGCAGGTCGCATCGGCGACCTACGATTCGCACGTATTCGCCGAAGCTGAAAGAGATTTCATCGAAAGGCTCCGAAACGGAGATCCGGAAGCATTTGACAATCTTGTAACTCGTTATTCCGCTGATATTTATGCCGTGCTATTTCGCATCACGGAAAATGCGGAAGAGGCCGCCGACTTGACCCAGGAAACCTTCCTGAGTGCTCTAAAAGCGATCAGGACCTTTAGAGGTGATTCGGAACTTAAGACGTGGCTGTTTCGGATCGCGGTCAACCACTCTCGAAACCGGTTTCGGTGGTGGAAGCGGCGAAAGCGCGACTTTACGATCTCGCTTGACGCTCCGATCGGCGACTCGGATTCAACGGTCTCGGAAACGATCGTAGGTGACGATTCGTCGGCTGAGGAAACGGTTCTTCGGCACGAGCGTGAAGCGGCAATAAGAAAAGCCTTGCTCGAATTGCCTGAGATCTATCGTGAGGCGATCGTGCTTTGCGACATCGAGGGCTTGAGCTACGAAGAGATCGCAGCCGCTCTCGAGATAAATATTGGCACGGTGAAATCCCGGATCGCACGCGGCCGGGAAGAGTTGCGACGACGGCTGAAGGGTTTTTGACACTGAGTGAATGGCTGACTCGCCCCGGCTTCAACTTTGAAGACTGAATTAAATCGGTGCCAAACGATGGGTCATAAAAGTTTATTTCGGATGATTCAGCAGCGACGAGCAAACTGCTTTTGTTTATTTGAAATGACCAGCAAGCACGACAAATCAAACATGTTTGCGATTCAACGCCGACACGGCCGGATCGGCCGGGGTTAGTGAGCCATTCGCTCAATTGGTTTAGCTCCCATAAGAGGTTAGAAATGAGATGCAGCGACGTAAAATCTGATCTGCCGCTTTACTCGGACGACGTTTTGAATGCCGCCGAGCGGGCCGATCTCGACGCCCATCTTGATACGTGTCCGCTCTGCCGTCAGGCTTTGTCGGAGTATCAGGAGGTGAAGAATTCCGTTCGCTCGCTGGCCAGGCCAGTGATACCCGAGGCGTTCCTCGCGTCGCTGCGTACCGCAGTTGCAGAAGGACTTCAGGCTCCGATTAGGACGCCCGTGTTCCACGTGATCGAGGATCGGCGGAACTGGTTCGAGACATGGTTCATGCCGTCGGCGGTTGGCACGTTTGCTTCGATCGTATTTGGGCTCTTCATGCTTTGGGGAATTCTCTCGACCGCGCGCGACCCGGGTGAATTCGTTGCGGCTGTGTCGCCGAATCCGCAGGGTGCGATAATTCTCGCCAGCGAGAATCCGCTGGTTGGCCCTGACTCTTATGACATCCTTCCCGCCGACTATGCGATCACAAGGCTTTCGATCGCCCGGGAATCTCCCAGCATCAATCCTCAGGGGGCCCTTGTTGCTCTCACAAAGTCGCTCGTGCGCGGCGAGATGCGTGACGAGGAAGTTGTGGTGGTCGCGGATGTCTTTGGAAACGGATTGGCTCGGATCGCGGAGGTGGTCGAGCCGTCGGACGGTAGCCGAACCATCGAGGAACTCGAGAAGGCTCTCGAAAGCGATCCGGTCTATGCTCCGTTCGTTCCTGCAAGCTACGATAAGCGTTCTGACAGGATGCGTGTGGTTCTGAAGATCCAGAACGTGAACGTAGAGACCAGATACAGGGCCCCGCGACGGGTGTCAGAGCGTAGAGGATCTTAAGATACGGACCTCAATTACGAAATGGCCGGCTGGATGATCCAACCGGCCATTTTCTTATTTTGCTAGGATCACATACTGTCGATCGTAGCCTTCAGCTTGGATGCCAGATCGGCATCAATCGAAAGAAGAGCCTGGTACTGCGCCATCGCTTCAGCCTTCTTATTGAGGTGAACATATATCGAGCCGGAATTGAATCGGGCCCGGGCAAAACTCGGGTTTAATGTCAAACACTTCCGATACGCCTCAAGGGCTCTCTCCCATTGCTGATTCTCTGAGTGGGCATTTCCAAGCAGATAAAATCCATCTGAGTAGTCCGGATTGTCCTGCGTGAACTTAACCAGACCCGGAACGGCTCGGTCAAACGCCCGATTCGCATCCGCTGCTCGATTCTGCTGCTTGTAGGCTCGACCGAGATAGAAATAGGTCTCGCCATCGTTCGGATTGAGCCGCAAAGCATTGTTGCACGCAGTAACCGCAAACGGGTACTGCTGCAGGTCGTTATACGCCCGGCAAAGGTTCGTATAACCCATGTATTGATCAGGCAAAAGCTTGACCGCCGATTGTGCCGTTTCGACCGCCTCTTTGTGATCGCCGTTCAGGCTGTAATACCAACTAATGTCGGTATAGAGATTTCCATCCTGCGGCCATTTCCGTAGAGCCGCACGCGTGATGTCGATCGCCTTTTGGAATTTGCTTTGCCCCCGATAGATATCGCCCATCGCCCGGTAAATCTGCATTGCGTCTGGCATCGCAAGAAGGGACTTTTCATAGGCGGCGACTGCTTGATCGAACTTTCGCTGACGATGGAGAGCATCGGCAAGCAGAAACTGGGCCTGGCCAAGAAATTGATTTGGCTTTGAGACCGATAACTGTGCGGCATCCTCCTGGCCTTTAAAATTTCCGAGCGCCTGCTGAACCCGAGCGATCCCGTAGTAAAGCGTGCCGTCATTCGGCGCACCCAGCGCGGCCTTCTGATAAGCTGCGAGCGCTTCGTTATAGTTCTTCTTTTCGAAGTTGATGTCGCCAGATGCTCGGAGCATCATCTGGTTGTTCGGTTCCGCCTGCAATCCTCGACTGACGTCGACGAGGGCCGCATCGAAGTTTTTTGTATCGTAATGCAAAAACCACCGAACCTTCGAGACCTCGACCGCCGGATGGCCCTGCTCCTCGGCCCGATTCAATTCGGTGAGGGCCATCGGATAATCCTTTAGATAGTAGTGAGCGTATCCTTTCCAGAAATGAGCTTCGGGATGACGCGGAACGAGCACAACAGCTTGTGCGTACTTGTCGATCGCGTTTCGATAGTTCTTTTGATTGAAGGCCCGATTCCCTTCCTGTACGAGTTGGTTCGCTCTTCTTTGTTCCCGCCGGTTTTCCTGAGCCACCAGGGAAACAGCAGACGCAACAATTGCCAAAAGGAGAAAACCGGCGTGAATGAACTTTCTTCTAGCCATCGCTTTTATTAAACCTCGTTATTGTAAGATAACCGGCCCTCTTCTGGTCGGCGTCGGCCTAGGCTGAGTCGGCGTTGGCCTTGGTCGGGGTGTGCCCGTCGGGCGCGTTCCCGGTGTAGGCCGAGTCTCCGGACGGTCAGGCTCACCCCGAGGCGTCGCGGTCGGAACCGGTGTAGGCTCGACTGTTAGACTGTTCGAACCGCTCGTATTTGCGTTCGAATCGGAAGCATTGGTGTTGCTGTTGTTATCGCCAAAAACCGGCCCGTCAGTCGTTGGCGACGGGTCAGGAGTAGCCTCGATAGTCGGTTCCGGCGAAGGATCTGGCGTCGGCGTCTCCTGGGCTACAGCATAGTAATTGGTGTAGTAGTAGTAACCGCCAGCCCCGGCACCAAGCACTCCGATGAAAAAGATGAACAGCCCGCCGAGGATCGCCACGATCTTGCCGGTCGAACTCTTTTTCTTTGCAGGGGCTGCTACAACAGGAGTTGCGGCGGCGGCGTAACTCTTTTCTTCTTCTACGTAGGCCTGCTGGCCATACTCCGGAACAGCATCGCCCGCCGGAGCCGCTTCCTGGTAGCCGGCCGATCCCTGTTCAAATGCGATCAGAGGTACGGTTGCCTCAGGTGAATACGCCTCGGAAGCTGTTTCGTTCACAGCCTCGTCCGAAGTTTGTCCGCTATACCCCGAGTAATCTGTGGTCGCGGAATAATCCTCGACCGCCGGCGGCGGCGTGTTGTCTACGTATGGTTCCGGTTCGTGAGTCACCGGCGGAAACGCACCGCCTCCGGTCGATCCGCCGACAAATACTTCTGTTTTTACATCCGCTTGCCGAACGGAGTCCCCGGTCATGTTCGAATCGTATGCGATGGTGGCATTCAGATCGATAACGGGCGGCGGCGCAGTCGGCTGCGAAATGCTTTCCGAATATCCCGAAGATCCCGGCTTTGCAGAATCTGGATTCGAGATCGCCCGGATCGCGGCCGGATCCATGACCTCAGTCGCATCGAAGTTCGGCTGCGCACCACCAGTTCCACCGTTTTCCTGAATGTCCGATGCGTTGAACGCAACGGTCTGAGCGGACATTGCATTCTGCATCTCAGAAAATGCTTTCCTAAGCGCCTTCTGCATCTCACGCGCCGTACCATACCGCTTATCCTGGCTCACCTCCATCCCTCTGAGGATGACCTCAGAGACAGCCGGCGGGACCTCGGGATTTATGAGCGTCGGAGCCTTGATCGGATCCGGCATGCCGTTAAGAAGCGAATCCGCACGACTTAACGCGTCGGCGGGGATCGCGTTGGTCATCAACTGATAGAGAGTCGCCGAAAGAGAGTAGATGTCACTCTTAGGCGACGTACCGATCCCGCGGATCTGCTCCATCGGAGCGTAGTGTGGGGTGTATCCCACAACGCTTCCGGTGCTGCCTGTTCCCGATGCAAGATTGGTCTGGCCGGTGGATGTCTTAGAGAGGCCGAAATCCAGCAGGACAATGTGGTTTTCGTCTGTAAGCTTCAGGTTCTGCGGCTTGATGTCGCGATGAATGATCGGCGGTTCGTGTGAGTGCAGATACGACAGGGCATCCAACAACTGGTCCGCCCAAAACATAACCCAGCTCAGCGGAAACGGCTTATTATTTGCTTCGATCCGCTTGGACAGATCGTCGCCGGAGATGTGCTCCATAACGAGGAATTGTTCCTCGCCCTCGCCAAAATGATCGCTTACCTTTGGCAGAACCGGGTGCCGCAGTCGAGCCAATACACGTGCCTCACGCTCGAAAGCACTTCCTAAATTATCGTCACCCGCAAAAAAGGTACGTTTCAGCGCGATCGCACTTCCGAGCCGCTGGTCCACCGCGAGATAAACCTCGCCCATTCCCCCTTTTCCGATCAGTTGGACGATGAGGTATCTGTTCTGGATCAGCGAATTCTGAGCTATAGGTTTCATCTTATGTGACTAAACTTTGAGGTTACAGGGCCGCAGAATTGAGGTAAACCACTACGAATCTTGTATTTTCGGCTATTTTGATGCAAACATCAACAGTTTGTTTCGATTTATTTTACGCCATCAGCCTAGTTTATCGGCGGAGCCCCCGGGCGTCCTTCGTGCTGATAACACCGATTTCCCCTGGCCTTCACCTTTCTCGAACAGGGCGTCCCTTTCTTTGTAAGTGCCCCGCAGAAAAACTTAGCCTCAACTGGCTTCCGGTCAATGCTTGTTATTTCGGATGGTGCCGGTTGAGAAGTTAATGGCACTTCGGTCTGTACTGGAGGAGCTGCGGCCGTCCGATCTCCCACCGCCGGAGCCCGTAGATCCTGCGTTGGATACTCGCTCTTGACGGTCGCGACCGGAAGAGATGCGGAGCGCTGATCGTTACCGCCTGAACCGCTCCACAGGCTGCCGAGCCCGAACATCAATGCCAAGGCACCCGCCGCAACTGCTATCCGAGGCGCATAGTCGAACCGCCGATTCTCGATCGAGCACACATCGCAAAACCTGCGGCTGGTAAGAATATTCCAGTCGACGCGTTCGATCTTTTCCGCGCAATTGCAGCAAAAATTTGGCTTATAAAGCATTGCGTCCTCGACCCGGCTCGTCTTGTTGCAAATATGGACCGATTTTCGTCCAGCGAATTATAAGCGAACTCTTCTACCAAACAAAGCCAACCTCAATGCAACGCTATTTTCTAAAACGGCGTCAGATTGCTAGAGTTTTTCTATGCGGTTGGCTGCTTTATTTATTTTTATACTGACGGTGTTTTCATCGTCTGTCGTTTTGACGTTCGCGCAGGTCGATGACCCCGTTAACGTAGACTCAGCGATCGTGCGCGTGAACATCGGCGTGGTCGACCACAGGGGCCGGCCGATCACCAACCTCGATCGCCCGCACTTTTCGGTTTTCGAAGATGGTGTGAAGCAGGATATTTCTCATTTCGAACTTTCATCCGCGCCTTTCAGCGTCGTGATGATGCTCGACATGAGCGGATCTACAAAGAGTTTTCGACAGAATATCGCTCTTTCCGCGGCTCGGTTTCTGGACGCTCTCGCTCCGGAAGACAAGGTCGCCGTGATCGAATTCTACGAAAAGGTCAATGTTCTTAACGAGCTTACTACTGATCGTGCAAAGATCGCTCATTCGATAAGGGTCGCAAACGGCACCGGAGACACGAACCTCTTTAAGGGCATCGAGACCGCTCTTGAACGTCTGGCAAAGGAAGGAAATCGTCGCAAAGCGATAGTTGTGTTAACAGACGGTGCCGACACGCAGGCAAAGAACAAGGACCGTAAATTCCTATCTAGCCTTGCCGAAGGGGAAATGCCGGGTGCTATCAAGCCAGAAGCCAATTCGGATCTGGCACGGATCCTTGACCGCGCAGATCGCCTCGGCGTGACAATATATCCGCTCGCGTTGCCAACCGGCGATCCTGCGAAGCTGGTCGATCCGACGCCACTTCAGGTTGCAATGTGGACCGCGGCCCGATCCAGGCTGAAGTTGGTCGCCGACCGTACCGGCGGTACACTCAACGCGATCTCGAGGCTCGATGAAATGGGTAAATTGTACGCAGTCGTCGCCGCCGAACTCCGGACACTTTACACAGTTGAATACCAGCCCGCGAATCTCAAGCGAGACGGCAAATGGCGAGCGATAAGGGTTGAGGTCTCAGAACCCGACCTGATAGCCCGCTCTCGACAAGGCTATTTCGCGAAGTAGATTCCTTGACACTTCCGACTCCAATTTGTAAGTTATAGGTTCGCTTTGCACCCGTAGCTCAGCTGGATAGAGTGCTTGACTACGAATCAAGAGGTCGCATGTTCGAATCATGCCGGGTGTACCATTCTTTTGAGGGCTTTGATGTTTAGAACGTCAGAGCCTTTTCGTTTTGGACACCTTATAGGACACAATCGACCGAAATTCCCTCAATGCGTCGGGTGAAATTGCGAAAGATCCAACCTGCTTTTCCAGACGATAATGCGCCCCTTCTCGGCGGGAGTCAAGCCCAAACATATGACGGATACTTGACTTTTATATAATGGTTTGGTACGGTTTAAACTGAGACACGATTTGGAAAGCGTTTGGCTTCCAAAATTTTTTGTCTAGCTAGTTGCACACCTGACATAGTCATTCACCTGACGCACAGAGGAAAACCCACGATGAAAGATGTAAGCCGTAATACGTCCGAGCGAACCTTCGGGCAGTATGTGATATTGAGTGAAGATCATAGAGCAATGCTTGATGACCTTCGTAGCCGCCGACGAATGAGCTACAGCGAAACGATCCGGCGCGGTATCGAAGTGATTGCAAATCAGTTTTCCCCGGAGATTAAAAATAGCGGGGAGCGTTTAGAGGCTTGAGGGAAATCTAAGGCCGCGTCGAATTTGGGTTCGAAGCGGCCGGATTAGTTTTCGCGGGAAGCGATTTCGTTTAGTCACCTAAATTGTCTCACCCCTGAGCTAATCCAGTCAACTAGATTTTTCTCGATTCACGCACTGAGCCGAACCGCTTTCGGTTAAGCAGAAGTGCATCTGAAAAAAAATTCTATGGCTGATAACAAAAAAGGTGCGGACGCCCGTGAGCGTTTGCGTGAGAATGTTGCGTTCGATTGCCTATTCAGGAATTCGGATGCTTACAGTAAGAAGGCTTTGGGCCGCGAGAGCGACTGGGAGTGTGTCCCTGAAGGGAATCCGAGAGGCCGCTTAGTAACGCGTTTGGGTAAACCCTTCAAGCTGTATATACCCGTAAAGCTGTTTTACCAGTTTGCGGCGAAACTTGGTTTGTTACCCACTGAGGTCAGCGACTTCTTTCCGCAGAAAGTAATAGCGTTGAAA
>Ga0307505_10003177_pt1 | contig 10491 bp, 8 predicted proteins | sample 23_S_MG_FD_202183 | JGI IMG/M metagenome (GOLD analysis project Ga0307505, IMG submission 202183) | Soil microbial communities from Populus trichocarpa stands in riparian zone in the Pacific Northwest, United States - 23_S | ecosystem: Environmental > Terrestrial > Soil > Riparian zone > Trees... | reverse complement strand
CCGGGCGCGCCGCGTTCGGCTCGTGCCGCTGGCTGGTCGACCAGCTGCTGCCGCGCTTCGGAATCGCCTCGACCACCATCGATGCGCGCGACAACCAGGCGTGGGTCGACGCGATCCGGCCGAACACCAGGGTGTTCTTCTTCGAGACCCCGGCCAATCCGACGATGGACATCGTCGACCTCACCTTCGTCTGCAACCTCGCGCGCGAGCGCGGGATCACGAGCGTGGTCGACAACGCGTTCGCCACCCCGGCGCTGCAGCGGCCGCTCGAGTTCGGCGCCGACGTGGTCGCCTACTCGGCGACCAAGCTGATGGACGGGCAGGGCAGGGTGCTCGCCGGCGCGGTCTGCGGGACCAGCGAGTTCATCAACGACAAGCTGCTCGCGATGCAGCGCCACACCGGCCCGAACCTGTCGCCGTTCAACGCCTGGGTGGTGCTCAAGGGCCTGGAGACGCTTCATCTGCGCGCCCACCGGCAGAGCGAGAACGCGCTCAAGGTCGGCCGCTTCCTCGAAGGCCGGGTGCCGCGGATCAATTTCCCGGCGCTGCCGAGCCACCCGCAGCACAACCTGGCGATGCGGCAGATGGACGCCTGCGGCCCGATCTTCTCGTTCGAGGTCGACGGCGGCCGCGCGCAGGCGCACGCGGTGCTCGACGCGCTCGAACTGATCGACATCTCGAACAACATCGGCGATTCGCGCTCGCTGATGTGCCACAACGCCTCCACCACGCACTATTCGGTCAGCGCCGAGGCGCGCGAGGAGATGGGCGTGACCGAAGGCATGCTGCGGCTGAACGTCGGTCTCGAAGATCCCGATGACCTGATCGACGACCTCGACCAGGCGCTGGCGAAAGCCGGGCTGTGAAGCCGGCGCCGCTGCCGCTACCCGTCCGCCACCCCGACACCGAACTGCGACGAGCTTGCGCGGGTCCTCCGGAGCTTCGACGGGCCCGCCGTCGCGCTGACTCGCACCCGCCCGCGTCCCCCGTGGACCCGACCCAACTCGCCAGTCGATGGCGCCAGCGCGGCGGCCCCGATTTGCTACGCGGCCTTGAGTAGAGCGCTTTCGCGAATCGCGCGGCCGAATACCGCGGCGGCGGAAAGTGGTTCGAATACCCCGGCGCGGCCGGTCAGGCGCGCGAGCGCGTCCTCGGTCGACGCGAGGTCGTCCGCGGCGGAGAACAGCACCAGCATGATCAGTCCTTCGTGCTCGGTCATGCGTGGAGCGCAGCATGGCGCGACACGGATCGGCCCGCTCGCCGCATGCGCCAGCTCGAGCATGAACGCCCGCAAAAGCACCAGCGGGCGGCGGAAGCCCGTGCTGAAGAGATCGAGCATCAGCCACGCCGCGCTCACGTCGCGCAATCCATGCGCAGCCATCCGCCGCACCGCGAACAGCACCGAGCGTTCGATCCTGCCGTCGGGCAGGGGCAACGGGAGCAGGCAACCACCGCCTGGCTGGGTCATTCGCGCATCCTCTCGGCAATACGCGTTCGTCATTATCGCAAATAATAATCAATCGCAATAATGATCGGGCCGAGATCGGGCTTACGCTTCCCGGCGCATCAATGGCGTGCGGTTTCCCCGGCAACTCACCGCATGGCCTTTGCCCGCCCGTGCCAAAGCGATTACGCTGCGCGTCATGCAGGATGTCCTCGCAGGGTTCTTTCAGCATGCCGCGATGACCGCGGGTGTTACCGTGCGCGTGGCGGTCAACTTCATGCCCGACCAGTCACGTACCGAAGCCCGGCGCTGGTTCTGGGTCTACCACATCCGCATCGAGAACCACCGCGACGATACGATCGAGCTGCGCACGCGCCACTGGCGGATTACCGACTCACGCGGGATGGTGAACCTTGTCGAAGGCGAAGGCGTGGTCGGCGAGACGCCGGTGCTCGCTCCGGGGCAGACCCACGACTACGTCTCGGGCTGCGAGCTGATGACCAATCACGGCTCGATGGAAGGCCACTACACGTTTGCGCGCGAGGACGATTCGCTGTTCGAGGTGGCGATCCCGTTCTTCCCGCTCGCTGCGCCCGCGCGCGCCGAGGGCTAGGAATAAGGTCAGCGCCGCCACGCCGGCGGCGGCCCGGTGCGGCTGTGACTGCGATGGTTGGCCCGCCAGACCTGCGGCGACATCCCGAACGAGCCGGCGAACCAGCGCGTGAACGAACTGGGCGAGGAATATCCCAGCATTGCAGCCACCGAGGTGACCGGCCGCGATGAGCCCGAGAGGTAAGCGGTGGCAAGCTCCTGGCGGACGCTGCTCAGCAATTCGGCGAACTGCAGGCCTTCCTCGTCGAGCCGGCGTTGCAGGCTGCGCGCGCTGAGGCCCAGGTGCGCGGCCACCTGGTCGACCGTCGCCCGGCCGCTCGGCAGCAACTGGCTGATCGTCCGCCGGACCTTGTCGGCGACGTGTTCCGATCCGTTGGCGATCGGCACGAAGTTGAGCAGGTACCTCGCATGTCGTGCCATCGTCTCGTCCGCTCGCGGAAGGGGAATCAACAACGAGTCGGTCGAACCCGAGAAGCCGTTGAAATTGGCCTCGAACTCGATCGGGGCGGGAAAGATGCGTCGCCAGGCCGTCAGGTCGGCCGGAGGCTTGTGCACGAGGTGGACGCACGCGGGCCTCCACCGTTCTCCCGAAGCACCCGACATGACCCGGAAGCCTATGCCCACCAGCACGTCGATCATCTGCTCGCCCCAGTATTCGGGCATCAGGTCGAGCTTGATCAGGCAGGTGCCCGCCTCTTCCTCCATCGCGATCGTGACCACGTCGTTGAGGTGGCGCTGAAACGCGATGCACGCGCGAACCACCGAGCGCAGGTGCGGCAGGCGCTCGAGCAGCAGGCTGACCGGGCCGAGGCTGGCGAAGGTGCGGCGTTCGGCGAGCAGCAGCCCGAAGTGTTCACAGCCGGATTCCCGGGCGGATCGCTCGAGCAGCCGGACCACGGCCATGGCCGGTATGCGGTTCTCCGGATGTTCGAGCGCCTCGGGCGGAATGCTCGCCTGGCGCAGCAACCGCACCCCGTCGAGACCGACGGAATTCGCCACCTCGACGTAGTTTGTCAGGGTCACGGCCCTCATTTGTTGCATCGGCGGCTCCTCGGCGCCAAGCGGAGACCACTCGTGTCCCTTTTTCAATCGGGTCTCTCTTGTAGACGTGTCCTTGCCGCTTGTTCGGCGCGAGGCGCATGTTGCCGCCCGGCGCGCGCGCGCCTAAACGCGTCGCGCCATGAAGCGCACGCACCTGCCCCTCAACGCCCTGCGCGTGTTCGACGCTGCCGCGCGGCACCTGAGCTTCACCCGCGCCGCGGACGAGCTCGCGGTGACTCCGGCCGCGGTCGGCCAGCAGATCCGCGCGCTCGAGGACGTGCTCGGCGTCGTGCTGTTCCGCCGCACCAGCAAGGGACTCGAACTGACCGACGAGGCCGAGGCCGGGCTCGATCCGCTGCGCGAGGGCTTCCTGCGATTCGAGGAATCGGTCCAGGCGATGCAGGCGGGTCAGTCGAGCCATAGCTACACGATCGCCGTTCCGCGCGAGTTCTACGCGCAGTGGCTCGCGGCGCGCCTCGCCACGTTCCGCAATGCCAATCCCGAAGTGCGCTTCCAGCTGATCGCCGACGAGGACGCCGACTTCACCGAAGCCAACCTCGACGTCGCGGTGCGGCTGGTCGAGGGACCGGGCGAGCTCGAGGGCGTCCAGCTCGCACCGGCGAGCCGCGTCCTCGTCGCCGCGCCGGCCGCCGCCGACGGGTGGATCGCCTGGTCCGGCTACCCAGGTCCCGAGACCGGCGACGGCGACGTGCTGCTGCAGGTCGGCAACGCCGGACAGGCACTGAGTTCGCTGCTCGCCGGGCTTGGCAGGGCGATGATGCCGCTGCCGCTGGTCGAGGAGGCGCTGGCCGATGGTCGGCTGGTCGCACTCGCGGCCCCCGAGGACGACCGCCGCGCCTACTGGCTCGTCGCGCCGCGCCCGCAATGGCGGCAGAAAAAGGTCAAGGCGCTGGTCGAGCACGTGACCGGAGGGTAAGCCCGCAGGCGCGGAACGAGGTTCGCAAGGAGGGGGGCAGATGTCGGGATCGATCAATCGCTGGGGCGCAGCCTGGCTGGCGCTCGTGCTCGGCGCGCCGTCGGCTGCGCTCGGGCAGGGCCAGGTGCTCGAGGCCGGCGCGTTCGTCGGCGGCGACGTCACGGGCGCGGGCGAGCCGGTGTCGCTGTCGCTGCGCGTCCGCGCCGGGCAGTCGGTCCAGCTCGACGCGCTCCCCGCGCCGCGCGGACCCGACGGGCTCGACCTGCTGATGAAGGTCTACGGTCCCGACGGCGATCTCGTCGGAGAGGACGATGACGGCGGCGGCGCGCTCAACCCGCGTCTCACCGTGACCAGCGAGGGCGGCGGGCTCTACCGGGTCGAGATAGACGTGCTGAGCGAAGGCGGCCCGTTCACCTTGCTCGCCCGCGAAAGCGTGTTCGTGCCTGAGGTGGTGACCGAACTGGCGCTCTCGGGCGACCGCGCCGAGCGCAGCGTGGCTTTCCCGGCCGACGACGATGCGCTGTTCGCGTTCTCGGGCCGCCGCGGCGAGGTCTATGCGATCACCCTCATGGCCGAGGACGGAGGTGCCGAGGAGCGCAGCGATCCGATGCTCGAGGTGTTCAGGGGCTCGGGTACCGCGGGCGAATCGCTGTTTCAGGACGACGACGGCGGCGGCGAGCTCAACGCGCGCGTTGTCGCCGAACTGCCCGAAAGCGGGACTTATACCGTCCGCGTCTCGAACCTGTCGAGCAGCGGTCGCGCGCGGCTCGCCGTGGCGAAGATGACGCTCCGCCCGGCCACGCTCGGCGATCTCGGATACGGCACCGCGGCGCTCGTCAGCTTCGATGCGAACTCGCCGTTCGTCACCGATGGCAGCGAACGCCGGCTTGCGCCCTACGCGCTGTTCCGACTGCCCGCCTCGCCTTCTCCCGCGGCCCTCGCCGGCCGCGACGAGGTCATCGTGCTGCGTGCCGAGAGCGAGGGGCTCGACCCGTGGATCGAAGTCGGCGTCGAGACCCCGTTCGGCTTCACCCCGGTGCTCTCGAACGACGACGCCGACGGCCTCAACGCGCGGCTCACGCTCGATCCCGCTTTGTTTCGAGGCGAGGACTCGGCCGACTGGTGGAGGAGGCTGCGCGTCCGCGTGACGGCTCCGCCCAGCAGCGTGGGCGAAATCTCGGTCACGGCCGAACGCTCGACCGACTAGCGTCCGCCTGGGACTTCTCACGCGAAGCGAAGAGATACCGCCTCGCGGCGGTGCCGCGTTCAACACGGTTTCTCACACGAAGGCACGCGACGGCGTGCTTGTCCTCGGGCCCTGCGCCATCTTCGCGCCTTCGCGTGAGAATGACATTCGCACGAAGCCCCGAAAGGAGGGCCACGCTTTTCCTCAGACAACGCCCGGCGGGTCCTTCTCCCACGCGACGCCGTGCGCTTCGAGGTAGGCGTCGACCGCCGCGCCGACGGTCTCGAAGAAGTTCTCCTCGCCGATCTCGGGCAGCGACCCGAACCGCGCGAGCTTGTCCTTCACCCGGTCCTTGAGCTCGGCGAAGCACAGCTCGATCCCCTGCGCCCTGAGCGACCGCACCAGCTCGATCAGCGAATCATTGGCGGTCACGTCGATGCTGGTCACCGGCTCGGCGGTCACGATCATCCGCCTGACCGGCTTCGGCGCCGCGTCGATCGCTTCGTGCACCGCGGTGCTGAACAGCTCGGCATTGGCGAAGAACAGCGGCGCCGACCATCGGAACAGCACCAGCCCCGGCACCAGCCGCGCCTCGGGATAGCGCGCCACGTCGTGGAAACCGCGCTTGCCGTCGACCCGGCCGAGCACCGCGGTCGGCGGGCGCCAGCCGTCCCACAGGAACTCGGCGATGGCGATCGCCAGCGCGATCATGATCCCCGGGATCGCCCCGAACACCACCACCCCCACGGTGCACGCGACCGAGAGCCAGAACTCCCACCGCTGGATGCGCCAGATCCGCCCGAGATCGGCGAACTCGAACAGGCCGATCACCGCGGCGATCACCACTGCCGCGAGCGCGGCGTTGGGCAGGTGCTGCAACAGCGTCGGCGCCGCGACCAGCAGCACCGCGACCACCGCCGCGCCGATCACGTTGGTCAGCTGCGTCTTCGCCCCGGCCGTCTCGGCCACCGGCGTGCGCGACGAACTGCTGCTGAGCGGAAACCCCTGGAACAGCCCCGCCGCGAGGTTGACCGTGCCGAGCGCGACCATCTCCTGGTTGGGATCGACCTTCTGCCCGAGCCGCGCGGCATAGCTGCGCGACAGCACGCTGGTGTCGGCGAACGCGACGATCGCGCAGGCCACCCCGCCGATTACCACCGGCACAAGATCCTGCGCGCCGATCAGCGGGATCGCCAGCGAGGGCAGCCCCTGCGGAATCTCGCCGAGCACCTTGACCCCGGCGGTCCCGGCCAGTCCGAGCCAGCCTGAGATCACCGTCGCCCCGGCGACCGCGATCAGCACCACCGGGATGCGCTTGAACCGCCCGAAGGCCAGCAGCACGAACAGCGTCCCTGCGCCGATCGCGAACCCCGTCCAGTTCGGTTCGCCCGCGAAGACGGCGCGGCCGATCGCCGATATCTCGCGCAGCGGGCCGGAGCTGTCGATCTCGATCTGGAACAGCTTGGGCAGCTGGCTGATCAGCACGGTCAGCGCGATCCCGTTGAGGTATCCGTAGCGGATCGGCTTCGACAGCAGCTCGGTCAGGAACCCCAGCCGCACCAGCCCTGCCGCCACGCACACCGCGCCCGCGACCAGCGCCATCGCCCCCGCGAGCGCCACCGCGCGCGCCGGGTCGCCGCCCGACAGCGGCAGGATCGTGCCGAGGATGATCGCCGCGAGCGCTGAATCCGGCCCGTAGACGAGGATCCGGCTCGGCCCGAACGCCGCGTAGGCGAGCAGCCCGGCGATCGTCGCGTAGAGCCCGTAGATCGGCGGCACGCCCGAGGCGACCGCGTAGGCGATCCCGACCGGCACGAGGAACGCTGCCAGCACCACCCCGGCGAGCACGTCGCGGCGCAGCCACGCGAGCTCGTAGCGGCGCAGCGTCTGCAGCCCCGGTAGCCAGGCGTCCCAGGTCCGCGCCTCAGCCACGCGTGCCGTCCTCGGACGGATCGAATCCGCGGTGCATTGCCTTCCTCCCCCTCGACGGCCCTGCGGCCGTCACGCTGCCGACACTCCACGCTGCGGGCGGCCGCGTCCATCGGCAGGACTCCGGATGCGCAGGCCCGGGTTGTGCCTAGCCGCCGCCGTCGTCCCCTTCGGTGCCCGTCTCCGCGAGCACCAGCGTGTTGGCCTTTCTGCGATCGACCATGTCCTGGAGGAACCTGTCGATCGAATCGAGCACCTCCTGCTCGTCGCCGTACTCCTCGTCGAGCACCTCCTGCTTGATCCGCTCGTAGAGCGGATCGCCGGGCCGCAGTCTGCGCGCCGGATCGGTGCCATAGCGCTCTGGCCGCCGCTGGCGCAGCAGGAACATCACCAGCGCCTCGTTGTGCACCCGGTGCCAGCCGAGCAGCTTGCCGCCCGAGACGATCGGCCGCTCGGTTCCCTCGATCGCCCGCTGCAGCGCCCCGTGCTCGATCCGCATGACCCCGCGCTCGACCGCCTCATCCCACGCCGCCGCGAATCCCTCGGCTCCCGGCTTGTTCCGCAGTTTGTACAGCGCTTCGAGCGAGGCCCCGATGTGCCGCGCCGCCTCGGCGACGATCCCGGTCGCCGCGAGGTGCGCCACGAACGCCCGCTGGCGCACCGCGGTGATCGAGTTCTTCCGTGGCGCAACGTGCGGCGCGGGCGTGAAGGCGAGCAGCGGATCGTCGGGCTCGGGCTCCTGCCCGTCGCGATGCGCCATGTACGATGTGCGGGCGGTGGTCATGTCGAAAAGGTTCTCTAAAGTTCATATGAGAACCAATATGGCACAAAGCGGGACGTGTAGGAAAATGGTTTCTGCACGCAGCGCGGTCTGGCTCGTCGGGGAGGGTCCGTAGCTCGGCGCTTGGCTTCGACGGTCGGCCCGGCCGACCCCTGCTAGGCTGCGGCCTGCATGCCCGCCGCCGCCGGCTCTCCCGCCTGGACTTCGCGCGGCGCGCCCCATGCCAGCGCGGCCTCGAGGTCCCCGCGGGTCAGGTAGGTCTTCGCCGTCGACAGGAACCACCTGCACGCCCCCTGCAGCCCTACCGCCGTCAGTTCGCCCGAGCGATGCGCGCCCGTGTCCACGTTGATGCGATTGTGTGCGACTTCGGCCGCGTCCGACTCGCTGTGGCCGTGCACGATCACCGCCCCGTGGGCTCGCTCGCTGCCGAGGAACGGCTGCCGGATCCACAGCAGGTCCTCGCGCCGCTGCTTGGTCAACGGCACGCCGGGCCGCACGCCGGCATGACAGAAGAAGTAGTCCCCCGACTGCCAGGACAGCGGTCGGGCTTCGAGCCAGGCAAGCATGTCCGCACCCACTGCCTGTCGCAGCGCGCGGCCGCGCTCGGCCGGAGCGAGCCCGGTGAATTCGGCCGGGTCCAGGCGGTAGCTGTGCAGCGTGGCGTCGCCGCCGTTCCTGAGCCACACCCGCTGCGCTTCGGCCTCGCCGTGCGCGCTCGCGAGCAGCATCTCTTCGTGGTTGCCGAGCAGGCTCACGATCCGCTCGGGATTCCGCCGCTGCAGGAACCTGACGAGCTCGAGCACCTGCCGCGAATGGGGGCCGCGGTCGACCAGGTCGCCGAGGAACACGATCCGGGTGCGATCGCGCGCCGTCTCGCCCGCCGCATCCGCCTCGAGGGTCCTCGTCAGGCGCCGCAGCAGGTCGAGCCGGCCGTGCACGTCGCCGACCGCGTAGACCCGTTCGCCCGCCGCCGTCTCCGGCGTCGCGGGTGCGCGGCGGAACAGCGCGCCGAGGCCCGCGTCGAGGCACGCTCGCAGCGCCCGGCGGACCGTCGATGCCGACCTTGCCTGCACGCTCACCATCGATCCGTCTCCCAGGGGCGCGAACCAGGCACCGCAATCCAGAGATTTGCGCCCGCGAGAACAGGCGAGTCAGCCGCGTCCCGATACGGGAAATCCGTGCACCGGGAGTTAATCCGCGTCGCGAAGGGCCGGCGCAGGCGATCCGCCACGGCCGCTGCTGCACCGTGAGTTGATTGCGCGAATCCGGGTTGCGGCGCAGGCTGTTCGCAGGACCGTCCTGAAATAGTCGTCAGCAGACGAGGCATTCCGCCGAACAGCTGGGTCCGATTGCCGGACCTCCATGCCGATCTTGCTATTCTCGCGATTTGTCGCTTCATGGAGTCGCGCGCCTTGATGCGGCAGCTTTGGGGAGGGTTGGGTTATGCGCGGTGTCGTGCTCCCGTTCATCGGTCTGCTTGCGTCCGCGATGCTGCCGTTGCCTGTCGTTGCGCAGCCGGCCGACCCGGTGCCCGTCGCGCAGCTCGTTGCCGAAGTCGACATTCCCTACGACAGCTTCACGCTCGCCAACGGCCTGCGCGTGCTCGTGCACACCGACCGCAAGGCGCCGATCGTCGCGGTCTCGACGTGGTACGATGTCGGCTCAAAGCACGAGCCCGAGGGCAAGACCGGGTTCGCGCACCTGTTCGAGCACCTGATGTTCCAGGGCTCGGAGAATGCCCCGGGCGATTTCTTCGCCCCGCTGCGCGAGGTCGGCGCTACCGACTTCAACGGCACCACCAACTTCGACCGCACCAACTACTTCGAGACCGTGCCGAAGCCCGCGCTCGAGCGCGCGCTGTTCCTCGAGAGCGACCGCATGGGCTGGCTGCTCGGCGCGATCGACCAGGCCCTGCTCGACGAGCAGCGCGGCGTGGTCCAGAACGAGAAGCGCCAGGGCGACAACCGGCCCTACGGTCTCCTGTTCTACGAACTGCTCGAACAGCTGCTCGGCGGCACGCCCTATGGCCACAACGTCATCGGCTCGATGGCCGACCTCGACGCCGCCAGTCTCGACGACGTGCACAACTGGTTCCGCCAGCACTACGGCCCCAACAACACCGTGCTCGTGCTCGCCGGCGATATCGACGTCGCCGAGGCGCGTCCGCTGGTCGAAAAATACTTCGGCGCGATCGCAGCCGGTCCGCGCACCCAGGCCCCGCAGGTCGAGATCCCGACGCTCGCCGAGCCGAAGACCGTCACGATGCACGACCGCGTCGCGGCATCGCTGGTGGTCCGCAGCTGGGCGGTGCCGGGCCTGAACGATCCGGATGCGGTCCCGCTCGACGTGTTCGGCGCGGTGCTCGGCGGCCTCGCCAGCTCGCGCCTCAACAACGCGCTGGTGCGCGAGGAGAAGCTCGCGGTGCAGGTTTCGGCCGGCACCCAGTCGCTGTCGCAGCTCGGCATCTTCATCGTGCAGGCGGTGGTGCGCCCGGGTGTCGATCCGGCGACCGTTGCCACGCGGCTCGACGAGATCCTCGCCGACCTGCTCGCAACCGGGCC
>Ga0307505_10003176_pt1 | contig 10494 bp, 8 predicted proteins | sample 23_S_MG_FD_202183 | JGI IMG/M metagenome (GOLD analysis project Ga0307505, IMG submission 202183) | Soil microbial communities from Populus trichocarpa stands in riparian zone in the Pacific Northwest, United States - 23_S | ecosystem: Environmental > Terrestrial > Soil > Riparian zone > Trees... | reverse complement strand
ACGAACGTCCGCTGCTGGTCATCGTGCGCAAGCCCGGAGCCGATGCGACCAGGGAGGACGTGCTGCGCCACTACGAGGGGCGCATTGCGAAATGGCAGGTTCCTGACGACGTGGCCTTCGTGGACGCCATTCCGCTGGGCGCCACCGGCAAGATGCTGAAGGCGCGGCTGCGCGAGCAGTTCGCCGGCTACAAGCTGCCCGCCTGAGGCAGCGCATTGCGCCCGCAGCGCGTCTTTACCATCGCAGAGCGCGTCAGTATTCTTCGCCGCCACCACTTCAAGGACCGCAGTTCGCGGACCGCAACAGGAGACTCCCGATGATCCTTCGCCTGATGGCAGCGGGCGCAGCCGCCGCGCTGCTCGCCGCACCGCCGGCGTTCGCGCAAAGCAAGTCGGCCGCGGCGCCGCAGACCGTGAAGATCGCCTACGTGGATCCGCTGTCCGGCCCCTTTGCCGGCGTCGGCACGAACCTGGTGCGGCACTTCCAGTTCATGACCGAGCAGGTCAACGCGCGGCAACTCGCCGGTCCCGGCGTGCGCTTCGAGATCGTCACCTTCGACAACAAGGCGTCGCCGCAGGAGACGCTGACCGTGTTCAAGCAGGTGGTCGACCAGGGCATCCGCTACGTGGTGCAGGGGCAGGGCTCGGGCGCGGCGCTGGCGCTGATCGACGCGATCGACAAGCACAACGAGCGCAACCCCGCGCAGTCGGTGGTGCTGCTGAACTACGCGGCGGTGGATCCGGACCTGACCAACAGCAAATGCAGCTTCTGGCACTTCCGCTTCGACGCGAACACCGATATGAAGATGGAGGCGATGACCACCTTCATGAAGGACCGGCCGCAGATGAAGAACGTGTACCTGATCAACCAGAATTACTCGCACGGCCACCAGGTGTCGCGCGTGGCCAAGGAACTTCTGGCGCGCAAGCGTCCCGACGTGAAGGTGGTGGGCGACGACCTGCACCCGCTGGGGCAGGTGCGCGACTTCTCGCCGTACATCGCGAAGATGCGCGCAGCCAACGCCGACACTGTGATCACCGGCAACTGGGGCCCGGACCTCGCGCTGCTGGTGCGCGCGGCGCGGGATGCCGGCCTGAACGCCAACTTCTACACCTACTACGCGGGCGTCATCGGCACGCCCACCGCGATCGGCGCGGCCGGCGAGGACCGCATGCTGCAGGTGAGCTACTGGCACCCGAACATTGCGCCCGAGTATCCGTACGAGAAGCTCTATCTGGATTTCAAGAAGCGTTTCAACGAGGAGTGGTACGCGGTGGCGACCTACACGGGGCTGGCGATGCTGGGCGAGGCGATGCGCCGCACGGGTTCCGCCGATCCGCTGAAGGTGGCCTACGCGATGGAAGGCATGAAAATGGACGCGCCGCACGGCACCATCGAGATGCGTGCGTCCGACCACCAGTTGCTGCAGCCGCTGTGGATCGCGTCGTGGACCAAGGTGGGCGGTGCCAATCGCCACGACATCGAGAAGACCGGCTACACGTGGAAGACCGAGGCCGCGTATCCCACCTTCGTCGCGTCGCAGCCCACCAGTTGCCAGATGAAGAAGCCGGCTCGGCCGCAGTAGCGGACCGGCCATCGACGCGGCAACACATACGCCGGCCCGGTCTTCCGGGCCGGCTTGATTTTCAGCGCTGATCCGCCCGCCGTTCCACCGTCCATGCTGTCAGACACCCTCAGCCAGTTGCTGTACGGCCTCAGCTACGGGCTGCTGCTGTTCATGCTGGCGTCGGGCTTGACGCTGATCTTTTCGATGATGGGCGTGCTGAACTTCGCACACGCCAGCTTCTACATGCTGGGCGCCTACGCCGCCTACCAGGTCAGCCAGTGGATCGGCTTCTGGCCGGCGCTGGTCATCGCGCCGCTGCTGCTGTTCGCCTTCGGCGCGGTGGTCGAGCGCTGGGGGCTGCGGCGCGTGCACAAGTGGGGCCACGTGCCCGAGCTGCTGTTCACCTTCGGGCTGTCCTACATCATCGTCGAACTGGTGCAGGTGATCTGGGGCCGCGCGGCAGTGGCCTACCGCGTGCCGGCCGAACTCGACGGACCGGTCGCCTGGCTGCAGGGCTACGGCATCACGTTCCCGCAGTACCGGATGTTCATGATGGGCGTGGCCGTCGCGATGCTGGTGGCGATCTGGCTGCTGCTGACGCGCACGCGCGTCGGCCTGGTCATCCAGGCGGCGCTCACGCATCCGCAGCAGGTGGAAGCGTTGGGCCACAACCTGCCGCGCGTCTACATGGGCGTGTTCGGCGGCGGCGCGGCGCTGGCCGGACTGGCGGGCGTGGTCGGCGGCAACGCCTTCGTCACGGAACCCGCGATGGCGGGCACGGTGGGCGCGATCGTGTTCGTCGTCATCGTCGTCGGCGGACTGGGCTCGCTGCTGGGCGCATTCATCGCGGCACTGCTGATCGGGCTGCTGGAGAACTTCGGCAAAGCTTCGGACCTGACCGGGCTGGCGGTGCTGGCGCGGCTCGGCGTCGACCTGGACTCGGGCAGTGCGCTGCATTCGGTGCTGGCGCTGTCGCTGTCACAGGTGGCGCCGGTGCTGCCGTACCTGCTGCTGGTCATCGTGCTCATCGTGCGGCCCAAGGGCCTGCTGGGCACGCGCGAGGGTTAGTGCAGAACCCGCACGGCTCATCCGAACTCGCCGAACTCGGCGAGATCCGCTTCCAGCCGTGGAACGTCGGCCGCTGGATCCTGTGGGGCGCCCTGGCGCTGGTCTTCGCGCTGCTGCCGCTGTTCTTCTCGCGCGGCTTCGCGCTGACGCTGATGTCGCAGATGGGCATCATGATCGTGTTCGCGCTGAGCTACGGCATGCTGCTGGGACAGACCGGCATGCTGAGCTTCGGGCATGCCGTCTATTCGGGCTTCGGCGCCTACGCGGCGATACACGCGATGAACCGCATCGCCGCCGGCACGCTGCTGTGGCCGATCTCGCTGCTGCCGCTGGTGGGCGGGCTGGCCGGCGCCTTCTTCGGCGTGGTCTTCGGCTACCTGACGACACGGCGTGCCGGCACGCCCTTCGCGATGATCACGCTGGGCATCGGCGAGATGGTGTTCGCGGCTGCGCTGATGTTTCCGGGCTTCTTCGGCGGCGAGGGCGGTGTCACCGGGAACCGAACGGCGGGGCCGCCCTTCATGGGGCTGCCGTGGCTGAGCTGGTTGACGTTTGGCCCGCAGGTGCAGGTCTACGGACTGATCGCGGTGTGGTGCTTCGTCTGCATCGTCGCGATGTACGCGCTGACGCAGACGCCGCTGGGCCGCATCGCCAACGCGGTGCGCGACAACCCGGAGCGCGCCGAATTCATCGGTTACAACACGCAGCGCGTGCGCTGGCTGGTGCTGATCCTGTCCAGCTTCTTCGCCGGCATCGCCGGCGGGCTCACGGCGATCAACTTCGAGATCGTCGGCGCGGAGTCCTTCCACGCGGTGCGCTCGGGCGGCGTGCTGCTGGCGGCGTTCATCGGCGGTGCGGCGTTCTTCTTCGGACCGATCCTCGGCGCCGTGGTGTTCGTGGTGTTCGCGATCGCGCTGTCGGACTACACGAAGGCGTGGCAGCTGTACCTCGGCGTGTTCTTCGTGCTGCTGGTGCTCTATGCGCCGGGCGGACTCGCGAGCCTGCTGCTGATGAATCTGCGCGTCGCGAAGTTCCGCAAGTTCGCGCGGCTGCGCGATCCGTACGTCGGCGTGCTGCTCGGCGGGCTGCTGCTGGCGCTGGGCGTGGTGCTGCTGATCGAGCTGACGTACCACGTGACGCTGGACATCGGACAGGGGCCGCTGATGCGGCTGTTCGGCCTGCCGCTGGACACGTCGGCGCCGGGGCCGTGGGTGCTGGCCGCCTTCGTGCTGGTATCCGGCTTCGTCGCATTCGACTATTACCGGCGCCGGTTCGCGCGCTGCTGGCACGACGTGCAGGTGGAGATCGAGGACTGGATCCGCGAAAACCCCGGAGACAGTCCACGATGAGCGATACGAAGGCCATCGCGCTGGAACTCGCGGGCGTGCACAAGCGCTTCGGTCGCACCGAGATCATCTGCGGCGTGGATCTCGCGGTCCCGCACGGTGAGCGCCACGCGATCATCGGACCGAACGGCGCCGGCAAGTCCACGCTGTTCAACCTGATCAGCGGCCGCTTCGGCGTCAGCGCGGGCCGTATCCGCCTGAACGGCCGCGACATCGCGAACCGCAAGCCCTACGAGGTCAATCGGCTGGGCCTGGCGCGCAGCTTCCAGATCACGAACCTCTTTCCGCGGCTGACGGTCTTCGAGAACCTGCGCTGCGCGGTGCTGTGGTCGCTGGGCCACCGCTATGCGTTCTGGAAGAACCTGAACCGGCTGACGGACGCCGAGGACCGCGCGCAGCAGCTGCTGGAGCGCATGGGTCTGAAGCGTCGGCGGGACACGCCCGCAGCGCAGCTCACCTACGCGGAGCAGCGTGCGCTGGAGATCGGCATCACCATCGCGGGCAACCCCACCGTCATCCTGCTCGACGAACCGACGGCCGGCATGAGCCGCGCCGAGAGTCGTCATGCGGTGGAGCTGATCCGCGAGGTGACCGCCGGCCGCACGCTGCTGATGGTCGAGCACGACATGGGCGTGGTATTCGGCCTGGCCGACCGTATCTCGGTGGTGGTCTATGGCCGGGTCATCGCGACCGGCACGCCCGAGGAGATCCGCTCGAACGCGGCAGTTCAGGAAGCCTATCTTGGCAAGGCGGTGGTCGCATGAACGCAGTGAGCACGCTGCTGCGCGTCGAGAATCTGCAGGCCTACTACGGCAAGAGCCACGTGCTGCACGGCGTGGACCTGCAGGTGAACGAAGGCGAGATCGTGTGCCTGCTGGGCCGCAACGGCGTCGGCCGGTCGACGACGGCCAAGGCGATCATCGGGCTGGTCGATGCCACCGGCACCATCGAGTACAAAGGGCAGGACCTGACGAAGCTTCAGACCTACCAGATCGCGCACCTCGGCATCGGCTACGTGCCGGAAAGCCGCGACGTGTTCCCGACGCTGACCGTGGCGGAGAACCTGCGGCTGGGTGTCAAGCGCGGCCGCGCCGGCCGCTGGAGCGTAGCGGACATGCTGGCACTGTTCCCGCGGCTGCGCGAACGGCTGCACACGCAGGCCGGCGTGCTGTCCGGCGGCGAACAGCAGATGCTGACGCTCGCGCGTACCATGATGGGTGACCCCGACTTCGTGATCATCGACGAACCCACCGAAGGGCTGGCGCCGATGGTCGTGGAGCTGGTGGCAGGCTTCCTGCGCGAGCTGCGCGCGCGGGGCGTTTCCATCCTGCTGATCGAACAGAAACTGACCATCGCCCTCGAGATCTCGCAGCGCGCCTATGTGATGGGCCACGGCCACATGGTGTTCCACGGCACGCCGGACGAGCTGCGCGCGAGCCGTCAGATCCGCCAGGAGTGGCTGGAGGTCTGACGCGCGGCGTGCAGCGCGCGAGCCCGCTCTTCTATCCTTCATCGATGCCGGACCGTCCATCATGACGACGCACTACGAGCGCCGCGGCGATGTCGCCGTGCTGCAGATCGACAATCCGCCAGTCAACGGCCTGGGCCATGCGACGCGCAGCACGTTGCACGCGGGACTGGAGCGCGCGCTGGACGACGCGCAGGTCAGGGCCATCGTCATCACCGGCACCGACCGCATGTACTCTGGCGGCGCCGACATCCGCGAGTTCAACACGCCGGCTGCGCTGGCCGAGCCCAGTCTGCTGCAGCTGATCGACGCGGTCGAGCGTTCGCCCAAGCCCGTGATCGCCGCGATCAACGGTCCGTGCATGGGCGGCGGGCTCGAGCTGTCGCTCGCGTGCCACTACCGCATCGCGACGCCCGACGCGAAGATGGGTCTGCCCGAGGTGAAGATCGGGCTGCTGCCCGGCGCCGGCGGCACGCAGCGGCTGCCGCGCGCGGTGGGCGTGCAGGCGGGCCTGCGCATGATCGTCACCGGCGAAGCGATAGACGCCGAGGAAGCGTTGCAGCGCGGCCTGATCACGCGCATCGTGCGCCGCGACAGCTTTGACGGCGTGCTGCGCTTCGTCGCCGAGGCGGCAGCGGCAAAGCAGCATCCGCGGCTGCGCAATGCGGCCGCCGCGCTGCCCCCCGACGTCACCGCGGAGGCCTTCTTCGCGGCTGCGCGGGTCGACGTCGTCAAGCAGGCGCGCGGGCTGCCCGCGCCACTCAAGTGCGTGGCCGCCGTCGAAGCCGCCGCGACGCTGCCCTTCGATGAGGGTATCGCGCGCGAACGCGGCTACTTCATCGAACTGGTGCAGTCGCCCGAATCCAAGGCGCTGCGCCACGCGTTCTTCGCGGAACGCACGGCCGCGCGCATTCCCGACGTGCCGGCGGACACGCCGCCGCGCGCCATCCGCGCGGCGGCCGTCGTCGGCTGCGGCACGATGGGCTCGGGCATCGCGATGTGTTTCGCGAATGCCGGAATCCCGGTGACGGTCAGCGAGGCAGACGGCGCTGCGCTGGAGCGCGGCATGGCGGCGATGCGCCGCAACTGGGAAGCCACCGCCAGCAAGGGCCGCATCACCGCGGACGACGTTCGAAAGCGGCTGGCGCTGGTCAAGCCCACGCGCGAGATCGCCGATCTGGCTTCCGCCGACATCGTCGTCGAAGCCGTGGTCGAGGACGTGGACGTCAAGCGCGCCGTCTTCAGGCGGCTGGACCAGGTGATGAAGCGCGGCGCGATCCTCGCCACCAACACGTCCACGCTGGACGTCGACGCGATCGCCGACGCGACCAAGCGCCCGCAGGACGTCATCGGCACGCACTTCTTCAGCCCGGCCAACGTCATGCGGCTGCTGGAAGTGGTGCGCGCCGCACGCACCGGCAACGACGTGCTGGCCACCGTCATGCAGCTCGGGCGGCGGCTCGGCAAAGTGGCTGTGGTCGCGGGCGTGTGCGACGGCTTCATCGGCAACCGCATGCTCGAGCAATACCTGCGCCAGTCGCTGTTCCTGGTCGACGAGGGCGCCACACCGCAGCAGATCGATGCAGCGCTGGTGCGCTTCGGCATGGCGATGGGGCCGTTCGCGATGTCCGACATGGCCGGCCTGGACATCGGGCACGCGATACGCCAGCGTCGCTACGTGGAAAAGCCCGACATTAGCTACAGCCGCATCGCCGATCGCGTCGTCGAGAAGGGCCGACTGGGGCAGAAGTCCGGCAAGGGCTGGTATCGCTACGAAGCGGGCAGTCGCACGCCGCTGCCCGATGCCGAGGTCGATGCGCTGATCGACGCGTACCGCAGCGAGATCAGCCTGAAACCCCGCGCGATCGCCGACGACGAGATCGTGCAGCGCTGCATCTATGCGCTGGTCAACGAAGGCGCGCGGCTGCTGGGCGAAGGCGTCGCACTGCGCGCCAGCGACATCGACGTCGTGTATCTCACTGGCTACGGCTTCCCGCCGGCCAAGGGCGGGCCGATGTACTACGCGCGCGCGACCGGTTTCGACCGGGTGTTGCAGGCGATGCAGCGCTTCGCCGCGAATCCGCACGCCGATCCGGCGTTCTGGCAGCCCGCGCCGCTGCTCGCCGAGGCCGCCACGCAGGGCCGCTGGCCGCGCTGAAACCGTCCAATCCCCACTCAACCGATAGGCGCGCATGCCCACCTTCCGACGCATCATTCTCGCCAGCCGACCCGAGGGCGCAGCCACGCGCTCCAACTTCCGCATGGAGGAGTTGCAGACGCCGCTGCTGCAGCCCGGCGAACTGCTGGTGCGCAATGAGTGGCTGTCGCTGGATCCGTATATGCGCGGCCGCATGAACGAGGGTCGGTCCTACGCGAAGCCGCAGCCGGTCGGTGAGGTGATGGTTGGCGGCACCGCCGGCACCGTCATCGAGTCGCGCAACCCGCAGTTCAAGCCCGGCGACAAGGTGGTGGGCTACCTGGGCTGGCAGGAATACGGCGTCAGCGACGGCACCGGCATGATGAAGGTCGACACGCGCGTGATCCCGCTGTCCGCTTACCTGGGTCCCGTCGGCATGCCGGGCGTCACCGCGTGGTACGGCCTGAAGCGCGTGCTGGAAGCGCGTGCCGGCGAGACCATCGTCGTGTCGGCGGCGGCGGGTGCGGTGGGCAGCGTCGTCGGGCAACTGGCGAAGCTCGCGGGCTGTCGCGCGGTGGGCATCGCCGGCGGCAAGGAAAAGTGCAGCTACGCCGTGGTGGAACTGGGCTTCGACGCGTGCATCGACTACAAGTCGCAGGACGTCACGCGCGCGCTGAAGGATGCCGCGCCGCAGGGCATCGACGGCTACTTCGAGAACGTCGGCGGCAAGATCCTGGAAGCGGTGTTTCCGCGCATGAACACCTTCGGGCGCATCGCGGTGTGCGGGCTGATCGCCGGCTACGACGGCCAGCCGATACCGCTGGCGAACCCGGCATGGTTCCTGGTCAGCCGCCTGAAGATGCAGGGCTTCATCGTCAGCGACCACCTGGACCTGTGGCCGCAGGCGATGAAGGAGCTGGCCACGCAGGTGGCCACCGGCGGCATCAAGTATCGCGAGAGCGTGGTGCAGGGTCTGGAGAACGCGCCGCGCGCTTTCCTCGGCCTGCTGAAGGGCGCTAACTTCGGCAAGCAGCTGGTGAAGCTCGCCTGATGCAGACGCTGACGGGGCGCGTGGCCGTCATCACCGGCGCCGGCGGCGGCTTCGGGCGCGAGTTCGCGCGGCTGGCCGCGCACGAGGGCATGCGCCTGGCGCTGGTCGACGTGCAGCGCGACGCGCTGGACGAGACCGTCAACGAACTGCGCGAAAGCGGTGTCACCGTGTTCGGCGAAGTCGTCGACGTGGCCGACGGCGCGCAGGTCGAAGGACTTGCGCGGCGCTGCTACGAGGAGTACGGCGCCGTCCACCTGCTGATGAACAACGCCGGTGTGGGCTCCGGCGGCTACCTGTGGGAGGCGAGCGCAAACGACTGGCAGTGGGTGCTGGGTGTCAACCTCATGGGTATCGCGCACGGCATCCGGTACTTCGTGCCGCGCATGCTGACGTCGGAGGCGCAGGGCGAACCCGGCCACGTGGTCAACACCGCTTCGATCGCAGGCTGGCTCGCGCCGCCGCTGATGGGCGTGTACAACGCTTCCAAGCACGCGGCGGTCGCGCTGACCGAGACGCTATATCACGACCTGCAGCTGGCGGGCAGCCGCATCGGCGTCACGCTGGTGTGCCCGGCGTTCGTGCCCACCGGTATCGCGCAGTCGCATCGCAACCGGCCGGCTGCGCTGAAGGAACCTGCCACCGCGTCGGCACGGCTCGCGCAGGTGCAGATGGAAAAGGCGGTGACCAGCGGCCGCCTGTCGGCCGCCGACGTCGCCGCGCAGACTTTCGACGCGATACGCACGGAACGCTTCTACGTGTTCACGCACCCGCAGATCCTGCCGTCGGTACAGGCACGCGTCGCGGCCGCGATTGCGGGCGAGCCGCCGGCCGATCTGTTCGCCGCGCGTCCGAAAGCGCGGCCCGCATCGCCTGGGTGAAACGCTCGGTGAACTTCGCCGCTGCGCGACAATCGAAATGACCTCGTTGCACAGCCGTTTGTGCGGCCGTGACTTAATCTGGACTTAACACGGAGCCATCGATGAAGTTCCTGCTGCCTTTCCTGCCACGAGCGCGAAACCTGGCACTGGCCTGGCTGCTGCTGGCGACGGCCACCGTCGCCGCCGCGCAGAGCGCCGCCACGCCGCCGCTCCCGGCCGGTGTGACGCGCGGCCCGACGGTAGAGGGCATCACCGAATACCGGCTCGCCAACGGCCTGCGCTTCATCCTGTTCCCTGACCCTTCCAAGCCCACGGCCACCGTCAACATCACGTACCTCGTGGGATCGCGCCACGAGAACTACGGCGAAACCGGCATGGCGCACCTGCTGGAGCACCTGATCTTCAAGGGCTCGAAGAACTTCCGGAACCCCGAGGTGGAGTTCAGCAAGCGCGGCTTCCAGAACAACGGCACCACGTGGATCGACCGCACCAACTACTACTCGACGTTCCAGGCGAGCGATGACAATCTGAAGTGGGCGATCGACTGGTCGGCCGACGCGATGGTCAATTCCTTCATCGCGAAGAAGGATCTCGACTCGGAAATGACGGTGGTGCGCAATGAGTTCGAGATGGGCCAGACCAACCCGTCGCGGCTGATGTTCCAGGCGAACCAGGCGCTGCTGTACGACTGGCACAACTACGGCAAGTCGACGATCGGCGCGCGCTCGGACATCGAGAACGTGCGCATCGAGAACCTGCAGGCGTTCTATCGCGCCTATTACCAACCCGACAACGCGGTGCTGGTCGTTGCCGGCCAGTTCGACGAGGCCAAGGTCATCCGCTGGATCGCCGATGCCTTCGGCCGTATCCCGAAGCCCAAGCGCACGCTGCCGTCGCTGTGGACCGCAGAGCCGACGCGCGACGGCGAACGCCAGTTCACCATCCGCCGCAAGGGCGAGGTGCAGATAGTGACGGTCGC
>Ga0307505_10003175_pt1 | contig 10494 bp, 6 predicted proteins | sample 23_S_MG_FD_202183 | JGI IMG/M metagenome (GOLD analysis project Ga0307505, IMG submission 202183) | Soil microbial communities from Populus trichocarpa stands in riparian zone in the Pacific Northwest, United States - 23_S | ecosystem: Environmental > Terrestrial > Soil > Riparian zone > Trees... | reverse complement strand
GACTACCTGGTTTTGGATGATGCACAATTGGCTGAGGGGGCACTTGACTCCTTGTATTCGTTACGAGTCTCCCGTTGGGAGCATAAGGTGCTGTTCGAGCGATTGATGCACTTACTTTCGGACCTCTCGGCCAGCCCAGTGGCCGATGACTTTGCGAAGCAGATCAATTCCGGACCTTGGGGAAATATCGACCTAGTCCATTTTTCAAAAATGGTCGAAGTGTGGGGTGAGTTGGATGCGTTGATGGAAGGGAGCACGCAAGGACTCTCACAGTCAGATTCGGAAATGATTAATGTTCAGTTCCAGTGGCGCCGGATTAGGGCGAATGGCCGACAGGCATTGATGTTCGTAGACTCAGATGAAATTACACTTCGCCCCTACGTGTACCCGACTCAAGACTATCCGCTGCTCTCCTCACCGAAGCAGCGAATTTACATGAGTGCAACACTGCACGATCTGGGCGATCTCAGACGAAGACTTGGGACAGCACAAATTCATAAACTTCCAATCTCCAGCGCAAATTCCTCCAACGAGGACGGAAGAAAATTGTTCATTTTCAACCAAACCACGTCTCCGATGACAAAGGCTGATCCAAGCGCTGAAGCATTAGTCCCACTCGCGACTCTGCTTAATGTCACTAAGAAAAGCGTGTGGCTGTGTTCGTCTCGCCGAGAACTAACGAAATGGAAGGATTGGTTACAAGGCGTGATGGATCCGGTAGTGCCAATTCTCGATCTCACTCCAATGGGAAACGAGATGGAGGTCTTCTGTAGTGCCAGCACTGGGCACTTGTTCATCGCCGGGCGATTCGAAGGTATGGATTTTCCCGACGATGCCTGCAGGCTCGCAATTTTCCCTTCTCTTCCCGTGGCGACTGGTGCCCTTGAGAGATTCACGACCGAACAACTCAAAGATGCTCGATTTCAACAATTGCGAATGTTGGAACGGCTGAAACAGGGGGTAGGCCGCTGTACACGAGGCAATGACGACTTTGCAGTCTACTATTTCCTCGATTCACGCGCTGCATTGGCGCTGGAATCAAATGAGTTTGGATCACTTGTCTCTGATCGGACTCGCCGGCAAGTCGAGATCGGGTTGGAGTTGACCGAAGATGGCATGGGAACTGTCGTGCCGACAGTTACAAGATTTCTCCAGGGGGACTTCTCCGTATTCGATGATCGTGAGAGCAAATGCATGCCTCCTTCAAATGTTTACTCAGCGGATTTGCCTTCGCGCGATGTGTCGAGTGAAATCGATGGGTGGCGGGCATTTTTCAACGCTCGAGATTTGCACAGGGCGTCGGAAGAATTTGAGCACACTTGGCGGGAGATGCAGGATGCAGAGCGGGAGTTGCGTGCCTTTTGGATATACTTACAGGCCCACGCCGAATACTTGCGACTAGTACTTGATGCAGACAAACAAGCCAAGGCTCGATGTCTCAACTTGCTTGGACAGGCAGTATTGGAGGGAGGCTCTGCCTCGTGGTTCAATCGATTACGAAAATCACTAAATGTGCTCTCCGGAGAGCCACCCCCCACTCCCCCCTCGCATGATGCAATTCTGGACAGATGGGATGAGCTGGCCAGCCAGCACCCACATCTTAAGGGCCGCTTTCTCAAGTGGCAGGGTCGCATAAAGGGTAACCTAGATGGAAAGCACGGGCAAGTTTGTGAAGCCCTTGAATCACTTGGCGGCATTCTTGGTTTCAACGCAACTAGACCTCACGGGGATGCCTTCGAGGATTGCCGATGGGCGACGGCGGATCATGTCATTACAATCGAAGCCAAAGTTAACCTAGATAGAGACCAAATCGTTCCAACCGATGTCAATCAGGCGGATGGCCACGCTCGCGGTGCACGGAATGTCCTAGGGTTTGAGGAACGGATGACCGCATCCATTATTGTGACGCCAGTGGCAAAAATCGATTCTGCAGCGCAACGAATTTTGGGAAGTGTTCGAATCATCCGGCTTGATCTTATCGATGAGTTGCAACGTCGCTTGGAAAGAATAATGAGAGATTACTGGCGCGGTTGGAACAGACATGATGCAAGCGCGCGCAGTTCACTACGCTCCGCTGCTTCGATGGCTTTGCCGCCCCGCCAGTGGCTTTTGACGGCGGTTAAGCAATCGAAGGGACCATTCATGGATTCCGCCGAGTTTTTTGGCGAGTGGCCAAGAGAACATGTCTGACCTGCTTGACAGTGTATTACATGATAAAACCCCCGACGGAATCTCGTTCCGCCGGGGGTTTGTCTTACGGTACTACTTTTTTCTTAGAGCTTGCGCACTGACGCGGCGCGGGGGCCCTTCGGGCCTTCGGTCACTTCGAAGGAGACGCGGTCGCCGGCGGCGAGCGTGTGATTGCCCTCTCCCGTCATGGCTTCCTTGTGCACGAAGACTTCCTTCGCGACGCCATCCTGCGTGATGAAGCCAAATCCCTTGCCGGTGTCGAACGACTTGACTGTGCCTTCGACACAGTTGCCGTTGGACTTGGCGGCTGGTGTTACAACGTTTGATTCTTCCATGACACCCCTCCATTTGTTACTGGATATGAACCGTCGCGCATTCGCGACAGTCCGTTGGCCCGGACGGCCTTTGAAACCAGTAGAGATTTCCATGAGTGTCCGAGACGCGTATGACTCGGTGACCCCGTTCAGGGGCACAAGCAGAGAAAGGTCTTAGGGCTTCGCGTTTGATCACTTTGCATGCATGGGCCGCAATTGAAATGCGGCCCACTTGACACGAGAACTCAACTGTTGGGGACGATTTGGGTTAATCGTCCTTTTCGACAACAAGCTTCTTAACCGAGGCCGCGCGTGGTCCCTTGGGTCCTTTGACCAATTCGAAGCGTACGCGGTCGCCGGGGACGAGAGTGCGGGCGCATGCGCCCTCGATCGCATCATGGTGCACGAAGACATCCTTCTCGGATCCTTCGAATGCGATGAATCCCCAACCTTTGGTGATATCGAAAGATGTCACTACCCCTTCGACAAAGGTGACTGCTGAGCCGTCATTGGAATCGTTCATGTGATACGCCCCTCATTTTCCCGGGAATGAAAACGGGTCCCGGTCCACAGAATTTGGCGCTGCACATCAGCGCAGCGCCAAACTCCCACATCGCCAAACACTGGTGAAGCTATCGGCTGGCGGTGAGCTGCGTGACCGAGACTCTCATAATTTCATTCAACTCGACCTCGAACTTCTGGCCGGCTGGCAGATCAATCTGTTTGCCTTTAGTAGCGAGTGCGACTGCACCACCGGCGGCAGCGCCTGCTGCTGCGCCGACTGCTGCGCCTTTAGCGCGCTGCTTGCTGCTGGACAGCGCACCGATGATTCCACCGATGACCGCACCTGCGCCCACCTTGGCTTCATCGCTCACCTTGTCGCCTTCGCCAACAAGGACGAGCGGCGCGCTTGTGATGGTGTGCAAGTAACCGGCCGGGTCGACAACTTCCAGGAATGTCAGAGTCATCTGCGCTTTGCCAGCGGTACGATGCGGCTCTTCAACCAACGAAAGCCGACCGCGGATTTCTGTACCAACCGGGAATACCGTCATATCGTCGACACGTACCGCATCCGTGAGGTTTGCGCGGAATGTGTCACCGGTGACATTCGAATCGGTCCTAAGATGTGTCTGCAGAGCCATGACAAGCGTCGTACCGATCGGAACGGTCACGATCTTCGGCCAAACCGCCTTGGCAGCGGCATCGGCCGCCTGCTTGGTGGCGAGTGCTTTGGCATCTGCTGTCTGCCTGCGAGCAAGGGCGGCCGCATCGGCTGCCTGTTCGCGTGCGAGGGCATCGGAAGCGCGATCCGCGACAGTTGTGGATGATAGCTGGTTGTCGGCATACGTCGCAGTCTTCGGGTGCAACGCCGCATAATTCGGCGTGGGTGAGTTGCCTTGTAGCTGCGATGTCAGGCGTGTCACGGGCAAGGTCAACGGCTGATCCAACTCGAATTCGAATCGCTGTCCTGCGGGCAGGTCAAGCTGGTTGCCCTTGGTGGCCAACGCGAGTGCGCCACCAGCAACAGCGCCAGCCGCTGCGCCAACTGCCGCACCTTTGGCCCGCTGCTTGCTGCTTGTCAGAGCGCCGATTACGCCGCCAATGACTGCTCCGGAAGCGACTTTCGCTTCGTCACTAATCTTGTCGCCCTCGGCGACGAGCACCATCGGCAACGCCGACATTGAACGCAGGTCACCTGACGGATCGATCAATTCCTGCAATGCCAGTGTCATCTGCGCCTTGCCGGTTGTGCGATGCGGCTCCTCGACCAATGTCAGTTGGCCGCGAATTTCTGTGCCGGCAGGCAGAACAGTCATCTGGTCAACACGGATGGCATCAATGAGATTGGTGCGGAACGACTCCCCGGCCTTGTTCTCATCCGTACGCAGACGTGTCTGCAACGCGACGATCATCGAGGTTCCCGCGGGGATAGTCACCATCTTCGGCCACTCGGAAGTCGGTGTGGTCACCTTGGCCGGTGTACTCGTTGAAGCTGCAGTCCCAGGTCCAGGGAGTGGCTTGGGAGCCGGTGTGGTGGCCGCAGCCGGTGTCTTGTCCGCGATCGCATCCGCTTTTTCCTGCGTGGTCTGGCAGCCAATCATGCCCACCAAACCGAAAATCAGCATCGTTGCTGCCAAGGCGAGTTTCTTGGTCATTTTGGTTTCTAAGTTCATGAGTACACTTCCTTGTTGTTACGGGCGATGAAACGGCATCACCAGTCCGTTGGCCCGGACGGCCATTGAAACCAGTCGAGATCTTCGTCGAGTGCACGAGGCAGCTACTGCAGCGTTACCCCATTTCCGGGGCGTATGCATTCAACGAAAGGTCCTACGGCTTCACTCTTTGATTGCACTGGTTGTACGCGGGTGGTGGTTGAACGCGCATATTTATCTCGGGCAATCGGCTCACGCACAGATAAGAGGGGAGTAGGTTGCGGGTTAACGACAAACAAATTGTCGTTCCTACAGACGCGATTTGCGAAATCGTGCCATGAGTGGATTATCGCGCGTCTCAAGTGCATTCGCATAACCTCAGGGTTACTCAAGGTTACTCAGGGTTAGATGGCATCACCTTCGTGGCGCAAATTTACCCCGAAATGGGCTCTCATTTTCTCTTGCAGGAAGCTCGATTCTGCCCCAATCTGGGGGGAACGCCGTCGAGTCGGTGACGGTTTTATCGTTGAGGAGGAATTGATATGTCCAATGCCAGAGTATCTCGGAGTAGCTCGACGTTCGCCATCGCCGTGTGTGCCATGCTTGGCGCCGTGGTGATAGTCGGTGGTTGCGGAGACGACAAGTCCAATGGTGGTGATCATGATCCACGGTTCGATCCGCCGACAATCACGATTGTAGTCGGAGACACGATTCGGTTTGTCTCTGTGTCCGGCGATCACACTGTGACTTCGGGGACGGGATCGGATGATCCGGCCTCGGGTCAGTTGTTCGATGCCGATATGCCGGAAGGCGACGAATTCCTCCGTGTGTTCAATACGGTGGGGACTTTCAATTACTACTGTGTCCCGCACGAAGAGGATGGCATGACCGGACAGGTCACTGTCAATGCCGCCACAGCACGCATCGTGGATGTGTTCGTGTCAGGGACGGCGTTTAATCCTGAAGTCGTCACGCTGAATCCGGGAGATCAAGTGCGTTGGACAATCAATGGTTCCCACACAATCACATCGGGAACTGGTCCTGCCGATCCATTGGTCGGGGATTTGTTCGACGAGACAGTCAGCAACACTGTATTCACGCGGACATTCAACGACTTGGGGTCGTTCGACTACTTCTGCCGTATCCATTTTTCCATGGGAATGACCGCGACAGTAAACGTTGTAGAGCGCGAGAACGAGACGGTTGTGGTGGAGGCGTTGGAGTAGGGAAGTTAAATTGATTGCTTCGTCCGCCGGGGCGGACTCGCAATGACGATAGGAATAGTGGATGACTCTGACCTTGATCGGTCGGAGTCATTCATTTTTCGGGACCAGCCCATTTTGCGGCGTGGAACTCGCCGTTCTCCATTTTCACGTAGTCGAAGTTCGCGTACCACTCGCCGGTGTTGATCCACCAGCCGTTGCCGATGCGCTTGATCCAGCCCTGATGAATGTGGGCCATGATCACGGCATCGCAGCCGGCCTTGATCAATTCTCCGGCCACGTTGTCGTATTCTTCGATGAATTTTGGCGGGCGCTTGCCCGTGAGGTCGCGGGAACGTCCTGAGGTAAAATTGGCCAACCGGAAGGCCCAATCGGCGGGAATGTGACGATAGAACCAGATTGACAGGCGCGAGCGGAGGATACGCTTCAATACGCGGTAACCGCGATCGGATGGTGCTTTGCCGTCACCGTGCGAAATGAATATCCGCAACCCCTGACGGTTGACTGTCACATCACCGCGGTGCAACTCCACTCCCAGATGCTTGGGGAAGAAGTCTTCGGCCCAACAATCGTGGTTGCCGATGATCAGGTGGAATGGGCAGCCGGCGGATGTGGTTTCGCGAATTGCTGCAGTAATCTCAACCGCATGTTTGGGAATCCAGTGCTTGTATTCGAACCAGAAATCAAAAAGATCACCGAGAAAGAAAACCTCCGCGCCGATTTCGCGTGCATGGTGTAGAAAGCCCACGAAACGACGTATTTTCTCTGCCTCCTGGGAGGGAGTGTGCGCTCCAAAGTGGGCATCGGAAAAGAAAAGGATAGGGCGGTTGCTGTTCATCGGCAGGCTTATGATACAACGGGATATCGCGTCTGGGGGAAGGAATAGGACCGATATGACCGATGGGACCTATACTCCTTGACAGTGTGGGTCAGAGGGTGATTCTTGACGGTTCCAGCGACCGAAATCGCTGCGGGAGAGGGCGCATTGGACAAGTTCGTCATCAGGGGCGGAAAGAAGCTTTCCGGCTCCATCGGGATCGATAGCTCGAAAAACTCAACTCTGCCGATCATTTGCGCCGCATTGCTTGCCGAGAAGGGCAAGACAGTCCTGACGCATATCCCCGATCTGGTCGATATCCACACCGCAACGGCTGTCTGCAACCATCTTGGCGCGCGAGCCGAGTACAACTCGTCGACTCAGACTCTGACCATCGATGCCAGCGGCATGCATGGAACGGAAGTGCCCTACGATCTCATGCGCCGGATGAGGGCTTCGTTCCTATATCTGGGAGCATTATTGGGGCGGATGCGCGAAGCGCGGGTCTCACTGCCGGGTGGCTGCGCTTTCGGGCCTCGCCCCGTGGACCTACACATCCGGGGCTTTGAAGCATTGGGAGTCAAGTTCGACGAAGATCATGGGTATGTGCACGGCGACGGTAAGAACATGAAATCGTCGATGTTTGTCTTTGATCGACCAACCCATACTGGTACCGAAAACCTGATGATCGGCGCGGCACTCTTGCCTGGGGAGACTGTCCTGGTGAATGCCGCCTGCGACCCGGAGATCGAGGATGTCGCCGACTTCCTGAATAAAATGGGCGCCAAGATCACGGGAGCCGGCAACACAACGATCCGGATCGAAGGTGTGAAGTCGTTAACCGGTGTTGAGCATCGCCCGATTCCGGACCGTCTGGAGGCCGGGACTTTCATGATGGCATCGGCCATTACCAATGGTTCGGTTGAATTGACCGATGTAGCCCCCGGCCATCTCGATGCTGTTACTGCGAAGCTCCGCGAGATGGGTTCGGAGATTACATGCGAGAAAACCCGCATGACGGTCAAAGGACCGAAGAAGCTCTGGCCAGCACGCGTTGTTGCTTTTCCCTATCCGGGATTCCCGACCGACCTTCAACCCGCCATTTTAGCTCTACTGACAGTGGCGGACGGGGCGTCAGTGGTCTCCGATACAGTATTCCCCAACCGCTTTTCGAATGCCCCCGAGATCGCCCGTATGGGGGCCGACATCCAGGTGTCAGGGGATGAAGCTCGAATTGCCGGGGTTCCGCAGCTGCATGGAACTGCGGTCATGGCCGCGGATATTCGTGCCGGGGCCGGAGTAGTTCTTGCGGCCCTCGGAGCCGAGGGAATATCCGAGGTACGTCGCGTGTATCATATCGACAGAGGGTATGACCACCTCGAACGTAAGTTGGCCCAAGTGGGCGCGGACATCCAACGCCTCAAAGATGAGTAAGCTATTGGCATTTCCACGGAACTCCCGCTAATTCACGAAGTTTCTTTAGTAGGGCCGGGGCATGACCTTTCCCCGCAACCCCAAGTCGCCGTTTAACGAAATATGCGGCATCCCTGTCTTGATCAAATGTCGGAGAATGCGATGAAGAGAATCTGCTTGGCGCTGACCGTTCTGGCAATCCTGCTCCCGACGGGACTGGTTCAAGCACAGGGGTTTGGTCAAAACAAGGTGCAGTACGACATCTTTGAGTGGAATTTCATCTCATCCCCGCACTTCGATGTCTACTTCTATGAGGGTGGGTATGACCTCGCTGTCTTCTCGATTGAGGTCCTTGAGTCGGCTTATGTTGATGTTTCCTCACAGTTAGACCATCGTCTGCGCAAGAAAGTCCCGACCATTATCTATCAGTCCCACAATGAGTTCCAGCAGACGAACGTAACTGGCGGCATACTCCCAGAGGGCGTTGGCGGCTTTACTGAGTCATTCAAGAACCGCATGGTGATGCCGTTTACCGGGTCGTACGAGGACTTCCGGCATGTCTTGCATCATGAACTGACGCATGCCGTGACCTTTGACAAGATGTACGGCGAGGGAGTCGGATCGATTATCTCGCGGCGGTCGTTCTTCGACCTACCACTCTGGTTTGCTGAAGGGTTCGCTGAGTATTCGTCGCGCCATGGCTGGGACACATTTGCGGACATGGTCATTCGCGACGCCACAGTGCATGGCTATCTCGTGCCACTGCCATATGTTGGTGGATACCTCGCCTACAAGCAGGGCCAGTCGGCTGTTCTCTATCTGGCCGAGCGGTATGGCGAAGCCAAGATTGCGGAACTTCTCAACAAGGGCCGATTCGAGATGTCGATGGACAATGTCCTGCGCAAGACAATCGGCATGGGCGAAGAAGAGTTCAACGAAGAGTGGCAAAAACGGCTGCGCAAAGAGTACTGGCCGGAGATCTCGGTACGGGAAGAGCCAAAGGACTTCGCCAAGCAGCTCACTGATCATGAGAAAGACGGCTCGTACTATAACGACAAGCCGGTCTTCTCACCACGCGGCGACCGATTGGCAATCCTGTCCGAGCGCGGCGACTACACCGAAGTCAAGATTATCTCCTCCGTCGATGGCAAGAAGCTGCAGCGTGTGTTGAAGGGTGGGTCGTCGGATCGGTTCGAGTCTTTGCACTCGTACCTGTCCGGTATGAGTTTCTCGCCTGATGGCGCCACTCTGGCCATGATCGCGAAATCGTCAGGACAGGATGCACTGTTGTTGGCTAATGTCGATGGCAAAGGCAAGGATCGCATCATTCGAATCGGTTTCTCGTCGTTGCGCTCGCCAACTTTCGCTCCGGATGGACAGTCGGTCGTATTGGTGGGCTGTCACTTTGACGGCAACGACCTCTACCGGGTTGACCTTGCGACGGAAGCGGTGACGCGACTGACCAATGACAAGTTTGACGAGCAAGATCCGGAATTCGCCCCAACTGGGAACAAGATACTGTTCGCCTGCGATCGTCCCGCTGATCGCACGACGCCACTTCTCTTGGGCGAGACTCAGGACCCACGCACTTTCGAGTATGGTCGCTACAACATCTTCGAGGCGGACTTGGATGCTGCTACCGTGCGTCCGATTACCAACGATGATTCCGAATGCAAGACTCCGGTCTATTCTCCCGATGGGGAGCGTGTATGCTACGTCTCCAATTCCAACGGCATCTATAATCTATACGTGATCGACTCAGGTGGCACCCGTCGGTATCCGGTGACCGATGCCATATCGGGTTGCTTTTCGCCGACATGGGCCCCCGATGGTCAGAGTATCGCGTTCACCGCATTCTTCAAGGGTGGGTTCGATGTGTTCCTCATGAACCAGATCCGTCCGCGTGGAGACTCGAGTGGACAGTTGGCGCCGACCGCATTCGTGCGTCGGCTAAGCGGAGGGGATTCCGGCTCGTTCGTGCAGCGCAAAGAAATCGACCTTGAGGAGCGTTCACCGAAGTCGATCGAAGAAGATTTGGAGTTTACGTCATATGTAAAAAAGGCCGAGAGTCCGATCCGGAAGCAACCCCTGCCAGCGACCGGCTCCGAAGACTCGAGCGCTGTCGCGGCGCGAGATTCAACAGCGCTTTCGAGTGCAGACTCAGCGAGAACGTCTGCGGGTGCGGACACGACATCGGCCGCGCAGCGTCCTGACACCGGACAAACTGTGGCAGCAGTTCCGCATGACACGAGCTTTGAGGTGCATCGCTATAAGCTCAAGTTCTCTCCGGATCTGGTTACCGGTGGATTGGGATACGACACGTTTTTTGGTTTGCGTGGGCAGTCGTACTTTGTCGTTTCCGACTACATGGGCGACCATCAGAT
>Ga0307505_10003174_pt1 | contig 10497 bp, 6 predicted proteins | sample 23_S_MG_FD_202183 | JGI IMG/M metagenome (GOLD analysis project Ga0307505, IMG submission 202183) | Soil microbial communities from Populus trichocarpa stands in riparian zone in the Pacific Northwest, United States - 23_S | ecosystem: Environmental > Terrestrial > Soil > Riparian zone > Trees... | reverse complement strand
CCGGCCACAGCTTCTTCGGCCCGCACAGGCGCACGTCCATGCCCATCAGGCAGCCGACGATCATCAGCGAATGGCCCATGTTGTTGCGCGTGTCGCCGAGAAAGGCGTACTTGATCTGCGACATCGGCTTGTCGCTGTGCTCGCGCATCGTCATCACGTCGGCCAGCATCTGCGTCGGGTGGTATTCGTCGGTCAGGCCGTTGAACACCGGCACACCGGCGTACTTGGCCAGCGTCTCGACGCCGCTCTGGCTGGCGCCGCGGTATTCGAGCGCGTCGAACATGCGGCCGAGCACGCGCGCCGTGTCCTTGAAGCTTTCCTTGTGGCCGATCTGCGAACCGGCCGGGTCGAGATAGGTGACGTTGGCGCCCTGGTCGTGGCAGGCGACTTCGAAGGCGCAGCGCGTGCGCGTCGAGGTCTTCTCGAAGATCAGGCAGATCTCCTTGCCCTTCAGGTGCTCCTGCTCGGTGCGCGCGTACTTGGCGCGCTTCAGGTCGCGCGCCAAGTCGAGCAGGTAGCGGAACTCGCGCTGCGTGTAGTCCTGAACGGTCAGCAGCGAGCGGTTGCGTAGGTTGAAGCTCATCGGTCGTTTCTCCCTGCGGTCTCAGTAGGCCGGATCTCTAGAAATGGGGCAGGTCATGCAGTGCCCGCCGCCGCGGCCGCGGCCCAGTTCGCTGCCGCGCACGGTGATGACCTCGACCCCGGCCTTGCGCAGCAAGGTGTTCGTGTGCGGGTTGCGATCGTAGGCGACGACCACGCCGGGCTCCAGCGCCACCACGTTGTTGCCGTCATCCCACTGCTCGCGCTGCGCCTGCCAGGCGTTGCCGCCGGTCTCGACGACGCGCAACTCCTTCAAGCCCAGCGCCTCCTTGACCACGTCGAACAGGTGGCCCTTGTCGGCATGCACCTCGATGCCGCCCTTGCCGTCGGGGCGTGCGCTGTAGCAGCGCACCTGGTCGGCGACATCGCGATAGGCGGTCACCAGGTCGCGGTCGCAGAAGCTGAACACGGTGTCCAGGTGCATCGCGGCGCGGCTCTTAGGCATCAGGCAGCCGATGACGCGGTTGGCGCCGCCCTGCTTCAACAACTGCTCGGCCACCTGGAACACCGCCTGGCGGCTGGTGCGCTCGCCCATGCCGATCAGCACCACGTCCTTGCCGATGGGCATGACATCGCCGCCTTCGAGCGTGGACGCACCGAAGGGCAGGTCCGAGTCGCCCCACCAGATCTTGAAGTCGGCGCCCTTGAAGCGCGGATGGAACTTGTAGACCGCGCGCTGCAGCAAGGTCTCGGGCTGGCGCGCCGGCCAGTACATCGGGTTGCAGGTCACGCCGTTGTAGATCCAGCAGGAGGGGTCGCGCTGGAACAGCGTGTTCGGGATCGGCGGGATCAGGAAGTCGGTGGACTCGAAGGCCTCGGCCAGCATCAGCGCACGCTCGTTCTTCGGCAGGTCGAGGATGGCGATGCCGCCGATCAGGTGCTCGGCCAGCTTCGGCGCCGGCATCTCGTCGAGCCAGCCGCGCATGTCCTCGGCCACGCCCAGGCCGACGTCGTTGACGGTGATGCGCCGCTCCAGCACCCAGTCGCGTGCCGTCTTGTCGGCCAGCGTCTCGGCCAGCATCTCGTGCAGGTCGATGACCTCGGTGCCGCGCTCGCGCATCTTCAGCACGAAGTCGTAGTGGTCCTTCTGCGCCTCCTGCACCCACAGCACGTCGTCGAACAGTAGTTCGGCCGCGTTGCCGGGCGTCAGGCGCTGATGCGCCAGGCCGGGGCGGCAGACCATCACTGTCCTGAGTTTGCCGACTTCGCTGTGTACGCCCAGTGTTTGCATGTGGATCTCCGGTGAGGGGGTCAATCGGGCAGTGCGACCGACTGGAAGAGCTCCAGCGTGCCGGGCGCCGGCACGCCGAACCACTGTGTGTACAGCGGTGCGAAATCGGCCGAGCGGTACAGCCGGCTCAAGCTGCGGTCCACCAGCAGGCGCAGCGCGTCGTCGCGCCGCATCGCCAGCGCCAGCGGTTCGCGCGTGAAGCTGCGCTCGATCACCAGCAGCTGGCCCGAGGCGCCGTCGCGCTGCGCGGCATCGAGCAGCACCGGACGGTCGCCGAACAGCGCGTGGGCGCGCCGCTCCAGCACCGCCTGCAGCCCGGTGGCGTAGTCCGGCACCGCCAGCATCGTCACCTGGATGCGGCGCGCCTGCAGCGCATCGATCAACGACTTCTCGACCGTCGTGCCGCCGAGCGCGGCGAACACCACGGTCTGCGCGAAATCGCCGGGCGCGCCGCGCCACACCGGCTGCACCGGCGCACTGCGGCCGGCGAGCACGTCGCGCAGGCGCTGCGGGCTGTCGGCGCGCACCACCGCGCCCACGCCGGCGAGGAAGATCGGAATCGAGAAGTCCACGCTGGCGCGCCGCTGCAGCGTCGGCGTGTCGGTGCCGCAGCTCAGGTCGATGCGGCCCTGCTGCAGCGCGTCGAAGCGGTCGGTGGCGGTGACGGCGACGTACTCGACGTCCAGCGCCGGCAGATTCAGCTCGGCCTTCACCGCGTCGGCCACCTTCTGGCACAGCGCCACCGAGAAGCCGGCGGGCCTGCCGCCGTCGCTGAAGGCGAAGGGCCGCGCATCGATGCGGTAGCCGAGCACCAGCTTGCCGGACTCCTTGACCTTGTCGAGCGTGCCGGCAGACCAGCCGGGCAGCGACAGCAGCGCCAGCGCGGCCAGCAGCGCGGCGCGGCGCAGGGAACGGATGTTGGTCCTCATGTGTTGTCTCCCACGCTCAGGCGGTGCGCGCGGCCGCCGGCGGTGCGACGAAGCGCGGCGCGATGAAGCCGTAGACGAGGTAGCCGATGCCCATCACCAGCATGCCGCCCATCACCGCGTCCTTGCCCGAGGCCCACAGCGCGTAGATGGAATAGGCCATCGCCACCACCGCGACGAAGGCGTTGCGCCTGAAGACGCCGGGCTCGACCTTGTTGTCGCGCATCTGCACGAACAGCGCCGACAGCGCAATGATGTAGGGCACGACGTTGGTCACCACCGCCAGGTTGACCAGCGCGGCGAACTGCTCGCTCAGGTTGGGCGAGATGGTGGACAGCGCCATCACCGACTGCACGATGCCCATGATCACCATGCCGATGATCGGCGCGCCGGCGGCGGTGACCTTGCCGAAGGCCCTGGGGAACATGTGGGCGTCGGCCGCGTCCTTGGCCGTGCTGGCCAGCGTGAACTGCCAGCCGAGCAGCGAGCCGACGCAGGCCATCGCCGCCAGCGCCATCACCACCTGGCCGATCGCGGGGTTGAACATCTTCGCGAAAGCCAGGCCGAAGGGCCCGCTCGATGCGGCCAGCTCGGCGTTCGGCACGATGCCCTGGATGACGGTGGTCGACAGGATGTAGATCACGGCCGCGCCCAGCGTGCCGAACATGCAGGCCAGCGGCACGTCGCGCTTCGGGTTCTCCACCGCCGAGGCGTTCTGCGACGCCGACTCCATGCCGAGGAAGGCCCACAGCGTGAGCGAGATGCTCGAACCCATGCCCTCGGCCAGGCTGATGCCCTTGGGGTTCCAGGCCGCGCTGAAGGTGGCGCCGCTGAACCAGAACCAGCCGGCGATGGAGATGAAGCCCACCGGCAGGATCACGCCCCACACCGTCACCGAGCCGATCTTGCCGGTCAGGCTGGGGCCGCCGAAGTTGGCCACGGTGGTCAGCCACAGCAAGCCGATGATGCTGATGCAGCTGAGCACCGGCGTGGACGCCAGCAGCGGAAAGAACGCCGCCAGATAACCCAGCGCCGAACTGGCCACCGCGACATTGGCAATGGCCAGCGATATGAAATAGAGGAAGAACACCTGGAAGTAGCCGTCCTTGCCGTAGGCGTCCTCGGCATAACCGGCCAGGCCGCCCGAGCGCTTGCTGAACAGCCCCGCCTGCGCGAAGCCGTAGGCGATGGCCAGCGAGCCCAGCGCCGTGACGATCCACGACAGCAGCGAGATCGCCCCCACCTGCGCCATGTTGGCCGGCAGCATGATGATGCCCGAGCCCATCATGTTGACGGTGACGATGAACGTCAGCTGCACGACGTTCATCTTCTTCGGGGATTCGGCCATCGCGGCGCTCCTTGTCGGTAGGGGATGGCGCTACTCGCGCACCACGTAGCTGTGGAAGACGATGCGCTCGTCCACCTTTTCCTGGAACACGCCCTGCACCTCGTAGTTGAAGCCGGGGAAGCGGTTGAACGATTCCTCGAAGGCGTGCAGGTAGTCGAGCATCGGCCGCGCGCGTTCATCCCAGCGTTCGCCGGGCACGACCACGCCGATGCCCGGCGGGTAGATCAGCGCCAAGGTCGCCGCGATGCGGCCCTTGCACTGGTCCAGCGGCAGGTAGTCGACCTCGTTGCCGACCAGCGCGCGGTAGGCGTCCTGCGGCAGCATCGCCATCGCGGGGAAGCTCTCGGCGCGGAAGCACTGGCGCTGCAGGCCCTTGATGTCGCGGCTGCGGTAGAAGTCATGCATCTCGCGGCAGACACTGCGGATGGTCGCGCCCTCGTAGCGCTTGCCGTTGGCGGCGTACAGCGAGGGCAGCACCTGCGACAGCGGCGCGTCGGCATCCCACAGCGACTTGAACATCACCAGCTTGGCGATCAGCGTGTTGAGCTTGCTTTCGTCCTCGGCCGGCGTCATCAGGAACAGGATGCTGTTCAGATCGCACTTCTCGGGCACGATGCGCTGTTCGCGCAGGAAGTTGGCGACCACGGTGGCCGGCACGCCGAAGTCGAGATACGCGCCGGTCTTGCGGTCGATGCCGGGCGTCAGCAGCATCAGCTTGTTCGGGTCGACCATCGCATAACCTGCGGCCATGCCGGCATAACCGTGCCAGGCGGCGTCCGGCTCGAAGTTCCAGCATTGCTGCTCGCGCTTGATCAGCTCGGTGGGCAGGCTTTCCCAGGGCACGTCGATCGCGTCGGCGCCGAAGGCCGAGCCACGCACGCTGACACGGTCGGGCACGAAGGGGTCGAAGAACCACTGTTCTTCGGCCGTGCGGCCGCCGCGTGCGAAATGCTGGCCGAACTCGCGCAGCTTCTTGCGCGTCTCGATGCCGAGCTCGATGCAGCGGTCCCACAGCATCTCGCCGGCCTTGCCCTCATGGATCTTGGCATTGACGTCGAGCGACGCGAACAGCGGGTAGAAGGGCGAGGTCGAGACATGCTGCAGGAAGGATTCGTTGAAGCGCTTGTGGTCGACGAAGCGCTTCTGCCCGCGCAGATGCTCGTCGCGTTTGTGGATCTGGCTGGCCTGCGAGAAGCCTGCGCCCTGCTTGTGCACCGACTGCGTCGAGAACAGCCCGGCCATCTCGGCCGGCAGTTCCTTGATGCGCATCGGGCTGTGGTCGTCGAACAGCGGGTGGAAGGCGTTGTAGCCGATCCAGGCCTCGTCCCACAGCACGTAGTCGCAAAGGTGGCCGATCTTCTCCAGCACCTTGCGCACGTTGTAGACCGTGCCGTCGTAGGTGCACAGCTGGATGCAGGCCATGCGGAAGGGCCTGGGTGCATCGGCGCGCGACTTGTCCTCGATGCGCGGGTTGGCGCGGATCTGTTCGCGCAGCGCGGCCTCGTCCCAGGCGTCCCAGTCGACCGGGCCGATCATGCCGAAGGCGTTGCGCGCGGTCGGCAGGAAGACGGGAACAGCACCCGCCTGCACCAGCGCGCCCTGGTGCAGCGACTTGTGGTTGTTGCGGTCGAACAGCACCAGGTCGCCGCGCTTGAGCAGCGCGCCGGTGACGATCTTGTTCGAGGTGCTGGTGCCGTTGAGCACGAAGTAGGTGCGGTCGGCGCCGAAGACCTCGGCCGCATGCGCCTGCGCCTCGTCGGCCGCGCCCTCGTGGATCAGCAGATCGCCCAGTTCGACATCGGCGTTGCACAGGTCGTTGCGGAAGATCGCCTCGCCGAAATGCTTGAAGAACAGCTGTCCCGGCGGCGACTTGCGATAGAACTGCCCGCCCTGGTGGCCGGGGCAGTCGAAGGCGATCGTCGCCTTGCCGTCGTAGGCCATCAGCTTGCCGAAGAAGGGCGGCAGCAGGCTCATGCCGTACTTGACGAGGCTGGCGATCACCTGCTTGGCATAGAAGATCGGTGACTGCTGGCCCAGGTAGATGTAGCCCTCGACCTCGCCCAGCCCGCCGACCACCGGCAGGTCGCTGATGCGGTGCGAATCGGCCAGCGCCCACAGCGGCGTGCGGAAACCCAGGCCGCGCACGCCGCGCACCAGCGCCCTGGCGGGCTCGAGGCGCTCGCCGTCGGTCAGCACGATGTAGGCGCCGACCGAAGCGTCCTCGACGAGGTCGCGCTCGGGGCCCGACGCGACCTCGACCTCGTAGCCTTCGGCCGCGATCTGCGCCAGCAGGTCCTTCGTCGGCAGGCTCTGCGGGTCGACCACCGCCACCACCTTCAGCAGCTTGTGGAAGGGAATCGGGACGGCCGAGGGTTGCAGCGAGTAGTTCGAATAGCGGTTCAAGGCCTCAACCCTCCTTCACGCAATCCACCAGCCAGGTCTTGTGGCCCTTGCGGTCGACGTCGAAGCGCAGCCCGTGGATGTCGGCCTCGAAACCGGGGAAGCGGTCGTCGGTGTCGCGCGCGAACTTCAGGTACTCGATGATCGAGTCGGTCATGAAGCGCTCGCCGGGCATGATCAGCGGGATGCCGGGCGGGTAGGGCACCACCATCACCGCGGTGATCCGGCCCTTGAGCTTGTCGATGCCCACCGGCTCGACGCGGCCGTGCACCAGGTGGTCGTAGGCGTCGGACGGCGTCATCGCCGGCTCGGGCAGGTCGGTGTACATCGCGTTCATCGCCGCCGCGGTGTCGTTGTTGCGGTAGCAGGCATGCAGCGCGTCGCACAGGTCGCGCAGGCCCCAGCCGGCGTAGGCCGGTGCCGCGGCAATGCTGGGCAATGTCTTGGCCAACGGCGCGTTGCTGTCGTAGTCGGTCTTGAAGTCGACCAGCGCATCGACCATCGAGCTCCACTTGCCGCGCGTGATGCCCAGCGAGAACAGGATCAGGAAGCTGTACAGCCCCGTCTTCTCGACCACCAGCCCGCGCTCCCACAGATACTTGGTGACGACGGCCGCCGGGATGCCGCTCTTGTCCAGCTTGGCGCCCTTGCCCAGGCCCGGCGTCAGCAGCGTGACCTTGATCGGGTCGAGCATCACGTAGTCGTCGGCCAATCTGCCGAAGCCGTGCCACGACTTCTTCGGGTCCAGCACCCAGTCTGCGGTGGCCGGTGGCTTGTCCAGGTCCAGGCCCTCGGGCTGCCAGACCTTGAACCACCAGTCGGTCTTCTTGTAGTTGCCGCCGATGGCGGCCAGCGCGCTGCGGAAGTGCATCGCCTCGTCGTGCGTTTCCTGCACGATCGAGCGACCGCTCGTGCCTTCCATCATCGCCGACGACACATCGAGCGAGGCGATGATGCCGTAGTGCGGCGAGGTCGAGCCGTGCATCATGAAGGCGTCGTTGAAGCGCGTGGTGTCGATCTTGCGCTTCACCGATTCCTGGATGTGGATCATCGAGGCCTGCGAGAACGCGGCCAGCAGCTTGTGCGTCGAGTGCGTGGCGAAGACCAGCGTGTGGTCCGCGCGCGGGTGGCCGCGCGGCACGCCCATCGCGTGGCGGCCGGCATAGAACTCGTGGAAGGCGGCGTAGGCGTACCAGGCCTCGTCGAAGTGCAGCGCGTCGACCTGGTCGGCGACGACGGCCTTGATCTTCTCGGCGTTGTAACAAAGGCCGTCGTAGGTGGAATTGGTGACCACCGCGATGCGCACGTTGCCCTTGTGGCCGCGCGCGATCGGACTCGCGGCGATCTTCTTCCTGATGGCTTCGGGCGAGAACTGGTCCAGGCCGATCGGGCCGATGATGCCGTAGTCGTTGCGCGCCGGCGTGAAGTAGATCGGCGTGGCGCCGGTCATGATCAGCGAGTGCAGCAGGCTCTTGTGGCAGTTGCGATCGACGATCACCAGGTCGCCGCGGCCGGCCATCGAATGCCAGACGATCTTGTTGGCGGTGGAGGTGCCGTTGGTGACGAAGTAGCTGTGGTCGGCGCCGAAGACCCGCGCCGCGTAGGCCTCGGCCGCCTTCACCGGCCCGGTGTGGTCGAGCAGCGAGCCGAGTTCGGGCACCGAGATCGACAGGTCCGAGCGCAGCGTGTTCTCACCGAAGAACTCGTGCAGCGCGTAGCCGACCGGGGACTTCAGGAAGCCGACGCCGCCGGCATGCCCTGGCGTGTGCCACGAATAGGCCGAGCGCTCGGCGTGCCGCGTCAGGGCCTTGAAGAAGGGCGGCAGCAGCTCGTCGAGGTAGTCCTCGGCGGCGCGCATGATCTGCCGCGCCAGGAAGGGCACCGTGTCCTCGTACAGGTAGAGGATGCTGTGCAGGTTGCGCATCGCCTGCACGGCCTTCGGCGACGTGCCGCGCAGCGTGGCGTTCTCGCCGAGCGCGACGATCGGCAGCCCCGGTGCGCGCTGGTGCACGGTGTCCATCAGCTCGACCAGCCGCTTGGCGACGGCCGGATCGTTCTGCCCGATCTCGGCGCGATAGATGATGGCGGAGAGCCCGCGGTGCGCGCCGGCGACGATGCCGGCATCGCCTTCTTCCTCGACGACGATGGTCTTCCAGCCGCTGGCCTCGAGCTCGTGCTGGATCTGCCGCAGCCGCACGCCGGCCACGCTCTGTTTGCCGACGTCGCGGTGCGCGATCAGGATCGGAAAGGTCGACTTGAACTGCATGGGTCTCGTCCTTCTGGGCTGGCGTGGGCGGCGCTGCCGCCGGGGGTCAGAACGTGACCTTGGTCGAGAACTGCAGCCGGTAGTCGGTGGCCGACTGGCCGTCCTTCTGCTCGAGTTCGCCCCAGACGAATTCCAGGCCGGTGGTGACGTTCTTCCACGGGTAGTACAGCACGTTCAGGTTGCCGTAGCTGCCGCGCTTGAAGGCGGTGTCGGTCTGGCCGGCGGTGTTGTCCTGCTGGTGCTGCGAGAAGCCAATGGTGCTGCTCCACTGGTCGGTCCACCAGTGGTTGTAGTACGCCAGCCAGCCGAAGGACTGCACGGCTTCGGCATTCGTGTCACCCAGCCGGATCCGCCCCGGTGCCAGGTCGACGCCGCCGTCGTTCATGTAGCTGGCGATGGCTTTGCCCCAGACGAGGCCGCCGTTGAGCTGGCTCTTGCCGAAGACCTTGAGTGCGCCGGTCAGGTTCAGGCCGTAGCCGGTCTTGTGGCCCGAGGGGTCGCCGTCGGAGGTCAGCGTGTTCTGGTAGCCCACCTGGCGCAGGATGCCGGCCAGCTTCACATGGCCCCAGTCGCTGTCCATGCGCCAGGCGGCCGTCAGGTCGGGCAGCCGGTTCCAGCCGCTGAAGCCGTCACCGAAGTCGGGCGAGATCTCGCTGAGCTTGCCGGTGTCCAGCGCCGAGTTCGGCGCCTCCAGCGAGAAGGACAGGCCCATGCCGTCCTGGCTCCACGGCGTGATGCGGATCTGCGGGTTGCGCACGAAGACCATGCCGGCCGGGCCCCAGTAGTCGATGGTGTTCGGGAACACGTCGATGTCCATGAAGTTCGAGTAGGTCTGGCCGACGCCGAACATGCCCAGTTCGGCCCAGATGCTGAGCCAGTGGATCGAGGTGCTGCCGTCGCTGCCGAACAGGTCGAAGCTCAGATCGGTCTTGATCAGGCCCAAGGACGTGGGGATGAACGAGCGCAGGCCGAGGCTCGACTGGCGCGCGCTGAAGACCCAGTTGCCGTCGCGGCCGCAGCCGGGCGAGCCGGGGCAGGCCACCGGGATCTGCGAGGGCCGCAGCGTCGCGCTGTAGTCCGGATTCATGCGCTTGAAGTCGTAGATGCTGTCGAGCATCACCTGTCCGTAGACTTCGATGCGTGCCTTGTCGGCATCGGGTGTCGCAGCATCCTCGGCGCGCGTGCTCGGCGCTGCCACCGGTGCACCCCAGGCGGGCGGCGCGGAGGCCGCGGCGGCCGGCGCGGGGGCGGCCCGTTCCTTCGCCTTGTCGTCTTCGAGCGTCTTGACGCGTCCCTTCAACTCGTCGATGGTCTTCAGGGCCTGGTCGAGCATCTGCTTGAGTTGCTCGTTGGTCTGCGCCTGCACGCCGCCGGCCGCAACGGCCAGCGCAAGCGCGAGAGCCGGTGTCCTCAGCTTCATTCTTGCCTCCTGCATCTTTTAGTATTGTCGGACTCGACGAGCCCGATGCTGCACCCCGTGTTTCTTCGAACCCTCAGCATTCCAAGGAGGCTACCTTGGCCCTGCAGCCCTGTCTACTTCCCTTTCGGGAAGGTGGCGCAGGCTGCGGCGGTGTACCTTTCGGCGTCCCGCATGAGGCGGCGCGGGCGGTGATGAATACCGACATCCACGCACCTGATTAGCGATATTCCTCAGCAGGCTCATCTGGTGAGACTGTGAGCTTGGAAGATGGCGTCACCGATGCAGGAGGTGCGCCATGAGGATGAA
>Ga0307505_10003173_pt1 | contig 10505 bp, 9 predicted proteins | sample 23_S_MG_FD_202183 | JGI IMG/M metagenome (GOLD analysis project Ga0307505, IMG submission 202183) | Soil microbial communities from Populus trichocarpa stands in riparian zone in the Pacific Northwest, United States - 23_S | ecosystem: Environmental > Terrestrial > Soil > Riparian zone > Trees... | reverse complement strand
GCAGGAAGCGTTTCAGGCTCTGCCGCTGCCGGAATGCGTTGCCGAATCCGCGAACCTCGCCGCCCAGGAATCCACCGAAGTAGAAGAACGCCATCAGCAGCAGGAACGGCGACAGCAGCCAGGGCCCGCCGAACTGCATCACGTACATCCCCAGCGGCAGGGCGAGCCACGAGAGTGCCACCGTTATCAAAGCTATCGCATAAGTCGTGCCGAATACGGTTCGGATCGCGAATAACATCAGGATCCCGAACAGAGCGCCGCTTGCGACCCACATACCGAACCAAACATTTGGATCGAGTTGTGTACCAAAGAGCACGCCGCCGGCGATCGCAAACGGCAAATGCGCCGCCGACCATGCGAGCAGCGTGCATGTCCCGATGACGGCGTAGTCACGCCGGAGCAGGAGGCCGAAGCTCGCGATGCCGGCGAAGAGCGAGATGCACAGGATCACGGCCGGAACGTAGAACAGCGAGATCGCGATCACTGGCCGATAGAACGCAGACGGCTCAAAGGAGAAGTAGGTGAAGAAGCGGTCGCCGACGATCGGGACCGTTCGTTTGTTGCGGACGGCTTCCTGATATTTCTGAAGCGCTTCTGCCTCACGCTTTTCGGCGATCGCCGGGTCTATCTCGGAATAGAAAACCTCGTTGTAATAGTCGGCGAGGTCGGGCATTTGATAGGCGGTGTTCAGCTTTGCGTTTACCGTCGCGAAAAACAGAATACCGACGATAAGCGTGATCCCGGCCGCGACCAGCCAGCTTCCGCGATCCATTATTTCGCTAAAAGCGAAGCTGGGGCGGAAGTATATTTGTAAGAGTAATTTTAGGCTTTCCACTCTTCGACAACCCGCACACGAACGTAAAGGCAGTGGGGTCGGTAAAGATTAGAATTGATGGCGGCTCTAAGTCAAGATGTTCTGACGGTGAACTAAAGGGCGAATCATCTGATGCCGTAAAAGAACATTTCTTCGGGATTTTCAGAATTGGCCCTATCTAATTCGGATCCATTTTGTAACACCTCTGTATTTGCTGTCGGGGCCGAAGTCGGTAAAGTTGACCTCGGGGATCGGGTCGTTGTCATACCACGGGCCGGCCAGTTCCAGAACGGTCATCGTTGGTAGTTCCACCCAGCCGCGGATGACATATTTTGTTGTCCTTGGCTTTCCCGAGTAGCCTTTCCCCTGGATCGAGAGAAGACGGCCGTTGATCGCGTATGGGCCGGTTTGGGTATCACTCTCAGTTTCGTATTTGTTTCGTACCGAGTTGAAAAAACTGCTGAACGTTCCATCGGTCTTGAACGTCGTCTTAACCTCAAAGGCGGTAGTGTCCCTGCCGGCGCTCTTACCACTTCCGCTGTAAACATACTCCGTCGTCATGCGATTGGGGCCATCGATCCACACACCGGCTATGTCGGAGGTGGTGAGCTGGCGTGCAGGCTGCGGGATGATGAGGTTGCCGTCGGCATCGAACGCAGCAGTTCCCGACGCCGAGCCAGTCGCAGCCGTGTTATTTGCCGGTGGTGCCTGCACCTTGTCCATCTCTACCGAGCTCATAAAAGCATCGAGCTTCGCCGCATGTGACTGATCGTTAAAGACGCCAAGAATGCTGACCGTTTGTCCAAAGCCGCTGATGACGGTCAGAAACGCAACGGCCTTGCCTATCGCTCCTTCGACCTCCGAGCCGGCTCCGGTCGCGGTCCAACCGTTTTCCGAAGACGTCGCGGTGGAGGGCTCCCTTTCCGCCGTTGTGAAGGTTTTCAGCACCAGATTATTCCATTCGCGTGCGAAATCGCCGGCGGCGGTGCCGGTGCCCGGTGTTGCCCCATAAAGCGTGATAATGCAGAACTTGCCCGTGGCCTGGTCAAACTCGCTAAATATGATCGTGTTTTCCTTGGGAAGTTTGGTCATGCCCCTCGGTGACGTGTATTTCACAACGCCCAGCTTTTCCGTTTGGCAATAAACCGTTTGCGCGCAGAACAAACCGAAGGCGGTCAAAACGAGGAGCATCAGTTTGTTTAGATCATTTAGCATAGCTTCTCCATCCTTCGATTCATCGGATCGCGGCTCATTCAAAGAGTCCGTTAACGCGGTCGATCTTCCATTTGCCGCCTTCCTTGACTAGCTTGACCAGCAGTTTCATCACGAACTCTTCAGGCGGCGCGCTCAACATCACGTGCAGCGCAGCGTTCTTATCATCGATAAGGACGGCATCACCGACCTTAATATTGTCCGCCCATGCGTCGTTCCATTCCTGGCTGTTCACGAAAACGTCGTAATCCAGGCTTTGGCCCGCTTTCGAGTAATACCAGCGACTGAACCGGACCGAAAGGTGCGACCTGGTCACGGCTTTGTCTTTGGTCGGGTCTTTGCCCTTGACCATCGCTTTCAAATACCAACTGTAGAAATCCTTCGCCCGGCCTTCGGGAGTATCGCCCGCCTGAGCGGTTGTGCATGTGAAGGAAGCGGCCAGGACAAGCAAACAACAGCTCGAAGCAATGGTATATTTCCGAGCGCATCGGGCTGTAACGCGGAATACGGCAATGACGATCGGCGTTAAGACAGTTTTCATCACAATACATTTTTCCACGGCTAGAGATCGTGACGCGGGATCGATCGGCTGAAAACCGACACGAATGGCATTCTTACTGACAACTGAAGCAATGGTGCGGTTCGATAAGTCGTTTCGTAGGTGCGCGCGAAGTATACTCCTATCAAACTGGAAAGCAAGGGTTTTGCAACCACCATCAGGTTCGGTGGTTAATCCTATTCGTTTCGTGGCAAAATCAGGATATGGTAAACGCAACTGAAAAGGCTGTGAAAACACGTATCGAGACGGATTCGATGGGCGAGATCGAGGTGCCCGCGGACGTTTATTGGGGAGCGCAGACGCAGCGTTCGTTGAAGCATTTCAACATCGGGTTCGATGTGATGCCGCGAGAGGTGATCCGCGCGCTGGGGATCTTGAAGAAGGCGGCGGCGATCGTCAATTTCGATCTTGGGAAACTGGATGGCGACAAGCTGAAGCTTATCGAACAGGCGGCGGACGAGGTGATCGAAGGGAAACTCGATGCTCATTTTCCGCTGCGGGTTTGGCAGACGGGTTCGGGCACGCAGACGAACATGAACGCCAACGAGGTGATCTCGAACCGTGCGATCGAGATCGCGGGCGGCGAGATGGGCTCGAAGACGCCTGTGCATCCGAACGACGACGTCAACAAATCGCAGTCGTCGAACGACACGTTCCCAACGGCGATGTATATAGCGGCGGCGGAAAGGCTGATGGCGTTGATCCCGGAAGTTCAAAAGGTGAGCGATGCGATCAAGGCGAAGGCAAAGGAGTTCGAGGGAGTCGTCAAGATCGGGCGGACGCATTTGCAGGACGCGACGCCGGTGACGGTGACGCAGGAGTTCAACGGCTGGGCTAACCTTATCGATCGCGACCTTGAGCGGCTATATCTCGTCCTGCCGGGACTGCTAGATCTGGCGATCGGCGGTACGGCGGTCGGGACGGGGTTGAACGCGCATCCGGAGTTTGCTGAACGTGGTGCCGCGAAGATCGCCGAGTTGACGGGGCTGCCGTTCAAGTCGCACCCGGACAAGTTCGCGGCATTATCTGCGCATGACGAAGTAGTGTTTGCCTCGGGTGCCTTGAAGACGTTGGCGGCCTCGTTAATGAAGATCGCGAATGACATTCGCTGGCTCGCGTCCGGACCGCGTTGCGGCATCGGCGAACTGTCGCTGCCGGAGAACGAGCCGGGCTCGTCGATCATGCCGGGCAAGGTGAATCCGACGCAGTCAGAAGCAATGACGATGGTCGCGGTACAGGTGTTCGGAAACGACGCGGCGATCGGGTTTGCGGGTTCACAAGGGAATTTCGAGCTGAACGTCTTTAAGCCAGTGATGATCCACAATTTTCTGCACTCGGTGCGGCTGATCCACGATGCGTGTCACGGGTTTGTCGATTATTGCATCGCGGGCATCGAACTCAACCGCGAGCGAATCGACGAGTATCTTGCCGATTCGCTAATGCTCGTGACCGCGCTGAACCAGCACATCGGCTACGACAACGCCGCGAAGATCGCGAAATATGCTCACAAAAAAGGGTCTTCACTCAAGGAAGCGGCGATCGAATTGGAGTTATTAACGGCAGAACAGTTCGACGAGTGGGTTGTTGCGGAAGACATGACGCATCCGTGACCGAAAAAATATGAGTACGGAACTAACAAATCAAGGCCAAACAGTATTCGAACAGATAAAGAGAGCGGACGAGAATGGCAATGAATTCTGGTCGGCTCGCGACTTGGCGAAGGTGCTCGAGTACTCAGAGTATCGCCATTTCCTGCCAGTGATCGAAAGGGCAAAGGAGGCTTGTCGAAACAGCGAACAGAGCGTCGCGGATCATTTCGAGGATATCCTCGATATGATCGAGATCGGGAAAGGCGGCCGGCGACCCGTGGAAAGCGTCAAGCTCTCTCGTTATGCCTGTTATCTTATCGTCCAGAATGCCGATCCGTCTAAGGAAGTCGTCGCTCTGGGGCAGACTTATTTCGCTGTTCAAACCCGTCTGCAAGAGATCTCGCGGATGGACGAATATGAGCGGCTCGATACTGAAGATGAGAAGCGGTTGTTTCTTCGGAGCGAGTTGGCGAGGCACAATTTAGAATTGGCTTCAGCGGCAAAAGATGCTGGCGTCGTTGAGCCGATCGACTACGCGATCTTTCAAAATCATGGTTACAAGGGGCTATAACGGAGGACTCGACGCAAAGGGAATTCACGCGAGGAAAGGGCTAAAGAAGAAGGAGCAGATCCTCGACCACATGGGGAGCACCGAACTCGCTGCGAATCTGTTTCGTGCGACGCAGACCGAGGAGAAGCTTAGGCGAGAAGAGATCAAAGGCAAAGCAAAAGCGAACCAAACGCATTTCGAGGTCGGCAGAAAGGTTCGTCGCACGATAGAGGAACTCGGCGGCACGATGCCTGAAAATTTGCCCACGGTCGACAGTATCAAGAAGTTGGAAAACACGGACGAAACGAAGTGGATTAGCGGAAAGAAGTAAGTCGTAAGCCTTCTACATCACAGTTTCTATCTCATCGAATCCCGGGCGTATGAAATCTCGTGCGTTCGGGAATTTTTCTTCCATCATCTGCTTGATGATTTCGAGGCGTTCGGCGATGGGGTCGAGCAGCAGGTCGTTGGTTTCGTTCCGAAGATAATTCCACGATGAGATCGAGCGTTCGAGGAGCATGAGGGTGACCTTGGCGGTACCGTTTGCGTAGCTTTGGGTGTTCTCCAGTTCTTCGGGGTCTTCGTAGCCGTCGATGTCGAGGACGGCGTGGTAGCTGCTGTGGACCTTTACGGCGATCGAGAAGAGGTAATAGCGGAGCACCTCGAGGGCTTCAAGGATCTGCGGATCTTCCTCCGGGTCGCCGGCCCATTCTTCAGGTTTGTCGAGGATGTGGCGGGTTTCGAGGGCGTACCCTTTCGCAAGTTCCACGGCTGGCTGAGATTCGGTATTTTGCCGGGTTCGCTCGATGGTCGCCTCGACCTCGGGGTCGTTCATCGCCTCAGTGAGATCGATGCCCATTTCCTCGGCATGTTCGATGAGCATCTCTTTCGCTTCGGCGAACGACTCCGCTACGATATTGAGCGCGTCGCCCATCGGGTCGAGGGATTCTTCGAGGTTGTACGCGGCCTCGCGGGCGAAGACCTCGCAACGCGCGGTGAACTTGCACCGCTCGCACCAGCGGTCGCAGAAGTTATAAATGCCGGGAATTCGGTTTTCGTCTGAGTTGAGCATCGTTTGCAGCCAACGGCTTGCCGACGATGAAACTTCACATCGCAAAAAGAAATTGCTAGCCGCCGATCATGACTGTAGGAAAACCGACCACGATCACTCCGCCGTGAACAGTCTGATCCCCCAGTCGGGCAGCGGGCAAATAGCCGATCTTGACCGTGGCGGATCCCTTAGCGATCATATCCGGCGGGCCAACGCACACAAGAGTGTCGGTAACTCGCGCGGCCGGCATGAAGCCGATCAAAACGGTCGGCTCGCCCTTTATTATTGGTCCGCCGACGTGGGGTTTCGGCCCATCTGACAATGGGCATGTGTGCATGTCCGAAATTCTTGCGGCTGGCGGCATAATCTTGATCCTCCGTTTCTAAGCTGTTGCGGACTGTTCCTCGGTCGGCTCGCCCGCGGGCTCCGATTTCGGCAGAACGCTCTCGATCTCTTCCGCGACCTTGATGCCTTCGCAATCTTCGACGCGGCCTGTTACCGGGAATTCGGCGTCCTTGTCGTTCGGCTCGTAAAACTTGTCGATCTTGTCCTTCTCTGCCTGCTGCTTCTCACGCTCCTCGCGGCGAGCCTTTGCTTCCGGACTCTCGTCGGCCGCGGCGTCCTTGAGATCGCTCAGATCCTGTAGGCTGCCGACGCCCTCTGCCATTTTATCTTTGACGGCGCCCGCTCGATTCTTGTAATCCTGTGCGGTGTCGACGTAGTTCTTCGCGGACTCGAATACCGAGTTTACCGATCGGACCACGTCGGCGATCTGCGGATTGATCTCGTCGAAAACCTTTTCGATCACGAGGTTCCAGACCGGGAAGAAGGTGTTCCGGAACATCGTCGCCGTGAACCATGGCAGACGGCCGAGCATCACTTCCATCGTCTGTGCCTTTTCGTCCGCGGCCTTCTTGCGCGATGCCTCCATCTGGCCGGCGAGGTCGCCGATCATGAATTCGATCACCGGATCGATGTACGGCATCAGCTTGTCTTCAACGATCTTCATTACGAACTGCTGGACGCTGATCTCTTTGCCGCCCGGAACGTTCATCGAAAAGTCGTTGCTGGGAAGCACGCCGCCGACCAGGTCGGCCATGATAGTGACCATCTTTACAGCGAGGTGGCGACGGCCGGCCTTGACCAACGCTGACGAATCGATCTCGCCTTCGAGGCCTCCGGCCATCATTCGGGCGAAGATCTCCTCGAGCAGGCCGACGTTGGCGTCGTTCATCTTCACCATCACCTTCTTGACGAACTCGGGGATGCCCTTGATGTCCTGCATCGCGGCGTCCATGCCGGTGATCAGGCAGGTCGAAGCGGACGGGATCGCGTCAGGTGTGGTCTCCTCTGGGCCCTTGAACTTGCCGAAGATCTCCTTGAGTGCGGCGGTGCCCGGAGTCTTCTTTGGTGCCGAATTCGCACCGAGGAAGTCGTAGACCTCGTTGACCTTTTCCTCGACGTCCTTTTTCACTTCCTCGACCTTGTCGGTGATCGGCTTCAGCAGTCCGCTGTCGCTCTCTTCCTTCTTCGGTTTCTGCGAATCGGGTTTAAGGAACCAGATCGGATAGGTGAAGGTGAAGTCCTTGTAATCGGCCTTGATCGCCTTGACCGTCAGATCATGTGCTCCGAGTTCGACGGACCGTTCGTGCGTCTTGCGAAGCTCGAGATAGGCCGCGAGATAGAGATCGAAGAACTTGAACGCGAACCGCTGTACGGTCGCCATTATGTTGCCGACGCCGGGCAGGTTTGCCAGTGCGCCCGCCGCTGCATCGAGCGGACTCCCCTCGGGCGGCTTGATGTAATAATCGTTGAAGGCCTGGCACGCGGCGATGTAATTCGCTCGCGTCTCGTGCAGCTTCTTACCGGCTTCATGGATCTCGGGGTACTGGACCGAGGCCTTGTTTACCGTGCCGACGATTGTCTTGAGCTCCGAAAGATACGTGTCGAGCTGGGTCGGGTCAGGCTTGGCTCCGGAGCCGCCGCCGAGAGCGTTCGCGGCCATGTTGGCGAGGTCTTCGACGCCGCCGCGGCTGCCTGTCGCATCGACCAAGGCTTGCTTGGTCGATGAGACGAATCCGAAAAGGACGATAGCTTCGCGCTCGATACCGTCACGGAAGGAGATCGCGTGGCCCTCGGGCGGATCGGTCTCGTTGGCGGGAGCGTAAGTGATATGCGGAAACTGTTTTCCCATATCCGGGTGAACGATACCAAAATGGATGTACTCGGTCGGGATGCCGGCGTCGACGACGTTCGGCTTCGCGTCCTCGCCCGCGGGCTGAGTGCCGACGAATCCTCCATCGCCCGACTCCGGTTTAGAAAGCGTCACGCCAGGTTCAAATTTGACCTCTTCGGCCTTCGACTGCGAAGTCGCCTTGTCGGCGCTTAGAGCGTCAAGCTTGTCACTGACATCATCGAGTAAACCCATATCAACTAACCTCTACTTGCACAGTTCCTCGAACTTTGCGATCGTCGCAGCGTCGAGTTTTCCGCTCGCATCCAGGCCGTTCTGCGCCTGGAAATTCTTCAGCGCCCTCATGCCCTTGTTGCCGACCTTTCCTTCGTCAAATGCTTCCTTGGCGCTCATCCCTTTCTTGATCGCCTTGGCGCTGAACTTGAATCCGCAGTTGTTCAGACGCTGGACGATCCCCGATGCCAGGTCGTGCGGGTCAAGGCTGCCGATGCGAAGGCCGTGAACTTCCGCCCCATCTTTGAAGTGAAGTTTGGCGCTTTTTGCGTCACCAGGAACAAATTGTTCAAGAATTCCTTCGCCGTTGGTCTTACCTCTGACAAGTTTGCCGGCACACTCAAAGACGTAGTCGGCATCCTTTCGCGGTTCTCCGAGTTCGAGAAGCTTCATCTTGATCTTTGTCGGCTCGCCTTTGCGCTTGAAGACGTGCTCGGCTTCGGTACCCTTCGAAACGGTCTTCTTTTCGAGCACCGGGATGAAGATATCGTCGTCGGCCGAAAGCACATTCGGATCCTTGCGCTTCTGGGTCAAAGCGGCATTCTGGCCGTGTTCCCAGATGGTCTTCCAATAGAATCCGTTCTTTTTTGCAAGGCTCGATGTTGATTCGTTCGAGCCTACCTTTTGCACTGGCATAGCTGATATTCCTCGCTCTTAGGCATCCTCCCAGGCACCCTTATCAAGGTTAGGGAAGGTTACGTCACAGTTTCCCGGTTCGATCCCTTTGATGTGAGCCTCACCCTTGTTGTTCAAGCTGCCGGAGCGGATCTTTCCATCCGACGTCTTGATCTCATATGCCTCGCCCGGTACAGGTTTACCCTCTTCATCGATCATCTTGAGCTTGATCCACGATTTCTTCTTCGGATCTTCCTTCGTCGACTTGCTCTTCTTCCGCTCGTAGGACTGCTTTTCGAGCTGCATCTTCTTGCCGGGCTTGTCATTGTCGGCCTCGGCAGGAGCGTCGGGGGCAGTCGGGCCGCACGGTCCCACCGCTGATCCGGATCCGGCTGAGCCACCCGAGTTGATGTTGACCATCGGGCCAAAAATATCAACGCCGCCCGGGTGTATATCAACGAAGCTGCCGCCAACCTTCAGGCTGAGCTTCATCATCCCTTCGACGACGACGTTCATGCCCTTCAGGTACATCGCGCCCGTTGCCTCGGTACTGTGAGCCCCGGTCACCTTAATTCCCTGATCGGCGCCGATATCGACCGTCTGCGTGCCGCCGATCTTTATTGCCTCGGCACCGCCAACATTCAGGTGATGGCCGCCGCCGATCTTGATCTTTTGATCCTCACCGATCGTAAGATGGTGCGAGCCGTCAACCTTTTCGAGATGGTCACCGACGACGATCAGGTGCTGATCGTTGCCGGTCCATTCGCGGACATCGTTTTTAATACGACGGTCCCAGTCTTTCTCGCCGTGGATAAATATCTGTTCGCTGCCTTTCTTGTCTTCGAAGCGAAGTTCGTTATATCCGCCGCCGCCCTTTGACGAATCGGTCTTGATGCCGGACCTCGTCTTGTTGTCGGGCAGTTTGTACGGCGGCATGTTCATCGGGTGATAAACACAGCCGTCAACGATCGGGGAATCCGGGTCGCCTTCAAGGAAGTGAACGATCACTTCCATGCCGATACGCGGAATGAACATCGAACCCCAGCCGTTGCCTGCCCAGGTCTGAGCAACCGGCAGCCAGCACGAATCTGAGCCGTCCGTCTTGCCCTCGCGGTCCCAATGGAACTGGACCTTGACGCGGCCGTAATCGTCGGTGTAGATCTCTTCACCATCGGGCCCGACGACGTAGGCCGTCTGAGCTCCGTATACGATCGGCTTGGGCGTTACCCTTTGCGGACGGAACGGGACAGCTCCCTGACGTCCGTGGGCAAGGGCCTCAAATTCATTGACATACCCTTCCTGTTTACTGATCTCGTCGTCGTACGCCGGACTTTGAAATCCCCGATGGCGAATTGACGTCAAGACATATTCGCCATTGAGGGCCGTGACGGGATGGCTGACCATCTTGAACCGGTGGCCCGAAGTGAATGACGGAACATCAGTTGTCCCGGTGCCGACGACGTGGCGTGCGTCGAGGATCTCCATCGCGGTCTGGGCGGTCCGGTTTCCGTCCGGGACGATGTTATTGAGATCCGCCTCGTTCTTGCCGCCGGTCTGATCAATGCCGTCAAACTTGCGGGCATAACCGCCGGGGTAATCATAGAGTTCCCAGTCGCCGTTCTCGCCGATCTGGAACTTGGTTGCCGCG